>Ga0066709_100002273_pt1 | contig 13840 bp, 10 predicted proteins | sample GraSoiAngelo_158_FD_79665 | JGI IMG/M metagenome (GOLD analysis project Ga0066709, IMG submission 79665) | Grasslands soil microbial communities from the Angelo Coastal Reserve, California, USA - 14_1009_16_30cm | ecosystem: Environmental > Terrestrial > Soil > Grasslands | place: USA... | reverse complement strand
TCGTGCCAGGGCATCGCGCGCAGCTCCATGTGGGCCGCGCTCCGGCCGAAATGGCGGACCAGGGCCTCTGCCCGGTGGAGATGCCGATTGAACACGACCACCCGTTGGAAGCCTTCGGCGATGAGGCCATACACGACCGCCCGGCCGCCGCCTCCGGCACCCAGGACGACGGCTGTGCGCGGCATCTTCTGGCGCCCGACGAGCCGATCGAGCGCAACCCGGAAGCCGGCCACATCCGTGTTGTGCCCGACGAGTCGCTTGCCTTCCCGCGTAATCGTGTTGACGGCGCCCGTGGCATGCGCCTCCTCGGTCAGCCGATCGACGAGGGGGACCGTCTTCTCCTTGTGCGGGATCGTGACGTTGGCGCCCAGGAATTCGTCGCCCCGAATCTCTGCGATGGCATCCGCGAGCTGCTGTGGGGTGCGATCCCACAGCTCGTACTTCGCGTCGATGCCCAGACTGTCGAAGGCGGCCTGGTGCATCGCGCCTGACAATGAGTGCGCGACGGGGTGCCCGATAAGAACGACTCGCTTGCTCACGCGCGCACCCCCTCCAGATCGGCCAGAAAGCCTGGATACGAGATCGTTGCGCTGTCGGCACCCAGAACGGCGGTTTCGCCGTCCGCGAGCAGCCCCGCCACTGCGAAGGTCATGGCCAGGCGGTGGTCGTCCAGGCTGTCGGCCGGCGCGCCGTTGAGACGAGCTTCTCCGGAGATGTGGAGGTCGTCGCCCTCGACCTGCACGTGCGCGCCGAGCGCTGCAAGCCCGGTGGCGATGCCCGCGATCCGATCTGATTCCTTCTTGCGCAACTCGCCCGCTCCGCGGATGACCGTGGTGCCAGCCGCTTGCGTGGCCGCCAGGCAGAGGATGGGGATCTCGTCGATCGAGGCGGCCACCTCGGCGGGAGCGATCTCGATGGCCTCGAGGCGGGAGGAACGCACGCGCAGGTCCGCCATCGGTTCCCCGCTGTCTCCGTCGGCCTGGTCCGCCCGTGCGAGGAGAGGCGTCTCTTCGATTCGGGCGCCCATCCGTCGCAACAGGTCTATGACCGCGCGACGCGTCGGGTTGACACCAACCGACCGTACGGTCAGCTCCGCGTCAGGATGGATTGCGGCGGCGACCAGCCAGAAGGCAGCCGCCGACACATCTCCTGGAATCCGCTCGTCCACTGCCCGCACCCGCAAACCTCCCGTCAGGCTCCACGCGACGCCTTCCCCGGAGCCTTCGTCCGACTGCCGCTCGACCGGGACCCCCCTGGCACGAAGCATTCGTTCTGTGTGGTCGCGCGTCCCGACCGACTCCCGGACCGTCGAGCGACCCTCGGCACGAAGGGCGGCGAGGAGGATCGCCGACTTCACCTGGGCACTCGGCACCGACGTGGTCACGTCGATAGCCCGGAGTGGTGTGCGACCCGATACGGTCAGAGGTGGAAGGGAGTCGTTGCTGCGAGCGCTGAGCTCGGCACCCATCGCGCGCAGGGGCTCGATGATACGAGCGACCGGGCGCCGCCGCAACGATTCGTCGCCGTCCAGGGTGGCCCGAAATGGCATTCCGGCCAGCAGTCCGGCGAAGAGGCGCAGGCTCGTTCCAGAATTCCCGCAGTCCAGGGTTTCTCGCGGCTCCCTCAGGCCATCCACGCCCGGCGACACGACCCGATAGTCGACGATGCGGCCGTCATCCCGAAGGCGTTCGACCTCCGCACCCAAAGCGGCGACGATCGCTGCGGTCGAGCGGACGTCGGCGCCGTCGCCGGCACCCTGAATGGAGCTGTTGCCCTCGGCGAGCGCTGCCAGGATCAGCGCGCGGTGGCTGATCGACTTGTCGCCAGGCATCCGCAGTTCGCCCCGGAGCCTGGCCGCGTGCAGGATGACCGCGGTCTGCCCCGACCTCGCGCCTGGGGATCGACCCTCCGTTGCCGGACGGGCGGCGGCCGCTCTCAATGCCCGCTCGCGCCACCCACCCCGAGCGCCGGAGCGGATGGCAATGGGTCGCCGTGCAGGTGGCGAACCTGGGCATGGATCGGCACGAGAGCCGACATCATCGAGCGGAACTGCTCGAGTGTGAGGGACTGCTCGCCGTCCGAGAGCGCCTCCTCCGGCCGTGGATGGACCTCGACCATCACCCCGTCGGCCCCGGCAGCGACGCCGGCGAGGGCCATCGGCTTGACCAGCCAACGCTTCCCGGTCGCGTGCGAGGGGTCGACGATGACCGGGAGATGCGTGAGGTGATGGAGCAGCGGCACGGCGGCCAGGTCCATGGTGTTGCGGGTATAGGTCTCGAACGTCCGGATGCCACGTTCGCACAGGATCACATTCGGGTTGCCCGAGGAGACGATGTACTCCGCTGCCATCAGCCACTCTTCCACGGTCGCGCCGTAGCCGCGCTTGAGCATGACCGGCCGCGCGACGCGACCGACCGCCGTCAGAAGCGAGTAGTTCTGCATGTTGCGCGTCCCGACCTGGAGGATGTCGGCGTACTCCTGGACGATGTCGACCTGGTTGGGCTCCATGACCTCGGTGACGACCGGCAGGCCGGTCCGCTCCCGGGCTTCGGCCAGGTAGCGCAGCGCCTCAACGCCAAGTCCCTGGAACGTGTACGGGCTCGTCCGCGGCTTGAAGGCTCCTCCGCGAAGGATGGTCGCGCCGTTGGCCGCCACGGAGTCCGCGGTCTCGAACAGCTGCTCGCGGCTCTCGACCGAGCAAGGACCGGCCATCACGGTGAGCGAACCGTCGCCGATCGTGGCGTCCAGCACGCGCACGACCGTGTCCTCCGGATGGAACTCCCGCGAGGTGAGCTTGAAGGGCCGGCTGATCGGAGTCACCGTCTCGACACCCGGCAGTGCCGAGAGGCGATCGATGAGACGCTGGCGGCGCGGTCCGATCTCGCCGACCACGGCAATGACTACTCGCTCCGTCCCCTGATGGTCGAACGGTGTCATCCCCTCGGACAGGATGTGGCTCTTGACGCCGTTGATGTCGGCTTCGCTGGCACCCCCGGCCATCACCACGAACATCGCGTGTGTCCTTCTGTTCGGCTCAATGAACTCTCTATCCGGTCAAAGAAAAAAGCAGAGGCCGTGACCTCTGCTCCATCCCGGCAAGACCCGCGCTCCGGGGTCTAGGCTCCGGGGCTGGTCATGCCGGGCTGTCGTAAAAGTAAAAGTGGCTCATGTGCGTGGCCGGACAGTAGCCGAGGCCTCTCAGGAAGTCAACGCGGTCGGTTGTCGGGGCCGCGCCGCTCTCTGACCAACGATCACCCAGGGATCGTTAGGCGGCTCGCTGCAGACCGCAGGCCTTGGCGCACCGCCGATTCATCCCATGGCGCGCTCAGCCCGGGATGGATCCAGCCGGCCGTTGGGCCCGCGAGCTTCCAACAGGCGGTGCACGGTGACGAACGATACGTCCGCGTTCGTTTGACAGCGACTTCGCGCTCACGATCGGGCCAAAAAACCCGCATCTCCGGGTCGCGCCCCGAGCAGGTTGCGCCGGGGCCAGGTGCTAAGCTTCGGCCGCTGCCGACGGAGAGGTCGCATAGAGGTCTAGTGCGGCGGTTTGCTAAACCGTTGAGTGGGGTAACCTGCTCCGAGGGTTCGAATCCCTCCCTCTCCGCCAGCCACCCAGCACGTGCGCCCGTAGCTCAGCGGATAGAGCGTCAGGTTGCGGACCTGAAGGTCGTGGGTTCGAGTCCCGCCGGGCGCGCCAACTCCCGACCGCATCTCCTGACTCGACTCGCCGGAGGGCTTGCCGTTGGAGCGCATCGGCTTCCTGGGGCTCGGCACCATGGGTGCCGCGATGGCGGCCAACCTGGCTCGCGCGGGCTACCCCCTGACGGTTTGGAATCGGACGCCGGGTCGAGCCGCGGAACTCAGGAAATTGGGCGCGAAGGAGGGAGACCACCCAGCCGAGGTCGCGGCCGCGAGCGACGTCGTGGCCATCTGTGTCTCGGACTCGCCGGACGTCGAGGCGGTGCTCTTTGGCGAGCACGGGGTCGCTGAGGGCATCAAGGCGGGCTCGCTCGTCATCGACTGCTCGACGATCTCGCCGGCCGTGACGTGGCAGGCTGCCCAGCGGCTCGCCAGGCAGGAGGTCGACCTCGTGGACGCGCCGGTCAGCGGTGGCTCGGAAGGCGCTCAGAAGGCGACCCTCACCATCTTCGTGGGCGGAGAGCCGGCGGCCTTCGAGCGGGCGCGCCCGATCCTCGAGGTCCTCGGCAAGACCGTCACCCACGTTGGCCCGAGCGGGTCCGGCCAGGCGGTGAAGGCAGTCAACCAGGTGATCCTGGCGGGAACCTACCTCGGCGTCGCCGAAGGAATCATTCTCGCGATGAAGTCCGGGCTCGACGTCGAGCAGGTCGTCGAAGCCCTCGGCGGCGGTGCCGCCCAGAGCTGGGTCCTGGCCAACCGAAGCGGCCGGATGATCGCCAACGACTACCCGCTCGGTTTCAAGACGTCGCTTCACCGCAAGGACCTTGGGATCGCCCTCGCGCTGGCCGCCGAGGTCGGCGCGACCCTGCCCGTCGCGGCGCTGTGTGCCCAGCTCGAAACCGGCCTCGTGACGCAGGGTCACGGGGACGACGACATGTCGGCGGTGGCGCGCACCATCCGCGAGCTCTCGGGCCTCGAGGCATAGTCGACCTCGAGCATCCCCAGGTTTGCGCGCGGGGCCTAGACCGCGGCGACCTCGAGCGGAAGCGCATCGGGCTGGCCGACTGGCAGCATGGGGTGACCCAGCCGATCGGAGTAGCGCGGCCGGAAGCGTTGATCGTTGTACATCGTCGGGACGTCGACGCGGCGCGGAGGCACCGTCGGGTCCGGCAGCTCGGTATGTGCGTACTTGCCGTCCCGGATCGCGACCATTCGGCCGCTCGAGCCGTCGCGAATGAGATCCATGGCGACGTTCGCAAAGGTGATCGCGACCATCTGGTCGAGCGAATCCGGCTCGCCGCTGCGGAGGTCGTAGGTGAGCTCGCTGGCCACGGTCTCCTCGCCCGACCGGCGGTGGATCTCGTCCGCGAGGACCTCGCCGATGTCCGCCTTGTGCCGGTGGCCGTAGGCGTCGGCCTCGCCGATCTCGGGTAGGCGTCCGCCGCGCCACATGGCGCCCTCGGCAGCCACGACGAGCGCGTAATGGCTGGGGTTAAGCCGCTTGTCCTCGGCCAGCACCTCGACGAGGGCGTCCAGGTCGAAGGGCGACTCCGGAATGAGGCAGCGGGCTGATGCGACGTAGGCGGTGTAGAGCGCCGTGAAGCCGCAGTCTCGCCCGAAGATCCGGAAGACTCCCACCCGCTCGTGCGATCCGAGCGTCGTCCGCTGGCGGCCGATCAGCTCCTTCGCCCGGGTGATGGCCGACGAGAAGCCGATGCAGTACTCGGTCCCCGGCACGTCGTTGTCCATCGTCTTGGGAATTGCAATCAGCGGCACTCCGCTCTCGGACAGAACGCGCGCGAAGCTGAGGGTGTCGTCGCCGCCGATAGCGACCAGATAATCGAGTCCCAGCCGGCCGATGTTCTCGAGGACGATCGGCGTTAGGTCGTACACGCCGTCGCCGGCCGCGAGGCTCGGAAGCCGATCGGGTGCGATTGCCGCCGGCAGGCGCACCGCGGGCATCTTGCGCGGGTTCGTCCGCGACGTGTGGAGGACGGTGCCACCCGTGCGGTCGATGGTGCGCGTGTTGTCCCGATCGAGCCGCCGGAGGTACTCCTTGTCGAGCTCCCTGCCGGGCTGCATGTGCGTCAGGCCTTCCCAGCCGCGGCGGATGCCGATGACGTCATACCCCAGCTCGGTGGAGCGGTACACCACGCTCTTGATGACCGGGTTCAGTCCCGGAACGTCGCCGCCGCCCGTGAGGATGCCGATCCGGCGCGTGCTGGCCATCTCGCGACATGCTAACCGAGAGGTCGAAGAAGCCGCGACCCGGGCGAGTATGATCCCGGCGATGAATTACGAGCTGTTCATGGGCGAGGCGCTGGCAGAGGCCCGACTGGCACTCGATCACGGCGAGCGCCCCATCGCCGCGGTAGCGGTGGTCAACGATGCGATGGTTGCCCGGGCGCATGACCGGGTTCGCGAGTCCAACGACCCGACCGCGCACGCAGTGGTCGTCGCGCTCCGTGAGGCCGCCCGGAAGCTCGGCTCGACGGACCTCAGCGACGCCACGATCTTCGCCACCCTGGAGCCGTGCGCGATGTGCGTCGGCGCCCTCTTGGAAAGCGATGTGGCGGCGCTCGTGTACGCGGTTCCCAACGAGGTCGACGGGGCCGCCGGCTCGGTGGTGCAGCTGGCGCAACATGCCGGGCTTCCCCGCCGGATCAAGGTCGTCAGTGGCATCCGTCGCGACGAGGCGGAGGAACTATTCGGGGCCGCGCCGGAGGCCAGGACCGTCGCGCCGCAGCCGGCTCGCTGACCGTCGAGGTCCCTGCTCCGGGCGCCGGCTAATGGCTCGGACGCCTCGGGTCCCTTTGGTATCCTCGTCGACGGAGAGGTGTCCGAGTGGTTGATGGTGCCGCTCTCGAAAAGCGGTGTGCGAAAGCACCGTGGGTTCGAATCCCACCCTCTCCGCCAATGATCGCCTCGCTGACGAGCCGTGGCCATGGCGGCGCCTTCGAGCCCTCACTCACGCACGCCCGGGCGCGCTCGTGACGGACTCTCGACGCCAAACCTCGGGCCGATGGCGTCGCGGAGCTCCGCCTTGGGCCTCGGTGGGCGAGGGGCAACACCACGATTTAGGTGCCCGTAATCTGTAGGTAGCGCGGAGAGGTCGCCTAGAGGCCTAGGGCGCCGCACTGGAAATGCGGTATGGGGCAACCCATCGGGGGTTCGAATCCCCCCCTCTCCGCCAAGTCCTGCCCGACGCATCCTATGGTGAGCACGGCCCTTAGACTGCCGACATGCCCGAGGAGCGGAAGCTCGTCACCGTCCTGTTCATCGACGTGGTCGGCTCGACGTCGATGGGCGAGGCGAACGACCCGGAGGTCGTCCGCGCCGTGCTCGCCCGCTATTTCGAACACATGCGGGCGATCGCAGAGGCTCATGGCGGGACCGTCGAGAAGTTCATCGGCGATGCCGTCATGGCGGTCTTCGGGGCGCCTCGCCTCCACGACGACGATGCTGAGCGGGCCGTCCGGGCCGCGCTCGCCATGCGCGAGGGCATGGAGGCCCTGAACGCGGAGCTTGCCGTACACGTCGAAGCCCGCATCGGGGTGAACAGTGGCGAAGCGGTCGCGGCCGTCGGCCAGGAGGAGCAGGCCCTGGTCACCGGCGACGTCGTCAACGTCGCCGCGAGGCTTGAACAGGCGGCAACTGCCAACGAGATCCTCGTCGGGCCACTGACCGAGCAGCTGACCCGTGAGGCGATCGACTACGCCGGCCGGGAGCCATTGGCCGTGCGCGGAAAGGCGGAGCCGGTGACGGCCTTCTCTGCGATGCGTGCGCGAACGGCTGTCCCAGAGCAGGCGCGCGGCCTCCCCGGCATGCGGGCTCGGCTCGTCGGTCGCGAGCACGAAATGCATCTGCTGCTCGAGACCTTCGAGCGGGCGCTGAAGGATCGCCGTGCGCAGCTTTTCACGATCGTGGGAACAGCAGGGATTGGCAAGTCACGCCTTGTCGGCGAGTTCCTGGCCCGGGTCGCGGGCCAGGGCGAGATCGTTGTTCGTCGCGGTCGATGCCTTCCTTATGGAACCGGCATCACGTATTGGCCGCTGATGGAGATTCTCCAGGACGACCTCGGCGTCCGGCTCGCGGATGGCCGGCACCGGGCGCCCGAACTACTGGCCGACCGTCTCGAGGTCCTGCTCCCGAGCAGGGAGGGGCGGTCGGCGATCGAGAGCCGAGCCGCGGTAATCCTGGGTCTGCAGGAGGCCGGTGACGCCCTGCCGGACGTGTCCGCCGCTCGACTGCCGGCCGAGCTTGGATGGGGGATGCGACGCTATCTCGAGGCCGTTGCCACAGCCTCACCGACCATCGTCGTGGTGGACGATCTTCAATGGGCGGACCCGGTCGTGATCGACGTCCTTGCCGGCATCGTCGAGCGCTCGCTCGACGTCCCACTGATGATCGTGACTGTCGCTCGACCTGAGCTCCTGGAGCACCAGCCGGGCTGGGGCGCAGGCCGGACGAACGCGGCAGTCGTCGACCTCGAGCCTTTGAACGACACCGAGACGCGAACCCTCATTGGCCGCCTCCTGGACGTCGAGGAGCTCCCGGACGATCTCCGGTCGAAGATCGTCGCGCGCTCCGAGGGCAATCCGCTCTTCTGCGAGGAATTCCTGCGGATGTTGATCGACGAGGGCCGACTCATCCGCGAGGGTAATCACTGGCGAGCCTTGCCCGGGACGACCGACGTCCGGGTCCCGGAATCGATCCAGGCGCTCCTGGCTGCGCGCCTCGATGGCCTCGAGCCGGACGTGAAGCAATTGGTGCTCGCGGCAAGCGTCGTCGGGGAACGCTTTGAGCTCGACCAGCTTGGGGCGCTGGGCAACCTGCAGGACGCCGAAGCGACGATAGGCCGCCTCGAGAGGACAGGATTGATCGTCGAAGATCGAGAAAGTGGACGTCGGGACGCGTACCGCTTCCGACATCTTCTGATCCGGGACGTCGCCTACTCCTCACTGCCAAAGCGCGAGCGAGCCGACGCCCACGAGGCGTTTGCCGGCCACCTTGCCGGGGCCGCCGCCGATCGCCATGAGCTCACCGAGATCCTGGCGCACCATGCAGACCGTGCGCTCGACCTCTCACTCGAGTTGCGCCTGTCGGGTGACCTCCTGGCGCGACGGGCGCGCCTGGCTCTCGGATGGTCGCTCGCCGCAGCTGAACGCGCGATCGATCGACAGGACCGACCCGCCGCCGGATCTTTTCTGGGTACATCCGCCCTTGCTTCGGAGGCGCTGGGTGGCGGTGTCGAGGGCGGCGATGCGGCGCGCCTGGCTCTCCTCCAGGCGAGGCTCGCCGGGTTACGGGGAGACTATCTCACGGCTCGCCGCGGCCTGACGGACGCGACGCGCCTCGCCGAGGAGGCTCACCGGCCCGACCTGGCGGCCGCAGCGCAGCACGCCCTGGCCGGAGTCCTGGTGTTCTCGGCCGGCGGGCCATCCGACGATCAGGAATTGGAACGTGCGGTCTCGCGGGCGATTGCCCTCTACGACGGAATTGGTGACGTCGGTGGTCGCTTGTCGGCCGAGCTCCTGGGGCTCGAGCGTCTGTTCGGCGCGGGCGAACTGACCGAGATGATCCGGCGCGGCAGGGAGCTCGCGCAGACGGCCCTGTCAATCGGCGAGGGCGGACGTGCGGCTGCGATCCTCACGCGCCTGGCCTCTGCCGCCGAATGGCAGGGCAAGCCCGCGCTCGCTGAGTCGCTCCTGGAGCAGGGTGAGGCGCTGGCCGTCCAGAACGGTCTTCGCTCGACGTTGCTCCTCGCACGGTTTTATCGGCTGCGCTTGCACTGGATGCGCGGTGAATTCGAGGCCGTGGAATCGGGGGCTCGCGATGTCGTCTCCGACGCCATCGAGGAAGGAGATGGCAACCTGGCCCTGGCGACTCTTCGGCTCCTCGGCGAGACGCTGATGGAGGAGGGTCGTTTCGCAGACGCCGACGTGCCGTTGGCGAAGGCGCTCGAAGCCAGCGAAGCCTCGGGCGACCGCTGGAGCAGGACCGAGTTGCTGGCGTTCCGGGCACGTTGTGCCGCCGAGCTCGGGGACATCGTCGCCGCCGAACGTCTCCTCTCGGCGGCGGAGGAGATGCTGCGCCAATCGGATTTGGCTGGACGGTCCGTCTTCGACACCGCCCTCGGCACGGTTCGCCGGTTGGAGGGGCGCCTCGAGGAAGCCGAGGCAGCCTTCAGGCGGGCAGTCGACCTGATCCGCTCGACTGAATACTGGTGGTGGAGCGCTAGCGCCGTACCGCTTGTCGAACTGCTGGTGGAGGTGGGGAGGCGGGAAGAGGCTGCGGCACTCTTCATCGATCTCGAACAGGTCTTCGCGGCGACTGGTTATGGCCTTCGAGAGCAGGAGCGAGAGCGGCTCCGCCGGGAGCTTCTCAGCCGACCCGCAGTCTCGCTCAGCTCAGCCGGCAAGCGGCGCCGAGCGCCGACCAAAACATGAGCCGGGGAGCTCTGCCTGCCCTGCTATCATCGGCGGGCCGTGCTAGGCGGGGAACTAGCGGTGCCCTGTACCTGCAATCCGCTCCAGCAGGGCTGAATTCCCTCCCGAGGTCTCCGCTCTCGAAAGCCGCCGCCTCGAGCGACGTTGAGGGCCGGGTCCCGCGCAGCGGCGACTCGTGAACCGTGTCAGGTCCGGAAGGAAGCAGCACTAAGCGAACCTCGTCGGGTGCCGCGGAACGGCCTGGTCCGAGCCGCTCGTGATGGTGGGCACGGAAGCGCCCAGATCGACGGAGGGTGCACGGCCAACACCTCCGCCCGAAGCCAGGAGCTCCGTGACGTCGATCAGCCGCGCGACCACCATGAGCCGCGTGACAACGAGCGCGCCTCATCAGGCGCTCTACCGCCGTTGGCGCGCACAGACGTTCAGCGAGATCGTCGGCCAGCAGGCCGTGGTCGTCACCCTGCGCAACGCCGTGCGGACGAATGCCGTCGCGCATGGCCTCCTGTTCGTCGGGCCCCGCGGCACCGGCAAGACGTCGATGGCCCGAATCCTGGCCAAGGCCCTGAATTGCACGAACCTGGTCGACGGCGAACCGGACGACACGTGCGAGGCCTGCGTCGCGATCCGCGATGGTCGAGCCCTCGACGTGGTGGAGATGGACGCCGCCTCGAACAACAAGGTCGACGACATGCGCGACCTGCTGCCGCGTGTTTACACGGCGCCATCGGACCTGCGACGCAAGGTCTTCATCGTCGACGAGGTCCAGCGGATCAAGGAGGGCTGGGACGTCCTCCTGAAGACACTCGAGGAACCGCCCGATCACGTCGCCTTCATCTTCTGCACCACGGACAGTAGCCAGATCCGTCCCGCCGTCGTCTCGCGGCTTCAGCGTTTCGACTTCCGGCGGCTGACCGTTCCCGAGATCGAGGGCAAGCTGCATCGGATCCTGGCGGACGACGGCCGACCGACCGACGAGGACGCGGTCCACCTGATCGCCCAGCTGGCGGCGGGGGGCATGCGCGACGCGGAAGGGATGCTCGACCAGCTGCTGGCCGGCGGCACTGAGCGCCTGACCGCAGATGCCGTGCGCGACCTGCTCGGCCTTGCCGACGCGGAGACAGTAAGGGCCTTCGTGAAGGCGCTGCTGGAAGGCGAGGCGCTGGTGGGCATCGAAGTCCTCGACCGGCTGGAGGAGCGGGGGCGAGACCTCCGCTCATTCATGGACCAGGCGGTCGAGGTGGTGCGGGCGGAACTCGGCGCGTCGCTCGTCTCGCCAGCCGCCGCTCGTCGGGGCGCGTTGATCTCGACGGGTCGACGGCTTGCCGCGATCGATCCGGCTCGCGGTGGTCCGGGCGGCCTGCGCTTCCAGCTCGAGTTGGCACTGCTGGATTCGCCCCCGAGCGACAGCCACTCGGAAGCGCGCGCAGGTCATGTCGCGGCGTCCGCGACGGTGCGTCCCGAACCACCAGCCGCAGACCTTGGGGCGCGCGTCGGCGAGCCGGTCGACCAGCTCTCTGAGCAGGTCGCCGAGCCTGTCAGCCAGCCAGCGCAGCAGGTCGCCGAACCTGTGTCCAAGCCGGCGCCCGACCCTTTGCCCGACGAAACTCCCACGGCGGGGGCCGTCGCTGCGGATCAGGTCGCACCCGGGAAGCCGGCGGCCGGGCGGGAACAGCCCCCACCCGCCACGACCGAGCCCGTGGTGCCCGACGATCAGTCGCCCGCCACGGATCTCGACGCGCTCCGGCACCGGTGGCCGGAGATCGTCGCGGTCATCAGCGCCCATCCGCCAACCAAGCCGCTCATCCTCGCCTGCCGTCCGATCTCGGTCGAAGGAACAGTCGTCACGCTGGGCTTCCCCGAAGGCCAGAGCTTCCTCAGGGACGTTGCCGAGCGGCGTCGCTCCGTCCTCGAAGAGGGGATCAGTCGGTTCCTCGGTCATCCCGTCGCCGTGCGCTGCGTCGCCACAAACCTGGACGTGGATCCACTCGGCTCCGACGACGAGGGAACCCGACTGCTCGCCGAAGCCCGCCGGATCTTTGCCGACGATCTGGTTGACGCGCGCGAGGTGAGCTAACGTCCGTCGGCGCCTACTGCAGCGCCCGCCCGCAACGTCCAGACTGAGGTAGGTCGCCCGAGCCAACGAAGGAGACTTCCGCCGATGAGCATGGCCAACCTGGCCCGCATGGCCCAGCAGATGCAGCAGGAGATCGTCCGCGTTCAGGCGGAGCTGGACTCAGCCACCGTCGAAGGATCGGCGGGTGGTGGTGCGGTCAAGGTGACGGTCACCGGCCGGCAGGAGCTCGTCAGCATCGCCATCGACCCCGGCGCAGTCGACTCCTCCGACGTCGACATGCTTCAGGACCTCATCGTGGCGGCAGTGAACGACGGGCTGCGCGTGTCGCGCGAGCTGGCCGAGTCGAAGATGTCGGCGGTGACCGGCGGGCTCCGCCTGCCGGGTATGTAGCGCTCGATCCCACGTGGCCGCATCGCTCATCGAGCCCGTCGCGCGCCTGATCGAGGCGTTTGCGCGCCTTCCCGGGATCGGTCCCAAGACCGCCCAGAGGCTGACGTACCACCTCCTGCGGACACCGGATTCAGAGGCGCGCACCCTCGCGGCCGCTCTCGTGGCAATGCGTGAGGAGGTCGTCTTCTGTGAGCGCTGCTTCAACATCAGCGAGGCGCCCCTGTGCGCCATCTGCTCGGACGACGCCCGAGACATGCGGCGGCTGTGCGTCGTGGAGGAGCCTCTCGACGTGCTTGCCCTGGAGCGCACGAACGAGTTCAAGGGCCTGTATCACGTCCTGCATGGTGCGATATCGCCGATTGACGGCATCGGCCCCGATCGGCTGCGCATTCGCGAGCTCCTGGATCGGACCGAGAGTGCGAGCCGCGAGGGCCAGCCATTCGATGAGGTGATCCTGGCAACCAACCCGACACTCGAGGGGGAGGCGACGGCCATGTTCCTGGCTGAGCGCCTCGACGGTCACGTCGGAGTGGTCACTCGCATCGCGCGTGGGATCCCGGTCGGAGGCGACCTCGAATATGCCGACGAGGTCACGTTGATCCGGGCGCTTCAGGGCCGCCGGGCGGTCGCGCCATGACGAATCGATGAGCAACCTCGTCAACGAGATCCTGCTTCGCGCCGCAAAGGCCGGCGCCGCGGCAATCGTCGGACTGATTCTCTACCTGCTGCTGATCGGCCCGTTCGGGGTAACGGCGACGGCCGAGCTGGCGCTGCTGTCGTGGCTGAGCGGGGCGGCCCTCCTGCTCCTGGTCGAGACCAGCCCGATCTGACCGGAAGTCCGGGGGCCACGCCCGGCCAGAATGCGACCCTATGCGACGGTGGCGGGACAGTCGACACGGTGGTTTGACAGGCCTCGGGAGCGTCGATACCATTCGCCGCCGTGCCTGCTCCAAGGAGCGGGCCAGAGGTCACATCCTGGGTCGCCGCGCCGGGTCCGGTGGTTTGACACCCCGATCGGCAGGCCCCATCATTGGCGCTCTGCGCCGCGGGCGGTGACGCCCCGGTCGCTGCACCTTAACAACTGAAGAGTGGCAGGAAATTCGGTAAGGATGTGCGAGAGGTCAAACCCACGGAAACTGACACAGCCGCAAGGCTGTGTTTCTTTCGGAGAGTTTGATCCTGGCTCAGGATAAACGCTGGCGGCGTGCATGAGACATGCAAGTCGAACGGACGATCAGGGCTTGCTCTGATCGTTAGTGGCGGACGGCTGAGTAACGCGTAGGTG
>Ga0066709_100002270_pt1 | contig 13845 bp, 10 predicted proteins | sample GraSoiAngelo_158_FD_79665 | JGI IMG/M metagenome (GOLD analysis project Ga0066709, IMG submission 79665) | Grasslands soil microbial communities from the Angelo Coastal Reserve, California, USA - 14_1009_16_30cm | ecosystem: Environmental > Terrestrial > Soil > Grasslands | place: USA... | reverse complement strand
GCTCTACGGCAAGCTGTGCCACAAGGTGCGCATCAACTACTACCCGCCGCGTGGCGACAACAAAGAAGGCTGGGACAACATCGACATCTTCGGTTGGCTCGGCTACCCCATGCAGATCAAGGTCGATTTCCTGTGCCGCGATTCGATCCTGGCGGCGCCCATCGTGCTCGACCTGGTCCTGTTCCTCGACCTGGCACAACGCGCCGGGCTGCGTGGCATCCAGGAGTGGCTGAGCTTCTATTTCAAGTCGCCCATGTGCGCGCGGGAGCTCTATCCCGAGCACGATCTGTTCATCCAGCTGATGAAGCTGAAGAACACGTTGCGCTGGATGATGGGCGAGGATCTGATCACCCACCTCGGGGCGGAATACTACGACTGAGGGGTCGCGTGGGGCCCACCTCGCGCGGATGCCGCACGCCCTTCCCCGCCTGAATTTCCGGAACGAGTTTCCGGAACCATTTTCAGATTACTGGGACCATAATTTCCGGAAGCAGTAGCGGTTTTCCCCGCCTCAACTCAGACATTCTCCGGATGGCGTAACCGTCCCGTAATGGTTTAAGGCTTACCAGTAACGAGTCGAGTCCCTCTCGGTCCTGGGCTCAGACAGGCCAGAAAGAGCGCCGAACATGACGGCGGGTTTCCGCGTGTCAATCTACTCCCAAGACAGTCTGGGTCTGGGCCATTTGCGGCGGAATATCCTCATCGGTGGGACTCTTCTCGAGGCGAGGAAGGACAGCAACGTCCTGTTGTTCGCCGATTCCCCCGTCGCCCCCTTCTTTCAAGTTCCCGAACGGATGGACCATATCAAGCTGCCCTCCATTCGCAAGGTCGCGGCGGGCTGCTGGGAAGCGACGCGCCTCCGGATCGACGAGGGAGAGCTCATTCGATTGCGCGCCGACCTATTGTGCAATGCGCTCGAGAATTTCCGGCCCGACTTGGTGCTGGTCGATCACATGCCAGGGGGTGCCCAAGGCGAACTCGTCCCGGCGCTCAAGGCGCTCAAGCGAACGCATCCGGGATGCTCCGTGGTTCTCGGTCTCCGGGACATCCTGGATGCGCCAGAGGTGACCCGGCGTGTGTGGGAAGCCGAGGGGGCCTACGAGGTCCTGCGTCGATACTACGATCGGATCTTGATCTACGGCAGCCAAGAGCTGTTCGGTACGTGCTCCACCTATCGCTTACCCGTACCGCTCCTGGGGACACACTACTGCGGCTACGTCGTGAGACAGGATCCTGTCAAGCGGGCCAGCGAGATCCGGCGGACGGTTCGTCTTCCGCAGCGTCGCTACGTCTTTGTTTCGGCGGGGGGCGGCGGGGACGGCCAGCTGCTCATGCGAACGTACGTTCAAGCCGTCCGCATTCTGGGTCCCCGCGTCGATTTCGCGACGCTCATGGCCGTCGGGGTGAACGCCCCGCCCGAAATCCGTCTCGAGTTGGAAGCCGAGGCGCGAGGTCTGCCGGTTCGCATCGTTCCCTACGTGGAGGACAGTCGAAGCCACATGGCCGCCGCCGATCTGGTCGTCTGCATGGCCGGGTACAACACCTTGTCCGAGGTGCTCTATCTCAAGAAGAAGGCCCTCGTCGTGCCTCGCGGCGGACCCAGCGCAGAGCAAAGGACGCGGACCCGGCTGTTTGCCCAGCGGCGCCTCATCGATGCGCTCGATCCGGCGGACCTTTCTCCCGAGATGCTGGCGCAGCGCCTGGTGGAGGACCTGGGGCGGAACGATTACCCGGCCGCTGGCGAAGCGATTCCGATGGATGGAGCCCGGCAGGCCGTCGATCGCCTCCTGGAGGTCGTGGGTGAACGCGCCTACGCAGCTTCGGCCTGAGCCGGGACCGCAAATGGGATCCGTGGTCAGCGACCCAGGGATCCCGACCCTTGAGAAAGCCTTGGACCCGAACGTGTTGAGGGAGTGCCTTCCCGAGGTCTTGCCCCCGGAGTGGGGGGCGATTCGAGACGTTCAACTGCAAGTCCTCAGACACCAGCCCGGGAAGGGGCGCTGTACATTTGAGATCACGTTGGGAACGACGAGCGGAAGCCACTCCCTGATTGGCAAGGTCTACGCCGAGGACCGGTCAGATGTTTATCGGGCGATGGAGGAAATCGTGCGAGCCGGATTTGGCCCGGAGAAAGAGTTCGCGATCCCTCGACCGGTCGCGTTTCTGGCGCCGTTGCGCCTGCTGCTGTACGAGAAGGCGCCCGGCACTCGCTCGACGGTATCGATTCTGAGTCCGACAGGATCCGATCGCGCCCTCGCAGCCGAGCGGTGCGCGCGCTGGCTGGCGCGATTTCACGCTCAAGGACCCCGTTCGTGGCGGGTCGTGCATCTAAACCATCAGCTGAGGTTTTTGGAAGAATGCTGGAGGAGCCTGGCCGATCTTGGCCGGCCGTTTGGGGACAAGGCGAGCCGGCTCTTCGACCAGCTGAACGCCACGGCTCGGGGGCTCGGCGGCAGCGAGATGTGCGCTGGCCATGGCATGTATACCTGCGGTCAGGTCCTCCTGACTGAAGGCCGCACAGTGACGGTCGATTGGGACACTTATCGCGTGGCAGACCCGAGCTACGACGTCGCAAGGATGCTCATCAGCTTTGCGCGCCTGGCGTTGAAGCACTTCGGGTCCATCGACTCCCTGGATCGAGCGGGCGAGGTCTTCCTGAAGACATATGTCGCCGCGGGCCGGTTGGTTGTCGCGGGTCACCTGGCGTTTCAGAAGGCAGCGATCTGCCTGGAGCGTGCGAAGGGGGATCTTGAAAAGCAGGGTCGCGGGTGGCGCGAGCGGGCCGAGGCGATGCTGGACGAAGGCGCTCGTATCCTGAAGCTCGGAGTGTTCTTCCTCTCCCTTGAGTGGCCGGAGTGGATCGCCTTGATGTTCGCCTGAGGTACGAGGATGTCGACCGTGACCCTCGCCGACCCGGGGATCCCGACCCTCGAGAAAGCCTTCGATCCGGTCGCGCTGAGGGAGTATCTTCCTGAGGTCCTGCCCTCGGAGTGGGGCGCGATTCGAGACGTGCGACTCGAAGTCCTCAAGCACCACCCCGGACTCCGCTGCACGTTTGAAGTCACCTTGCGAACGACGCGAGGACGCTACGCCCTGATTGGCAAGGTCCATGCCGTCGACCGGTCGGATGTTTACGACGCGATGGGAAGAATCTGGCGGGCTGGGTTTGGGCAGCATCCAGAGTTTTCGATTCCGCGTCCCCACGGGTACGTGCCGGCGTTACAGCTCTTGCTCCTCGAGAAGGTTGAGGGCCGGCGGGCGAAGACGGTGATTTTGGAGGGCAGCCACCGCGAGCGCGCGATCGCCGCCGAACGATGCGCGCGATGGCTGGCACGGTTCCAAGCGCTCGTTCCCAGGGTGGGACGCGTGTTGGATCGGAACGAACATCTCGCGGCGCTGAAGCGATGGTCCCACGACATCGCCAAAGTGGACGCGCCCTTGGGGGGAAGGGCGGCCCGCCTCTTCGAGAGGCTCGAAGCCACCGCCTCGCGGCTGAGCGGCGTCGAAAGGTGCGCCGGCCACGGCAGCTACAGTTGTGCTCAGATCATCTTGGCCGACGATCCGTCGGTGAACGGGTGGACGGGCCGAACGATCCCATTCGATTGGGACGGTTATGATGTGGCGGACCCTTGCCGCGACGTCGCACGATTCACCGTCCACCTTCGGCGCCTGGCACGGGGGCAGCTGGGGTCAATCCGTGCGCTGGATCCGCTCGGCGAAGCGTTTCTTCGTGCGTATGTGGCCGAACGCGGACCGGAATGCCTCACCAACTTGGCGTTTTATCAGGCCGCCACGTGCCTCCAATTCGGTGAGTACCTCGCGCGTCGCCAGACTCGCGACGTAGAAAAAACTGCCGCGATGCTCGACGAAGGCCTTCGTATCCTCGAGCGGTGGACACCCTGAAGATGCTTCACACGATCGGATGGCTCGCGTCCCTCATCAACGCGCACACGTTGATTGCCAGCGCCCATCGCCTCACGGCAGTGGGCTTGGTGGGCTCGTTCATACCCGCGCAACGGATGGCGTGGCTCTACGGCTGGGCCACGAAACACAAACCGGGGAGTCATCGACGGAAGCAGCTGACGAACGCCGTCCCCTCGAGAGCACGTCTGTCGAGGTCACGATGAGTCAACAACCTCTTCTGACAACCACCGTGGACGTTTCTCAGGGAGGTTCCCAGCTTCCCGCGGACCCGACCTTGCCCGGCCTCGCATTGCTGGGTCGACCCGCGGAGTTGACGGCGATGTTGTCGCGCCTGGTGGCGCCGTGGCTCGGCGCCGGTGCGCATCTCCTGGACAGCCGTGCCCATCTCCGCCGTCTGGCTCCTGGCAAGCGGTGCAGCGTTGAGCTTGAGCTGGTCGTCGGGCGCGAGAATGGTGTCCCGGCCGAACACCGACGATTGCTCGGGAAGCTCTACCGGGAGGATCAGGGCGCCACGGTTTACCGGACGCTGGAAGAGCTCAGGGGTCATGGATTCGGGGCAGGGCGCTTCCTTGTTCCTCAGCCGCTGGCCTACGTGCCAGAGTATCGCCTCCTCTTGCTCACTTGGGCGGAGGGCGACGTGCTGAGCTCTGTTCTCCTGGCTGGCTCGGACGCCGCGGAGAAGATCGAGGGAGCGGCGACGTGGCTGCTCGGCCTTCACCAATGTGGTGTTCGCACCGGTCGTCGTTATTCTTTCCGTGGCCACTTACAGACACTCGCGAAGTGGAAGGAGCTGCTCACCGACGTCTATCCCGAAGGCGAGCGTCTCTTGGCTGACCTCCTGGCTCGCTTTGAGGACCGCGGAAAGGAACTCTCGGCCTCGACTCCCGGTCCGACCCACCGTGACTTTTCTCCAGAGCATCTGGTGGTTCGCGACGATCGGTTCACGGGCTTGGACTTCGATGAGTTTTGCCAGTACGACTCGGTCTTCGATGTGGCCCACTTCATCTCGCACCTTCGGCTCCTGGGGTTGACCCATTGTGGCAGTCTGAATCACTTCGACGGGCTGGCCGATCGATTCCTGGCTGCGTACGCGGCTGGCGGCGGAGATTGTTCCGCGGAGCGCCTGAAACTCTATGGGGCCATCGCCTATTTCAAGCTCGGCCGATTCGTGTCGCTCGTCCAGCGGCCTCCGAACTGGATGCCCATCCTGAGAGAGCTGCTGAGCGAAGCTCGGCGATTGGTGTGACCTCCCGTTGGGTCGTTGGTGAGAAGTGATTCGACACGTACCGAGGCAGCATCTGCCGACAGTATCGACTCCGTGTCCGACGGTCGGATACATCGTGAGCACCTGGCCGCGGTTGTCGGCGACGTTTGTCCTCAATGAGGTCATCGGCGTCGAACGGTCGGGAGTTCCCCTGCGTATTTTTTCGACCAAGGACCCCGACGGAGAGCCGGTCCATCCGAGGGTTGCGCAGGTCGCTGCGCCGGTGACCTATCTCTCGCTCCACCGACACTGGAAGGCTGCCCTGCAAGCCAATCTGCGCCTCCTGTGCAGGCAACCCGGCCGTTACTGTTCTACCCTTCTGCACGCGCTGCGCTTTCGTCGGCGAGTCGTTCTCCGAAGCTTTTTCCAGGCAGGGTACCTGGCCCAGGAACTGTGGCGTGGATCAGTGGCGCATCTTCACGCCCACTTCGCCCATGCCCCGGCGCTGGTCGCGATGTTTGCTCACCAACTGACCGGCATTTCCTATACCTTCACCGCGCACGCCAAGGACATCTACGTTGACACGCCGCCGGAGCTTCTTCGCGCCGAGGCGCGGGGGGCGCTGGCCGTGATCACGTGCACCGAGTACAACCGGCGCTACCTGTCAAGTCAGATCGGCCCGGCAGTCAATGGCAAACTGCACTGCGTCTATCATGGGCTCGATCTCTCCCAATTCTCGTTTCCGTGGCCGCGGCTGCCGGATCCGGGACCACCGATCATCCTGTCCGTGGCGAGGCTGGTCGAGAAGAAGGGGCTGCGCGACCTCATCGTCGCCGCCGACATTCTTCGCCGCCGTGGCCGGAGCTTCCGGGTTGAGATTCTGGGCGACGGCCCGCTGCGGCAGACCCTGGAGGCCTTGGTCGGCCAGCTCGGGTTGAGTGAGCGAGTACAGCTCCTCGGCACCCAAACGCATGACAGGGTCCGTCTCGCCTACCAGCGAGCGAGTATTTTCGCACTCCCGTGTGTGATCACGCCTGATGGCGATCGCGACGGGATCCCCAACGTGTTGCTCGAGGCGATGGGGAGCGGAATCCCCGTCGTCTCAACGCCGGTGTCCGGCATTCCAGAGCTGATCGAATCCGAGCGCGACGGTCTGTTGGTTCCTCCGCACAACCCTCCCATGCTGGCCGGCGCCCTCGAGAGGCTTCTCGCTGAGCCAGAAGCGCGCGAACGCCTGGCCCGGGCGGCGCGCGCGAAAATCGAAGCGCGGTTCGCGCTTGACCGCAGCGCGATACTCTTGCTGGCGCTGTTCCAACCGGGAGGGGTACGGACCGCCCCGGCGTTACGGTTCGGAGATGGACCGGGGGCCTGCCGGGGCGCGAAGCGCGGGAGGAAGCGGACGGTGAACGTGGCCGACGCGCTGTCGTGGTGCGCCAAGCTGGAAGGCATCCGGTGGCTGCTGCGCGGAGGGCCGCCGCGCAGGGCGTTGCGGCGCGCGCTGAGCGCGCTGCTGCCTGCCACGGAGATGTTGGGGCCCTGTCGATTGCGGTACGCGAGGGTCGGGCCCGGCCGCAAGCTCACGGGCTACTACGACGCGCTCATCCACATCGAGGGCACCGAGGGATACCGCGCCCGCCCAGTCGCAGTCACGTGGAGATCGGATGGAGACGCGGATCCGGAGCACGGGACGGCTGAGCTCGCCGAGATCCAGGCGGCGGCGGCGCGCCACGGCGTGGCCGCCCCGTTCCGGCAGCTCGGGGCCGATGTCCCAGCCTGGGGCATGCACCTCCAGGTCTTCCCGCTGGACGCGCGCATCCCGCAGCTCGTACGCTTGTCCGACCCGCGCTACGTGCGCGATGTGGTCGCGGGCGCCTACGCGGCGAGGGCGGCCGCGGTAGATCAGGCCCTGAGCCGCGGGTACGATGTCACCTCGATTCGTTACCGCCCTGGCAAGCGCCACGTGCTGCGCTACGACTCCCTGGACACGACCGAGCGCGAGACCATATTCGCCAAGGTCTACCACAGTGAGAAGGGTGGGCAGGTCTTCCGTGTGGCAACCCAGGTGGCCGACTGGCTGGCACAGGGCGGAGATCTCATGACAACGGTGCGGCCGCTGGCGTACGTGGCCGAGGACGCGGTGGTCCTTTACCCGCGCGTGTCCGGCGCGCCGTTCTACGAACGCCTGCTTCGTCCTGATCGGGGCGTGGCGCGGTGGTTGCGGCGCGCCGGCGCGGCGCTCCGGGCCCTGCACCACCTACCCCCGGCGGCGGCCGGGCCGCTGAGGATCCTGGACTTTGCGGCGGAGATTCGAGAGATCGAGCGGGAGACCGCTCACGTCCCCGCGCTGTTGCCACCGGTGGGCGCGACGATCCGGGCGCTCCTCGACCGCGCCCAAGAACTGCACGCGCGGCTGCCCCAGGAGCCGCCGACCTTCACGCACCGCGATTTCAAATGCGAACACCTGTTGGTCGCGCCTCGCTCGCTCACGCTGATCGACTTCGACCGCTGCGCCTTCGCCGACCCGGCATTCGACCTCGGGAAACTCCTAGCCGATTTGCACTGGTGGTTTACCGCCTACGACCAGGAGGGGCTCGAGGAGGCGCAAGCGCAGTTTCTTGGGGGGTATGTCCCCGACAAGGAGCGCCTGGTCCGCGCCAGGCTCTACGAGGCTGTCGAGTTGGCCCACATGACCGTTCTCCGCGCGCGACTGTTCGAGCGGCACGCGGCGGGCCGAATCGAGGGGTTGATTGGCCGCGCTCAGACCGTGGTGGGCCGTCTTCAACTGACCCTCGGTGCGCCAGGCTCGGTGGTCAATCGAGAAGAGCCTGCCCGAACGGGAAGAGGCCGTTGACCTTGAACCTCGCCGATGCGCTGTCCGGGCAGGGCAAGCTGGAGGGCATCCAGTCGCTGCTGCGTTCCCGGGCGCTGCGCCGGGCAGTGCGGGAGCAGCTGAACGCCCTACTGTCGGGTCCGGCCATGCTGGGGCCGTGTCGCCTACGACAGGCGAGCTTCAAGCCCGGCCGCAAGCTCACGGCCCACTACGACGCGCTCATCCGCAGGGCGGGCACCGAGGGGCATCGCGCTCGCGCCACGGTCGTCACATGGAGGTTGGATGGCGACCGAGATCGGCGCCCAGAGGGGGATGAGCTCTCCGGGATCCAGGCCGAGGCGCTTCAGCGCGGCGTGGCGGCACCGTTCCGGCAACTCATGGGGGAGTTGCCTGCGTGGGGGATGCGGATTCAGGTCTCGCCGCTGGACGCGCGGTTCCTCCAGCTCGTGCGCCTGTCGGATCCGCGCTACGTGCGCGACATGCTCGCGGCCACGGGCGCGGATGGTGGAGCCTTGAGTCACTCCCGGTCTCGGGCGTACGCCGTCAGGCTCATCCGCTACCATCCCGGCAAGCGCCACGTCCTGCGCTACGACCTCCTCCACGCGGTCAAGCGCGAGACGGTGTTCGCCAAGCTTTACGCGGACGAGCACGGAGGGCGCGCCTTCGGTGTGGCGAGGCAGGTGGCAGACTGGCTCGCCGCGCACGGAGCGGGCGTGACGGCGGTGCGGCCGCTCGCCTATGTCGCCCAGGACGGGGTCGTCCTCTACCCCTGCGTGGTCGGCATTCCGCTCTCAGGAAGCCTGCACCGCCCCGGCCAGCCCGTCGGCCGATGCGTGGAGCGCGCCGGGGCGGCGCTCCGCGCCTTGCATCGTCTGCCGCCGGCGGTCGCCCGCCCGCTCCCGCGCCATGACTTCGCGGCAGAGGTGCGGAAAGCCGCCAAAGCCAGCGGGCACATCCCCGTGCTGCTGCCGTCGGTGGGCGCGGCGATCCGGGCGCTCCTCGACCGCGCGCAAGAACTGCACGCACGCGTCCCCCAGGAGCCACCCACCTTCACGCACGGGGACTTCAAAGCCGAACACGTCTGGGCCACCCCGGGCGGGCCCACGCTGATCGACTTCGACGGCTGCCGCCTGGCCGACCCGGCATATGACGTCGGGAGGTTCCTGGCCTACCTCCAGTTGTGGCACGTCACCCATCGCCGGCCGGGGCTGAAGCAGGTACAGGAGCGGTTTCTCGTGGGTTACGCCCCTGACCCGTCTGAGGGGCGCCTGCTCCGCAGCCGTCTCTACGAGGCGGTCCAGTTGGTGAAGATAGTGCGGCGTGTGCCCCTCGTCCATCCCGAGTGGGCGTCCCTCACCGAGCAGGTGATCCGCCGCGCGCAGGTCGTGATGCGTGCTTTGGAGCGTACGCTCGGGGTAGCGGCGTCGCCGCTGACGGTCGTCATGGAGGGTTACAATTCGGACGCTCCCGGACCCAGAGGGGGTCTGGCGTGGGTAAGGCGACCTTGAACATCACTGAGGTGCTCTCGGGGCGCGCCAAGCTCGAAGGCATCCAGTGGCTCCTGCTCGCCCCGGCGCCGCGCCGGGCATTGCGGGATCAGCTGAAAGGACTGCTGTCCGCTCCGGCCATGCTGGGACCGTGTCGTCTACGGCGCGCGCGATTCAAGCCCGGCCGCAAGCTCACGGCGTACTTTGACGCGCTCGTCCGGAGGGAGGGCACTGCGGGGTATTGCGCGCGCCCGATCGCCGTGACGTGGGGATCGGAGGGACGCGCAAGTCGGCATCACGGGACGGCTGAGCTCGCCGGCGTCCAGGCCGAGGCCCTTCGTCAGGGCGTGGCGGCACCGTTCCGGCAACTGGCGGCAGAGCTGCCGGAGTGGAGGATGCGGATTCGGGTCTCGCCGCTGGACCCGCGGTTTCTCCAGCTCGTGCGCTTGTCCGATCCGCGGCACGTGGGCGACATGCTGGCGAGGGTGGCTGGGGCGAGGAGTCTCGCGTTGCATCAGCTCCGGCCCCGCTACGCCGTCACGTCGATCCGCTACCGTCCGGGCCAGCGCCACGTCCTGCGCTACGACCCCCAGTCCGGGGCGCGGGGAACGACGGTGTTCGCCAAGCTGTACACGGGGGAAGATGGGGCGCGCGTCTTCCACGTGGCCACCCAGGTGGGAGAATGGCTGGCGCACCACGGCGCGGGCGTGACGGCCGTGCGGCCGCTCGCCTATGTGGTCGAGGACCGCGCGGTGCTCTACCCGGGACTGTCCGGCCAGCCGCTGTCCGACCTCCTGCACCGCCCTGGCCAGGGCGGTGCACGATGCCTGGAGCGTGTCGGCGCGGCCCTCCACGCCTTACACCGCCTGCCGCTGGCGGTCGCCGGGCCGCTCCCACGCCATGACTTCGCGGCGGAGGTGAGCGAGGTCGCCCGAGCCAGCGATCACATCGACGTGCTGCTGTGGTCCGTGGGCTCAGCCATCCGGGCGCTCCTCGACCGCGCGCGAGCACTCTACGCGCGGCTCCTCCAGGAGCCACCAACCTTCACGCACGGGGACTTCAAGGCCGAACACGTGTGGGCCACCCCGGGCGGGCCCACGCTGATCGACTTCGACACCTGCCGCGTTGCCGACCCGGCACTCGATGTTGGCAAGTTCCTGGCGCACCTGCAGTTGTGGCACGTCGCCCACGATCAGCCGGGACTCGAGCAGGTGCAGGAGCGGTTCCTCGTGGGCTACGCCCCCGGCGCGCCGGAGGGGCGCCTGCTCCGCGCCCGTCTCTACGAGGCGGTTGAGTTGGTCAAAATCACCGCTCGTCGGGTGCTCCTGTTCGATCCCGACTGGGCGTCCCGCACCACGCGGGCCATCGGCCGCGCGCAGGCCGTGCTGCATGCGCTGGAGCGCCGCTCCCAGCGATGTCCCGAGCCTGCTCGGCGAGGCGCACGGTGCTGACGCCGGCCACGACGACCCCCAGGACCTGGGCCCATTTTCTGCCACTCCTCCGCCCCTTCCGGTGGCGGCTGTGCGCGGCGGCGATTGCGATGGCGCTGGAGGCCCTCGTGACCGTGGCTCGTCCGTGGCCGCTCAAGATCGTCATTGACCGCGTCCTCTCGCATAAGCCGAGCCGCCTGCCGTTCCTGGATGCATGGCTGGATGGCGCCCAGTTCACCGGAGTGGAGATCCTCTACGGCGCGTGTGCCGCCACCTTGCTGACTGCGGTCATCGCGGGCCTCTTGACCTACTTCTTCACGCGCGCGATGGGCGATCTCGCCCAGCGCTTTGTCTTCGCGATTCGGCGGGATCTCTTCGCGCATATGCAGCGCCTCTCGTTGCGGTTCCACGACCGGCAACGGACGGGGGACCTGATTACACGACTGACGACAGATACCCAGGCGATCCAGGAGATGATCGCCAACGGCCTCACCGTGTTGTGCGTCAGCACCTGCCTGCTGGCGGGAATACTCGTCTTGATGTTCTGGCTCAGCTGGCAGTTCGCCCTCGTGTCCCTCTCGGTCACCCCTCTGTTGTTCTTGACGGTCGTGCGCTACAAGCGCCGCATCAAGGTGGCCTCACGCCGGGCCCGCGCCAGCACCGGGCTGCTGGCGTCACTGGCGCAGGAGACCCTCGCGTCCATCCGGATCGTGCAAGGGCTCGCGCAAGAGGAGCAACAAAGCGAGCGCTTCCAGGCGCGCAGCGAAAGCCACCACCAGGCGTATCTGGACGTTGTGCGGTATCAGGCGCGCATGGTGCCGCTGGTCGACGTCTTTGCGGCGGTCGCGCTCACACTCGTGATGTGGTACGGCGCGACGCGCGTGCTGGCGGGTGAGCTCACGACCGGGGATGTGATCCTCTTCTTCGCCTACGTCACGAACCTGCACGCCCCGATGAAGGGGCTGGCGCGCTCCTCCTACCTGTTCAGCAAGGCCAGCGTGGGAGCCGAGCGGATCGCCGAGGTCATGAGGGCCCGGAACGACGTGACGGACCGAGCCGGGGCGCGGGCGGTCTCGGGGCTGAAGGGTGAGATCGAATTCCGGGACGTCTCGTTCGGATACGAGGCCGGTCAACCGGTGCTGTCGCACATCAACCTCGTGATCGCCCGGGGCGAAAGGGTTGCCATCGTCGGGGCCACCGGGGTGGGCAAGAGCACCCTGGTGAGCCTGATCCCTCGCTTCTATGACCCGAGCGACGGCGAGGTCCGTATCGATGGCGAAGACATCCGCAACTATACGCTCCAGTCGCTCCGCGAGCAGATCAGCCTCGTGTTACAGGACCAGCTGCTGTTCAGCGGCACCATCCGCGAGAACATCGCGTTCGGGCGTCCCGGCGCCGCCAACGAGGAAATCGCCGCCGCGGCGGTCACGGCCAACGCCGACGAGTTCATTCACCGACTCCCGGAGGGCTACGAGGCCCTCGTGTCGGAGCGAGGCACGACCCTGTCCGGCGGTCAGAAACAGCGGATCGCCATCGCGAGGGCGATTCTTCGCGACGCCCCCATCTTGATTCTTGACGAGCCGACGACCGGCCTCGATGCGGCCGCGGAGCAGGCTGTGATGGGCGCGCTGGAGCGGGCCGCCGCGGGCCGGACGACCTTGATGATCGCGCATAGGCTGACGACCGTGCGCCTCGCCGACCGCATCGTCGTTCTCGACCGAGGTCGGATCGTCGAGGAAGGCACACACCTCGAGCTCTTGGCGCGTGGTGGCAGGTACGCGGATCTCTATCGTCTCCAGATGTCGACCGAAAGGGAGCATGCCCTCGTCTCGGCTAAACGGGCTGTTCCCACGGCGGAAATGGACGACAGCGACGAGGTGACCAAGCCGGAGCTCTCCTAGCGGCAGGTCATCGAGCCCTTGTCCGTATACCTTCCATCCGCGACCGGTACGAATCTCCAGTCGTAGGAACCCTCCCTGAGAGTCAGTTCCAGCACACCGTACGTGCTGTTATCGCGAGTCACGCTGTTGGGCGCGATGCCTTTGAAGCCGTGATGGTTCACACCGCCAGTCCCGACCACGAAAGCTTGAGGGCCATGAGGGTCGGCCTCGCGAGCGGAGTTTTGAGGTGCGAAGCGCTCATAAAAATGGTTGTGGCCCTGCAAGATGAGATCGACGTGCTTGGCAACCAGGAGGTCGACCCAGGGCTTGATACTCTCTTCCGGGCCGTGCTTGCCGGGGCTGGTGAAGTACGGCTGGTGCCAGTAGGCGATCGTGCATCGATTCGTGTGGGTGTCGAGGTCCTGTTGCAGCCAGGATGTGATGTCGCTGAGGCGGCATCCGCTCGCCCGGCCGCAGGTATCAGGAAGCGCGATGAAGTGCCAGGTCCCCTTGTCGAAGGAGTAGGGAGTGTACGGGCGAAGGGTGACCGGGCTCTTGTAGCCATGAGCGCCACCGCCGTTGAGATACTTCAGCGGATCGGCGTTCTCCCAGTCCTGGTCATGGTGGGGTCCCAAGACTGGATACATCTTCCGGACGTTCGGGCCCCAATCCATATCGAAGTAGCGGTTGTACTTCGACATCGCGCCGTCATCATACTGATAGTCGCCGAGGCCGACAATGAAGTCTGCTTTGGCCGCCTCGGTCGCGGTGGCGGCGGAGACCGACGAAGCCTCCTCGCCGTGAATATCACCGACCGCGGCCACATGAATCACCGACCCCGTCGACGCGGGCGGAATCGGTTGCTGGCTAACCGCACGACCGAACTGGGTGGCACCGAGAGCCAGCATCAGACCGATCGAAAGAACGAGTCTCCCTTTGGGTGTCGCAACCACGAGCTTCTTGAGCATGACCGCTCCCCCTGACTGGCTCGTTTGTCCAGGCTGCCCGCTACTCCATATGACTGTGCCGGGAACCGACCCGTTACAGCTTCCTGCGAATCGCTGAGCGGGGTCCAGCCCGGGATTCTGCG
>Ga0066709_100002268_pt1 | contig 13849 bp, 9 predicted proteins | sample GraSoiAngelo_158_FD_79665 | JGI IMG/M metagenome (GOLD analysis project Ga0066709, IMG submission 79665) | Grasslands soil microbial communities from the Angelo Coastal Reserve, California, USA - 14_1009_16_30cm | ecosystem: Environmental > Terrestrial > Soil > Grasslands | place: USA... | reverse complement strand
CCCGCGAGCGCCATCATCACCATGTTCCTGGGCGGCATCGTGGGCGAGATCTGGAGCAAGGTGTCGAAGGAGAACGCGGACCGGCACCTCACTCCGGTCGCGTCGGGCTTCATCGCCGGCGAGGCGATCGTCGCGGTGGTGATCCCGATCCTGGTCACGATCGGGCTGGTTCACTTGCACTAAGCGGCTGCCACCGCCCCCTCCTTTCGCAGCAGCGGGATCACCTGCTCGGCGAAGCGCTCCATCTCCTCGGCCTGCGGGCTGAACTGGAGCAGCATCAGGTTCACTCCGGCGCGCTCGAACTCCTCGAGCCGCTCGGCCACCGGCTCGGGAGCCCCGATCAACCCGGACCTGAGTCCCCGGTTGGATACCGAATAGTCCTCGAGGCTCACGCGCTGCTCGAGTTGCGTGCCGGCGAGCCACTGCTGGTAATTGGAGTAGCCGCGAGCCGAGCCGCGCACGTTGGTGATGCGCGCCAGCTCCCGACGCGCCCCTTCCTCCGTATCGCGCAGCACCACGTAGCCGGCCACCCCGAAGAGCAACGGCGGGGCGCCGGGGGCGAGACGGGCGCGGCGAGCCTGCATGTCGGCGATCTTCGCCGCCACCCGCTCGGGCGGGTCACCGTGCATCACGTAGGCGTCGCAGTCGCGCGCGATCAGGTCCTTCGCCGCCTCGGACTCCCCTCCGGCGTAGAGGGGCGGCCAGGGCTTGCGGAGCGGTTTGGGCTCGAGGATCGCCTCCTCGATCCGGTAGAGCTCGCCCCTGTGGTTGAAGCGCGGCTCGGTCCAGAGCCCCTTCACCACCGCCAGCCACTCCTCGGTGCGCGCGTAGCGCGCGTCGTGGGTGTCGAATGGGAGCCCGAACTGGGTGGCCTCGTCGCGCCACCACGACGACACCACGTTGAGCGACAGCCGCCCGCCCGCGATGTGGTCGATGTTGGCGGCTTCCTTGGCGAGCAGTCCCGGGTGGTGGAAGGTCGGCCGCACCGCCACCATCAGCTCCAGCCTCTCGGTCACGGCGGCCAGGGCGGCGGCGGTGGACCAGGCCTCGAGCGCCGGCGCCTCGGGCCCCTTGATGTCGTTGAGCAGCAGCTCCGCGATCAGCGTGAGGTCGAACCCGATGCGCTCGCTCCTCACCGCCAGCGCCCGTACCTCCTCCCACGTCGCGGACATCCCCTCGTCCTCGACGTTGCGCAGCCAGCCGCCGAAGACCGGCATCCAGTAGCCGAGTCGGAGGCTCATGACGCCCTCTTCGCGCGCGCCAGGTTGCCCGAGGCCCGTCTCGCCGCCACGCGCACGCGCCCGGGCTTGCTGCGAGCCCAGGCTGCCGGCCGCGTTGCGCTCGCTCGCGCCACCAGGGCGTCGACCAGCTTCGCGGTCGGATCGAACCCCAGCACTCGCACCGGGTCCGCCACGAAGTTGGACAGAGCGTTGATGTCGTAGTAGTAGCGGCGTCCGTCGCGCCGGCTCACCAGGTACTCGATCCCGCCCACGTCGAGGCCCGAGGCGCGCGCGATCGCCTCGACCTCGGAGCGGATCTCGCCGGATGGCTCGTACGCCTCGACGGAAAGACCGGCTTGCGCCGCCCCGGCCGGGCACGCGGCGCTCTCGAGGGCATGGCCGCTCACGTCCCTGCAGATGTCGGCCGGGCAGAGGTTGTAGCCGGCACCCTCCTCGATATGGACGCGGATGCCGTAGAGGTAGCGCCCCTCAAGCGTCTCGACCCGCACGATGCTGCCGTCGCGCGAGGGATGGAATTCCTGGAGCAATAGGATCTCGTCCACCGAGGGCGGAATGAGATCCTGCGCCACCGCCGCCTCGAGCTCCTCCTGCGCGTCGAAGCGCACGATGCCGGCCCCGCTGCCCCCGATGTTGGGCTTGACGACCAGCGGGAACTCCAGGCCCGGGGCGGCTGCGGGTAGCACGGTCGGGTGGTTGACGACCCGCGTGCGCGGAGCGAGGAGCCCGAGCCGCCGGATGAGCGAGACCTGGAGCGCCTTGCTGGTCTCGACGGTGAAGGCGCGCACCCCGTTCACCACCGGCACGCCGGCGCGCTCGAGGTAGCGCAGGTAGTGAAGGGTGTAGAGGATGGCGTGGCCACGCCCCCGCTTCCATGCCGAGGGGCTCATGCGGTTGAAGACCAGCGTGTGGCCCGCGCCGTTCGTGGAGGGCGCCGCGGCGATCGGGGCATCGCTCGCGTCGGTGGCGTCGCGCCCCACCCCGTGTGGGGCCGGATCGATCTGCGCCGCCGGATCGAAGGAGAAGCGGCCCGCGTCCACCCGGACGTGGTGGACACCGCGCCGTTCCAGCTCTGCGAACAGCGGGCGAAACCAGTCGGGGTGCTCGTAGTAGACAGCTAGGGTTCGTGGGTGCGTCACCGGATGCTCCTTGTGCTGCTGGCGACGCACCGTGCCGGGCGAAAACGAAAAACCCGCTGCGGTTCGCCGTCAGCGGGTGGAGATGGTCGGGTCGTTTACGCTATCGGATCAGGCACGCCCCCTCTCGCCCGCACGGCGGACAACAACACATCGTGAAGGCACACAGCGGGCACACATGTCCGATCAGCATGCGCGGAGATTAGGCTCGGTAAACGTCGGGAGTCAAGACTATTGTTGGCCGCGCGTTGTTCCGCGTCACGCCCTCCACATCCGATGGACGCTGCCCCGAACCTGGTTCACAATCATGTCGTGAACCGGCTGATCGGGCTGATCCTCATCCTGGCGCTCGCCCTCGTCGCGCCCGCTCGGGCGGGCGCCGCGGCCGCGGCCGGCAGCTTCGCCGACCCCGACAGCGGATTCCTCGAGCAGTACGCCGCGACCTACCGGTTCAACCTCGGACTCCCCTCGAATATCAAGGTCACTCCCCACGGCGATCAGGTCCTGTTCCTGCGCTCGGGCCCGCGCAGCTTCGTCAACGACCTCTGGTGCTTCGAGGTCGCGACCCGGCGCGAGCGCGTCCTCCTCACCGCGGCGCGCGTCCTTCACGGCGGCGGGGAGCGCCTGACGGCCGAGGAATCGGCGCGGCGCGAGCGCCAGCGCGTCGCCACGCGAGGGATCGTCTCCTACGACCTCTCCGAGGACGGCCGCCGCGTCCTGGTGCCGCTCGCCGGGCGGCTGTTCGTAATCGAGCGGGGGAGCGGCGCCATCAAGGAACTGAACGGCGGGCGCGGATTCCCGATCGATCCGCAGTTCTCGCCCGATGGATCGCAAGTGGCGTGCGTCCGCAACGGCGATCTTAGCGTCTTCGATGTCGATTCGGGCCGCGAGCGGAGGATCACGAGCGGGGCGAGCGGGACCATCACCCACGGCCTCGCCGAGTTCGTCGCCCAGGAGGAGATGGATCGCTTCAGCGGCTACTGGTGGTCTCCCGACAGCCGCCGCATCGCCTATCAGGAGACCGACACGGCGCCGGTCGAGGTGCTCCACATCATGGACCCCGCGCATCCCGAGCGAGAGCCGCAAGCGTGGCGCTACCCGCGCCCGGGGAGGAGCAACGCCGAGGTGCGCCTCGGGATCATCCCCGCGACGGGAGGGAAGACGACGTGGGTGAAGTGGGACCGCCAGAGCTATCCCTACCTGGCCGTGGCGAGGTGGACCAAGAACGCGCCGCTCACCCTGGTGGTGCAGAACCGCCGCCAGACCGAGGAGGCGCTGCTGGCCGTGGACGAGGTGAGCGGCGCCACGCGAACGCTGTGGGTGGAGCGCGACATGGCCTGGCTCAATCTCGACCCCAAGATGCCACACTGGCTCGACGACGGCAGCGCGTTCCTCTGGACCACCGAGCGCCGCGGAAGCTGGCAGCTCGAGCTGCATGGCAAGAGCGGGCGCCTCCTCCGCACCCTGACGCCGCGAACCTTCAACCTGCGCGGCTTCGTCGACGCCGACCAGGGGGCAGGATGCGCGTGGGTCACGGGAGGAGACGATCCGACCCAGATCCAGATCTTCCGCGTGCCCCTCGATCCCCATCGCGCGTCGATCGAGCAGGTGACGCACGATCCGGGAATGAACGGGACGGTGTTCGCGACCCAGCACCAGGTGGCGGTCCGCTCGCTGTCACGATCCGACGGGTCACCCACGCAGACCGTGGTCGACGCACACGGGAAAACAATCGCCACTCTTCGCTCGCTTGCCGAGATTCCGCTGGTCACGCCCCGGGTCCAGTTCGTCGCCGTGGGACCGCGGAAGTATCGCGCCGCGATCCTGCGCCCGAGAAGCTTCAGGCCCGGCGTGCGCTATCCGGTGATCGTGAACGTCTACGGCGGCCCGCACGGGCAGATGGTCACGCGCTCGCGCAACCCGTTCCTGCTCCCCCAGTGGCTCGCGGATCACGGCTTCGTGGTGGTGATGCTGGACGGACGCGGCACGCCGGGACGCGGGCGCGCCTGGGAGCGCGCGATCAAGGGAAACCTCATCGAGGTTCCTCTGGAAGATCAGGTCGAGGGATTGCGGGCTCTCGGCGCCGTCTATCCCGAGCTCGATCTCTCGCGAGTCGGGATCTACGGCTGGTCCTTCGGTGGATACTTCTCGGCCATGGCCATCATGCGGCGGCCCGACGTCTTCAGAGCCAGCGTGGCCGGCGCCCCGGTGGTGGACTGGCGTGACTACGACACGCATTACACCGAACGTTACATGGGGCTCCCGGACGACAACCCCGGCGGTTACCAGGCCGCGTCGGTACTGACCTATGCCGACCGGCTCGAGCGCCCGCTGCTCCTCGTGCACGGCACCGCCGACGACAACGTCTACTTCCTGCACAGCATGAAGCTCTGCGAGGCGTTGTTCCGCGCTGGGAAGCCGTTCGAGTTTCTCCCCCTGGCGGGCTTCACCCACATGGTGCCGGACCCGGTGGTGACGCGGCGCCTCTACCAGCGGATCGAGGCGTTCCTCGCCCGCAACGTGGCGGGTCCGCGGACTGAGCCAGGGGCCGACCCGCCCTCGCGGTGAGGCTGAGCCTCGTAGTTGACAGCCGGGGCAACGCTGGCTAAAAGAGTCGTCGCGGATTCCATGATCACCCTACAGAACCTTGAAAAGACTTACGGCGAGACCCGGGCCCTGAAGGGGATCTCCTTCTCGATCTCCAAGGGCGAGGTGGTCGGCTTGCTCGGCCCCAACGGGGCGGGCAAGACCACGGCGATCAAGATCATCGTCGGCTACCTGCTCCCGACCGCCGGCTCCGCGACGGTGGCCGGTTTCGACGTCGTGAGCCACCCGCTCGAGGTCCAGGAGAGAATCGGCTACCTGCCCGAGAACGCTCCTCTCTACCTCGACATGCTGGCCCAGGAGTACCTCGACTTCATGGCCGACATGCGCGGTCTCGACGCGCGCACTCGCGCCATCCGCCTGGCTCGTGTGGTGGAGGAGTGCGCCATCCAGCCGGTCCTGACCCGCCCGCTCGGCCAGCTTTCCAAGGGCTATCGCCAGCGTGTGGGCCTCGCGGCCGCCCTGCTGCACGACCCCCAGATCCTGGTCCTTGACGAGCCCACCACCGGGCTCGACCCGAACCAGATCGCCGAGGTGCGCCACCTCGTACGGCGCATGGGCTCGACCAAGACAGTCATCCTCTCGACCCACATCCTGTCCGAGGTCGAGGCTACCTGCGACCGGGCGGTGATCCTGATCGACGGCCGCGTGCGCGCCGACGCCTCGCTGGCGGAGATCACGCGCTCCAGCGTCCAGGTCGTCACGCTCTCCGCCCGCGACCCGGTCGCGGCGCGCCACGACCTCGAAGGACTCCGCGGCGTGATCGCCGTCGATGAGACTGACCGCGGCGACGGATTCCATACCTTCCGGCTGCACCTCGAGGGCGACGGCGAGATCGGCGAAGCGGTGGGCGAGCTGGCACGGGAGCGGGGGTGGCGGCTGCGCGAGCTGAGGCGCGACGACCGGTCGCTCGAGCAGGTGTTCCGCGAGTTGACCGACACGGCCGCGGGAGAGGAATGGGCGCCGAAAGCGGAATCGTCGCCGGGAGAGGCGGAGACGTGGGCGCCGTCGAGTCCGATCGCATGAGTCGCGTCCGCGCCGTCGCGGCGAGGGAGCTGAGGGCCTACTTCAACTCCCCGATCGCCTACGTGTTCCTCACGGTGTTCGCGGGCTCGGCGCTGTTCACGTTCTTCAACGCCGGGAGCTTCTTCTCCCGCGGCGTGGCCGACCTGCGGGGGCTCTTCGGCCCGCTGCCGCTCCTGATGATTCTCCTCGTTCCCGCGCTCACCATGCGCCTGTGGGCCGAGGAGCAGAAGCAGGGCACGCTCGAGGTGCTGCTCACACTGCCGGTGCGCGATCACCAGCTCGTGGCCGGCAAGTTCCTGGCGAGCTGGACCCTGCTGGCTTCCGGGCTGGCGCTCACGTTGGCGCTGCCGTTCTCGGTGGCGCTGATCGGCAAGCTCGACTGGGGCCCGGTCATCGGCGGCTACATCGGGGCGCTTCTTCTCGGGGCGGCGTACCTCGCGGTCGGGCAGTTCGTCTCGGCCACCACCGAGAACCAGATCCTGGCCTTCATCCTGGCGTTGGTGGTGTGCCTCGCCTTCTACGGTGTCGGGACCGAGGCGTTCTCGGGGCTGTTCGACGACCGCACCGCCGCCGCCCTCCGGGGGATCGGGACCGGCAGCCGCTTCCAGAGCGTGGCCCGCGGCGTCATCGACCTGCGCGACCTGGTCTATTACGCCTCGGTCACATTGTTCTTCCTCGCCGCGTGCGTCATGGCCGTGCGCGCGCGCCGCTGGACGTGAGGCCCAGGATGCCCGACGAGACCAGGCGGAAACGAAGGCTCGGCGTGCTCGTCACGCTGGGGCTCCTCGGCGCCAACCTGATCGCCTTCAACACCCTGCTCGCCGCGTGGTCCTCGGCGCGCATCGACCTCACCCAGGACCGGATGTTCTCCATCTCCCCGGCCCCGCGAAAGTTGCTCGGCTCGCTCGAGGACGACCTCACCATTATTGGATACTTCTCCAAGCGCACCCACCCCAAGCTCGCCCCGCTCGTGCCGCAGATCGAGGACCTGCTCGAGGAGTACCGGGCGCTCTCCAAGGGGAAGATCCACGTCGAGATCGTCGACCCGGGCGAGAACGATCGCGTGGCGCAGGAGGCGAGCGATCGGTTCGGGGTCGCGAGCACTCCCTTCCGGCTCGCGTCCAAGTACGAGAGCGGAATCGTCAACGCCTACTTCGCGCTGGTGGTGAAGTACGGCGACCAGTACCAGCGCTACGGCTTCGACGACCTGATCGAGGTCGAGCCGCTTCCCGACGGCGACGTCGACGTGCGGCTCCGGAACCTCGAGTACGACCTCACGCGCGCGATCAAGAAGGTGGTGTTCGGATTCCGGAGCTCGACCCAGCTCTTCGATCGGATCGGCAAGCCGGTGCGACTCACCGCCGTCATGACCGCCGACCGCCTGCCCGCGGCCTTCAAGGACGTTCCCGACGCGGTGCGCAAGGCGGCGGACGAGCTACGGAAGGCCAGCAACAACCGCTTCCAGTACGAAGAGATCGCGCCGGCCGACGCCGCGGCCGAGGCCGAGGTGTCCCGGCGCTTCGGCGCCCGGCCGATGTCGGTCGGGCTCTTCAGCAACGAATCGTTCTACCTCTACGGCTTCCTCTCGGTCGGGGACCACACCGAGCAGCTGCCGCTGGCCGCCGGGCACGTCTCGCAGGCGAGCATCCGGGAGGCGATCGAGAGCTCCCTCAAGCGGCAGGCTCCGGGGTTCCTGAAGACGGTGGGCGTCGTGACTTCTCAGCCGTCGATCCCGCCCGAGGTGATGATGCAGCTCCGCATGCAGGGGCAGATGCCGCAGCAACCGCCGCCGGAGTTCGATCAGGTCAAGAGCGTGCTGCGCCAGGAATACAACGTGCGCGACGTCTCGCTCGACGGCGCCGAAGGCGTGCCGAGCGACGTCGACGTGCTGCTGGTGCTCAAGCCCAAGAACCTCAAGGACCGTGAGGTCTACAACCTCGATCAGTACCAGATGCGCGGCGGACGCGTGATCGTGTGCGCGGGCGGCTACGAGACACAGTTCGGCCAAAACGGCCTCGACGTGCGCCCCCTCGATTCGGGGCTCGACGGATGGCTCAGGCACTGCGGCGTCCAGGTCTCGAGGACGCTCGTGCTCGACGACCGCAACCAGCCGCTTCCCATCCCGGAGCTCCACCGCACCCCGATCGGCACCTTCCAGACCTGGGTGATGAGGCCGTATCCCTATCTCGTCGAGATCCGCGGCGCCGGGCTCCAGAACCGCACGGTCTCCGGCACCCTCGACGCCGTCCGCATCTACTGGGGGAGCCCGCTCGAGATCGAGCCCGGGGCCAGCAAGAAGGTCAAGGTGATCCCGATTCTCTCCTCGTCGGAGAAGTCGTGGACCGACGATGACGTCGAGCACGCGGCTAGCGTCAGCTACACCGTGCCGCAGGGAACCAAGCCGCACCTCCTCGCCGTGGCGCTGCAGGGGCGGTTCGACAGCTACTTCGCGGGGAAGCCGGTGCCGCCGGCGCCCGGCGACTCGTCGCGGCGGGACGTTCCGATCGCGCGATCTCCCGAGACGCGTCTCGCGGTGGTTGGGGACGCCGAGTTCGTGAGCGACCTCGTGGCCCGGGTGCTGGGAAGGCAGCTCGGCGAGGCGTACGTCCAGAACCTGGGCTTCGTGCAGAATCTGATCGACTGGATGAACCTCGACAACGATCTCATCGCGATCCGGTCGCGGGTCTCGGCGGCGCGGCGCATCGCGCGCCTGGCGAAGCCGGCCGAGATCACGATCGAGGCAGCCAACTATCTGATTCCGCTCGTCGTGCTCCTCGGCTTCGGCCTGGTCCGCTTCGTGGGCCGCCGCAAGGTGGCGCCGCTCGTCCGCCCGCGGGAAACCGGCGCGATCCGCGTCCCGGCCGAGGTCTGAGCATGGATTCCACCCAGCGCTTGCTCGCCGGACTGCTCGTGGTTCAGGTCGCGCTGATCGGCGTGATCCGCTGGGCTTCCTCCTCGGGTCATTCGGCGGCGGGCGAGCATCCGCTTCTCCCGGCCCTCGCCTCGACCACGCCCCGGAAGCTCGAGATCGACGACGGCAAGAACTCGGTCGCGCTCGAGCGCGAGAGCGGCTCCTGGACGCTCGCGGAGCCCAAGGGCTACCCGATCGCCGCGGGCAGGGTCGAGAAGCTGGTCCAGGACCTCGGGCACCTGAGCGTGGGCCGTCCGGTGGTGACCAACCGACTCAATCACGCCGCGCTCAAGGTCGCGGCGAACGACTACGAGCGCCGCGTGAGGATCTGGGAGAAGCCCCAGGGCCAGCCGATCGCGGACGTCTTCGTGGGCACCTCGCCGGGATTTGGCGTGAGTCACGTGCGCCTGGGCGGCAAGGACCCAGTCTACGAGGGGAACGGGCTCAACGCCTACGACCTCGCGACCGACGCCGGCTCGTGGGTCGAGCGCGGCATGGTTCCGATCGCCTGGGAAGCGGTGGGCGGGCTCTCGGTCACGAACCGCAAGGGGAGCTTCGAGCTCGAGAAGAGTGGCGGGAGATGGAGTGCTCGGTCTCCAACCACGGGGACCGCAGACCTCGACCCCGAGAAGGTGGACGCCCTCGGTCGCGCCCTGTGCGCCCTGTCGCTCGACGAGCCGGTGGGGCCCGTGGACGAGCAGGCCCAGGGCCTGAACGATCCCGAGGCGACGATCGTATTCCAGCCGGCCGCGGGCGACAGCGCCGCCGCCACGCAGGCCCCTGTCACCATCAAGATCGGGGCGCTCGTCCCTGGCAAGGAGGACCAGCGCTACGCGGCGCGCTCCGGATTCGCGTACGCCGTCAGCGTCAGCAAGTTCTCCTCCGAGCGAGCGCTGAGCGTGACGCTCAAGGAGCTCCTCGCCACGGCGAAGACGGCGGAGGCCGCGGGGACGCCGAAACCGGGGGCCGCGGTAGGCAAGTAGGTCCGGCAGCATTCGACGAGACGGGGCGGTGATGCGGGGCGATTGAGACTGAAGGAGGGACGGCCATGTTCGTTGTCGCCGGAGTGAGTGGAAACACGGGAAGGGTCGTGGCGGAGACGCTCCTCGCGCAGGGACGGCCTCTGCGCGTTCTGGTCCGTGACTCGGCCAAGGGAGCGACCTGGCGAGCGCGGGGCGCCGAGACCGCGATCGCCTCGCTGGACGATGCGACCGGCCTCACACGCGCTCTCGAAGGAGCGAGCGGCGCCTACCTGCTGGTCCCGCCCCAGTACGGGGCCGACGACCTCCTCGCCGTCCAGCGGCGCGTCGCGGAGGCGATGGCGCGGGCGGTGAAGGCGAGCGATATCGCGCACGTGGTGTTGCTCTCCTCCCACGGCGCCCAGCACGCGCAGGGGACGGGGCCGGTCCGCGCGCTGCATCACGCCGAGGAGGCGATCGGGAAGGCGGCGCGAAACATCACCATCGTCAGGGCCGCCTACTTCATCGAGAACTGGGCGCCGGTGCTGGGCGAGGCGCAGAAGAGCGGCGTGCTGCCGTCGTTCCTCACGCCCGGCCGCGCCATCCCGATGGTCGCGACCGCGGACATCGGCCGCGTGGCCGCCGAGATGCTGCTCCGGCCCGCGCAGGGAACCCGCATCATCGAGCTTGAGGGCCCGGCGCCTTGGAGCCCGGAGGACGTGGCCCAGGCGGTGGCGGTCGCGCTCGGACGCGACGTGCGCGTGCAGGGCGTGCCGCTCGATCAGGTGGTCCCGGTCTTCACCTCCAGCGGGTTCTCGACCGGCTCCGCCGAGCTGATGCGGGAAATGTACGAGGCCATCAACAGCGGCCACCTGGCGCGGGAAGGGGGCCGCGCGGTGCTGCGCCTCGGCACGCTCAGGCCGGGAGAGGTGCTGGGGAAGCTGCTGGCCCGGACGACCGCGTAGCCGCTACGCCTGATTGTCGCCGCGTGAGGCCCTGAGGCGAGGGCTCACGGCGGTCATCGATACGCGCCCTCTTCGTGAGTCCCTCGCCGACCCGTCGCGCATTCGTCTCCGCGCAGACGCCATCAGCTGCGACGGGAACCGCGAGCTGCTCGACCTGTTCGAGATGGACATCAATCCGGTCGACGGGTTGTCGTTCATCACCTACACCGACGACGGCGCCGAGGGCGGCACGTACATCTCGAAGCAGCTTTCTGGTGTCTCCGCGATCGCCGGCACGACCATCGTCGACAAATCGACCACCTGCCCGACCAACATCGCGTGCACCACCTGCCCGCCGCCGCCGCACGATCCGTGCAAGCTGCCGGGCGTGACGGTGGTACGCGATCCGGCCGGGGACCAGAACGGCGCGCCGGCGAACATGCAGGCGGACATCGACTCGGTCATGTTCGCGGAGCCGTTCTTCGCGGACGGCTCGCAGAAGCTCGTGGCCACGCTCAAGGTCGAGAGCCTCGATCCCACCAACCTGCCGCCCAACAACGGCTGGGAAGTGCTGTTCACCGCTCCGAACGGGACCGAGTACTTCCTCGAGATGGACACCTTCGATCCGACGACCGGTGTGCAATTCAACTACGGCCGCGTGGATGCCACGCTCGGCGAGTCGACGGATGGCTCGATCGAAGGACGTCTAGACCAGACCGGCTTCATCACGATGACCGTGGACAACGCCCTCGTAGGGAATCCCGCGCGGGGGCAGACCCTCACGGGCGTCCACGGGCAGACCGAGGTGCTGGTCGGCGCGCAGCCGGGTGGAGTGGGGGGCGGCGAGCTCATCTTCCTCGACACTTCAACCAACGGCACCTACACGCTGGTGGGGAACGCGAACTGCGGGCTGTTCGGCCTCGCTCGGCTGGACGACGGGTCATTCGGCGCCGCTCACCGGAACCACTCCATCGATCGCTGACGGAAGTAGAACGACCCTGACATCAAGGGCGCGCTCGAGCCGCAGGCGCCGCGCCAAACACCCGAGCCCGGCGCATCACGCGCCGGGCTCTGGGCGCTCCCGCCCGGTCAAGAGTCGGGAGGACGATCGTCGAGGAGGCCGCGGCTTGACCACCCGCGGGCACCAGCAGCGACGAGCTGCAGCGCAGCCCGCCAGCACAATCCCGATCACATATTGAAGTAGTAGCTCACTTTGGCCAGAAAGATGTTGTCCGGTTTCGCCTGGCCCAGTCTTCTAAAAGACGGATCCAGGTCGAGCTCGCCCATGTTCTCGAAGTCGTTGCGCTGCTGGGTCCATGCCAGGTACAGGGTGGAACCGGGCATGTACTCCCAGCGCAGCACGGCGTTCCCGCGCAGCGACTTGGTATTGAAGTCGGGGTTGCCGCTGAAACCGAAGTCGGGATTCTGAGCGGTAAACGCGGGTGCCGGACCCGGCCCGTCGGGATCGATCATGCCCGTCTTCTCGTCCACCGTGGCCCCGCTGGTCGAATAGTGAGTGAAGTCGTAGCTCCTCGCGCGCGCCAGTTCCTTGAAGTCGGAGTAGCTCCCCGACGAGATCAGCGGCTGGACGAAGAGCTGCAGGCTCAGGTTGGGCGTGAACGTGCAGTTGAGTCGCAGATCCGCCGAGACGGTCTTCTGATCGAGCTTGGCGAACAGCTCGCGCCGCCCGAACGTCGCGGCCGCGAGCGGGTCCGCGTACGAGCCCAGCCACTTGGCATCCTCGAGCACGTGTTCGTACGTCGGGCCGATGCGCACCAAGATGTTGGACACCGGTTTCCATTCGACGCCGGGGCTCACGTACCAATCGACCGAGTTCGACTCGGTGGTGTAGTCGTCGAACGACACGAAATAGAAGAGCTTCTTCTTGCTGTCGGTGTCGAAGCTGGTGGTGAGCTCGTAGCCCGGCCGGTTGAGAGTGAGCGGCCCGCCCCGGGTGCGCCGGTTGTTCACGGTCTGCGGGTTGTACGCCGCGCGGTAGCTCCAGCTGTAGTTGTTGATGTATTCCGTCGAGGCGCCGCCCCACACGCCGCCCCAGATCGGATTCCCCTGGAAGTCGTAGCTCGCGAACACGGCTCCGAGCACGTCCTGGTACTTGCGGATCCGATTCGGCTGGGTCCACTTGTAGCCGCCGCCGAAGTGCCCGTTGATGACGTCGGCGCGCGTCATGAATCCCACATCGTTGACGTCGAAGCTGGGCGTCATGAAGCCGAGCGCGGCGTTGCAGAACGTGCTGCCCTTCTGCTTGTTGAGCCAGTAGCGGCTGCCGAACCCGGTCAGCGACGTGGCGTTGGCGTCGACCTCGACGTGATCGGCGTCCGGTCGCTGGAAGTAGTGCAGCGAGTTCCTCTGGGCGCTGGTGATGCGCTCCTTGCTCCCCTCGATGCGCGAGACCGCCGACCAGCCCGAGATCACCCAGGTCTGGCTCTTGTCGAGGAACACCCAGCCGTCCATGGCGGTCATGAACGACTGCCGGTTGAGCTGATCGCGAAACTGGGGGGCGTCGAAGGAGCGAATCGCCATGGTCGTCATCGCGCCGAGCCCCTGCTGGCGGTTCTTGAACTCCTTGAGGCCGCGGGTCACGCCGTAGTAGGTGAGCGGCTCCACCTCGAACTCGGAGTGCCGCGGCCCGAACGCCAGGTCGGCGTTCTCGCGCGCGGTGAGCGCGTGGAGCGTGCCGAAATTCCAGGTCGGCGAGATCTTCCCGGTGAGCTTGGCGGCGCCGAGAATGCTGGTTCCCACCGGGTAGTCGACAAAGTCCGCATTCGAGGGGGCGCCGATCTGGGGATTGCGGCCGATCCGGCGACTGTAGAAGAACGTCGGCTCGGGCCAGTTGAAGCCCCAGTAGTCGTTCGCTCCCTGGTTGCCGCAGCCGAAATTCGACGAACCTTCGACGAAGAACGGGCGCTTCTCCTGGAAGTAGGTCTCGGCGTCGCTCAGGTTGACCACCGCCGGGTCGACCTCGACCTGCCCGAAGTCCGGGTTGATGGTGGCGTTGAGCGTCAGCCTGCTG
>Ga0066709_100002267_pt1 | contig 13850 bp, 12 predicted proteins | sample GraSoiAngelo_158_FD_79665 | JGI IMG/M metagenome (GOLD analysis project Ga0066709, IMG submission 79665) | Grasslands soil microbial communities from the Angelo Coastal Reserve, California, USA - 14_1009_16_30cm | ecosystem: Environmental > Terrestrial > Soil > Grasslands | place: USA... | reverse complement strand
GCTGCTGGCGGGCGCCTGGCTCAAGACAACCGCGTTCATCATCATTGCGCCCCTGATCGGAATGGGGCTGGCCTACTTCCTGATGGTCGCCGTCTACTGGTTGATTAGCAAAACCTCGCCCAAGAAGATGGATGACTACTTCCGAAAGCTGCAGCTTGTGTCGTCCGCTCTCCTGAGTTACTCGCATGGCGGAAACGACGCCCAGAAGACGGCGGGTGTCATCACAGGAGTGCTGGTAACCGCGGGATTTCTGAAAAAATTCGAAGTTCCTTCATGGGTGATCTTTCTGGCGTACGGCGCCATCGCGCTCGGGACATTGACGGGCGGGTGGCGTATCGTCCACACCATGGGCGCCCGCCTCACTCGATTAAAGCCCCGCAGCGGATTCTGCGCCGAAACCGCCGCCGCCATGTCGATCCTCTTCGCCACGGAAACCCTGCACCTGCCGGTCTCGACCACCCACGTGACCGCGGGCGCTATTGCCGGTGTCGGCTCCATCCAGCGTTTGAAGGCGGTGCGCTGGGGCGTCGCCAGGAACATCGTGTGGGCGTGGATTCTCACCATCCCTGCGGCCGCCCTGGTCGGCTGGACCGCCATGGAGGTGATCCAGGTGATTACGGTGCGAAAGTAGCGCCGCGGGCGGTGCAGCGGTCTTGCGACCAGCCTGGAGGCCGATTCCACTTGTTAGAATCGTCTCTTGTCGCTTCCCATCGTCACCGTTGTCGTGCCCACGCTGGCCGCCGACGATGCCCTGGCGGATTGTTTGCGCTCACTCGAATCTCAAACGTTAGACCGGTTTGACGTGGTAGTCGTCGATAATAGCGGGGTCCGGCGTGCGAAAGCAGGCGGCGCGCGCGTGCGCATCATCGCCAACTACCAAAACGTAGGGTTCGGCGCGGCAGTGAACCAGGCGTTTCGCGATTCCGCGGCGCCCTACCTTGCTACGCTCAACGATGACGCCGTCGCGCACCCGCGATGGCTGGAAGCGCTGGTAGCGGCCGCCGACGTCCGCCCGCGGGCGGGCATGTGCGCATCCCAGGTACGCCTGGCGGGTCTGGGAATGCTCGATTCGGCGGGCATGCTCATCGCGGCCGACGGCTCCAGCAAGCAGCGCGGCCACGGCGAGCCTCCGGATAAGTTCGACCGCTGCCGCGACGCATTGTGCCCAAGCGGCTCGGCCGCGCTCTACCGCCGTAAAATGCTCGAGGAGATCGGACTTTTTGAGGAAAGCTTTTTCCTGTATTGCGAAGACACCGACCTCGGCCTGCGGGCGCGCTGGGCAGGATGGGAATGCGCCTACGTTTCGGATGCCGTAGTGGAGCACCGCTATTCGCATTCGGCCGGCCGCGCGTCGCCGCTAAAGGCATACTATGTGGAACGCAACCGCATGTACACGGTGATCCGGAATTTCCCGTGGCCGCTATTGGTGCGGGCGCGCCCCGCGTGGTTTGTCCGCTGCTTCTGGCACGTGGTCTCGCTCATTAGGCGGGAGGGAAAAGCGGCGGAATTCCGCCAGGCGGGCTATTCCACGGCATTCCTCCTGATTCTGATCTTGCGGGCGCATCTTGCCGTGCTCTTCAAGCTGCCGCAATTATTTCGAGAGCGCCGGCGCATCCGTTCGACGCGCCGGGTGAGCCGCCATGAATTTCAGGCGCTGCTTGCCGAATATTCCATCAGCCTTCGCCAGGTGGCCGAGTTGTGAAGCTGTTGATCCTGATTCCCGCGTACAATGAGGAAGCGGCCGTCGGGGGTGTGGTAGAGGAAGTGCGCGCTGTCATGCCCGAAGTTCCGATCCTGGTGGTGGACGATTGCTCCGAGGACGCGACCGCCCACGTGGCGCGGCAGGCCGCCGCCCAAGTGCTTCCGCTGCCGCATCACCTTGGGCTCGGCGGATGCGTGCAGGCCGGCTACCGGCTCGCTTTCGAGCTGGGCTACGAGTACGTGATTCGCGTCGATGGCGACGGACAGCACGATGCTCGCGACATTCCCAGGATCCTCGAAGCGCTCGAACGGGAAGGCTGCGAGATGGTCATCGGTTCACGATTTCTCAATGGCGCCGGCCAGCATACCGGATTCCTCCGCGCCGCCGGTATCGTTTTCTGCCGCGCCATGCTTCGTCCCATTCTGGGCAAGCCCGTCCACGATCCGACCTCGGGATACGTGGGCGTCAATCGCACGGCGCTGGCGCTTTTCAGCCGCAGTTTTCCGCTCGAGTATCCGGAAATCGAGGCGCTGGTCGTGCTGCAGCGCAAGCGATTTCGTTTCGTCGAAGTGCCGTGCCGGATGCGTCCGCGTCGAGCGGGACGCAGCACGATCACTGCGATCAAATCGCTCTACTATATGGTGCACGTGCTGCTGGGCGTCTTCATCAACGTCCTGAAATTCGAAGGGCGGAGAAAATAGTCTATGGATCGCTTGCTGAATGTGATCACAATTTTCAGCTTGCTGCTGATCGGCCTGGTGCTGAGCTCGGTCCGGCGCGCGCACATTCGTGTCGAGTACTCGGTGAGTTGGCTGCTGGCGGCACTGGTTCTGCTGCTGTTATCGCGATGGCGGACGTTGCTAGAGTGGATCGCCGCCGCGCTCGGAGTCGGAGGATCGCCGCTCGCCCTGTTGATGCTGGCGGGCGCCGTGTTCCTCGTCGTACTCTACCGGTTTTCGCTGATTATTTCGCGTCTCAAGGATTCGAATATCGCCCTCGCGCAGCGCGTGGCGATCCTCGAGTTCCATCTCGAGTCCCTGGATGAAAAAACCAAAGCGATCGCGGGAGACTAAACCCGTCCTCATCCAGAAGCCTGCCTTTCGCTGGTGGCCTTGGGTTGTAGGATTTGCGGCATTATTCCTGGCTTTCGAGGTGTACACGCCCGCGCTCGGCGGTGCTTTCGTATTGGATGACCGCTATCTTCCGTTCTTTGCGCCGGACGTCGAGACGAAGCCGCTCTCCGGCTGGATCACTAATATTCGCCCGTTGCTGATGTTGAGTTTCTGGATGGATTACCGCTGGAGCGGAACGGATCCGTACGCGTATCACGTCACCAATGTCGTGCTTCACTTCCTGACCTCGATGCTCGTCGCGCTCATCGCTGCCAGGCTCCTCGAGTGGGCGGGCGTGGCCGGCCGCGCACGGGCGATTCTCTCGGTGTTCTCCGGCGCGCTGTTTCTGTTGCACCCGCTGCAGACCGAGTCGGTCGCCTATGTAGCCAGCCGCTCGGAGGATCTGAGCGTCCTATTCTATTACGCGTCGTTCGCGGTCTTTCTGTACCGCGGCGGGGAGTCGATGACTTTTTTGCGGGCGCTTGGCGTGGTAGCGCTGTTTGGAGCCGCAGCCGCGACAAAAGAGCATACGCTCACGCTTCCCATTCTGCTGCTGCTCACCGATTATTTCTGGGGCCGGGGCGGCTTTCGCAAGAATGGGATGCTGTACGCGCTGATCGCGATTGCGGGCGCCGCCGGCGCGGCGCTGGTATGGAAAGTGTTGCGATCAGCGGACACCGCCGGATTTCACGTGAAGGATCTGACGCCGGTCAGCTACTTCTTCACGCAATGTCGGGTGATCTGGACGTACGTGCGGTTGTTCTTTTTGCCTTACGGCCAGAATGTCGACGCCGACATCCCGATTTCGCAGGGACCACTCGACCACGGGGCCATCCTGGCGCTCCTCGCGCTTGTGGCTGTTGCGGCGGCGGCGTGGACTTTTCGAAACCGCTATCCCCTGGGGGCGTATGGCGTGTTCGTGTTCCTGCTCTTGCTGGCGCCGACCTCGTCCTTTATTCCCATCCGTGACGTTCTTGCCGAGCGGCGTGTATACCTGCCGTTCCTCGGTCTCGTGTGCGTATGTCTCGAATTTCTGCGCCGGCTCCGGTCATCACGGCTCATCTGGACCTCCGCCGCCCTACTCTTCGTGTGCGCCGCGCTGACATATCAACGCAACCAGGTCTGGGCCAGCCCGCTCGCGTTGTGGCGGGATACCGTGTCCAAGTCTCCAAGCAAGGTGCGCCCCCGCTTCCAACTTGCTTTTGCGCTCTACGATGCCGGCAAATACGCGGAATCGGCGCAGTCCTACGAGATCGCTTCCAGGCTAGGACCCGTGGACTATCAGCTTTTGCTCGATTGGGCCTTGGCGCTGGACGGCGCCGGCCGGGTGAACGAAGCGATCGACAAGCTGCGCCAGGCTGCCTTGTTCGAACGCAGCGCGCACGTCTTTACGCAAATGGGCATGGTGTATGCAAAGCACGGCAGAACGCAGGAGGCTCTGGACGCGCTCGCCGAGGCGGAGAAGATCGACCCGCGCTTCGAAATCACTTATCTGTATCGCGGCAACGTTTACGAAAGCGCCGGCGATCGCGTGGCCGCAGCCCGTGAGTACCAGCGGGCTGTGGCGCTGAATCCGACCAATCAGGCCGCGCGCGACGCGCTCGTGCGCGTGAGCCGCTGAATGCCGCGAATCGGCGTTAACGCGCTGTATCTGATTCCCGGCGGCGTCGGCGGCACCGAGATCTACCTCCGCGAGTTACTGGCCGCGCTGGCGCTCTTCGACGCGGAAAATGAGTACTTCGTCTTCACGAACCTCGAGACCGGCCCGGATCTGGTGCCGCGCAAGGCGCGCTTTTACTGGAAGCCGCAGGCCGTGCGTGCCCGATTTCGTCCGGCGCGAATTCTGTGGGAGCAGACCGTTTTGCCGCTGGAGGCGTCCCGCTACGGGCTTGATGTCTTGTTCAACCCCGGCTTCACTGCTCCCGTGATCGCGCCGTGCCCCTGCGTCACCGTGTTTCACGATCTCCAGCACAAACGACACCCCGAACATTTCCGCTGGTTCGATCTGCCGTTCTGGCGAATGCTGCTGTGGGCCTCCGCGCATCGCTCACGCACGCTGATCGCCGTCTCGGAAGCCACGCGGGCCGATTTGCTTCGGTTCTATCCAGTGCCCTCCGATCGCGTAATCGTGATCCCGCACGGCGCCGACGCCAACTGCTTCGCTTTGGATCGCACCCGTATCGAGCCTTACCTGCTCTGCGTTTCGACGCTGCATCCCCACAAGAATCTCGAACGCCTGGTTCGCGCATATGCGCGGCGCAGGCGCGATTTCCGGCTGGTGCTCGCCGGGATGCGCGGATTCCATACACGGCCCATCGAGGAGTTGATTGCCGGGTTGAGCGTATCGGATTCCGTACGCCTCACCGGCTGGATCCCTCGCGACCAGCTTTATCAGCTGTACGAACGCGCGCAGGCGTTCATTTATCCGTCGACTTTTGAAGGCTTCGGAATGCCGGTGCTGGAGGCGATGGCGGCGGGCGTTCCCGTGGCTTGCTCAGATATTGCGCCGCTGCGCGACGTCGCCGGCGATGCCGCGCTCTTCTTCGACCCTCTCGATGAGGACGCCATCGCGGCTGCGCTGGAGCGCATCGTGACGGATGCGCCGTTGCGCCAGCGGCTCGGGCAAGCCGGTGCGGAGCGCGCGCGCCGATTCACGTGGGAGCGCACCGCGCAACAGACGCTTAGTGTGTTAACGCAAACTGCGACTGCACTGCGAACCTCGGCAGGCGGCTAGCGAAGCAAGTCTTCCAACTGAATCCTCGTCTCCGTCTTGCTGTCGCGATACTTCACGATCACCGGCGTGTAGAGTGAGATTCCCCACTCCTTTCCGGGCCCTCGCGTGATGGAGCGCGAGCCGGCCACCACCACCGCGTCCTCCGGAATAACGAGCGGCTGATCGTCGGTAGCCGAATAAACTTGCCCGTGCGCGATATCATAAACCGGCGTCGAGCGCGTCAGGATGGTGCCGCTTCCGAGCACGGCGCGCCGCTTTACCACCGTGCCTTCGTAGACGCCGCAGTTGCCGCCCACCAAAACCTCGTCTTCAACGATCACCGGCAGCGCACCCACCGGTTCCAGGACTCCGCCGATCTGCGCCGCGGCGGAGATGTGGCAGTTCCTGCCCACCTGGGCGCAACTTCCGATCAACGCATGCGAATCGACCATGGTGCCGTCGCCCACCCATGTCCCGGCATTAATGTACATGGGCGGCATGCAAGTGACGCCTTTGCCGATATAGCAGCCATCGCGAATGCTTGAGCCGCCGGGAACGATCCGCACGCCGTCGTCCGGCCTGAGCCGTTTGACCGGCCACGTGGATTTATCGATCATCGGCTGCCGGACCGAATTCACGGACATATCGACTGTCACTCCCATGCGGAATCCGAGCAGCACGCCTTTCTTGACCCACGTGTTCACGCGCCAGCCGCTGCGCGCGGAAGAATCCGGCTCGGCCGAACGTATTTTTCCCGAGTTCAGGGCCTGCTTGAAGCGCTGGAACAGCGCGAAATGGTCTTCGGTATAAACGGTGGGCTTTTGGTCAAACAGGTTCTCGATCTCAGTCTGCATGCGTTCCCCGCGCGCCCGCGAGCAGGCCGAGCGACTTCAGCACCGCCTCGATCTTTGCCTGATTCTGCGGAGAAGGCGGCGTCATCGGCAAGCGCCATACGGGCTCGATCAACCCCATCAGCGCCATCGCGGCTTTCACCGGAATCGGATTCGATTCGACGAAGTTCACCTCCATTAACGGCAGCCAACCGCGCTGCACCGCGCGGGCGCCGGCGAAATCGCCGGCCATCGCAAGATGCGTGAGCCTTGTCATCTCGGCTGGGATTTCGTTGGACACCACGGAAACAATTCCACGGCCGCCCAGCGCAATCAGCGGAAGCGTAATCGCATCGTCGCCGCTCAAAACAGCGAACCGCTCGGGCACATGGTGCACCACCGCCGCCATTTGGCTGATGTTGCCGGAGGCCTCTTTTACGCCCACAATGTTGTCGATCTCGGCCAGCCGCTTGAGCGTCGCCGGCTCGACGTTCACGCCCGTTCGGCCCTGCACGCTATAGACGACGATCGGCAAGGGTATTGCCGCAGCGATCGCTTTGTAGTGCTGATACAGCCCCTCTTGCGTCGGCTTATTGTAATAAGGCGTCACGGACAGAATTCCGTCGACGCCGAGATGCTCGAGTTCGCGGGCCAGCTCAATCACCTCGGCTGTGTTGTAGCCGCCGGCTCCGCCCAACACTCGCGCTTCGCCTTTCGCCTCTTCGAGCGTGATCTCGATGACGCGCAGATGTTCTGCGCGAGTCAGCGTCGGGCTCTCGCCCGTGGTGCCGCAGGGTACCAAAAAATCAATACCGGCTTCTATCTGCCGCCGCACCAGCCGGCGCAGAACGTCCTCATCAAGCGATTGATCTTTCCGGAACGGTGTCACTAACGCGGTGCCGCAACCTGTGAACATAAACTACCTCTCAAATAGGATGTCGCTGAACTCGAAAACGCCTTTCTTTCCGGCGATCCACTGCGCGGCTTTCAGCGCGCCGCGCGCAAATCCTTCACGGCTCCTGGCGGCGTGCCGCAGCGTAATGGTGTCGGCCGCCGAGTCGAAACCGATCTCATGCGTGCCCGGGTGCGCGCCGGCCCGGTTTGAGCCTGCATCGATCTGGCGCGCATATCCGGCCCTTTTCATCTCCTCCACCAGCTTCAGCAAGGTACCTGAAGGAGCATCCTTCTTCGTATGATGGTGAATCTCCCAGGCCCAGGCGCCATACTGCGGCTCATCGGCCAGCAAGCGCGCCGCCTCGCGCACCAGGCGCGAAAAGACGTTTGCCCCGATGGAAAAGTTCGGACTCCACACCAGCGCCGTGCCGTGCCGCTCCACCGCCATCCGCACACGATCCATCTGCGCATGCCAGCCTGTGGTCCCCACCACCACCGGAACGCCCATGGCCGCAAGTGTTTCCACATTCCCTGCCACCGCATCCGGCACACTGAACTCCACCGCCACGTCCGCCCCTTTGGCCTGGTGAAAATCATCGTTTACATCAATGCGCGCGTGAATCGTGCCGCCGTATTCCGGCGCAAGCTGCTCGATCAGCCGCCCCATTTTCCCATAGCCGACAATGGCGAGCTTGATATCGCCTCCCTATTCAAACGCCGTGGGGTCCGGGTCGCGGAAGAACTCCCGGTGCAGCGATTCTACCGCGTGGCGCACGTCGCCGGCGGCCACCACCAGGCTGATATTCAGCAGCGAGGCTCCCTGCGAAACCATCCGCACGTTGAGGTCTTTCAAAGCGCCGAAAACACGGGCTGCGACGTCGCGCGAACGGCGAATATTCTCACCCACCAGGCACACGATGGCCTGATTCTCCTCCACCGAAACTTCCGCGAATGTTTCGATCTCCGCGCGGATTTGGGGCAGCGCGCGCGTGTTGTCAATCGTTAGCGACACGCTCACCTCGGATGTGGCCAGCATGTCTACCGGCGTTTCAAAGCGGTCGAAAACTTCGAAGATTCGATGCAGAAATCCGTGCGCCATCAGCATACGCGTGGAGACGATGTTCACAAGCGTGATATTCCGCTTGCAGGCGATGGAGCGGATCGGGCTGGCGCACGGCTTTCCTTCGCCCACGATCAGCGTCCCTCCCGCCTCGGCGCGCCGCGAGTTGAGGATCCGCACCGGAATGTTTTTCTCGATGGCGGGCAGCACGGTCGCGGGGTGCAGCACCTTGGCGCCGAAGTATGCGAGCTCGGCCGCCTCCGCAAACGAACACGTTTTCACCCGGTAGCCGCCCGGAAGGATCGTCGGATCGCAAGTCAGCATCCCGTCCACATCGGTCCAGATCTGGATCTCTTCGGCGCCCAGCCCGGCGCCCACGATCGCGGCCGTGTAGTCCGATCCGCCGCGGCCCAGAGTAGTCGTCACGCCGTCTTCGGTCGCACCGATGAAACCGCCCATCACAATGACCTGCTCAGGTTCGCGCGTCCCGATCGTCGCCGCCAGGCGCGCATTGGTTTCGGCAAAGAGCGGAGCCGCCTGCGTGTGGCGGCGATCGGTTACGATCACATTGCGCGCATCCAGGTGCGTCGCGTTGAAACCGCAGCGCCGGAACATGGCGGTCACGATAATGCTCGAAATCCGCTCGCCATAAGATGAGATCGCGTCGGTGGCGCGAGGCGTCAGCTCTCCCATGACGGCCAGCCCCTTCACCAGCTCGGTCAGTTCTTGAAAGTGCAGTTCGATTTCGCCGTCGACGAGCCCGGCCGACTCGCGCAGATGAAACTCGCGCAAATCTTCGAGTTGCTGCAACGCGCACTCACGCTGTCTGCCCACGGCCGCCGAGGCGATCGCCAGCAATTTGTTGGTGGTCTTGCCCATCGCTGAAACCACCACCAGCGGATGCCGCTCCAGGCGTTCGCGCACGATTCCCGCGACGCGCCCGATCGCTTGCGCCGATTCGACGGAGGTGCCGCCGAACTTCATCACGATCATTTGTCGAGCCAGCCTTCGGATTTCATCAGCTCCGCATTCAGCACGGCCGCGCCCGCCGCGCCTCGTACCGTGTTGTGACCGAGCGCGACGAACTTGTAGCCGAGCACGGGACACGTGCGCAACCGGCCGATGAACACAGCCATGCCGTTCTCGCGCTCCACGTCGCGGCGGGGCTGAGGCCGGTCGTTCTCTTCCATGTAAATCAAGGGGCATGGCGGCGCGCTCGGGAGGCCCTTCTGCTGCGGCACGCCGCGCCACCCGCGTATTGCGGCGATGATCTCAGCGTGGGTTGGCCTGTTCTCCAGCTCAACCGATACAGACAGCGTGTGACCGTCCACCACCGGCACGCGATTGCATTGCGCGCTCACTTTCGCTTGCAACGGATCGACGCGAACGCCCGTGAATTCGCCCAGAATCTTCTGCGTTTCGCGCTCCATCTTTTCTTCTTCACCGCCGATGAACGGAATCACGTTGGCGTTGATGTCCATCGAGGCGACGCCCGGATAGCCCGCTCCGGAGATCGCTTGCATCGTCGTCACGATCACACGGCGGATGCCGAACGGCTTCAACGGCGCGAGCGCCATCGCCAGCACTACCGTGGAACAGTTTGGATTCGTTACGATCTGGCCCTTCCATCCGCGCTGGCGCTGCTGCTCCTGAATCAGGCGCAGATGATCAGCGTTGATCTCCGGCACCAGCAGCGGCACGTCCTCCTCCATGCGATGATTGCGCGAGTTCGAGACTATGATGTGTCCGGCGGCGGCGAAAGCCCGCTCGATCTCAGTGGCCACGGAAGCGTCCATGGCCGAAAAAACGAGCCGCGGACCGCCGTTCGGCTGCGACTCCGACACAACGATCTGGCCCACGCCCGGCGGCATCACGCCGCCCAGCCGCCACGACGTGGCTTCCCGATAGGACTTGCCCGCCGAACGGTCGCTCGCCCCCAGCCACGTGAGATCGAACCACGGATGGCCGCGCAGAAAGTTCACAAACTCCTGGCCCACCATTCCCGTGGCGCCGAGGATACCAACAGGGATTCGTTCATTCATTGCCGTTTCAATTGCCTCACTAGTTTTTGATAAATCCGGACCGCATCACAAAGCTCTGTTTTGGGCACGCGCTCCTCATCGGTGTGCGCGAATTGTATGCTGCCTGGCCCCACCAGAAAGGGTTTTCCCCATGCGCCGCCGAACGCCGGGATATCGGTTGTGTAGGAGACGACGGTCGTCTCGAACCCGTCCAGCGCGCCCAATCGCACGGCGGGAACGCACAGCACCTCCCGCGCCTCCGCCTGACCGCCGGCCGCCTCAGCCATCGCCGCGCGTGAAGCCGCCCCGTCATCCACCAGGCGGATGAAGACCTCGGCTTCAGCGTGATCCGCAATCACGTTCGGCGCGCGGCCGCCATGAATCGTTCCGACGTTGATCGTGCCGGGGCCGAGAATGGGATCACACGGCAGCGGCATGCGGCGCACACGCTCGAGCACGTCGAGCAGTTTTTCGATCGCCGATTCTCCCAGGTGCGGATACGCCGAGTGCGCCATGCGCCCGCTGGCGACAATTTCATAGCGCAGCGCGCCCTTTGAACCCAACGCCAGCTTGTTCTCAGTGGGTTCGCCGTTGATCAGGAACCGGCTGCCTCGCCCGTTTCGGGCGGCCGCAAACGCACCCGCGCTATTGCGCTCCTCGCCGACCACGAACAGCAAGGCCAGATTGCGCTCGCCTTCGGCGAGTAAAGCCTCCGCCGCCAGGGTCATCGCCGCGATGATGCCCTTGGTGTCGCACGCGCCGCGGCCCCAGATAAATTCATCATCCTCGCGCGACGCAAAAAACGGCGGCACGGTGTCCATGTGCGTCGAAAGAGTGGCCACTATCGGCTCATCCCAGTGAGCCAGAACGTTGAACCGGTTCGGTGCGACCTCCATTCGCTCCACCTGTCCGCCGGTCCGTGCGGCAAGGCGCGAGAGGTAATCGGCCAGGAACACGCCCACCTGTTCCTCGTTCGGCGTCACCGATTCGATGTCGACCAACGCGCGTGTTAGTTCAAAGATATTCATAAGTGGCGAAGAGGAGGCGAGCGATGGAGTGAGAAACTCTCTCTCTACTACCCGCGTACCTAATACCCACTTCCTTGTTGGATGGAGACGCCGCTTTCAGACGGCCAGGAGGGCTGAACTGCAACCGCTTCCCGATAGCGCTCCATCCGAACCGTTTCCGGAATCGAATGACAGTGGGCTGATGTTAATCCCGCCCCCCAACCGGCACACCTGCGAGACGGCGCGTCGATTTCGGCGAGGCTGCCCCTTTCACCAGACGCTCCGGAACTCGCCGGAACTGCGCGCCGGGCTACTTATGGCCCCCGCTCCTCTACCAAGACTTTTTCAGAATAGCACGAGCGATGGACCGGGCAAGAGGTTTACCATCTGTTGTTAGCCTTCAAACGAATATGAGTGCAGACGGCCCTGACGATGCGCTGAGCCGAAGGGACTTATTGCTCGCCGCCGTTTACTCGGTTCTGTTGCTCTGGATCAATGCATATGTGTGCCGCGAACTGTTTTTTGCGCAGACGGCCTATATGAATTCGATGCACGGGTTTTGGATCGCCCTTGCAAGGACGGCGGGAGACAGTTGGTTCCACGCCACCTGGTGGCCGTATTGGGATTGCGGGATCCCATTCGAGTTCACCTACTCGCCACTCATTCCGGGTTCGATTGCGGCCTGGTCGGCTCTGGGAAAGGTGTCCCACGCGCTCGCGCTCCAATGCATCACGGGTCTTGTCTACTGTTTTGCGCCGGTCACGCTCTTTCTGGCGGCCTGGCTGCTGACCCGCGCACCTGGATACAGCTTCGCCGCGGCGCTGTTTTACTCGCTTACCGCGCCCACGCAGATCCTTGTGCCCGATTCGGATTTCGCGGTCCGTAGGTTCTGGGATGCTCGCCGGCTTTTTTTGGTCACCGTTTGGGACGACACGCCGCACCTGGCTGCCTTGACCCTGCTTCCCCTGGTGATTCTGTTCCTGTCCCTGGCGATCCGGAAGAGGCGCCTTGGTTATTACATCGCGACAGCGGTCTTGATCGCGCTCGCAGGATTGGCAAGCGCGTTCGGACCAACGATGATCGCTATGGCCGCCGTCTGCCTGTTGTTCGTTCTCCGCCGTGAAGACTGCCTGCGCAACATCGTTCTCACCATCTCCATCGGCGCTCTCGCTTACGCGATCAGCGCGGCCTTTTATCCGCCATCTTTGCTTCGAGCGATTCGCACTGCCTCGGCAAGCCACGGCGAACCCGGATTTACCGCCGGCTCCGTTACCGCGCTTGCCATCGTGACGTTAGGCTGGACCCTTTTATGGCGTTATCTCCCCCGCTGGACCACGGACTGGCGGCTGCAGTTTTTCGCGCTCTTCGCGTACTTGACCAGCAGCGTACCGATGATCGCCGCTTATCTTCACCGGCAGTTTCTCCCCCAGCCGGGCCGTTACAAGCTCGAGATGGAACTCGCCTTGGCGCTGGCGGTCGTTTTCGGCGCCCGATCGTGGTTCGATAGGCTCTCTCTTTCACTCAAGGGGGCGCTGCTGTTCCTGCTCCTGGCGCTCGCGGGAGAGCAGATTGTGAGCCACCGCGTGTACGCCAAGAACATTCTTGCCCCCGCGGACGTGACCCGGACCGTCGAATATCGTGCGGTGAAATGGGTCGAACAAAATCTTCCGGGAGTTCGCGTCATGATGCCCGGATCCATCGGGCAGTGGGCGAACGCCTTTACGGACATGGCGCAGTTTGGGGGCGGCTCCTGGAGTATGGCTTACAGCCAGATCCAACAAACGGGTCTCTCGGCTGTGTACAACGGTGGAGATACCGCGCCGAGCGATGCGCGTGTTTCGCTGGCGTGGTTGAAGGCGTTTGGAGTCGGCGCCGTCGGAGTATCGGGTCCGGACAGTCAGGAGTTTTGGAAACCATTTGCTCATCCGGCTAAGTTCGAGGGCATGCTCCCGGTGCTCTGGCGCGAAGAGGGCGTGACCATCTACCGGGTTCCGCAACGGTCCGCAGCATTGGCGCACGTAGTGCCCCAAGCGGCGCTGGTGACCCGTACGCCTTCCGGTCCGCGTGACATAGACGGCATCGAATTGTACGATGCCGCTCTGGACGACCAGTCCCTGCCGTTGGCTGAATTCCGATGGGAGGGTCGCAACCGGATTCGAATCCGGACGGCCGTGTCGCCGGGACAAGTCATTTCGCTTCAGGTTTCGTATCACCGCGGATGGCACGGCGTGGCGAACGGGCGTGAGTGTGAAGTCGGCCGGGACGGACTCGGCTTGATCTGGCTTCGGCCCGGGTGCAACGGCGTATGCGAGGTGGAACTCGCCTACGACGGCGGCCGCGGGCTACGCTTTTTCCGGTATCTGAGTTACACGGCTATCGCAGCCTTGCTCCTGGCTTTCCCGGCGCGCCGCCTGCGATTTAGCCTGCGGAGGTCCTCTTAAGGCTGAACTTAGGACGCGCAGTGCGACTCGACGTGGATAATAAAGGCGAATGACCGCGCCGTTTAAGCTT
>Ga0066709_100002265_pt1 | contig 13852 bp, 12 predicted proteins | sample GraSoiAngelo_158_FD_79665 | JGI IMG/M metagenome (GOLD analysis project Ga0066709, IMG submission 79665) | Grasslands soil microbial communities from the Angelo Coastal Reserve, California, USA - 14_1009_16_30cm | ecosystem: Environmental > Terrestrial > Soil > Grasslands | place: USA... | reverse complement strand
CCGCGTTGCAAGGTAAAGCATATTCCGCCCGCTTTGCATCAGCTCGGCATCCCGGGGCAGGCCGGGATGCACCGATCCGCTGCCGAGACGGCGGAAGCGTGGGTCCCGGCTTTCGCCGGGACGACGATTAAGGGGGTAAGCTACGCAGCCTAGCGGCGGAGCGGCCACTGGACGGCGGCACGAAGAACATCGACGATAGCGAAAAGCAAGGGGAGTCGATCATGATCGAAGACGCCCAGGGACATCGCCTCTCCGGTGCGACGGCAGCTGCCGTCACCGCCTACGACCAGGCGGTGCGGGCGTTCAACCTCGTCCACGGCGACTCGATCGGCTTGTTCGACACGGCGCGGCTGGCGGCTCCCGATTTCGCGATGGCGCATCTCGGAAAGGCCTGGGTGTTTGCCGTGGCCAATGACCCTGTTCTGATGATGCAGGCCAAGGCATTGGTCGAGACCGCCCGGCATTTGGCCTTAAACGAACGCGAGCAAGCCCATCTCGCCGCGCTGTCGCATCTCGTGCAGGGCGCCCGCGCCGCCGCCGTGGCGGTGCTGGACCGCCATTTGATGCGCTACCCCTTCGACCTTATCGCGCATCAGGGCGCGGCTCTGGCCGACGGGTTTCTCGGACGGTTCGCTTTGGTCCGCGATCGGTCGGCGCGGGCCCTGCCGCAATGGTCCAAGGACCGACCGGGCTATGGGTCGCTGCTGGCCTTTCACGCCTTCGGGTCGGAGGAAGCCGGCGATTACGCCCGCGCCGAGGACGAGTCGCGCGAAGCCGCCGAACTCGAACCCTACAGCTTCTGGCCGCATCACACCGTGGCGCATGTCATGGAAATGACGGGACGCCCGGAAGACGGGCTGGGGTGGATGGCGGCGCGCGAGGCGCTGTGGTCGACCCCCGGCCATATGAACCAGGTCCATATCTGGTGGCACAAATCGCTGTTCCATCTCGAACTCGGCCAGTACGAGGCGGCACTGGCGCTCTATGACGGCCCGATCCGCGCCACGCAGCGCCCGGTGGCTCTCAGCCTGACCAATGCGTCGGCGCTGCTGTGGCGCCTCGATACGCTCGGCTATGACATCGGCGACCGCTGGCGGGAGCTGGCGGATTTGTGGGCCGACCGCGCCGACGGGAAATGCCTCGTCTTCGGCGATATCCACGCCGCAATGGCCGAGCTGCGCTCGGGCCAGGAAGCGCTGGTCGAGCGGCGGCTGGCAGCGATGCGCGAGACAGCGGTGAGCGGGGCCGAAGCGGCCGGCCTCTATCGCAGCGTCGGCATTCCGGTCGTCGAGGGCCTCACGGCATTCCACCGCGGCGCCTACGACGAGGCCGTCGAATCGCTGCTGCCGGTCCGCTTCGATCTATGGCAGATCGGCGGCAGCCATGCGCAACGCGACGTCGTCGATTGGACGCTGACCGAAGCGGCGATGCGCGCCGGTCAGCGGGATGTTGCGTTGTCGCTGGCATATGAGCGTCTGGGAACCCGGCCGCGCAGCGCCCCCAACCGGCGCTTTCTCCGCCACGCCGAGGCCCTCGTCGCCTGATCGCCCTCGTAGCCTTGCGGCGGACGGTTTTTAGCGGCGGTCAGGTGCGCATGTAGCCTTCGAGCTCGCTCTCGGCGAAGGTGATCGCCTGGTCGACCGATTTGCCCTGCTGGGTGCATTGCGCGATCATCTTGCACATCGTGCCCTGCGAATAGATCTGCACCCCGATCCGCGCCGGCGCCGGATGGCCGGCGACCGACACGATGACGTCGCCGCGCGGCGGGAAATTGTACAGGGTGCCCTTGGGCGGCTCGGCCTCGGCCCAGACCGGGGATTCAACCTCGTCGAAGGGCGGCACGTCGAAACCCTGGCCGCCCTGCAGCAATTTCCCGATCGCCTCCTTGGTCGACAAATAGAGCAACAGGCTCTTTGCCGCCGGTTTGTTGGCCGAGAAATTCCAGATTCCCCAATAGCGGTAACGGCCGGAAATGTGCCTTCCCTTCGGTCCCACCGGGGTCGGGAAGGTCCAGAGCTGCTCGGCCACTTTCGGCGCGTCGCGCTTGGCGACCGCCCAGGCCGAGGGGGCATTGAAGATCAGGGCGCTCTGGCCCGAGATCAGCGCCTTGTTGTTGGACGCGTCATCCCAGGCGAAGACACTCGGCGGGAAGGATGGCACGGTCTTCTTGAACCACTCCAGCACCATCCGAATCGCATCGCTGCGGACCGTAATGTTGCCCTTGGCGTCGACCAGCTGCGCACCGTGGCTGTTGAACATCGAGCCGACCCATTGCACCGCGTCGCTGGTGGTGCTCATCGGCATGCCGAACGGAAAGCCCGCCTTGTGACACTTCTCGGCCGCTTGAGAAAAAAACTCCCAAGTCCATGCCGCGGTCAGCTCCTTGTCCGGCGGCGCGCCGGCCGGGTACATCTTGGTGACGTCGAGCCCGACGATTTGCTTCAGCAGATCGATGCGGCCGCAGGGCGGCGACAGCGTGCTGCCATAAGAGGTCGGCACCGCGACCCAATGCCCATCCTGCTTGCCGAGATATTCCGCGCCGGCGTTGACCGCGCCGTGCTCCCGGATCAACTGCACCATGACGTCGTCGACCGGTTCGAGGCTCTCGGCGTAGCCCGGCGCATACCAGGCGGTCAGCTGCATGATGTCGTGGCCGGTCTTGGCCTGCGCCTCGGCGGCGGCGGTCAACAGATCCTTGTCGCCGTTCGAGGTGATGAAGTCGATTTTGATGTCGACCTTCTCCTTCTCGGCCCATTCGCGGCAGAGCTTTTCCAAGGGCTCGTTGGCGCCGGGGACCCAGTGATCCCAGAACCCCACCGCCAATCTCCCGGCGGCATGGGCGCCGCGCACAAACGGCATTGCCAGCACGGTTGTCGCCGCCGCGCCCCGCAATACGGTGCGCCGCGTCGTCCTGGCTCTTCCTGTCCCGGTCATCGGATCCTCTCGCTCGCTGGTCGGCGCCTCGACGGCAGGTTACGACAACAGCGTTGAATCCTGAACCCCGGCCTTTGGGCGAAGGGAGAAAAAGCCCGTGCCCGGCTGGGTGCCGGGCATCCACGTTCCTGCGGGCGCTGGCGACGCTTCAAGATGTGGATGGCCGGGACCAACCCCGGCCACGGGGGGCTGCTGTTGATCAGCCGTCGATGTCGAGGCCCAGTGCGAGGCGGCCGGTGTAGCGCAGCTGCGCCTTCTCCTGCAGCGGGTGGAAGCGCGCGCCCTGGATATCGCGGAAGGCGCGTTCGAGACCGATCCGACGATAGAACGAGGCGCCACCGGCCACCTCCATCGCGCGCTCGACGGTCCGGATCGCGGCCTGGCCGGCCAGCGTCCGGGCGATCACCGCGCGGTTGGTCGTCTCGGGGCTCGGTTCCGCGGTCTGGGCGTTGTGGATCAGCTGATCCACCGCCATCGCCGCAGCTGCGAAAGCGTTCTCCATCTCGCCCACGAGATTGGACAGGTTGCCGTCATCCGGCTTGTTGCGCGCGATCTCCAGCGCCTTGGCGCGGGCGCCCTCGGCGACGCCGAGATAGGCCGAATAGATCAGCGGAAAGGCGATCATGCTGATGATGTGGAACAGCATGTGCCATTTGCCTTGCTCCCGGCGCCCGGCGATCGCCGCATCCGGGACGAAGACGTTCTTCAGCTCGACGTCATGTGAACCCGAGCCGCGCATTCCCATGACATGCCAGGTGTCGAGGATCGTGACGCCCACGGCCTTCAGCGGGACCGCGAAATGCAACACGGTCGGCCCGGAGCCGGGGTCGTCATAGACCGCGCTCGTCACCAGCAGGTCGCCGGCCGGACAGCCGCTGGAGAAGATCTTGCGCGCGTTGATCAGGAAGCCGCCCTCGGTCTTGACGGCGGCGCCGGCGCTCTTCAGCCAGTCGGAGCCGCCGCTCGAGACCAGGATCAGATCTTCCGCCGCGACGCGCTTCAGCAGCCCGTCGGTCGGTGCGTTCTGATGACGCCAGCGCCACGCCGCGGCGGCAACGAGGTGCGAGTGCATCGAGAAGGCCAAGGCCGTCGCGCCGCAGCTCGCGGCGATGCGGCGAATCGCGTGGCAGATCTCGCCATAACCGGCACCGGCGCCGCCGAGCTCGGCGGGGACGAGGGCTTTGAAAAAGCCCTCGTCCTTGAGCAGCTGGTAGCCTTCCGACACGAAGCTCTCATCGGCATCATGCCGCGCCGCATGACCGGCGATCTCGCCGGCGATGCGATCGGCGCGGGCGAGCCAGTCAATCGTACCCGTGCCGATCTGGCCCGACTCGATCCTGGTGCCCGGCTCGATCCTGGTGATGGTAGCGACTGACATCTTTTAGCCTCCCGAAGGGCCTGCCTGCCCGGCGGCCATCCCCTTGACGTCGGCGGCAGTCAGCGGATTGCCGCCGATCGCCCATTCGCCGCTTTCGATTTCCTGTACCCGAACCCAAGTCACCGGCCGCATCGCCTCGCCTTCGACCGAGACCATCGCATCGGTGACCTTCTGGATCATGTGCCTTTTTTGCTCGGGGCTGAAAACGCCCTTGATCAATTGGATGTCGACGAGCGGCATGGCGCCTGCCCTTTGTTAGTGATGAGCCAGGATTGGCCCAGTGCTGAAGCATCCTCAAACGAGGACGGCACCGCCAGTTCAGGAACTGAATCAGGCCGATACAGATACTGAACTATACCGGCGCCTTGCGTCGGCCTAGTCTGGCTGCTGCACCCTTCGAGGAGGAATCCATGACGCAGGGCAGCTACAAGCAATTCTGTCCGGTGGCGATGGCCGCGGAAATCCTGTGCACGCGGTGGACCGTCGTGCTGCTGCGCGAGCTGATCGCCGGCTCGACGCGGTTCAACGATTTGCGGCGCGGGGTGCCGCGCATGTCGCCGGCGCTCTTGTCGCAGCGGCTCAAGGAGCTCGAGAGCGCCGGGGTGATCCGGCGGGCGGCGTCGCCGACCGAACCCGGCGTGTTCGAGTACCAGCTGACGACAGCGGGCCGCGAGCTCGAACCCTTGGTGCAGGCGTTCGGCGTTTGGGGCCAGCGCTGGGTCGACAGCGAGCTGTCTTTGCAGCATCTCGATGCGCCGCTCCTGATGTGGGACATGCGGCGCAACCTCGATCCGAACCCGATGCCGAAGCGGCGCAGCGTCATCCAGTTCCAGTACCCGGGATTGCCGGCGGGGCAGCGGTCATGGTGGCTGCTGGTCGACCCGGACGGTGGCGTCGATCTGTGCTCGATCGACCCCGGCTTCGATGTCGACCTCTATGTCTCGACCGATCTGCGCACGATGACCGCGATCTGGATGGGCCTGGACACGGTGCGCAACGCGCTGCGCACCGAGCGGATGCTGCTGACCGGCGACCGCCAGCTCGCCGCCAACATAGAGACCTGGCTTGGGCTCAGCCCCTTCGCCAAGGAACAGAAGCTGGCGAGCTGAAGCCGATCCGCGAGCCGCAGCGGCGCGCGTCAGATGAGGCTTCAGCGCCGAACCATCTTCGTCGATGGGAAGCAGGCCATCTGGAGAAACAGCACATCGAGGGTCGCATCGCGCTCGAATTGGTTGGCGATGCGCACCCGGCGATTTTGCGTCACCTGCGGGTAGGTGACGTAGCAGACCAGATGCGCGAAATCGTGCAGCACGGGCGTCTCCAGCCTGCCCCACCGGTACTTCGCGGCGGGATTGCACAGAAACCGCGCCGAGAAATTGACCAGCACGTAGCCGTGGAACTGGTCAGTGAAATTATGCTGTCTTCTGAGGGCCGGCGGCTGCATGCCTTCGAGCCGCTGCGGATAACATTTGAAATGATCGAGGCCGGCGGGGATCTTCGGCGGCTCGGGGTTCGGCGGTTTGCCTTCCTTCACCTCCTCCTTGCCGGTCGGCGCGCAGATCAGAGCGGCCTTTCGCAGCCACAGCAGCTGGTTGGGGTGCAGCTGGTTGGCGACCCGCACCTGCGGCGGCGCCTTCTCGCCCTCAATCCAGTAGCACAGCAGGTGCGCTTCCGGGTGTAGCCGCTTCCGGTCGTCCTTCTCGACCGGGTTGCAGAGGAACGCGCGGCGCTGCACGAAGGCCGGTTCGGGATCCTTGCTGAATTGATCCCTGAAGCCGAGTTCCTCCGGCGGGAACCAATCGGGATTTTGCAGCCGATAGCAAAGGAAATGGTCCAGCACACCTTCCGCTTCCCGGTAAGTGGGCCCGCCGCGAGGCTGCGCCTGCGCGCTCGCAGCGAAAAGCGCCATCCCGCAGCCCAGGAAAACGAGTACGTTTCTGATCATTTCGGGCTCTCCCCGATCCAGCCGGCAGCCGGATTTATTGCCGTTAGAAACCGAAAGGCGTGATGCAGCCTAGGCTGATACACGCCAGACGGGAACTCCCGCCTGGCTCCTTTGACATTTCGAGCTTTTCTGAACCAGACGTTCCGGCTTTCGCCCCGGCGCTCGGCGCAAGGAGTAGGCGTCGGCGGTCGCGGTTGGCTGTATAAAAACTGTCATGACCGGTCCAGCCATCCAGAGTTCTCGGCGGTGAGGGGCGAGAGCGCGCAGCCGGCGCCGGTGCCGCATCGCGGGTTCACGACCGCCACGGTCATCTGCGCCTGCGTCATGCAGGGGCTCGACACGACGATCGTCAATGTCTGCCTACCGCATATCCAGGGCAGCATGTCGGCCTCGCAGGACCAGATCTCCTGGATACTGACCTCCTACATCGTTTCCTCGGCGATCATGATGCCGCTGACCGGCTGGCTGGCCGGCCGGTTTGGCGTCAAATACATCTTTCTGGCTTCCATCATCGGGTTCACCTTCGCCTCGGCGCTATGCGGCGCCGCGACGAGCCTCAACCAGCTCGTGCTGTACCGCGTGCTGCAAGGCGTCTGCAGCGCCGGGCTGGTGCCGCTCGGCCAGGCGACACTGTTCACGATCTACCCGCGCGAGCGCCATGGCTATGCGATGGCGATCTTCAGCACCGGCGCGATGATGGGGCCGATCATCGGCCCGACGCTCGGCGGATGGCTGACCGACAATTTCGACTGGCGCTGGTGCTTCTATATCAATCTGCCGGTCGGAGCGCTGTGCGCGATCGGCGTCTTTCTGTTCATCCGCCCGTCGCGCCCGACGTTGCGCGACCAGTTCGACATGTTCGGCTTTGCGATGCTGAGCCTCGGGGTCGGGTCGCTGCAGCTGATGCTCGACCGTGGCCAGATCAAGGACTGGTTCCACTCGACCGAGATCTGGATCGAGGCGACGATTGCGGCGCTGTGCTTCTACCTGCTGATCGTCCACACAATGACGGCCGGCGAGCGCTCGTTCCTCAATCGCGAGCTGTTGAAGAGCCCGAATTTCGTGGCCGGCAGCCTGTTGATGTTCGGGGTCGGTATGATCCTCAGCGGCACCCTGGCGCTGATGCCGTCGATGATGCAGGTGCTGATGAACTACCCGGTGTTCGACGCGGGGTGGATGATGGCGCCGCGCGGCTTCGGCACGATGCTGGCGATGTTCCTCGTCGCCCGCATGATCAACCGGGTCGATAATCGGTTATTCATCCTGGTCGGGTTCCTGCTGACTGCGGCCTCGTTGTGGCAGATGACCGGGTTCTCGCTGCTGATGGGGTCGGGGCCGATCCTGTTCGCCGGATTTGCCCAGGGGTTCGGGCTGGGCTGCAGCTTTGTGCCGCTCAACCTGCTCGCGCTATCGGGGCTGCCGCACCACATCCTGACCCAGGGCACCGCGATCCGCGCGCTGATGCGCATGCTCGGCGGCAGCATCGGGATCGCGGTCCTCGAAACCCAGCTCAGCCAGAACACCCAGATCGTGCATTCGCGGCTGATCGAGCATCTGCGCCCGGACAATCCGCTGGCGCAGGCGCCGTTCCTGCCGCCGCATTTCGATCTGACGACCCCCTCGGGGATCGCCGCGCTCAATCACGAGGTCACGAGGCAGGCGGCGATGATCGGCTATATCGACGATTTCGCGCTGATGCTGATCGTCATCCTCGCGTCAGTGCCCTTGTTGCTGCTGGTCCGGGTGCCGCGCCGCGAGCCGGTCGCAGCAGCGGCCGAATGAGTGGTTCACCACGCAGGCACGGAGGACACAGAGGGAAGTGAAAACGCTTTGACGCAGAGGACGCAAAGGTCATGCGGAGGACGCGAAGACGTTTCCTCCTCGCTGCGTCCCGGCGAAAGCCGGGATCCATTTTTCAGTGTCTCGTACGGCGCATCGGTGGGTCCCGGCTTTCGCCGGGACGCCGATTTTTTTGAAACGCGCGGCGGCTAGCGGACCGGCGAGAATTCCGCCGCGATCAGCAGCTTGTTTTCCTGGCGGATCGGCCGCACCCCGCTTTGCGGCGGCCACGCTTTGCCGGGCGCACGGGAGGCCTCGCGCACGCGGGCGCGCTCGTTGACGTCCTTATACACCCAGGTGTGGACGAATTTGTTGAGGCCGCCGAGCTCGCTGGTCCAGCAGGCCGCCAAGGGCGACAGCTCCTCGCGCGCCGGCACCGCCTTGGCCCACGCCTCGAGCACCTTCGGCAGGTCGCCGGGAGCATAGGTATAGGTGCGCATCTCGTAGACGTTGCCGCTGCCGTAATCGCGGCTGCCCAAGAGACGCATGAACGGCGCCGGGGTCATGATTTCGGCTTCCTGCGCGACGATCAGATCCTGGCCGCCGGGCAGCGCGTTGCGTTCGGGGTCTTGCGCCAATGCCGCCCGCACTCGCGTGCGGTGCTGCAGATCATCATAGGGATAGACGTGGATGACCTGGTTGAGCGGCCCGAACTCGGTGTGCCAGAAGGCCCCTAATTGGGAATGCTTCAAGCGCGCCGGCAGGCGCCTGGCATAGCGCTCCTCGAATTCGGCGACGGTACCGGGGCGCAGGGTGTAGGTGCGGACTTCGTAGATCATCGGCGCAATCCTCCAGCTGACGGGGGTTGTTCAACGTTTGGGCGGCTGACCCGCCTCTGTTCCAGCTATAATAGGGCTGGCGCGGGGTTTTGCGAAGATATGTAAAGTTCGCATCCCGTCTCCCGGGATCTTTCTTTTTGTTCTGCCGTGCCCAGCGGTGATTTTCCGGCGCAGCGGCCTGCTCGGCGCGGGTGGCATCCACGCTTGACCTGTGCAATCGCATCGGAAATGCTTTCAGAGGGGCGGTCTGACGGGATGTTCGTCAGTGCCGGTTCGGTAGCAGACCAAGCCAAGGGGGAGATGCGGGTGTTACCGAGCGCGAGGTCTCCAGAGGTCTCGATCGTCCTCAACCTGCACAACGAGACACGTTTTCTCCGGCGCACGATGATGTCGATCGGGGAGGCGGTCAGCTATGCGGCTCCTTATGGCATCAGCTGCGAGATCGTCTGTGTCCTCGACCGTCCCGATCCGCGCTGACGCGGATCGACCCGAGCGGGCGGGCGCCTATGTCGAGTGTATCGCCCAGTTATATAGCGGCGAATACGATCTCGCTGCGATGTCGGAGGCAGCGTTCGACTGCATCGCGACGCGGCACACGCGCGACGAGTTGGCGCGCCGCGTCGCGGGGTTGCTCGCGCCTTCGCCGACGCTGGCTTCCGCGGCGGCATGATGGCGCAGAAGTTGCGTCCGGCTTCGGAGCGATTGGCGTTCGAGGGACCGAACGCGGCCTATCACGCCTATCGTGCGAGCCAGCACGTCGTGCATTACGCGGCGGCGCAGCACCTTGTCCGGGGCAAGAGCGTGCTGGATGCGGCGTGTGGCGAGGGTTTCGGTTCGCACCTGCTCGAAAAATGGGGCGCCGCACACGTCCTGGGCGTCGATATCGCGGAGGAAGCCATTGCCCGGGCGCGGCGCTATTTCGGCTCGGACCATTGCGAGTTTGTGCGCGGCGATGTCGCCGAGTTGTGCCGTTGGGTCGGCGATCGGAAATTCGACGTCATCGTGTCATTCGACACGATCGAGCATGCTGAAGACCCTGTCGCATTTTTGCGACAGCTGAAAACCTATCTGCGGGACGGGGCCGTCCTGCTGATCGGCTGTGCAAACATACCGGCGCTTTCGCGGGCCGGCGAGATGACCGAATTCCATCGCACCGCCTACAGCTTCGAGGCCTTTCGCGCGATGATCGAAGGCGAGCTCGGCCGAGCGGATCAGTGGCTTTGGACGACGCCTCTGTTCGGTGAGGCGTGCATTCCGCACGGCGATACCGCCATTCGTCGCAACGGCGGGGGTGCCTTTCCGATCATCGAGACGACACCCGTCAGCTCGGCGGTGTTGCTACCGTCACAGGACGATCTGGCGCCGGCAGCGGAAACCGCGGCCGGGTATCTCGGGGTGTGGCATGCCGAAATCGATCGAACCGTAGCGTTTTCGGTACAGAGCCTGGTCCGTCACCTCCAGCCTTGGCAGGAAGCAGACTCCTACAAGCAGGAGAACGCGCAGTTGCGCGCGGCGGTCGAAGAATATGAAGCTGCCAAAAACGACCATTTCGTACCGCAGCTGGAGCTGCGGACGGCCGAGATCAAACGGCTGTCGGAAGAAATTGAGCGCCTGCGCACCGCGGCGGACGAGCATGAACGCATCAAGACCGAGTGGTTTGCACCGCAATTGGAACTCAGGGCGGCCGAGATCCAAGGGCTATCGGAAGACGTTGAGCGCCTGCGCACCGCCGCGGATGAGTACGAACGCATCAAGACAGAGTGGTTTGCACCGCAATTGGAACTCAGAGCGACCAAGATCGAGCGGCTGACGGAAGAAATCGCTCGGCTGCGCATAAAGCTCGCAACAGGGGAGGTCAGCTTCCAGGCCGAGCGTCGCCGTGTGTTGTTTTACAGCGAAGACAGCAGCGAGGCGCGCCGGCGCATCGCCGAACTCGAAGACGAACTCGCGGACGTCTGGCGGGAGCTGCAAGGCCTCAAATCCTCGCATTCTTACGCACTGATGCAGCTTTATATCCGGTTGCATGACAGCCGGGTGCTTGGCTGGCCCGTTCGGCTGGCGAAGCGTCTCGCGCTGTTGCGGTTGCGGATCAGGCGATTCGCCGCCTGATCTACCTCGACCTCAATCGAACCCCCGCCATCCATCCCGCTACCGAGACTCGAGAATGAGGATTCTGATCACTGGTGGCGCAGGGTTTATCGGCTCGCATCTCGCCGATCGGCTCACGGTCGATGGTGCGGTGGTCCGAGTACTCGATAATTTGTCCTCGGGTCGGCCCGAAAATCTTCCCAAAACCGCCGAGCTGCTCGTCGGTGATGTGGCGGATGCCGAGGCGGTCCAGCGCGCCAGTCACCGCGTCGAGGCGATCTTTCACCTCGCGGCCATCACATCGACCGCACGCGCGCTCGCGGAGCGGACGCGGACGCGTCAAGTGAACGCGACCGGGACCGCCCATGTCCTGGACGCCGCCGCCGGAGCACCCGGGCGAGAGACCATACCGGTCGTCTATGCCAGTTCCGCTGCGGTCTATGGGGACAATACCGCGCTGCCGCTGACCGAGACCGCGGTGCCGCGACCTCTCTCGCCCTATGCGATCGACAAGCTTGCCTCCGAATCCTTTGCTCAGGCCGCCGGCCGGCTGCGCGCGTTGCCGACGGTCGGGCTGCGGTTTTTCAATGTGTACGGAGCGCGGCAAAATCCGCACTCGCCGGATTCCGGCGTCATCTCGATTTTTGCCGAGCGGGCGGCGCGCGGTGACACTGTGGAAATCCACGGCGATGGCGAACAGACGCGCGACTTCGTCCATGTTGGGGATGTCGTAGACGCTCTGCTGTGCGCCTGGCGTTTCGCGCGATCGGGAGCGCCAAGGGGCGAGATTTTGAATGTTTGCACCGGGCAAGCGGTATCGATCGCTCAACTGGCAAGAAAAATAATCGCGCTCACCGGCCGTGATTCACAGCTGTGCTACGCATCTTTGCGCGCCGCCGACGTGCGACAATCAGTCGGTAATCCAAGGCGCGCATGGGATGTGCTGGGGTTTCGGGCAGCGACGACATTGGCGGACGGGCTGACGAATATCGTCAGGCGGCAGCGCGGCTGACCGGAGAGATCAGAAGCGGGCACAAAGGACGACGGGAGATGCAGCACGTGTTTCAGTCTTTCTGGCTCGGTCCGCAAATCTCGCCATACCAGTTGCTGTCGATGCAATCGTTCGTGAGCCACGGTCACCGCTACATTCTCTATTGCTACGATCGAATGCCGGTGGTGCCCGGTGTCGAGCTGCGCGATGCGGCCGACATCCTGCCCCGATCCCGGGTATTTTTTTACAAGCGAGGACCCGGCGCGGGGAGCGTCTCCGCGTTTACCAACCTGTTCCGGTACAAGCTGTTGCGCGACCGCGGCGGCTGGTGGACGGATACCGACGTCATATGTCTCGGGCGCGAACTGGCGGGTGCCGATCTGGTGATGGCGTGGGAATCGTCAGCCCATGTCGGAACCGCTGTTCTGAAGCTGCCGCAAGGACACCCGCTCGCGGCCGAGCTGTGTGAACAGGCCGAACTGCAAGGTGAGGATTTGAGCTGGGGTCAGACCGGCCCGCAATTACTCACTCGGCTCGTGATAGGGTCAAGGTGGGAACGATGCGTTCTGCCAACGAGCTTCTGCTTTCCGATATCGTATCACCATGACGAGTATCGAATGATGCTGGATCCCAACTTGTCCGGCATTGGCAGGTCGCGAATAGCCGAGTCGTCGCTTGTCCATCTATGGAACGAGGAATGGCGTCGGATCAATTTCAACTATTTCGCGCCGCCGCCGAACGGCTCGCTGCTGGCCGAATTATTTGAGAACTATCTGCCATTCAGACGGGCGATGGAGTCGATCCGCGCCTTCAGGCGATACGAACCGGAGACAACGGTTTAGTTCGCGGCGTGGTCGTCATTAGGTCGGTAGGGTGGCGTTCAGAGCGGCGCAGTCCGCCTGGGGTGGCAATCGGCGGAATACGCTACGCTCTTCCGCCCTACGGGTAGGCGCGACTCGATAGCACGGTTTTGCAGGGAGGAAGCAACATGGCAGACAAGATTCGGCTGGGGCTGATCGGCGCCAGCGTCAGAGGCACCTGGTCGTCGCGCTCGCATCTGCCGGCGGTGCGGGCCAGCGCCGATGTCGAATTGACGGCGGTGTGCACGACCCGGGCCGACAGCGCCGAGGCGGCGCGCCAGGCCTACGGCGCACGGCTTGCCTTCGACGATTGGCGCAAGATGGTCGCCTCGCCGGAGATCGACGCGGTCGCGGTGGTCGTGCGCGTGCCGTCGCATTACGAGCCGACCAAGGCGGCGCTGGAAGCGGGGAAGCACGTCTATTGCGAATGGCCATTGGGGCGGACGACCGCGGAGGCGGTGGAGCTGGCGGCACTCGCCGGGAAGCTGGGGCTGGTCACCGCGGTCGGGCTGCAGGCGCGCGTCAATCCCACCATCATGTACATGAAGGAGCAGGTCGCGGCCGGGTTTGTCGGCGACATCATGGCGGTGCATGTCAGCATGATCCGCGACGGCGTGCTGACCCGGCCGTCGCACCGCACCTGGCAGCGCGACGCCGAGCTCGGCGCCAACACGCTGACGATCGCCAACGGCCATACGATCGACGCGATGCGTTTCGTCACCGGCGATGTCGCGCGGCTGGCGGCGGTCGTGGCGACGCAGGCCAAGCAATGGCTCGACACCGGCAGCAACACCTGGCTCGACGTCACCGCCCCCGACAACATCCTGATCAGCGGCTGGCTCCAGAACGGTGCGGTCGTGTCGTCGCATGTCGGTGCCGTCCCGTTCGCCGGCAGCGGCTATCGCATGGAGATCTACGGCCGCGAGGGAACGCTGGTGGCATCGGGCGAGGATTCGCCGCAACTGAGCGCGGTCGTGCTGCACGGCGCGAAGGGCAACGATACGCCGGAGCCGATGCCGGTACCGGAGCGCTTCACGT
>Ga0066709_100002262_pt1 | contig 13859 bp, 12 predicted proteins | sample GraSoiAngelo_158_FD_79665 | JGI IMG/M metagenome (GOLD analysis project Ga0066709, IMG submission 79665) | Grasslands soil microbial communities from the Angelo Coastal Reserve, California, USA - 14_1009_16_30cm | ecosystem: Environmental > Terrestrial > Soil > Grasslands | place: USA... | reverse complement strand
GTCGGCCATGTCGGTTTCCTCTGGCGCTAGTCCGGTTGCTGACGCTCCGGGCCAGGGACTCCTGCTCGTTGCCAACAAGGGAGACCACACCCTTGGCATCGTCGATCCTGAAGCTGGCAAGCAGATCGCCACCGTCGCCGAGGACGGAACGACGGGACACGAGGTAGTCGCCTCGCCCGAGGGTCGAACTGCGTATGTCCCGATCTACGGAAACTCCGGCGTTGGCAAGCCCGGAACGGACGGCCGGAACATGCTTGTAATCGACATTGCCTCTCATAAGGTCATCGGCAACGTTGATTTCGGACACGGTGTCCGGCCCCACTGCGCGGTTTTCGGTCCCAAGGACGGCCTGCTTTACGTTACGGCCGAAATCGACAATCAGATCAGCATCATTGATCCGCACACCCTGAAGGTCGTTGGGTCAGTTCCGACGGGGCAGGCCGAGTCGCACATGCTTGCGATCGCTCCCGACGGGAAGCGCGGCTACACCGCCAATGTCGGCCCCGGGACGGTTTCCGTTCTCGATATGGAAGCGAGGAAAACGATTGCGGTGATTCCTGTGTCTTCCCAAGTCCAGCGTATCTCGGTGTCGCTGGACGGGCGGATGGCGTTCACGTCGGATCAGACGAAACCTGGACTAGTCGTCAGCGACCCGTCGACCAACAAGGTCAAGGCCCGGGTACCGTTACCTGCTCCGGGATACGGAACTGCGCCCACGCCGGATGGCCGTTGGCTGGTTGTCGCGGTTCCGGCGGCAAATAAAGTGGCGGTCGTGGACCTCGACAGTATGAAGGTCGCACACACACTCGATGTTCCCGCGGCTCCTCAAGAGATTCTGGTTCGTCCTGACGGCAGGGCGGCTTACGCCTCGTGCGATGCCAGTCACAAGATCGCCGTGATCCGTACTTCGGATTGGACTGTGGAGAAGATGATTGACGCAGGTCCGGGTGCAGACGGACTCGCTTGGGCGCCTCAAAAGTAGGGCAGTCAACTCTTGCAGGCTCAGCCGTGAGCAGGGTGTGGTGGGTTGCGCAGGTTGGTTATGTCGGCACTCGCTCCAACGACCCATGGAATCACGAGGCCAGCGATCTCAATCAGGCGCCGCAGATCCTCGACACTAACTTTTGTGGACCCGATCCCACCAATTGCATTCCGAATTTCGGGCGACGCTACTACGTCCAGCAACCGAACATGACCCAGGTCTTGCCTCTCGACTACCCGCAATTTCAGTCCTCATACAACGCATTCCAGGCATCTCTGAACAAGCGCTTCTCAAACGGGTATGTGCTGGTGGCTTATACGTTTGCCAAGAATCTGGGGAATGCGGATGGCGATGGCAACGTGGGCGGCTATGTGCAGAACTCGTATTTCCCCAACCTGGAGCACGGAGCGGTCTCTCCGGATTTACGCCACCGATTGTCGGTGAGCTACCTCTACGAACTCCCGGTTGGCCATGGTCGCCATTTCATGGGGACGCTCATGGAATTGGCGATGCAATCCTAGGGGGGTGGCAAGTTGCAGGAATCACTTCCGCACAAACCGGAGAGGCAGTCACCGCGGTGATGTCGTCCGACCTGAGCAACACAGGCAGTTTCAGCTACCGCCCGGACCAGATTGCCAATCCTAACAATTTTTCATTCAACACGACATCGCAAGCCAACGACTATGGCTGCTCGAACCCAGGGCATCGCACTCTGGACTGCTGGGTCAACCAGGCAGCATTTGTGGCGCCACCGCTAGCTCCGGGGCAGCAATCCGCGCATAGCTTTGGGAATGGCCGTATCGGAAATCTTCGAGGCCCCAACCTGGTAGACTTCGACCTGGTTCTGCAAAAACACTTCAAGATCGGAGAACGGCAGCAGATCGAGTTCCGGTCGGAGTTCTTCAATCTTCTCAATCATCCAAATTTCGGTTTGCCGGGAGGCGGATCCTTGGTAGCGGTGGACGTACCGGGAGGCGCCGCGATCATCAACACGGCGACCGACAATCGCCAGATCGAGTTCGCCTTGAAATACACATTTTAGATTGAGAGCTTAAAGCAGAGACTCGTCGCCGGTCCGCTTTCCACAACGTCGCGGCGTGTGCTTTGCTGTCATCCCCAGCCACCACCAAGGAACTCAAATGACGAATGGACGCATGGGACCTCTCCTGCTGCTCATGATTTTGCTCTGTTGTGGAAGCTCTTTGTCACAAGCCCCGACCGCGCTAAAGGTCGGTGCATCGGCCATAGCTATCACTCCCTACGGCAAGAACGCCGATTGGGATGGCCCCGTCACTCCGAGCGGAGTCTGGGGAGAAAACTTCACAGACAGCAACCACAACGGACGCTGGGATCCCGGTGAGCCCTTTGTAGAGGATAGCCGCAATACCGCATTGGACCCTACATCGCGCGGCAAGTATGACGGCATTTTTCTGGCTGGGTTCGGGAATGACCGCCTCGCAACTGGCAAACACGACGATCTATGGGCTCGGGCCCTGGTGCTGGAGTCGGGCGCAATGCGCATCGCGATTGTGTCTGTGGATTTCATTGGTTACTACCAGAACGCGGGCTACTACGGAACTGGGCTAGCGCAAAAGCTCATCGATCCAAAACTCGGAATCCAGGAAATCATTCTAAGCAGCGCGCATAACCACGAGGGACCCGACACGATTGGTCTATGGGGGAATAGCGCGATTAGCGGCGGTACATTTCCCTTGTATCTGAAATTTGTAGATCGCCAGATTGCACGTGCTGTTACCCTCGCTGCACAGTCTGCGGTTCCGGTAAGGATGAAATTGGGCGCTACCAATCCACAGTCCTCGCCCGCGCTTGCAGGAATGCAAACTCGAACTGACGGACGGCCGCCGACGTTCTTTGACGAGGAGTTGCGCGTAATGCAGTTTATGGCGACCGACGGCCCCGACAAAAGCAGAGCTGTCGCCACGCTCATCAACTGGAATACACATCCGGAGTCGATGGAAGACGATAATACCGTTCTGACTTCGGATTTCCCGGGAGCCGTGCGCGAGGAGATTGAGAAGCGCTACGGGGGCAGGGCAATTTATGTCTCCGGTGATCTGGGCGCAGTAGAGATTGTTGGCGACAATGGCCGCAGCTCGCGTACTACATTTGATGGAAAAGATTTTCCAGTCGTCAAGGACAACAAGGCTGCAACCTTCACTTTCGCCCGTACCGAGGCTATTGGCCGCGAAGTAGCGAAAGCAGCGGTAGATGCAATCAAGAGGTCGGAGTGGAGCACGGTTCCACCTTTTTCCATCCAGAAGCGTGAACTCAGCGTTCCTATGGACAACGAAGGCTACCAGTTTCTGCTGAGCAAGGGAGTTCTCGCGCACCTTCCCGGCTTCGATGCGAAGGGAGGTCCGCAGGTGGTGAGCACCGTCTACGCGGTGCGCTTAGGGGATGCGCAGATCATCACCGTGCCAGGAGAACTTTTTCCCGAACTTTACTACGGAGCGGCGAAGCACCGTCGAGAGGATTGCCCCAAAGCCGCGACCGGCCGGCCGCCGGAACCGCCGGTTCGCGATTTCATGGACGCCAAATACAAATTTGTGTTTGGTCTGTCTCCCGACGAACTGGGCTATATCGTTCCCGGATACGACTTTCGCGCGCCCAGCTTCGATCCTGAAAAAGGACTCCAGGAGGCGAAAGATGCCTGCGCGAGCGCGCCGAATCACTACCACGAAACAAACTCCGCCAGTTCGACACTTGCGCCTGTTTGGGCCTGCACGGCTATCGAGTTAATGGGCGGAAAGACCGCTGCGTTCTCCGCCTGCGCGCCACGCACTGAATTGGTAGCGCCGAACGCAGTTCCGAAAGTGCTGACAAAGTCAACCCGCTGTGGCCGAATCCCGGGCTTCTGATCGTATTGCATTCGCCCAAGGCCCTCCCTGAAACCGGACTGCGCATGTGCCCTCCAGAGAAAAACCAGGACAGTTGCCTCCTTCGCTGCCGAGCAGCGCGTTCTCCCCGGTCCAGGTTGTCGAGCAAATATCGCGAAAAACGGGCATGTTTCGCGTATTTCGGAGAGAGGGGCGGCGGAATTTCTCTGCAGTCCAGACTGCGTGGCGGAGGGAGAGGGATTCGAACCCCCGGTACGGTTTCCCGTACAGTGGTTTTCAAGACCACCCGTTTCAACCGCTCACGCATCCCTCCGCGGGTGGGAACATTAGTAATCTATGCGCCTTTGCTAGTTTACACGGGTTGTTCATAAGAGGCCTGTATATGCTTCTCAGCCCTAATCCCCAGCCATCCCCTGGGACGCTTGTTGAATCACTCTTGATTCAACCGTCCGAAGGCGCGGGAATGGAACTCCATGACCTCGGCGAAATGGGAGAGAAAGTAAGGCAAGCTGTGATCGCCGAAGTAAAGGTGGTACTCGTGCTTCACGCCTTCTTTGCTTAGTAAACGGTCGAGCGTCGCCGCGCCCTCTTCAAAGCCATAGTTGTCGTCTTTGCCGCAGTTGAAATAGATTGCCAGCTTCCGGACGCCTGCTACATTCTTCCTCGCGAGTACAAAGGGGCTGTTTTCGTTCCAGTGGGAGACCTCGATTGGGCTCCCAAACACCGCACTCAGCACCTTTCCCAGGGGAGCGCCCGCACGATCTGCTGTGTTGAGTTCGCTTGGCGTCGCCGTAATCAAGGCGGCACTTTGTGCGCTGACGGCCGAGAACATTTCCGGATGCGCGAAGGAAAAACGCAATGCGCCATAGCCGCCCATGGAGATGCCACTGATGGCGCGGCTGCTTCGATCGGGGCGTACGCGGTAGTGGTTCTCTATGTGGGGGATAAATTCGCGCAGAAAGAAGTCGTTGTAGCGAACCGAGCCGTCGGAGGAGTTAATGTAGAAGGTGCGCCGGCCTTCGGGTGCGACTATGAGAAAGTCTCCCATCTTGCCATGGCGGCGCAGGTCGTCGAGTAATGTCCATCCACCGCTGTTGAATAGGGTCTGCTCGTTGTCGCCCAGGCCGTGCAGGAAATACAGCACCGGATAGCGCGCGTCGGTGGCCTTCGCCGTTGTGTCATAGCCTACCGGAAGGTAAACGCAATAATGGACAACCTGCTTCAGAATTTTACTGTTGAGCGCATTGCAGTCGATGCGGCTCTGGGCGTGCGCCGAAATGGTTATCAGGCCCGGGATCAGCAGGAAGAGGACGAGAATTCGTGCAGCACGAAGCATGAGGGCAGTCTACTCGTAGCGCAGGGCCTGCACGGGATCAAGCCGGGCCGCACGTCCAGCCGGATACCAGCCTGAAACCAAGCTCACGGCGAAAGCAAACGTGATGGCCGCCGCGACCAGCCACCAGGGCACCGCCCAGAAGTTTTCCGGAGGTAACGACTGGCGCTTGAGGTAAATGTTAGTGCCCAGATTGATGACCTGTCCGATGGCCCAGCCGAAGGCGACTCCGACGATGCCGCCCAGAATGCCCATTGCTCCGGCCTCGGTAAAAAAGAGTCTCTTCACATCGCCGTCGCTTGCGCCGATGGCCTTCATGATGCCGATTTCGCGACGGCGCTCAAGAATGGCCATCACCAGCGTGTTCACGATTCCGATGGAGGCTACGGCCAGCGCCAGGCTGCCGAAGATTCCAAGAAAGAGATCCAGTACTGCGAAGAATTGACGCAAGCTGCGCGTGGCATCGAGGATCGAGAACGTGGTAAAGCCCATTTTCTTAATGGAGTCTTCCACCGATTGCACTTGCTTCGGATTCCTCACTCGCACGCTGATCGAAGAATAGACTGGCTGGTCGCTCGCGGCGCGCGCCAGTTCTCGCAAATCCGTAGGCTGCATGATGTGAAGACTCTCTCCGAGCTTGAGCGGCAGAAATACCTTGGCCCGCATGGGACCGCGCATGTTCTCGGGATCGAGATCGGAGACGCCGACAATCTTCAGTTCTTGCTCGCGCGAGACCACGGAATAAGCTGCACCGGAAAGCGTATTTTCCTTGCCAGTCGTGGAGGTGTTGCGGTTTGTCTCTGCCGCTGATTGGGACCCTTGGCGCTGCGCGTAGCGCATGGTCAGTTCCCTGCCCAGAAGGGGTTTTGCCAGTTCCGCTACGTTGACATCGTCGGACCCGGGCTTGGATGTTTTTCCGAGCAACTCTTCCGCAAATGCTTTCTGCAGAATCACTTCTGGCGCCGTGTCTGAGGAGAAAAAGCTTCCCTGCATTCCCTCGAACGCGTCATTCGACTTTGCTGACTCCGGCAGCGCGGAGACCATGGTCAAATGCGGCTTGTCTTGGTAGCGCAGCTCGGTGATAAAGCGAATATCGGGATAGGCTTCGATCACATTGGGTAAGTTTTCGATTTCCTTCCGCGCCGGTTCATCCAGAATCCGGCTCTCGCCCGGTGCCGGGCCGTTGCGCTGATCGTCGCGATCGTAGTTGCGCAAATCGCGTCGGGAGGTGACGAACACTGTATCAAACAGGCCTGATTTGACGAGTCGGCGTGAAGCCAGCTGTTGCAGGCCCATGCCCAGCGAGCGCATCGCAACCAGAGAGGCCACACCCACTGAAATGCCGATGGTGGTTAGAGAATTCCGCAGCAGAGATTCGCGCAGATTGCGAAGTGCGAGCTCCGTCAGGTCGGGAATCTTCATGACTGCATAACCTGCTCCGCCCCGACTGGATTCGGCTGATCGCCGACCAGCTTGCCATCTGCGAGAAAAATCATGCGCTCGGCATAGCGCTCGGCCAAGGCGCGCTCGTGTGTAACCATCACCACCGTCATGCCCAGTTGCTGGTTGAACTCGCGAACCAGGTCCATGATCTCGGTTCCAGTATGGCTATCGAGATTTCCGGTAGGCTCATCGGCCAGCAGAAGTTTCGGGCGGTTGATTAGAGCTCGCGCCAGTGCCGCTCTTTGTTGTTCGCCTCCGGAAAGCTCGCTCGGACGATGATGCATGCGAGCCTGCAGACCAACGCGTTCCAAAGCTTCGCGGGCGCGGTTCTCTCGCTTGCTGCGTTCGACTTCAGAGAAGCGCAGCGGCAGTTCCACGTTTTCCGCAAGCGTCATGCTGGCAATCAGATTGAAAGACTGGAAAACCATGCCCACGACGTGCAAGCGGTACTTCGCCAGTTCCTCGCGGGACAGCAGGGCCAAGTCGCGATCCTGAACCGTGACGTTCCCCGAAGTCGGGCGGTCCAAGCCGGCAATCAGATTCAGCACGGAAGACTTGCCAGAGCCCGAACTGCCCAGCAGAGCGACGAACTCTCCCGCACGCACCTGGAGAGAACTCCCGTCCACGGCACGGATCATAGTCTCGCCCATGCGATAGTGGCGGCGAAGGTCTTCAGTGCGAATCGCGTTTTTGTCGCGTGTCACCGGATGTCCCCTCGCAGTACGCGGAGTGCGTCGGCGGCTTGCGCATCTCCGTTGCGTGGCGATGCAGCACTTTCCTCTTCGATCGTGGCGGCATCTGCTTCGCCGGGCGCCAGGAACAGGTTCTCCTCAACACCCTGCTGGCGTGTGTAGAGGTCATAGTAGCGACCCTGCGCGGCATAGAGCTGTGCGTGAGTCCCACGCTCCACAATCTGTCCCTGCTCCATCACCATGATCTGGTCGGCACGGCGGATGGTCGACAGCCGGTGCGCGATCACAAAGGTAGTCCGGCCCTGCATGAGAAACGAGAGGCCCTGCTGGATCATGTGCTCGGATTCCGAATCCAGACTCGAGGTAGCCTCGTCGAGAATCAGGATCCGCGGCTCCGCAAGAATGGCGCGAGCAATCGAAATTCGCTGCCGCTGGCCACCGGAGAGCTTCACGCCGCGCTCGCCTACGACCGTGTCGTACTTATCGGTGAAGGATTCGGCGAACTCATCGACACGTGCGATCCGGCAGGCGCGTAGAATTTCTTCTTCGCTGGCTTCGGGCCTGGAAAACGCCACATTCTCTCGGATGGTCCCATCAAACAAAAAGGATTCCTGCAGCACGACTCCCAGACGGGTGCGGTAGGAATCGAGGCGCACAGTGCTGAGGTCTACGCCGTCGACGAGGATTGTTCCTTTCGTGGGTACGTAGAAAGCGGAGATCAGCCCGATCGTCGTGGACTTCCCCGAACCGGAGGAACCGACCAAAGCCGTTACCGTCCCAGGTTCGGCCCGGAAGGAAATATCGTGCAGGACCTCGTGCTTGCCGTCGTAGCTGAAACTGACACCATCAAACTCAACGGTGCCTACGATATCGCGCAGCACCGCCGAACGCTTTGGATCCTGATCTTCCGGCCGCTCGCGCATGATCTCCTGCGTGCGCTCGAGTCCGGCCAGAGCTTCGGTGACCTGGGTTCCGATATTGACGATTTGCATGATCGGAGCAACCAGGAAGCCCAACAGCAGGGTGTAGGAGAAGAAGCCGCCGACGGTGAGAGTGCCCGCAAGAATCTGGTGGGCGCCGACGTACATGGTGACTGCGCCGACGCCTCCGAGCAGAACGCTGGCGGAGAGACCCATCACCGACGTGGCGGTCAGGGTGCGCATGACGTTATCGAGCAGGCGCCGCACGCCGGCAGCAAAGATCGACTCCTCGCGTTCCTCGGCGTGATACCCCTTGATCACCCGTACGCCGCCGAGCGACTCTGTGAGCCGGCCTGTGACTTCGGCGTTGATCTTGCCGCGCTCACGGAAGATAGGGCGGATCGTGGCAAATGCGTTGTTCAGCGCAACCGCAAAGCACAACAGCGAGCCGACGGCGATCAGTGTCATCAGCGCGCTAGTTCGGAATAGCAAGACTAGTGCGATACCGGCGGTGACCACGCCTCCGGCGAAATCCACGAGGCCGGTGCCAAGCAGATTACGCACGCCTTCAACATCGCTCATGATGCGCGAGACGAGGTTGCCAGTCTTGTTGCTGTCGTAAAAGGCAACGGGCAAGCGCGAGATGTGGGCTTGGACTTTCTCGCGTAACTCGGCAATGAGCCGCTGTGCAGCTTTCGACAACAACTGCGTGAGCGAAAATGACGTGATGCCCTGAATCAGTGTGGCAGCCAACACCACCAGCACGAGGTTCCGAAGCTGATCGATGCGATGCTTGTTGATGACGGTATCGATCAGGAACTTTGTGGAATACGGCAAGACCAGGGCGGCGACCCGGTTGATGAGCATCAGTACGAATCCCAGGGCGAGCAGGCCGCGCCGTGGGCGCATCAACTCCCAGACTTCCGGCAGCACCGCGCGGAGCCTTTGGATTTTAGGAGGCTTCTGGGTCGCTTGGGTCGGAGAACTCAATCCCTTATTTGACTCCGAAAGCGCTGGACTAGCTTCATTATTACTGCATTGTCACACATCTGCTGGACGGGCGCGGCGCTGTGACAGGCGCGGCTTGGGCGGTGTATGCTCGGGGCGTGTCCCGCCCGTCTCCGCCGGACCGTTCCCCCACTCTTGGCCTTCTGCTGGGCCTGATCATCACACTCTCGGCTGTGCTGGCCTACTCGGCGTACCTCACCTGGCAGGTTTCGGGCTTGCGCAAGCTGCAGACGGAGTTGGTAGACCGCAATCGCAAAGACTCGCTGCAGCTGCTGAGAATCCAGAACGACCTGAACCTGCTCGCAGTTGCCATGCGGGACATGGTGAGCAACGACGAACCTTATCCCCTTACCGCCTGGTCGGCGCAGTTCCAGCGCATTCGAAACGATCTTGACGATGCCATGCGGCTGGAGGCTGGATTCTCCGCGACCAGCCGAACACCCGAGCAGAGCGCGTTTCTGACGAGCTCGTTCACCCAGTTCTGGGACGCCGTCGACCGCGTTTTCGCGCTCGCCCAGGAAGGAAGAGAGAAAGAAGCGCGCGAGCAGATCCAGCTTTCTCTGCAGGAAAGGCAGGCGGCTTTGAGCACGGCGGTCGCCCGCTTGCTGGTGCAGAACAGCGAAAGCGAGGAGCAAGCCGGGCAACGGATCGTGGCAATCTACGACCGGGTGCGGCGGCAAGTTTACGTATTTCTAAGTGCGACGTTGCTTGCGATCCTGCTCACCGGCCTTTCCCTGATAAGGTGGAACCGGCGGCTGTTCGCCCGCATGGCAGAGCTATCCGAGCGCCGCAGTGAGTTGGCACAAAAGCTGATTGCGACCCAGGAGTCGACCTTGCGCTATGTCTCGCGCGAACTGCACGATGAGTTTGGACAAGTCCTCACGGCTGTCGGCTCGATGCTGCGCCGGGCAGCAACCCACGTTCCAGAGAGCTCAGCACTGCGCACTGAACTGCAGGAAGTTCGCGAAGTCACGCAGTCTACGCTGGACAAAATCCGCAGCTTGTCGCAAGCCCTCCATCCCGTGATGCTCGACGAGGCCGGACTCGAGAGCACGCTGGATTGGTACATTCCGACCGTAGAAAGACAAACGGGGATTGCCATATCCTATGAAAAGCAGGGGACGCCGTTTCCTGTCGATGGCGCGGCGGGCGTACATATTTACCGGGTCTTGCAGGAAGCGCTGAATAACGTGACGCGTCATTCTGGTGCGACGCAGGCGTGGGTGCGATTACGCTTCCTGCCTAATGCGCTGGAGTTGGAAGTGGAAGACCACGGTGCAGGTTTTACCGAGCGAGGTTTCAGTGAGCGACCAGCGCGGCAGGGAATTGGCCTGGTGGCGATGCGCGAACGTTCTGAGCTGATGGGTGGCAAGATTGTATTCTCGCGCCCGCCGGAAGGCGGAACGCGGCTGCACCTGACCGTTCCTCGAGAGAAAGCGGAGAGCTATGTCAAAGAAGATCACAGTGTTGCTGGTAGATGATCATAGCCTGGTCCGGCGCGGATTCCGCCGTATGCTGGAAGACGAGCCCGACATGGACGTTGTAGGCGAAGCCGGCGACGGCGAAGAGGCTATCCGCGCGGCCCGTAAGTTGCATCCGCAAGTCGTCGTGATGGATTGCGCCTTGCCGGGATTGAATGGCTTGGATGCTACCCGCCGGATTCTGCAAGAGTCACCCGAGACTGCCGTCCTCATGCTCAGCATGCACACCGAAAACACGTGGGTGCGACAGGCAGTTGATGCCGGAGCCAAGGGATACATGCTCAAGAATGCGATGGAACTCGAACTGGGTGGCGCGATCCGGAAGGTTGCGGCCGGTGAAACGGTTTTCGATCCCCAAGTGGAACAGCATTCCGCGCTCAAGGGCGAGCGCAACGGCGGGCTCACTCAGCGCGAGCTCGAAGTGCTGCAGATGATTGTCGATGGAAAGTCCAATAAGGAAATTGCCACCGATCTCAATCTTAGCGTCAACACCGTTGCGGTTCACCGCGCCAACATTATGAACACGCTCGGAATCCACAAGACGGCCGAGCTTGTCGTTTACGCCATTCGCTCCGGGCTGGTGAGCGTTCCGTGAATCGACGGTCTTTCCTGTGGGGAATGGCTGGCCTGGCATCGTTGTCGCGGTTGCCAATGCGCGATGCGTGGGCAATCCAGGCCGGGCAAGCCGCGTCTCCGGGATTTCGTTTCGCGGATGTCACAGCCCAGGCGGGAATTCAGTTCCAGCACAACAGCGGCGCCTATGGTGGAAAGTTCCTGCCCGAAACTCTGGGGGCGGGATGCGCGTTCCTCGACTATGATCGCGACGGCTGGCAGGACATTTTGCTGATCAATGGTATGGACTGGCCCGGCCACAAGAAGCGCCGCTCCACGCTGCGCCTCTACCACAACAACGGAAACGGAACGTTCACTGACGTCACATCCCGTGCCGGACTGGATGTGGAACTCTACGGCTTGGGGGTTGCGGTGGGAGACTACAACAATGACGGCTTCCCAGACATCTTGGTCACCTGCGTTGGGCAGAATCGGCTCTTTCACAACACCGGCAAAGGCACATTTGTCGACGTTACAAACGCGAGCGGACTGGGGAAGCGCGAAGGCTTCAGCACATCGGCAGTGTGGGTTGACTACGACCGCGACGGGTTCCTCGACCTTTTCGTATGCAACTACGTGAAGTGGTCTCCTGAGCACGACGTCTTCTGCAGCCTCGACGGCAAACACAAGTCGTACTGCACCCCCGAAGCCTATCGCGGCCAGACCTGCTGGCTGTTCCGCAACCGCGGCAATGGAACTTTTGAGGATGTCACGGCTGCAACCGGCATCTTCGACAGCAGTTCAAAGTCGCTGGGCGTTGCTCTTCTGGACGACGATCAAGACGGCTGGCCTGATCTGCTGGTGGCCAACGACACTCAGCCCAATAAGCTCTATCGCAATCAGCGCAACGGAAAATTCAAGGATGTTGCCGTTGAAGCGGGCCTCGCGTTCAGCAATGAGGGCAAGGCCCGGGCAGGAATGGGCGTCGACGCGGCGGACTTTGAAAACTCCGGCCTCCCCGGCGTGGCGATCACTAACTTCGACAACGAAATGGTCGGTCTGTACCGTCTAAGCGGAAAGGAATTCGAAGACATCGCTGCCCCGAGCGGAGTCGGCCCTGCCTCTAGGAACAGCCTGGGATTCGGATGCGCATTTTTGGATGTGAATCTTGATGGCTGGCTCGACTTCGCCGTGGCCAACGGCCACATCGACGAGACCGTGCGCAATATTCGCGGCAATGTCGGCTACGCCCAGCCGCCGCAACTTTTTCTCAACCAGCGTAAGGGAAGCTTTCGCGACATCGGGGCGGAAGTTGGAGGAGGCTTCGAGCAGCCGAAGGTGGGGCGTGGTCTGGCCTATGCAGACTTCGATCGCGACGGGGATGTCGATCTGCTGCTGACGACCAACAACGGTCCAGCGTACCTGTACCGCAATGATCAGGTGAGCGGGAACCGCAGCATCCGGTTTCGCCTGGTAGGTACGAAGTCGAATCGCGATGCCATTGGCGCGAAGGTGCGCATTTTTGCAGGGGGCTCGACTCAATTGCGAATGGTGAAGGGCGGCTCCAGTTATCTGTCGCAGTCGGAGCTTCCGCTCACATTTGGACTGGAAAAGCGCGACCGAATCGACCGCGTGGTCATCGACTGGCCGAGCGGAAGGGTCGAAGAATACAAGAATCTATTCGCGGGACGATGCTATGAATGCGTCGAAGGAGAAAGAATTTCGCCGCAGGATGGCTACTGACTGCCGCCCGCTACGGATTTCAAAGCCTTGGTGACGCTTCCCTCCGCCGTGATGTCAATCTCCACCGAATCGCTGACATGCAGGAAGAGGTTGCTCGGATTCTTGATTCCCCATTTCTCGTAGGGAATCGTGAACTGCGCGTGAGCGCCCCAATGGTCCGCACCGATGTCCGCTTCGGCGGGAACCATAATTTCGTGATCTGCGCCGTGAATGCTGAAAGTCCCGTGCACCTTTACGGCACACTTTCCCCGAGCCGCCACTGTGCCCTCAAGGCGGTCTGGACGAAACAGAATCTCAGAATAGCGTTCACTCTCCAGTACGTCCTTATGCATCTTCCGGTCGCGCGAGCCGTTACCAGTTTCGCCGCTCTTCGCATCCACAGCGATCGCCCCTGAGACCTTTCCCGAAGCCGTATCGAGTTGCAGCGTGCCTGATTTCAGTTGGAAGGTTCCGTGCACAGTGTGGAGCGAGGCACCCAAGCTGATCTTCACGGCGGTGTGAGCAGGATCAAGTTGAAGCGCGATGTTTTGTGCCCCTGCCGAAGTGATATTCCACACGACAACGGCGACAAGAGTCGCTGTGGATCTCAGAAAAATCCGAACGGTACGAAGGCGAGTCAGGTTCATGATGTCAGGCAGTGAGCAAACCCCATCCCAAAGTGAGTCCGTCGAGGGCCAAGTGCATGGGCGACACGGCTCCCACGTGCAGTGCCAGAAGCCGGCGAAAAATCTCGGGACGCCGGTGAAAGACTTGCAGGGTGCGCCGTTGCAGCCTGGGGCGCCGGTCAAGCGTGAGCATCAGGTGCGCCATCAGTTGAGGGCGCAGCGCCAGCCGGCGATGCTCTTGC
>Ga0066709_100002259_pt1 | contig 13868 bp, 5 predicted proteins | sample GraSoiAngelo_158_FD_79665 | JGI IMG/M metagenome (GOLD analysis project Ga0066709, IMG submission 79665) | Grasslands soil microbial communities from the Angelo Coastal Reserve, California, USA - 14_1009_16_30cm | ecosystem: Environmental > Terrestrial > Soil > Grasslands | place: USA... | reverse complement strand
GACCAACAATACGAGGTCCGCGTTCCTGGCAACCGAGAGAACTCTCCTTCCCCTCCCGCGTCCCGAAGATGCGCCGCTGATGATTCCAGGAAGGTCAAGGATCTGGATGTCCGCTCCGTTGAGACGCAGAATTCCCGGTACAACCGTGAGAGTTGTGAAGGCGTAGGCAGCCACTTTCGACTTTGCGTTCGTCAAGCGGTTCAGAATTGTCGATTTGCCAACACTGGGTAACCCGATGAGAACGACTGTTGCATCGCCCCCCTTGCGAATCTCGAAAGCCGGACCGCCTCCCTTCGAGGTGGAGCTTTCCAGCTCCTCGTGCAACCGTGCAAGTTTGGCTTTGAGGAGGCCAATGTGGTGCTCGGTTTTCTTGTTGATCTGGGTCTTCTTCATCTCCTCCTCAATCTGCTTAATCTTCTCCGGAAGACCCACTTGCCTCTACCTCTCGTTACCCTTCAACCGAGCCTGTGATCGAGTATTGTGAACCTTGCTATGTAACCAGGCAAGGATTTCTGGACCGGGGCGGAGTTCCCACTGTCTTGTTCCAGGCAAGAAAAACTGTTGCTACTCCGGCTAGGATTCCCGCCAATTGATGGATCGCACGGCGGTGATGTTAATGTTACAAACACGTTGGTGCACATAGGGTTGGACCTGAACTCTCACAAGCCCAGGCTAAGTCCTGGTACAGCTGTGCCGTAGCCTGGCCATACCCAGACAATGAAACCCCAGAGACCGAACCCTAAGACGAAGAGCAGTAGCGAAATTCGAGCATTTCTGGGCTGGCGGTTTTCCCTCCAGTCGCCGTAGAAGATGCCTGCCAGACCGACCGAGCCTAGTCCCATTCCTGCCCCCAGCAAAGTGAAGAGACCGAAAGCAGTCTCAGTGAAATCGGAATATATCTGCGCCAGACCAAAAGCAGGTAATGACACATAAATCATGAAATTCATGATGTTGGGAAGAAAGCCCACCAGAAACGATATGGGTCTATCCCGCTTGGCGATACCCACAACTGCTCCGAGTGTGCCTAGACCTGGGAAGATTGGAATTGCAGTGTTGAAGAGCCAGAGGTTGATACCCGCTGGATGGAAGGATGCTTGGTTCAGGTAGTATCCTCCAAACCCGACAAGAAAAATCCACGAGGTCGCCCAAAAGGCAAGAAGAAGAACTGACAGTAACGCTATTCTTTCAAGAATATCCCTCAGATCAGCTCGTGATGTTGTTCGATTCGAATCTTTGACCGGAAAAGCAACGCTCTTCTTATCGCTTGCTTGCCTCACTACTTCCAGGGTTTGGGAAGAGTTCGCCAATCTTCTGGAGACTACTTCCGCAAAGAGTATTTTGACCGTACTTATCGTCTCGAAGCTAAAGCGGAGCTTCAAAGAATTTCTCTAGAAGGAGCGACCGGAATGAGATATTGAACATGTCGGTTTCTGCTCTTAGAATCGAACTTACTTGAGGCTTCCCGACACTGTAGCCATACTCGGACCTCTCTTCAAGCACAGTCCTTCCTAATGCATCAGTTTGGTCTTACACAACAGTCGGATTCCTACTTGCGACACGTAGTTACCTAGACTCGCTCCTTCACCAATTTGCCCGGTGTCTACTGAGTTCACTCCGCTGGGTCTCTCAGAAATTGTTGGTTCTGTTGTGAACTGGTCTAGGGTGGTCTGGTACTCGATTGAAATGCTCGGAGGGTTTACTGCCTCGACAAGCGGCGGGAGCGACGTATGAACCGGGGAAGGCGGCCTTGCATGGTCCCACGTGCGCCTGCAAGAACCCTAAATCTCTCCTTCGAGGATTACGTTCACGAAAATTGAAAGGTGTAGGGAAATATTGCTGAACATAGCGGATAGCTCACCTTCGACTCAAGAGTGTCTTCAGGGGGCGTTTGCTACATCACACGTCTCCTAAGTGCTAGCTTTTTGTGCTGTCGCAAAAGAGTGAACCCAGAGTTGGCTACGAGACGATCTTTTTTCGGCCAAGATGACCCGGTCTCGAATCTCAGCGACGTTAATTGTTACCTCTTTGAGGCTCGATTTTGGGTTCGTCAGCATTTCCTCGAGGGGGTTCTTGTAGTAGTAGATTATCTTCTTTCCTTGAGGGTCGTGAGTCGGTATGTCTCCAAGAAAGTCGTCCCCAGCGCCTCCTCGGGACTGAATTAGGATGACCGCGACCGGGCCCGAGTATATCGGAATCGCAGTGTCAAGATCTACCACGTACCATCCCCTTCCTGGAAAATCTAGGTCGAGGATGTAGTCGACTAGGGTACCGGTGAAGGGAACGGCTACTGAGTGATCCTCTAGACGAATCTTGACTTTGCTTCCTGTTGCTGGGCCAGGGGCATGATCGCGACCGGATGCATCTACAAAAGTATACCCTGGAGAGGGACGAGTCGGTTGCTTCATTCTGAAAGAACTCAGTATCCTACGACATAAATTCCCTCGGGAGCAGCCCGCGACGGGTCTGTGAGTAAAGTCGAAGGTCCAAAAAATAGACATCGCGATTCAGACATGAGGATTCGACAGATTCTCAGGCCAATAGATCTTCTTCAGCGAGCCCCGGACGAACCACCGATATTCAAATTGGGTTTCAAACCGGTCGACTTGTCGACAAACGCATTGCGATCGAGCATCAACCTTGCTTTCTCTTGCATATTTCTAATATCGGTCCGCTTCCAATCGAAGGGACCCGACCCGAATATCAATAGGACGTTGTCTCGTGCGAATTCCATTCTCGTGGCTTCAACTCTCATGAGATTCTCCCTTCCGAACAAGTCAATGTACGGTTTCCCGAAAAGATTCGCCCAGTAAATGTCCCCAAGCCCTTTTCTGGGTCTAACGCCGGAAATTTCCCTTGCAACTCGCCCGTCGGGCAAGCGCATGGTAATGGAATTCTTTTCTTCAAACTCTGACCAATGAGCGCCGTCACCGTACAAAACGGAGCCCAGCTCGGCGAGACCTATGAGTAGTTGTACCGCTCGGTCGGTGAAGTTCTTCGGTTTGTCTCCAATCCAGAAACGCTCATCGAACTGGACACCGATGCTATCTGACCATGTATGATGGGTGCCTTGACCATGCCATATTACTGATGCGTAGAAAGGCAGGGGAGACTTTCCTTCGAACTGGTAGTCTGCGCGTACCACCCCCCTACTACCACGATCGCGCTCCCACTCCTCGAGGGCCTTAAGGCGGTCGAAGCGTTCACGTTTCGACGTTGGAATTTCTCCCATCAACTCAAATCTAAGCTCTGGATAGAGCGATGAAAATAGCTCGAAGAATTGGGCTGCGACATCTTTGGATCGTACACTACTCAGAAAATTTACGGTCACCATCACGGTGTTCGCACTCATTGATCTGGCAACACCGCGATTGGATACACTATTCTTACATCAACTAGTCCGAGATCTATGTAACGTCTAACCGGTGTGAGGTCGGCTCCAGGAGTGACCAAAAGCCTAACCTGTCCACCCGTTTGGTCTGGCATATGTTATGAGGTCTTTCAGGTTACCTGTGTTCTGAATGACCGTTCCCGTCTTGAGTTCTGCAAGGTCTCTGAAATCGGGGATGCGATTATGTCCGGAAACACCAAATATCCGTTCTTGTCCAGGACCCGTGTTTAGCTCCAGATCCGAGTACTGCTGGACAGCAGCATCCATGTATGAGTTGTGTTTGGCAGTTCCTGACCTTAGGTTTGCCAGTCTTTGTTCCGAAGTATATCCCATCGCCAAGTTCGGTTCTGTTGTGAACTGGTCTAGGGTGGTCTGGGACTCGACGGCTATTCTCGGGCAGGTTGTGCGTTGTTAGATAGACCAATATCTAGACTAGGCCGGAAACCCGTCACTTTTTCGAAGAAGGCATTGTGATTGAGTTCCTGCTTCGCGCGGTCCTGTGAAGTTCGCACTGCCGGATCATTCCATCCAAATGGATCCTTAGAAAATGCGAGGAAAAAGTCGTCACCCACCTTCTCGTTGAAGAGACAATCTACCTTCGCGAGCGAGCGCTCGCCAAAGAGGTTTACATATCGTTTCCCGAAGTAATCGACCCAAAAGAGATCGATTAGTCCCTCTCTCGGGGTCAGGGAAATACTCTCCTGACTAACTTTTCCACTTGGAAGGATGTGATCCCTAAAGAACTTCGATTCGAACTCTGACGAATGGAATGCCCTTCCGTACAGAGGAGACGCCAACTTAGAAAGCCCTCGTAGTAATGCTATCGTCTTCGCCATAGGGTCTTTCAGTAATCCGTCCAGCCAGAACCTTTCCTCAAATGAAACGGCCAAAGAATCGACCCATCTAGGGTGAGCCCCCAAGCCATACCAACTGACGATCACGTGGAACTGCGCGGGATTATTCCCGAAGAATATGCAGTGGCCGTAAGCACCACGATTGGGAGCACCCCGATTGCCTTCCCACTCAAGAAGAGCACGTTCTCGGTCGAACCTCTCCCTCAGCGGTTCCCATTGTCCCATCAGCTGAAACTCAAGTTCCGGGAAAATAGATCCATAAGTGGAGAAAAAATGGGAAGCGACGCTCCTATTCCGAATGGAACTGTCAAAGTACATCTCAAGTGTAACCCAGCCACGAGATCTAGCCTTGCTCAAGGAAAAGGCTCCCTGATGAGGTTAATCGTACCTACCCTCACATAGTATAACATTGGCTCTGAGAGGGTTGTCGTAGGTAACACATAGAGCCTGAAAGGCTGTGCTGTATCTATTGCATTTTGTATCGCTATTCTCATTTGAGCCCGTTGAGGAAGGTATCTCACCGCCTTTGCTTCAGAGCCGCTCGCAAAGTCCGGCTTGAAAACACCCTGCTCGTTTGTCACCCTTAACTGCCCAGGGCCTCTGTTCAGGGTCTCTCCATACTTGCCAGCGATGCCCTCCTCGTAAGAGAGACCAAAACTTCTGTTACGAGCGACTCTCTCGCCCGGAGAGAGAGTTGGGTCTTGAACTCTAGAAAATCCATGTGAGGCCGGTTCTGTTGTGAACTGGTCTAGTGTGGTCTGGGACTCGATTGTTATGCCGGGTGGTTCTGTGATTTCTGTGGTTGGCGGGGGAGTCGTGATCTCTCCTGTCCCAGGTGAAGCTCTCCCAAAGGCACTGTCCCGGGGCGCCGCGCACTCCCTCAGAATGTTCAGGAAGTAGCACTCGGCTCGGCCCGAAGGATCCACTAGGCTGGTGGGCGTGTTCGCGACATACGCGTACTGGTTCAAGCTCTGAGGATCGTGGATGTGTCCGCTCAGAGGGTCCTGGCTGATAAAACGACCAGTAGACGGGTCGTACCAGCGCTGGTAATAATAGTATAGAACCGTGGCGGAACCGTAGGGTTTACCGGTGAACCTGTAGGTCTCCGAGCCTGAAGAGGAGCTGTCCTGGCCGTAGGGCCGGTAGTTGTCGGAGAAGACCACGGTCTTGCTGGGGGATGTTACCAGCCGGGTGCTTCCGAGAGCGTCGAGATGATAGTATAGGATCGTGGGGTATCCCCCGGCCCACGTGGCTCTAGCGATACGAAGACCCGCGCCGTAGATGTAGTTGGTGTAGGGAGCGGTAGCTCCATCAGCCAACGTCTCGGTACCTACATATGCATAGAAGAATGTGGAGGAGCCCTCCTTAGCCTCAAGCCGTCGTCCCAGACCGTCGTATGCATAATACCCTTGGACCCCGGAGTCGTTGCTTGCCTTGACCAGACGGCCGGCTATGTCCCAGTTGTAGGTCCAGTGGCTGGTGTTCACGTTCTTGGAGATGAGATTGCCGTTCTGATCATACCCGTAGCTCGTTGTGGCGGGACCGGTAGACCCTGTCAGTTCATTGTTCGCCAAGTTGTAGCTGTAGCTGGTCGTGACACCGTTCAGGGTCTGGGATAACCTGTTTCCTACGTTGTCGTAGGAATATGAGATCGTGGTGACTGTGTTGTTGCTCTTCAGATAGGAGTTGACCAGGCGTTGCAACGCATCATAACGATACCCTTCCGTAACGCTGGTATGATAGACCTGACCGGTAACACTGGCAACGGTACCGGTCCTATTGTACTGATAGTTGAGGATGAGGTAGGGGCTTGCGCTAGTGTTGTTTAGAGTCTCTCTGCTCAGCTGTCCAAGCTTGGTGTAGGTGTAGTTGGCGATGAGCCCGTTACCGTACTGAATTCCTTTCAATTGATCGGTCGGATAGTAGGTGAACCTGGCGTAGTAGCCTGTGCCGCTAGGGGTCCCGTAGGTAATGTTGAGAGCTCGGCCGAGACCATCGTAGGAGTAGGAGAGCCCGGAATTGTCAGCATAGGTCATAGAGACCATGTTCTCGCCGGTGTAGTAGTACGCGAAAGAGTAGCCTCCGTAGGATATTCCTCCTGGGGTTGAGGGTGATTTCGGCGGGTCCAAGTAGCCATCTGCGATGTAATCGTAGGGAGCAGTAGTGTAGATGTCGTACATGGTGAAGCGGCCTGGAACATCTCTCATACTCGTCACGAGGGTCCAGCGTTGTTCTCGAGCCAAGAACAGGCTGTCCCCGGGTCTGAGCCGGGTCACGGGCAGCCAGCCAGTGTTCCCGTTCGCCTCTCTGACCCAGAGCTTCTGAAGGGTGGAGTTGTCGGTCCGAAGGGGACGCCCGTCCTGAGTATAGATGACCAGCATATCGCCTGTCTCGACAGTGGTCATCCGCGTTATCGTGGACATGGCGAACTGGTTGCTTGTCACGTTGTAGGAGAGGAGATTCATGCCCGGCTGGAGGTCTTGGACCGGAATCTCCCTCCCATCGGAGAGAGCTACTAGGGTGCCTGCGGCTACGCTTCCGCCTCCTCCCCCGCCGCTACCGCAGGGCCCGCTGACTATCCCGCCGTTGACGGAGTACTTTTCGCAGAGGACCCTGTTCCTGGAGTCGTAAGTGTACGAGAGGGTGGCGTTTTGGCTCTGCAGAGAGATGAGATTGCCGTTGTTGTCGTATTTGTACTGGTCCTTGGCCGCCACTCCAGTGTAGGTGACGTTGACCAGACGGTTGAGGGAGTCGTAGGAGTAGGATGTGCGGACACTCTTTCGGTCAGTCTTACTCGCTAGATTCCCGTTATTGTCGTAGGTGTACTGTTCGGTCGTAGTGTCCGAGTAGGTAGCCGTTGTGAGCCTGTTAAGATTGTCGTAGGAATAGTTGGTTGATCGGAGGTTTGCCGTTGTCAGTTTGGCTAGGTTTCCAACCTGATCGTAGTAGTAGTTGGTGGTAGTGCCTGATGAGCATGTGGCGGTGGCGTTTTCCACGACGCTTACGAGTCGGCCAAGCCGGTCGGTCCAGCTGCACTTGCCAACGCTGTTCTCGTCAACTGCTCTCGTCCAGGAAGCCAGGTCGTTGTAGGTGATCGCGGTAGTGTTCAGGTCAGGTTTCGTGACTAGATTGACGCGGCCTAGTGCGTCGTACTGGTAGGCCACTTTGCTTCCCATGGGGTTGGTGTCGGTGAGGGTCTTGTCCTGCCAATCGTAGGTATAGGTCTCTGTGGAATACGGGGCGCCGTTGAGGGATCTTATGATTTTCGAGAGCCGCCCCAGACCATCATACAGCTGTTGCGTCTTCCACCCATTTTCGTTGGTGATGTTCACATAGTTTCCGGAGTCGTTGTAGGTATAGCTGGCATAGTCACCTGTTGGATAGACGATTCTCCTGACTCGGCCCAGGATATCGTACTGGTAGGTTGTGTTGTAACCGTTAGGATCAACGCTTGAGAGCGTCTTTCCCGTTGGGAAATCGTAGCTGTATTGCCTCGAGACCACGGTCCCTCCGGGGCTCAGTGTCGCGCTTAGTCTGGTCAAGTAGGCGGACTGATACTTCAGAGAGTACTCGTAGTCGGTATGGTTACCCCTTGCATCGAACAGCCTAACGAGATTCCCATAGCTGTCGTAGTTTCGAGAGGAAGTAAGCCACTGGGTCGGAGCCCCTCCAGGAGGGTTGTACCTCTGCCGGGTCTCGTTGAGCCCGCCCCCGGGATAATAGCTGGAGTACGCCTCGATTGCTCCCGAGTTTCCATTCTGAAACTCAATTGCTCCGGCCGGAGACCCATGAACGTTCTGACCGGGGGCTCCCTTAAGGAGGAAGTGAGTATCCTGGAACGTAGTAGATGCTGTGACATTATCGAATAGCACAGAATATCCTCCGGCGTAGAGCCCAAAACCTGTTCCGACGGCAACAGAGGCAGAAGGAAAGAAGGTTCCTTGAACAGTACAGAGTGTTTGACCTGCCGAAGAGAGTTTTCCCCATGCAGAATATCCAAAAGATCCACCGAAATATTGAACCCCGAGCGAAAGCGAGTACCACGTGCCTGGAACCGGGGCTCCCAGGGCAGCGCACTTTCCCTGCGACTGTGTATCTCCCAACCAGCTTGTCTCGTTCATTAGTTCCAAGTACGGGCCATCAGCCCGATTGTGAACAACGAGGGCGAGCTTGTTGATTCCTGTTCCGGGATAGTGGACAAAAATTCCCGCCCGGGGGTCGGCGGACACCGTGCTGACGATTTGGAAACTCGTTTGGACAGTGACGTCCGATAGGCCAATGTCGGACCATGCTATCATGGTACCCTGCTCTCCGTTGGTTCCCGTGCCGTTGTAAACCCCATTCTTTACTGTCCAATAGCCGTTCTGGGTTGACCATTGATTGTCAGAGGCCGCCCCACCGGTCTGGCTGAAGGAGTCTTGGAAGGAGTTGAATCCCAGGGGGAGGCCGTTGTTGTAGTACGCGTTGAAAGCCTCGTGATACAGATTGGCGGAGGGATTGATCGAGCTACGGCGATAGATAATGTTCCCCCAGAGGTCGTACTGATAATAGTTGGTGTACGCACCGACAGATGTGTCGGTTCGGAATATTACCTGGTTGGTGCCCGCGTCGTGTACGCTTACAATAAGCCCTGCGGGTCCGCCGCTGTTTGAGGCCGTTACCGCGAGGACGTGAAGGCCGGGTTGTAACGATAGATTCGTGCTGAAGTATCTCACCTGCCAGTTGTTTCCGTTCAGGTATTGAACTCCGTCAACATAGAGTGTGAAGCTGTTGTCCGCGGTGGCCTCGATATTGATCGTTTCCGTTATCGGTATCGTGAATACGGTTCTAAACCAGACCGTGTCCGCTGTGGAGCTAGTCGCGGCGTCTGGATTCCACCATATCCATTTTGCGAGGGTGTCCTCCCAGCCGGCAAGTGGAAGCCACTGAGGGGAGGGGTCTGTATAGTTACGAACAATTGGGGATAGATTCCACCCTGACACAGGCCAGTTAGGTTGAGCGTTCCATCCGGACCCCGGCTGACTCCTCGTCCAGTACCACTCGTTCGGGGCGGTTACAACAATATTTTCCGTTGTGACCTCCCCACCGACACCGAAGATCTCTCGTAATCCCTGAATCAAGCGGTGGTTTGCGTCTGAGACATTTCGTGCCATGCCGGCGAAGGAGAAGGAGTAGTCGGTGTATCGTGCTAGCTGTGTTCCATTGTAGGTCCTGACCGTCGACCCGGCAACCTGGCCTCCCGGAGCGTTAGTGTAGCTGTACTGGAACTGCTTCACGATAGAGCCTTGCTGTGTAGTCACGGTCTGGTATGCTATCCTGTAGCTCTGGCTGTCCGTGCCTATCGATGAGGTCGAGTAGGAGTAGCTTGTGTACCATCCTGTTGGGTATGTTATTTTGGACAGGAGAGATGATGGTACGTTTGGGTCGCTTGAGTATCGATAGCTGGTAACTCGTCCAGCAGGATCGGTCATGTTGAATGTGTTCTGGCTGTAGGTGAAGCTGATGGTCCTGATGATGTTGGTCTCGTTTGAGCATGGTCCGGAAGCCTGGTCGATTCTTGCGAGCGACCCATTGTAGCAGAAGAGAAGAGTCCGGCGCAACGTATCCGTAATCGTTGATATCTGATTGTTGGAGTAGGTGAGAGTGATGTTGTTTCCTGACTGGTCTTTGATCTTTGTGAGAGCGTGGCTGGAGGGGTCGAACCTGTAGGACATCCCTGTCTTGTCGTAGAGGACTATGTCTGTGCTGTTTCTCTCCATACGGAATTGTTCTCCTTGGTGGTTCTCAAAGGCTCCTGAGTTCCCGTTCCAGAAGCTGGCCGGTATTGTGTATCCTTCGCCGTTCCAGAGGTGGATGAAGAGTGGACCGTTTGATCTGGTCATCCAGGGAAGGTTCAGCTGCCATCCGTTTCCTAGTTGGGCCCAGGTGTAGCTGTCAAAGTTGTAGGGTCCTCCGTTTAGGAAGCTGTAGGGCTCTGTGTAGATCATGGTAATATCTAGGTTTAGACCACGGCCGGGTAAGCTGAGGTCTGTCTGCCGAACTGTCAGTAGGCCTGTACTTGTAGAGACATACTCCCCCAAGTTTTCAAAATACTCGCCGTAGGGAGCGAGGCCATATCCGTTCCAAGGGTCCGAGGGAGAGGCGAAGGGGGACCAGACCGTTTGGATCGGGATCGACTCGAAGAACACCCCAAAAAAGAACGCGTCTGTCCATGCTAACGAGATCCAGCTGGCGTCGGTGCCACTGATTGATACCATGTTGGACCCTAGGTTTAGAGGTTGAAAGTTGGAGGCCACAGTAGACCAGCTCATGTCACGCCAGTTCTGAGCGAGACCTTTGTGTATCATTATTATGGAGGGGGGAGGTCCTGAGGATCCTTGAGGCAGAGTCAAAGCCGCCGCAACATAGACGTCATTCGTCGAATGGTCTACGGTAATCGTAGGGTCGCTGTCGAGGCATTTTGGATATAGGGGGCTGCATAATTGAAAGATCGCCTTGCTATATGACCATGAAGAGGCTCCCGCAACTAGATAGGCGTATGTGACGTTGCCATCCGCTCCGTCTTGGAATACTACATGGGATCCATAGCTAGAGTCTGCCACTGCAGAGAACTGTCCCGCAGAATCCTGGTTGGGTTCGAGAACATCAGCGGATCCCATGCAACAGAGGAAGGCTACGGCAAGCTTTGGACTCGTGGTTGCACCGGATTCCCGAGAATCCACGTCCAAACTCGGTATAGCGTACGCGGTGCTGGCTCCCAAGCCTACGAACAAGCCGTTGTCAGACCACCTCCCAAAGACAACCCCTCTCAGCGGGTTTGAAACATCCACGACGAATTGGTTGCCAGTCTTCAGCGTCGTAAAGCTGACGTTCGACATCGTAGACAAAGACGAATCGAGAAGTCCTGGCCGGCTGTCATAGCTGGTGTTGTATTCACCCCATGAAGTGCTCGGCTCGTACACGTACACGGTGTCCGAGCCCTGGCCGGTATTGTTGGGCACTGTGAAGGTAACGTTGGCGTTAATGAATAAGGCTCCAGTCGGGAGGTTTCGAAGCAGGGATTGGTCGAATCGGACCAGCAGGTCTGCCTCGAAAGACGTTCCTGGCTGTGGCGCTTGCAGGTGCAAGGGGTTGGTGCTGCCAAAATTCTGATTGTTAGCACCGCAGCATCTTTCCAGATAGGTGTCTGAGATTGGGGTGTTTGAGCTCGTGAGAGCCCGTGTTCCCCCTACAAACCTCGTCTTGAGTTGGACGGTGGAACCGACGTGGTATTGGTAAACGACACGGAGGCCGCCCTGGGAATCTGCAGGGGAGAGCGTCGATTTGAGAGGCAGAGAGCTGTTCTCGCAATCGGCAAAACCGAGGGCGCCTCGGTATGCTATTGCTATGTCGCTCTCAGTTGACCAGTTCGGGTTGCAGATTCCGTCTCCATCCCCTGTGATTATGGGGCCGTTTGCGTAGAAGTTAAAGGAAAACGCTGGGTAGCCTGTTGACCCAATTGTCATAGAAACGTATCGAATCGCCATGCTTAAACTGCAAGAAGTTGCGGTGGTGGAGCACGCACGAATGATGGTCGATCGGTTCATCTGATTCCAGGTGATGAGTGGTCCGCTAATTCTGCCCGTGTCATAGTACAATGACGCCTGGCCAGTCCCGCAAGGTTGACCAGTGCACTGAAAGTTGTACTGGGTTGTTTCCCCGGCGGCTATGGCGACAGTCTGACCTATGTTAGCCACGAACAGGGAGGATGATGCTGCATCGCTGTAGCCCGGCCATTCTGGGGGCATCGATTGGCTCGCGGACCAACTCATGCCGTCTTGGGAATACCTGTACACGTTGGAATAACCATTAAAGTAGAAAACGAAAAAGTAGCCGCCTTTCGGTTCGTAGAATACTTTTCGTTGGAACGTGAAGGATGTCGAGTTGGAAGAGTTTCCAGTTAAGCCGGATACGAGTTTAGGGTCAACAGTCAGCTGCGAGCCTGCGGTCATTTCGCCGAGGTCAATGCTTAGCAAGAAGCGGTTCATCGTCACGTCCGCAGTTACCTTCAGTGAAGCTTGGACATCATTCCAAGTTAACGTGTAGTTCGCTGAACCATAGTTCACATGAAACTGTCGCGATGCGGTTGAAAGGTCGTAGGTGTGAGTGATGTTTGCCCAGGCGTAGGTCAGCCGAAAGTCTCCGGAGCTGGCCGGAATGAAGACAAGATCATACTTCAGAGGTCCGGAGGAGGTTGCTTTGTAGATGACCTGTAGGTTTCCTGAGAAAGCCCCCGCCATCACACTCATGGTTCTTATTACAAAAGTACCAGTACTGTTCGTCCCTACAACAGTGAATCTGTTGGAGATTGGAAGGAGGGGTACCCAGCTGTTTGCTATACCTACCTCCACGCCCCAGAGAGAGTATTGGCTGAGAACTCTATGCCCTGGTCCAAGAAGCTCGTCGTGAGGAAAAACCCCGCCTAGAAGTCTCATTGCCAACGCAAGATTGTAAATCGTGAGGTTATCCTGGGACGTTTGGACTGCGCCCCCTGAAGCAATGAGATTGTCAACGCTTGAGAGCACTGGACGCGGAAGAGCTAGGCTTGGAACGTTATCCGCCCCAACCATTTGGGGAAACTGGGACCCCACTGGACTGGCGACGTTATTTTGACTGTTCTCCGGCAGGGAAGTTGTTCCTAAATGCAGGGGAATGCCCATCACTGAACTCATTATAGTTAGAATGGAGAGGAACACTATCTTTGAGACTTCGATGACGATCCTGATTCGATGCCCCGGATAGGGTATCCTGACCTGATGATCTTCTTCAATCGCTATGCCTGAATCTGTTCTCAACACTCGTTTCATAGAGGAAACTTCCCGAGCGGGAGTCTCTCTTGTCGCGGCAACTTTGAATATAACAGCAATGATCGTTCCTGAAACCAACCACAGCCAGACTGCGAGCTATTTGGTCCGAAGAGAGAAGCCTGACGCCATTGAGAATTATAAACAGGAGAAGAGGTACTTAGGTTGGAACAGCGAAAAACAGGCACGGATCGAAACCTTTCCATCAACGGAGCACTATCAACACCATGGCCGAGAATTGGGTAGACGAGCGAGACAAGGCAATTCTCGAAACAATTTACTACTGTGAGAACTGCAACATGGTGCTGGAGCCCAGCGACAGCGACGTAGAGCGGCACAAGAAAGAACTTCCACATCACAAGATGCGGAAAGTCTTCATCGTTCGCTGCGGAAACTGCGGAAACATTGTAACCGACAGCCACGCCCAGTACAGCCCCGAGAGAAACCAGTTCTGGTGCAAGAACTGCATTGCCGAAACAGGCGTCCAGAACTTCCACACCGCCTAGCATTCCATTTATACTCAGCCTGGCCAATTGGGCTTCGTCCAACCTCGGTGTCTCTTTGAACATCGACCTCGTCAGAAAACAGATACCTGTCACCTCCCGACGAGCCTATTTCGACAACGCGGGAACGGGCCCGCCATCCATACCAGTCCTCAACTCGATTAACGAGTTCATGGCTGATTGGCGTGAGTATGGCGAGAACTGGGAGGAATGGCTACCTCTAATCATTGAATCACGCCGGCAATTTGGAAAGATGATAGGAGGAATCCCCCTCGACGAG
>Ga0066709_100002258_pt1 | contig 13869 bp, 15 predicted proteins | sample GraSoiAngelo_158_FD_79665 | JGI IMG/M metagenome (GOLD analysis project Ga0066709, IMG submission 79665) | Grasslands soil microbial communities from the Angelo Coastal Reserve, California, USA - 14_1009_16_30cm | ecosystem: Environmental > Terrestrial > Soil > Grasslands | place: USA... | reverse complement strand
TGCTAGCGGTATGGGCGGAACCCGATGGACGTGGGCGTCGCCGCCGGGTGGATCGCGCTGTGGGTGATTTTTGGACATGCCCATCCGGTGGCGCTTGCTGCGGTGGTGCCCGTTGCGCTGGGCATACATCTGTTCGTGATGTTTTATGAAGAGCCGACGCTGCGCAGAAAATTTGGTGCGGACTACGACGAGTATTGCCGGAACGTGAGCCGATGGTGGCCGCGAGTGCGAGCGTGGGAGAATTCGCGAGCGGCATCGTAGTCCGCAATAACGGGAAGCCCAAGTCTGTCGTCCTTGCTGAGACGTTCTTAATTTGACATTGCCCTAAGCGCGGAGTACGGTTGGCGCGGTTTCAATCCCAAGAAAATTCAAGGAGAGATGAACATGCGAGTGCAAATAGCGCTTTGTAGTGTGGCGGTGTGCCTCGGCCTGGGCTCGATGGTTATGGCTCAGGACGCGGTTAAGGTGGATCCCAAACATTACACAGTCGTCAGCGAAAACGACCATGTACGAATTCTGAAGGTGCACTACGGTGCGCACGAGAAGTCGGTCATACACAGCCATCCCAACCTGGCAGTGGTTTTCCTGAACGACAGCAAGGGGACGTTCACTTTTCCGGACGGGAAGAAGCAGGACTTCACCGCCAAGGCAGGCGAAGCACAGTACGAAGCTGCCGTCACTCACTTGCCGGAGAACACGGGCGATAATGGAATGGACCTGATTTTGGTCGAACTGAATGGCCACGCGGCCAAGACCGCGAAGTCGAAAATGAAATCAGAGACGAAATCGGAAACGAAATCAGACACGAAGTAAGGCAGGTGCCCTTTCCCTCCGTACCTCGGTCCTGAAAACAAATCGGGGCGGCTTGCGCCGCCCCGATAAAGCCGCGGACGAGGGCGCCCGCGCCGCACGAGCTACGTTCCTTCACTCCAACTCCCAACCGGCAACCGTCCCCGGCTCTTAGATTTGTCCCAGCCCGCCGTCGACGTTGATTTCCACGCCTGTGATATACGACGCATCTTGCGAGGCCAAGAATGCTACGGCGCCTGCCACTTCTTCAGGCTGTCCAAAGCGCTTCATCGGAATCTGTGCGGTAATCCCCTTTGCAAATTCATCGACGGCCTCCTTTGGCAGCCCGCTCCTCCCAAGGATCGGCGTAACGATCGGCCCTGGCGCAACCGTGTTGACGCGGATGCCGCGCCCCGCCAGCTCCGCGGCTGTCGTTCGCGCCAAGGAGCGCAACGCCGCTTTGGTTGCCGCATAGGCGCTGGCCCCCGCCGTACCTTTTTGGTCTACAACGCTGGTATTCAGGATGATCGACGCGCCGTCATTCAGCAGCGGCAGGGCTTTCTGGATGGTGAAGTATGCTCCTTTGATATTGATATCGAATTGTTCGTCGTAGGTGCTTTCCGAAGTCTCGGCAAACGGGACAAACTTCGCCACGCCTGCATTCACGAACAGGACGTCGATTTTGCCCAGCTTTTGCGAAACCTCTGCGTACAGCTTGTCCACGTCCGCGAAATTGGAAACGTCGCCCTGGACTGCCACCACGCCGTTTCCGATGGTCTTCACTGCTTCATCCAGCGTTTTTCGGCTTCGTCCCAGGATGGCCACTTTCGCGCCTTCTTCCTGGAAGCGGATGGCCGTCGCGAGGCCGATGCCGCTATTCCCGCCGGTTACTACCGCCACTTTTCCTTCGAGCCTTTTCATGTCAGTCTCCTGCTTTCTGCGGAATTGTCTGACTGGACTCTCGGAACACCGCTTCGTGGCCTCCGGGCTCCAATCAAATTTAGACACTTAGATGAATATCGAAGTATTCGGATGCAGTTTTATGAAAGTCCTTGCCAAATAACCGTTTTGCTCTATGGCAACAACACAATGACTTCGCTACACTCTAGATTGCCTATGGACCGTTCTGAAGTTGAGAAAATATCGAAAGCTCTGGCGGATGAGACCCGCCTTGGGATCTTTGAGGATATCTCAGCAGCGACCCCCATCAACTGTGGCGAGATCGTCTCTAGGAGTGGCCTCACGGCCGCGACTGTCTCGCATCATCTCAAGGTGCTCAGCGAGGCCAATCTCATCATCTGCCGCCGCGAAGGGCAGTTCGTCTACAGCGAGGCTATTCCTAAAACCATCACCGCATACACTCGTGCGCTTGCGAAAATCTCACGAGGCGTAAAAGCGACACGCCGGCGGTGATTGAGCCAGTAAACAGTGGATTCCACCTTCCTCCCGCCAACTTGGTGCGCAACAATGTCATCCCATAGAACTGACAGTCACATTGTTCCCAACTTCATCAACGAAGCACAACTATCTGCCACGACTTAGGAAGGAGAAATCATGGCAAACTCATTCGTCCATGTGGAACTGAACACACCGGACCCAGAGAAGGCAAAGATGTTCTATTCGAAGCTATTTCAGTGGCAATTGGAAGAGATGCCAAACCCCGCCGTGCCCAATGGTACCTACACCATCATTAAGGTAGGAGAGGGCACGGGTGGCGGCATTATGAAACAGGTTCCGGCCGGACCCTCAGGTTGGCTCGCCTACGTTGCGGTGGACGATATTCACGCCGCGACGAAGAAAGCGAAATCGCTAGGTGCCGAGGTCATGAAGGATGTCACGGAAGTGACCGGCATGGGGTGGTTTAGCTTCATCCGGGATCCGACGGGCTCCGTTCTGGGCCTGTGGCAAACCAAGTCAAAGTGAGTAAACTGGCGCTCAAATTGGGATAGGGTCTCGCTGAAAGAACAGAAGGGCGGCTTGCGCCGCCCCTCAAAAGCCCGCGAGCGAGCGCCCGCGCCACATTTGCTATGTTCCTTCGGACCAGCCGGCCAGATATTCTTCCTGGTCAGGGGTGAGGCGGTCGATCTTGATGCCCATTGACTCGAGCTTCAAGCGCGCGACCCGCTTGTCGAGATCGTCGGGGACTTTGTAGACGGTCTTCTCGAGGTTCTTGGCATTGCGGACCATGTACTCGACGGAGAGCGCCTGGTCGGCAAAGCTCATGTCCATCACCGAGGCGGGGTGGCCTTCGGCGGCGGCGAGATTGATGAGACGGCCTTCGCCGAGGAGGTTGATCTTGCGGCCATCTTTCAGTGAGTACTCGTCCACAAAATTCCGAGTTGTCCGCTTCGATGACGACATATTTTCGAGCGCGGGAATATCGATTTCAACATTGAAGTGGCCGGAGTTGGAGATGATGGCTCCGTCCTTCATCAACGCAAAATGTTCTTTAGTCAGCACGCTCTTGTTCCCGGTGACGGTGCAAAAGACGTCGCCGAGTTTGGCCGCTTCAGTCATCGACATAACGCGGAAGCCGTCCATCACGGCTTCGAGCGCCTTGGTGGGATCGACTTCGGTGATGATGACTTCGGCTCCGGCGCCGCGCGCGCGGCTGGCGAGTCCGCGGCCGCACCATCCGTAACCGGCGACTACGAACTTCGATCCGGCCAGCAGGAAGTTCGTGGCGCGAATGATGCCGTCGATGGTGGATTGTCCGGTGCCGTAGCGGTTGTCGAACAGATGCTTGGTGTCGGCGTCGTTGACGGCGACGATGGGGAACTTGAGCACGCCTTCCTTGGCCATCGCACGCAGGCGGATCACGCCGGTGGTGGTCTCTTCGGTTCCGCCGATTACGCCTTCGAGGGCGTCGGTGCGCTTGGTGTGGAGGATCGTGACCAGGTCGGCGCCGTCGTCCATCGTGATATGCGGCTTGTGATCGATGGCAGCGAGGATGTGGTTGTAGTAAGTATCGTTGTCTTCGCCTTTGATGGCGAAGACGGGGATGCTGTGATCGCGCACCAGGCTGGCAGCGACGTCGTCCTGCGTCGAGAGCGGATTTGAGGCGCAGAGGACGACCTCCGCTCCGCCGTCGCGCAGGCAGATGCCCAGGTTCGCGGTCTCAGCCGTGATGTGCAGGCAGGCCGAGATACGAACCCCTTTCAGCGGCTGGTTCTTGATGAATTCCTTGCGGATGATCTGCAGCACCTTCATGGACTGGTTGGCCCACTCGATGCGCTTTTTCCCCAGATCGGCCAGTTCGACGTTCTTGATATCGCAATTGATTGCTGCGGTCGACATTACTTCTCCTCAGTGGCGCGAGTTATGCGCAGAAAAAAATCAGTTAATTGCCAGAAATGATTTGCTGGCGTGCATCATCTTCGCAGGATACACGAACCGTGCAATTTGGGTCAGTAGCCGAATTGCTCTTCCGGGCATGAGCTTTCGGCCCAGGCCCGGAATGGCACTTTGGTTCGCGAACTCTCAGCGTCCTCTGCGGAATTTCTCGGCGAACTCTGCGTTCGGAGAAAATCTACTTGCGAAGCGTTTGCGCTACGGGTTCCCGCAAGCCGGCATCGCTGGCCAGATTGGCCGCTTTGTCGGTCGCCTCCCAGGTGAAGTCAGGATCGTTGCGGCCGAAGTGGCCGTAGGCGGCTGTCTTCTTATAGATCGGCCGGCGCAGGTCGAGCGATTCGATGATGCCACGGGGAGTCAGCTTGAAGTGCGCTCGAATCAGATCGGGAATGGTCGACTCGTCGACTTTCGCTGATCCGAATGTGTCAACGCGCACGCTAACCGGTTTGGCCACGCCGATGGCGTAGGCAAGTTGCACTTCGCAGCGATCGGCCAGACCGCCGGCCACGATGTTCTTCGCGATGTGGCGCGCCATGTAGGCAGCCGAACGGTCGACCTTGGTCGGATCTTTGCCGCTGAAGGCGCCGCCGCCGTGACGGCCCATTCCGCCGTAGGTGTCGACGATGATCTTGCGGCCGGTCAGTCCCGTATCTCCCATGGGTCCGCCAATCACGAACCTTCCCGTGGGATTGATGTGGTAGTGCGTGTACTCATCGAGCAGATGCGGCGGAATCACGGCCTGGATTACATGCTTCAAAATGCCCGCCCGCAGTTCGTCGTTGCCCACGGTCTCGGCGTGCTGCGTAGAAATAACGACCGCATCCACGCGAGCGACTTTGCCATTCGCGTCATATTCGACTGTGACCTGGGATTTGCCATCGGGACGAAGGAAGGGAAGGGTTCCATTCTTGCGGACCTGCGAGAGCCGCATGGTCAGCTTGTGCGCCAGCGAGATCGGAGCCGGCATCAACTCCGCGGTCTCATTGCACGCGTATCCGAACATCATTCCCTGGTCGCCGGCGCCGCCGGTGTCTACGCCCATGGCGATGTCGCCGGACTGCTTGTTGATGCTGGAGATGACGGCGCACGTGTTGCAGTCGAATCCGTGGAGGGCATTGTCGTAGCCGATGGCCTGCACGGTGCCGCGCACCACGTTTTGAAAATCGACGTAGGCTTTGGTGGTGATTTCTCCGGCGATGACGACCAGGCCGGTGGCGGTGAGGGTTTCGCAGGCGACGCGACTGGTGGAATCTTCGGTGAGGCAGGCGTCGAGAATAGCGTCGGAAATCTGGTCGGCGATCTTATCGGGATGGCCTTCGGTCACAGATTCGGAAGTAAATAAAATGCGGTTCTTTGAGGGCAAGTGATGTGTCTCCTTAATTCATGTCATGCCATGTCGATGTCGGACAAACTTGGGCCGTAATGCTGGCGTGACAGGCGGCAATCCGCGCGGCCGCAGACCGATCAAACACAAGCGATCGCATCGAAAAGCGATCCCAAAAAGGCTAACAGACACCCCGTGGGGGCGCAATGATTTTAGGCCTGAGTGTCGAAGGATGAGTTCAAAAGCGGAATTGCAGGGGTGGACGGTGTTAATCGCCAGGCAAGATGCAGATCGCTTTTGTCACTGGTTGGTGGTGTCGGCGGTGGGTACCGGGCCTGGTCCGGATGCAACCGTCCTCATGCCGGTGTTGTCGAAGACAAAAGTCTTGACCTCAGCTTCGTTGCCCTGGGCGGAGAATTCCTTGCCGTTCAGCAGGAAACTTACTCCTGCCGCGTTACCGACCTTGACGATGATCTCGCGGCTGGCGCGGGTGGAAGTGTGGGCGGGAGCAATCAGGGTCTCCTGGGTGACGTGTTGTCCATCGGCGACGACGGAGACCCAGGAATTTTCGGCGGCGCGGATGACCAGTTTGAGCCCGGGCGCAGGTTCCGGCGTTGTGGCGGCTGATTGGCGCGGCTTGGAATTTCGAATCGTGACGTCATTGGCGCCCGCAGGAGCAGATTCCCTCGTAGACGCGCGCGAAACCGGTGCCGCAGTTGGTGCGGGCGCGGGCTGCTGGGCTGGCGCAGCAGGGGTGGCCGCGCTAACTGTTTCAGTTGGTCGCGGCCTGGAAGAAGCGCTTCCGGTCGTGGCCGGAGCCGACGATATCGAATTGGAAGGAGTGGCGTGAGTTGCGTTCTCTGGCGCCGCACGATCGCTGCGCGAGTGACGGTTCCATAGAAGGATTCCAATCAGTACTAGCAGCACTACTAGCGCCGGCACTGTCCACGGAACCGCCGCGCCATTGCTCCCAAACGCCGGCCGCCGCCGTCGAATGTGTTCGGCGTTGGGTAGTTGCAATTCGGGGAGTTCCTCCCGCCCATCCCCGGCGACTTCGGTTTTGGGCTGGGCGGCAGGCGGCTTCACTGCCGAGCGAGAAACCTGGGCTGCATTGGACTTTGTTTGACTGGCATCGGCAGTTCTGCGCGCAGGTGGTAGCGGGGCGGGTGTGGAAGAGTTTTGCGCCTCGACTTGCGCCTCGCGCAAGGCGGCGAGATATTCGGTTATGGCCTCTTCGTCGTTGAGTCCGAGATGCCGGGCATAGGCGCGAATGAATCCTTTATTAAAGACGCCGCCGGGAAGCTGATCGAAGTGTTCGTCTTCGATGGCTTTGAGCATGCGCGAGCCGATCTTGGTGACGTTGGAAACGTCATCGAGCGAGAAGCCACGCCGCTCGCGCTCTTTGCGAAACTTTTCTCCGAAGGTTCCCACGCCGACTCCGCGGGCGGAATGATTTCAGCCCGCATGTACACGAAATAATCATAGGCCAAGCTTGACGCACGCGCTACTCGCAACCGTTCTAGCACCCCGGCGCATTCTGATAGCGACGGCGAGTTTAAGCCCTGTGACGACGGAAGCGGGATCAAGCATCCCTATTCCGGTTTCTTGGTCGCCGCCGTTTGGAGAGTCATTTTGAGCTGAGCCTTGCAGGTGGTCGCTGGGTCGACGAAGGCGGATCCCTCCTGGTCGTCGTGGCTGGCGTAAAAGGTGAGGCCGCCGTGCTTGAGTTTGTTGGGCAGGCCTTCGAAGCTGGCCTTGCCGTCGGCGTTGGTCCGTACTTCCAGATCTATCTTGCTTGCCTTCATGAAGCCGTAGGCGATATGGAAGCGAATCTTGGCGTCGTAGACAGGGGCTCCGGCTGTGTCGGTGACGGTGAAGTCGGCGGAGCAAGAGCCGAGGGCGCCGTCGATCACGGGAATGGTCCCGGGGTCGGGGGACGCGGTTTTGGTTTGGGGAGATGCGAGGAGCAATAGTGCCCCCAGAGAGATGCTCAGGAAAAATGCAAGAAGGCGAATTCGGCGGTGGTCCATGGGTAACAGCATAATGCGAGCAGTCAAATGCGAAGCCCACATCTCGCAAAGGCGGCGAGATGTGGGGCACCCGGCTCATGGCAATGACAAAGCCTCGTGATTGCGGGCATCCCCCAAAACAACTAGGTTGACGCCACCGGGTGTTTTCTTCCTCCATTCACTGCGACAAGCGTACTGGAAGGTCTTAGTACCTGCCCTTGTGTCCCTCCCCGGAAGGTTCCCGTACTACTCAGACTTTGTCGATTGAGAGTCTGTGAGTAGCATACAGCCCACCAACTCACAATCTCAGGTCTTTCCTGATCACCTTCTACCTGGTTTCCCCTAAGGATGCTATCCCGGGATTTCCGCTTGGGCGGTGATGTGTCCAGATTCGGCCTGAGTACTCAAGGGGAGAGCTCACATGAAGAAGTCATTGCTGATCAGTAGCATAGCCCTGATCGTGGTCGCCATGGGGTGCGGCGTAGGCAGCGGAGGAGGACCGGTTTCAAACCGATTCACGGCCGGAGTCGCTCATGTCGATGGGAGATACCGATTCACGCAGAATAACTACTTACTGGAGGGGGCGCAGAAGATCCAGGATCTCGGCGCTGACTCCATCTTTATTTATCTGACTCCGTGGTTTCGCAACGACTACCCGGACCAATCGACGAAGAGCTGGCCGGCGTCCGATCCTGCCGGGATTGCCGGAGTGGCCCAGACCGGACCTTACGACCAGGTCTTTCACATGCCATTCAAGACTATCGTCATGACTACCTTCACGTTCGCCAATGCCGACCGGGTGCAAGGGATTGCTCAGTCGCCGGACCGGCTCGGGGCGGAAGAGAACGAGTTCTACGAACTCACGAAGTATCTGTATTCGCATTTTTCCGGGTCAGGGAAGACTTTCATCTTGAAGAACTGGGAAACCGACGGGTTCGCGGAGTACCTGGGAAACACAACCGGAGACATTCCTCAGAATGTGCTGGACGATCTCATTGCCTGGCTGTCCGCTCGCCAGCGAGGTGTAACTCGTGCCCGAAACGAGGCCAATGATTCGAGTGTCCGCGTCCTCAATGGGGTGGAGGTCAACCGCGTGCTCGATTACGCCCAGCAGGGATTGAGGCGCGTCATCAACGCGGTGGTGCCACAGGTCAATGCGGATATGCTCACATATTCGTCGTACGATGCGACGTTGGACGGTTCCGACGCGCAATCGGTGCAGCAGAACCTCAATCAGGCTCTGCAGACGATCGAAAAGTTCGCGCCCGATCCGCAAGGGCTGGGCACACGCCGGGTCCTGATCTCCGAATACGGACTGTTCGAGAATGAGCTTTCCGGCCAGGCAACATGGCGCACGGAAGCGATTCTCAGCACCGCCAAAGCTGCCGGCATCTATGGAGCCTTTTTCTGGAACCTGTATGACAACGAGTGCAAAGAGAACGGACAATACGCGCCGATTGCCAGCGCGGAGGGAAGTCCCACACGCCCGGCGAATGCACAATGCCGCGGGCTCTGGATCATTCGCCCGGATGGAAGTACCAGTCCGGTGCTTGATGTGCTGAAGAAATACTGGTAGTGCATGGCACGACCATGAGCGACGGTGAACCGGAAGGGACAGCCGGAGAGCGGCTGTCCCTCCGTACACTGGACGAACTCTGACGCTTATGGTGTGATCTCGAACACTCCGGAGATTCCGGTTTCGGAGGGTCCGTTTCCCATGCCGAAGATGTTGCCCGCAGCATCGAGTACGACACTGCCGGATGAATTCCAATCGCTGGGGATTTGGTAGAGAGCGCTCGGCTGCCAGCCAGCGCTCGACAAGGACAGCTTGTAGACGACGCCGCAAAGGCTGATGAAGCTGTTGCACCAGCTTGGGCTGATAGTCTCGCCAAAGACATTGCCGGCCGCATCCAGGGTTACCGGCCCCACGGGAAAGGCGCCGTCATTCCCATGAGTGAAGCGGTAAAGAACAACCTCTCTCCAGCCCGTGGAAGGCGTCAGCTTGAAGGTCAAGCCGCAGCCGTAGGGGCATTGAGAAGTCTTGACGCCGCCTTGGTTGGCCGCTCCCACCAGGTTGCCAGAAGAATCGAGAGTAATTCCACTGACCGGATCCGAGCCGTCCTGTCCCCCAGTAAACGCGTAGAGCACGGTTTCCTTCCAGCCGGTCGAAGAGCGGGCGATCTTGAAAACCACCCCGCAGCCATAGTAGTTGCAGGCGTTCAGAATGCCACCGGCGGCTGCCGCCCCGTAGAGAGTAGTGCCTTGCAGGGCTAAGGAGCCGAGGGGATGGGAGCCGTCGATTCCGCCTGTGAAAGTGTGCAGGACGGTTTCACTCCAGCCTCCATTGGAGGTCGGGGAAAGCTTGAAAACTACGCCACAACCGGAACCGAAGCAACCGGAGTTGCCTCCGGAGTAGGTGGTGCCATAGATGTTCCCCTTGGAGTCGAGAACCACGGTACCTTCCGGCGAGCTTCCGTCGGATCCGCCGGTGAAGCTGTAGAGCACAGTTTCCGTCCAGCCACCTCCGGCAGCTGGAGACAAGCGATAGACGTTTCCGCATACGCAGCTCGCCGATCCGCCGTGCCGAGTCGTGCCGTAAAGATTGCCGGCAGCGTCGAGGACGACTCCGGTGAGGGGATTCGCACCGTCGCTTACGCCAGTGAAGGTGTAGAGCACGGTTTCGGTCCAGCCGCCGCTGGAGTTTGGCGACAATGCGAAGACGGTTCCGCAACCGTTTTGACCGCAAACCGTCCCACTGCCACCGATATTTGTGGTTCCGTAGAGATTGCCGGCAGAGTCGAAGGCCAGGCCACCAAAGGCAAAGGTGTATCCGGGGAAAGTTGCAATCTCTTTTACGGTTTGGGCTTGCGCTGCGTCCATCAGGCCGAATGTCACTGCCACGACCGCGAGGAGATTCAGAGTCTGCAAGAGTTTTTGATTGCCGCGAAGACACGTAGCTCTCACCTGATTTGCTCCTCACAAGGAAGAATTTCACCAGTAGGCAGGCTGGAGGATTTTTCACCGCTCCCAGTCGTCTCGTCAATGTGAAGGTTTCTGCACAGGGGATGCGCGCAGACGGGAAGTGAAGTCGAGGGCAAAAGTCACTTGCGGTCAATCTCCTTTTGGGAAGCCGGTGGCGACCTGAGTCCTACCGGATGTTGGTTGAACAGTGCCGGGAAATTGCCTCATCCCGTTGGCTTTAGGGGTTCCGGTTACCAACGTTCATTGCCCCTCCTCGAAAGTCACGAATATAATTTTTGAACACCACCCGTCTAATCAGAGGATAGGAAGAATTTCCGGCATGCCCGAGGCCACCGGCACTCAATTGACGCGCCATAGCCAGGAGCTCACCATCTTCCACGACGTCGCCAAGGCGCTGACGTCGTCGCTGGACCTCGACTCCATTTTGCAAACGATCATGGAAAAGATGGCGGAATATTTCCGTCCGGATACGTGGTCGCTGCTAATGGTCGATGAACAGCAGGATGAGTTGTATTTCGCCATTGCGGTGGGAGACAAAGCCGACGTGCTAAAGGATGTCCGGCTGAAAGTGGGCGAGGGCATTGCGGGCTGGGTGGCGAAGCACGGCGAGGCGCGGATTGTGCCCAATGTGCGCAACGATCCGTTTTTTTCCAGCCGTGTCGACGATGCCACCAAATGGGAGACGCGCTCGATTATCTGCGTGCCGCTGCGGTCAAAGCTGCGGGTGTTGGGCGTGATTCAGTTGGTCAATGTCGACATGTCGCGGTTTGGAGAGCAGGAGGTCTTTTTCCTGCAATCGCTTTGCGACTACGCTGCCATCGCCATCGAGAATGCACGCTGGGTGGAGCGAATTCAGGAACTCACCATCACGGACGACTGCACCGGGCTCTACAACGCGCGCCATCTTTATAAGACACTGGAGACTGAGGTCTACCGCTCGTCGCGATTCGGATACGAGTTCAGTGTGCTGTTCATCGATCTGGATCACTTCAAGTCGGTGAACGACACGCACGGTCATTTGATCGGAAGCAAGCTGCTAGCCGAGATTGGATACCTCATTAAAGCTCAGCTGCGACTGATCGATTTTGCGTTCCGCTATGGCGGGGATGAGTTCGTGGTATTGCTTCCGCAAACCGGGAAGGATCAGGCGCTGGTGGTTGCCAAGCGGTTGCAGGACGGCTTCCGGGCCAGCAATTTCTGCCGCGAAGAAGGATTGAATCTCAACGTGCGGGCGTCGATCGGGCTGGCGACTTATCCGCACGATGCGCGCGAGGCGCATGACATCATCCGCCAGGCCGATGCCATGATGTATATGGTCAAGAACTCCACGCGCGACAATATCGGGATTGCGCAGCGCGGAGTCATGAAATAACCGCCTCTCCACCGTGAAAAATCGAATTCAGGAAGTGAAAAGTGCGCCAATAAGGGCCATGCCGGGATTTTTGTATCAAGAACGGTAACCGCCTGCCATCATGCGTTCATGGAGACGGTAAGAAAGGCAGCCATGCAAGACCTGTTGCATGCGCTCATGAACAGCCGCACACATCTTGACAATCTGCAAGTGATGGGCGGAGACGATGGATGGGCGGAGCTGCAAGTAGTTTTGGATCAGAAGATTGAAGAACTCCAGCGACTGTGCCACGGAAAGAGCGCCTGAGCGACGTGCCCTTGCATGCGCTTTGAATTTTCGCCTCAGGACTTAGATCAATCTGTCGCCCACTTATTTTGTATGGAACAGTCGCCCGGGAATACCGTGGTAATGCTGCGCCAGATCCTTCACTCCGCCTGAAGGACGGCTGCGTTCAGCATGACGCCCTACAAAGACATCAGAACCACAATCAATCCCCAATCCGATTGACACGGTATATTTGTGCACATATACTGTGTGAATGAACGTCACCCTCTCCATCGATAAACAAGTCGTGGCTCGCGCCCGCAAGAAGGCGGATGCGCTTGGGAAGAGCCTGAACCAGCTGATCCGGGATTATTTGCAAACCCTGGCTGGCGGAGACGACCCTGAGCGCAGCGTTGAGGAGTTCCGGAGCCTCTCGGGCAGGGGCAACTCTCGTGGCTGGCGTTTTAATCGCAACGAGATCCATGAGCGCTCGTAGCTTCTTCGACACCAACATCCTTGTCTACACGGACGATAAGGATGCACCGTCGAAGCAACGGCGCGCCCTGGAGTTGGTCGCAGAACATCGCCACGCGGGTACTGGCGTGGTCTCGCTGCAGGTTCTGCAAGAGTATTTCGTTGCGATCACGCGGAAGCTGCAGGTGGATGCCCGTACTGCCCGCAGAAAGGTCGAACTGCTAGCCGAGTTCGATGTGGCTGCTCCCGAGGTCTCGGACATCCTCGCTGCCATCGATCTCCATCGTCTGCACGGGTTTTCTTTCTGGGATGCGCTGGTGCTGCGGTCGGCAAGACAGTCCGGTTGCAGCGTAGTCTTGACGGAAGATTTGCAGGACACTCGGGAAGTCGATGGATTGCTCATCGTCAACCCATTCCGCTAAGACCTATGGGCCAGAACCAAGCGGTTTCGCAGCCTTCGTGTCGGGCTTCCAGGGGTTAGCGTTGGGCGGGGCGTTGGGGTTGACGCCGAAGTCCCAGACATAAAGATTCATACCTTCCTTGCCGAGCATCTCTACGACTGCATATTCTCCTGGGGCTAGACTCTCGGTGGGCGTGATCTTCAGCCAGCCTCCGTGGACGCGGTTGATGGTGCTCTTGGCGAAGTGCTGCTCCTGGCTAACCTTGCCGGTGACCGCACGTTTGACATCGCCGAGGATGCGTTTGCCTCCCTTTACGTCGGCGCGCACGATGCGGAAACGATCGGAGGGCACAATGGGCTGCTGAGGTTGTTGAGGCGGTTGCGGGCGAGGGGTCGCTTCATGAGCGGAATCACTGGCGGACTGTTGGTTTGATTCTTTTGGTTTCGTGGCGTGGTCATCCGGTGTGCCTTCATCGTCTTTGAGGTAGATCGAGGGCACGCCGACGTGCGACTGCACTGCGGCGTGTTGTCCCTCGAGTTCGATCGTCTGTTTCGTGCTGGCTACGGGATTGATGGCGCCGCGAAGGATGTTGCCCTTCATGTTCCGGTGCAGATCGCCTGCGGTCTGCTGTAACTCGACCAGCTGGGGCTCGCCTTTGTAGTTATCCAGCAGGAACATGCCAGAGTCCTCGGGCAGCCGCAACCCGGGGGCGACTTGGGGGAGCGAGGCTTCTTCGAGTTCGCGTTCCGCGTCGAGATCGCGGTCGAGCTGGACGGCCTCGGGCAGTGCGCCAGCGGTGCGATCTTTCTCGTATTTCTCGGTGGCGGGCCAGTCGACTAGTGACTTGGGCAAGTCCTCCCACTCGTTGCGCTCGGCACTCAGGTAGTGAACCCGCTGGCCCTGGACCTCATAACTCTTGACCAG
>Ga0066709_100002257_pt1 | contig 13869 bp, 10 predicted proteins | sample GraSoiAngelo_158_FD_79665 | JGI IMG/M metagenome (GOLD analysis project Ga0066709, IMG submission 79665) | Grasslands soil microbial communities from the Angelo Coastal Reserve, California, USA - 14_1009_16_30cm | ecosystem: Environmental > Terrestrial > Soil > Grasslands | place: USA... | reverse complement strand
TTTCCCGGCGGTATTGGGGGCTCGAAGAAACGCTCACTCCGTTCGAGGGGAGCTTCACCGGGGCGGTCGATCGGCTGGAAGAGCTGTTGACGACCTCCGTCACGCTTCGGCTCCGCAGCGACGTGCCGCTCGGGCTGTTCTTGAGCGGAGGGATCGATTCCAGTCTGGTAGCCGCGATCGCGGCCCGCGAGTGTCGCGGCGACGCTTTGACGTTCTCTCTCGGCTTCGCGGAAGCGGCGTTCGATGAAAGCCCTCATGCCGAGCGTATTGCGAAGCATCTCGGGACTAGGCACCGTACGTTCACGGGTCGCCCCGCCATGCTCGAGGTGCTTCCAACCTTGGTCCGCCATTTCGGAGAGCCCTTCGGGGATTCGTCGGCCCTCGCCGTCTGGCTGCTGGCGAGGGAGACGCGGAAGCACGTCACTGTCGTGCTCACTGGAGACGGTGGGGATGAGGGGTTTGGCGGGTACAATTGGTACCGTACCGCCCTGCGGCTCAAGCGGTGGGGGAGCGTGGTCCCGCCGCTGGCGTTGAAGGTGGAATCAGCCGCCGCGGGGCTGCGCAGCAGACCGCCCTGGCTCAAGCGCGTCGGACGGGTGCTGCGCACCCTTGCGCTGGACGAGCCGGAGCGATTCGCGTCTCTGCGAACGTTCGTCGGGGAGGACGAGGTGCGGACGCTGTATGCGGGGGAGCTGCAACGCGAGCGCGGCCAGGGCAATGCCGTCCAGGCCTGGATGGGACAGTTGTACCGGAGTGGCAATGGGACCGCGCTCCGACGGATGCGGCTGGTGGACGTGAGCACGTACCTTGCGGACTGCCTCCTGCCCAAGGTGGACGTGGCGACCATGGCGCACGGGCTCGAGGCGCGCTCGCCGTTGCTCGACCAGGAAGTGCTGGAATTCGCGCTGGGCCTTCCGGACCGGTGGCTCCTGGACGGCAATGGAGGAAAGCCGCTCCTGAAGGCGCTGCTGGCACGGTTTCTCCCGGCGCCGCTGTTTGAGCGACCGAAACACGGTTTTTCCGTCCCGTTGCAGGTCTGGTTTGGAGGTGGAGAGAGCGGCGTGTGGGCCAACAACCTCGCCGAGAGCGAGTGCTTGCGCGATTCCGGGTGGCTCAATCCCGCCGGGATTCGCGAGCTGGTGCGCGAGCACCAGGCGGGCCTGCGTGATCATAGCCAGCGTCTCTTCAACCTCATGGTCTTGCGCGAGTGGCTGAACCAACACTGACGGTGCATGCACCCGCGCCGGTGTTCCGCGGGGGCGCGGCGAAGCAGGTCTGTAACGCGCTGGCCGCGCTCCTGACCCTCCCGCTCGTCGGCGGTTACCGCCTGTCGGCGATGATTGCCCCGCATGTGAAGGACCGACTGTTCCAAGGGTACAGCCAATTCCTGAGCCTCTGGCCAGGTATCACCGGGGATTTCCTCCGCCGGGCGTTCTATGCGGCGACGTTGACGCGGTGCCCGAGGGATTGCATGCTCAGTTTTGGCACTGTGTTCGCCACGCCCGAGGTCGAGATTGGTGACAACGTCTACGTCGGCCCTTATTGCATGATCGGCCATGCTGTGATCGGTGACGACGTGCTGATCGGCTCGAACGTCGACATTGTGAGCGGCAAACATGCCCATCACTTCGACCGGCTCGACGTTCCCGTCCGGCTGCAAGGGGGCGCCTACGTGCCGGTCACGATCGGGCGTGACGTGTGGATCGGCAACGGCGCCGTCGTGCTCGACTGCGTTGGTGATCGCGCGGTCGTCGCCGCGGGGGCGGTGGTGGTGAAGCCGGTTCCGGCGCGGGCGATCGTGGGCGGGAATCCAGCCCGCGTCCTCGGGGAGCGCGGGGCTCCAGGCGGTCAAGCGGCTCGGGTCGTACCGAGCGACTGCTGACGAGGGTCACCGGAGAGAGACGCGCACTCCATTCCTGGTGATGGCCAAGAACGAGGGATTCATGGGATCGGGGAGAGACCTTCTGAAAAGACTGCTCTCAAGGACGACCACTGCATCCTTCCGACATTGGCTGCGGCGATACTACCTGAGCAGAGTGGTCGCACGGAGGAGTTACCGTCCGGAGCGGGAGATCGAGGTGCTCAAGTGGCTCCTCTCGCCTGGGGACTTCGTGGCCGACATCGGAGCCAACATCGGGACGTATGCGATGGAGCTTGCGTCTCTGGTCGGGACTCGTGGGCAGGTCTTTTGCTTTGAGCCAGTCGCGGAGAATTATGATATCCTGACAACCGTCATTCGGCGCGCACGCCTTCCGAACATCCAGTCCTTCTACGTCGCCCTGGGTTCCCGCGTGGGGAAGGTGGAAATGGTGATCCCCGACTTCGGCGGGTTTATGGGCTTCTACTTGGCCCACATCGCCAGGTCCGGGGAACGCGGGCGACGCGAGCTGGTGGATGTGATGGCACTGGACACCCTGTGGCGGGACAAGACCATATCGCGATTGCATTTCATCAAGTGTGATGTGGAAGGGTCGGAGCTAGAGGTCATCCGGGGCGGCCTCGAACTGATCCGAGCCCACCGGCCAGGGTGGCTGATCGAAGTGGGCCGCGCGACGAGCCGGGACGTGTTCGATCTCATGACGAATCTCGGTTATCGCAGCTTTGTCTACGCCGACACGCTGGTCCCAACGGCAGGGTACCGCGATAAGGAGTTTTCCAACTACTTCTTTCTGCATCCCAAGTCCGCGATGTGGGCGCATCTCGTGCCACACGTCACAGGCATGACGTCGGCCGAATGCGTGTCATGACCGTCCCTCCAATGGGCAGGCGACCGAGCCTCCTGTTCTTGTGCCAGACGCTGCCGTATCCTCCAGACGCGGGCCCCGCCATACGCACCTATCACGTCCTCCGGATCTTGAGTCGCGTGTTCGACGTCACGGCGCTGTGCTTTTACCGACGCAAGGGTGGGTTGGCGCCGGAGGATCCTGCCACAAGCCTGGCGATGTTGCGACGGCTCGCGCGAGTCGAGGCCTTCCCGGTGCCCCAAGAGCGTAGCCTGGTACGCCTGGCGTGGAACCATCTGCAGAGCGTGAGCCGTCGTGAGGTGTATGCTGCGTTCAGCTATTACTCGCCGACTTACGCCCGGCGTCTGCGGCAGTTACTCGACGCGACTCGTTTCGATCTCGTGCACGTGGACTCTATCATGCTGTGCCGGTACTTTCCGCTCCTCGCGGGTCGTCCGGTCGTCTGCGTCCACCATAACGTCGAGTCCGCTCTGCTGCGGCGTCGCGCGAGGGTGGAGCGAGCGTGGCGGAGTGCCTACGTCTCCTACCAGGCCCGTCTCATGGAGCGAGAAGAGCGCCGGTGGTGCGGACAGTGCGCTCTCAACGTGATGGTTTCCGCGGCAGACTACGACGAGCTCCGTAGGATCGTGCCCGGCGCACCGGGTGCGGTCGTTCCCAATGGTGTCGACACCGCGGCCTTCCACCCCGGTGCCGGTCCGAACGAGGGGATGGTATACGTCGGGGAGATGACGTGGTTCCCGAACCGCGATGCCTTGCAGTACTTCTGCGAGCAGATCTTGCCGCGGGTGCGGGCTGCGGGGGAGCGGGCGCCGGCGCGATGGGTGGGGCGTGCACCTGAGGAGATGCGGGCAACGTACCACGAGCGCTACGGCGTAGACCTCACGGGATACGTCGCCGACATCCGTCCCCTCGTGAGAGACGCCGCCTGTTACGTCGTCCCGCTTCGGGTGGGTGGGGGAACCCGACTCAAGATTCTGGATGCCTGGGCGATGGGCAAGGCGATCGTGAGCACATCGGTCGGGTGCGAAGGGCTCGCCGCCCAGGACGGTCGAAACATTCTCATCCGGGACGACCCGGACAGCTTTGCCCAAGCGGTGTGCCGGGTGCTCGGGGACGACGCCTTGCGGCAACGGCTCGGAGCGGAAGGGCGTCGAACCGTGGAGCGGCAGTATAGCTGGGAGCAGATTGGTGAATCGATGTTGGCGTTGTACACCTCCCTGCTCGAGTCGCCGCGAGGGTCAACGGCGTTGAGCGCCGCAGTCCTGCCCGCATCCGCTAGCCGACAGTCAGAATGAGGCTGCCGGCCGCGGCGTGCGGTGACCATTCACTCCAGCGTGAGCGCCGGACCTTGGCTCTGAAACGCATCAAGCGCGCGACGATGTGCACCAAGTGAGGCCGGTCGTCGGGGCAGGGGAAGCGCGGCAGGGCGAATCGGCCGAGCGATGTACGATCCCGAAGGTCGCGCGACGCGATGTAGCCCGGCACGGTGGTCAGGGCAGCCCGGAGGCCTGCCCGCTGCACCATCTCAAGCTCTCGCCGCCCGAACGCGCGCCCCTCGCCGTTCGGATAGCAGAAGACGGGGACGCAGGCGTCCGTCTCCTCGCGCAAGCGACGATACGATTCCTGGATCTCCCACCTACAGGAGTCGTCGGGGGTCTGGCTCAGTATGGGATGGGTGACCGTGTGCGGACCGAACGTCGCACCGCTCTTGGCCGTTCGGCGCACATCCTCCCAGCTGATGGGCGCGAACGCGGGCGGGGGCCTCGCGGGGGCTTCCACGTCCAGCTGCTCGGCGAGGTCGGCGATCGCCGCTTCGCGCTCCGGTGCGTCCACCCATTCGAGGCGGTGAATCACGTCCTGCTGCACATGGGCTCGCTCGCTCGGTGTCGCCCATTGATACGCGTGGTCTTCGGACCCCAACCGGAGCACGAGCGAGCGACGCCGCGCGTGGCCGAACAGATAGGCCGCGCGATCCCACCACAGCCAGAGCTGGCCGTCGAGGAAGCCCGTCGTGACGAACAGGGTCACGGGACAGTCAAACTCGGCGAAGACGGGCGCGGCACGGCTCGCAAACCCGGCATATCCGTCGTCCACGGTGAAGGCGACCGCCGGCGCTGTCCAGTCGCCTCCGTCGTCCTCCAGAAGCCGGACCACGTCGGTCAGGCTGAGCAAGCGGTACCGGTGGCGACGCAGGTACGCCAGCTGGTCACGCAGCGTGACAGGGTCATGTCCCGCCACACCGTGCTCCGGGTCCGCAAACCGGTGCAGCGTGAAAATCGAGAGGAGGCCGCGCCCGAACGCGCGGAGCGCAGGGGCAAGGCGGTCCGTCCCGGTCAGCCGGGTCAGGAAATGGCGGGGTGTACTCACGGCACCCATTAGCGTTGCACGACCCGAGAGAGCCAAGCGGCTCCCGTGCTCACCAGCCCCGCGAGGCGCGCCGGCAACGCCCGCGGCTCCAGCACCCAGTCCTCCGCCACGTCGACCGTCTCCTTGCTGAATAGGCGTTTGAAGTCGGAAATCCCCCCGAGGGGATCCCCGGACGTGACCGTGCCGGCCGTCACCCCACCGAGATCAAACCACGTCGCACCGGCACGCTTGGCCCACAGGATCAGATCCCAGAACAGCGGGTGCACTATCGCCACACGATGGAGATCGCTCGGTCGTGACGAGGCGCCGGCGAAATAGCTCACGCTTTCCCCGTTCCACACGCCCCATGCGAACCCGATCAGGGCCTCCGGTCCGTCCCGGTCGGTGCGGAACAGCCCGACGAGCCGAGACGCGTCCGGGAGGCGGCGCGACAGATCGACCACGCCCACCCAATCCCATAGCGCCTGATAGCGCGCGCCCGTGCGGGCGAAGCTCTCGAGCGATAGCGCGTCCAGCCGGTCGTGCAGTCGGCCGTCGTCGATCAACCGAACCTCCACGGGCAGTTTCGCCACAGAGCGAATCGCCCGCCGTGCGGTGGGGCTGAAGGAGGCGAGGAGCCCGTTCTCGCTTTGCTGCAGATCGAGCGCGAGGGTCCGGTCCCAATTCCGGGTGGTGGCCGCCCGCGCGAAGCCGGCCTGTGCGAGCAGGTCGCAGAGGCGAGCGCGCGTCTCGCCGTCTCGCGAGAACACCTCCACGCTCAGACGCAGCACGCGGGGTTCCCGAGTGGCCACGTCCGCCAAAGCCCTGACGGCGGCAGCCCACACCCCGCGCGATAGGGCCTCCCCAAAGCGCTCGACCCGCAGCAGGCGAAACCCTGGCAGCGCGCGGCTGGCTGCGGCGTGTACGCCGAACGCCCCCGCCCAATCGCCCGTCGCGGAACGGAGCGCCACCAACAATGATTCAACGCCCCGACGCGCCCGGGTCCATCCGGCTCGATGGAGCAGCGGCAACCGGATGCCCGCACTCGCCAGCGCCCGCTCGCATGCCTCGCGTTCGGCCGAGCCGTTACGCAGCACCTCGGCGCGGAATGCTGGCGCAGCCGTCGGGGAGAGGCCTATGCTCACGCGCCCTCCGCCACTCGCGACTCGATCGGGACATACGGGAGAATCGCCACCCCAAGGTGACGCCACGCGTACCATGCGAGCAGCCCAACCCGCGTGAACCCGGCGACCACCGTCGCCATGGCCGCGCCCACGCCGCCGAACGCAGGGGTCAACACGAACGTGAGCGCGAGGTTCAGCAACGCCGTGCCCACCACCATCCGGCTCGCTGCCTGCTCGTGCCCCGTCATGGTCAGAAGGAACCCCGACAGGATTCCCATCGTCGCGCCCAACACTTGCCCGGCGCCCAGCACCACGAGAATGGGGTAGGCGTCGACGAACGCCGCTCCGTACGCGTGGAGCACGACGCGACCAGCTGCCAGCAGGAGCACGATGACTGGAACGCTCAACGCGGCACACCCCTGGACCGTGCGGACCACGAGGCGCTGCAACTCAGCGCGCCGCCCTCGGGCGTAGAGGTCGGAGATCCAGGGCAGCACGACGAAAATGACTGCCTGGGCGCCGAGCATGGTCAGCCCCGACAGCTGGCTCGCCGCACTGTACAGACCGGCGTCGCGTGGGCTGAGAACGGTACCCACGACCAGGATGTCCGACTGCTGGGACAGGACGAGCTGTGCCGCCGACATCAGCAGGAAGCTGCGAACGGCACGCAGCCACCGCGCGGGCTCGAAAGCCGGTGCGGCCGCCACCGCACTCGCGGGAACGGCGCGGCCCAGCAGGAAGACGCTCACACCCAAGGCCAAGGCTGTCGCCACCGCATTGAGGGCCACTGCGCCGCCCCCACCGAGCTGCACGTTGAAACCGGACGCGACGACGATGATCCCGATGCCGAACAGCGTGGGCCGCAACAGCAACTGCGGTACCTGCGCCTGGGTTACGCGCCGGAAGCCCTGGAGCGCACTGCTCGTGAACCCCAGCAACGCGGTAAGGGGCACGAGCAGGCAGGCGGCCCAGATTCCCCCCTCAATCCCCGCATGTAGGCGATGTCGCAGCAGCCAGGCCAGTAGGCCCACTCCGAGCGCCAGGGCCGTCGCCGTGCGGCTGACGACTCGCCACCCGTACTGCAAGAACCCACGGAGCAGCCCGTCCTGCCGTTGACCGTCGTACGCGGCAACGAACCGGATGGCAGCCGTGTCGAACTCGAGCTTCCCCAACAGTACGGCGACGTTGACCCACGCCAGCAGATAGCTGTAGACGCCGTAGCGCGTCGCGTCGAGCGCCCTCGCCAGGATCACCTGGGCAGCGAACGATGCCGCGGCACCGATCGCGTAGCTGCCGACCGACCATCCGGCGCTCCTGACCATGGCCGGGACCGCGCCGGCCCGGGCACGGAGGGCGGCTACCTGCGCGAACAGCCCCGTGACCAGTCCCAACCGTGGAGCCGCCTCTGCGCTGCTACTGTCCGGCGGTGTCACGTTTCACGCTTCCCCTCCTCGAATTCGGCCAAGCCCCGCGCAGTCCTTTCGCGCACGGCCGGAAGCGCAAGTCGCGTGCCCACCACGGCCTCCCTCGCTAGGCTCCTCCCCACCGGGCCCGCGCCCTGCTCGGCAGCCGCCCTATTGCGCATTGGCCAAGCGATGTTGCGTGGACGCGACAACGGTCGGTGTGTCGGCCTCGAGGCGCCACAACTCCCTCCACGGCACAGGACCGGTGCCAATCTTGCGGATGTCCCCCGTGACCCGTGCACACTGCTTCTTCCGCCCGGAAGGGCGTCGCGACTTGGGGCCTGGTTGCCGTCGCCCTAGGTCTGATTGCGGTCGCCACTCTCGTCCCGACGCCCCACAGCGCAGGTGGTGACGCCACACCATTCTGGTGTCTCGGCTGCGGCGACTATGCCCTCGCCGACGCGCTGGTCAACGTGGCCCTGTTTGTGCCTCTCGGGTGGGCGATAGCTCGCACACAGATCCGGGTCGTTGCCAGCCTCGCAGTGGTCCTGGGCACCACGGTCGGGATCGAGTGGCTCCAACACGGGTTCATCCCCGGGCGTGTGGCGAGCGTGTCGGACATTCTCACGAATACGGTCGGCGGCGCCGCGGGGATGGCGGTGCCTTCGCTGCGGCGCTGGATCGCCGAATCGGGCGGGCGGGCCGGCGGTGCGTCCGTGCTCTATGGCGTGCTCCTCGTCGCGGGCCTTGGCGTGGGTGCGGCCACGCAAGCGGTACCCCAGGCCGGGATGCTTCAGTGGACCGAAGGAAGCGCTGACACGTCCCGCTACGTCCCGTTCACCGGTTCCTTGAGAACGGTACGGGTCGAGGGGGCGCCGGTCACCTTGCACCAGTGGCGTGGTGTCCCAACGCGGGAGGTCGTAGAGGTCGCGGTCGATCTCCTTTCCGGCCGACCCGACACCGGCCTGGCGCATGTGCTGATCGCCTGGATGCCGAGCGGAAAAGGGTGGATGTGGCTGGAGCAACGAGACCGCGATCTCCATGTGCACCTCGCTTCAGCAAGCGACGGCACCCGTCTGCGAGGTCACTCCGAGTGGCTCAAACGCATATTCCCGGCGATGCCCGGTATGCCCGTAACGATACGACTCGTTGTGCGACCGTTCTCCTACCGGATCGTCGTCGTGACGAACGCCGGCGACGTTGTGCGAGAGACCAGCACCAGTCCGGGAGACGGGTGGCGCCTGCTCGTTCCCTTTGAACGAAACGGTCAGCCTGGGGCCTCGTTGCTGACGGGCAGCTGGATGGCTGTTTTGCTTGCGCCACTCGGATACCTCGCGTCCCTGCGATCGCGCGGGACTGTGGTCGCCGCCGCCGCGGGCGCGGGAGCGTGCCTGCTATGGTTGCCGATGGTCTCGGGGTGTGCGTGGCTGTCCCTGCCGGGCTGGTGTGGCGCGGCGTGTGGCTTGCTGGTCGGATGCGCGAAGTCGGCCGGTCGTTCGAACGCGTGGGGACGCGAGTGACCTGACCCGCGGGACAGTCAGATCGCGGGACGGTGGAGTACGAACTCGTTGCAGCCGCTGCTGCCGCCGGCGGTCGTGAGGTGGGTGAGCACTAACCCTCGCGCGCGATAGAAGGCGATAATCTGCTCCGGCTTGGCCACCTCGAACGGATAGCCGCCCAGCCAGTCGATCCAGTCGTACCAGACCGACATGCCACGACCCCCGCGGTATTGCGTGTACCCCCGGAGTGGGTTCCGGCCCCACACGAGATCCGCTGCCAGCCCGCGCAGAACCCAGTACGGGATGACCGTCCCGGCGATGACGGCTCGCCACCACGCGCTCCGACAGTAGAGGCGTTTGAGGGTGGTCCAGCGCTTAGACCATGCGCCTTGGTCGTTGTAGATGGCGATGGAGAGCCGACCGTCGGGGCGGAGGGGCCGCAGGATCAGGTCCAGCGCCCGCCACATGTCGCCCGTATGGTGGAGGACGCCCCACGAGTAGACGACATCGAAGTCGCCCAGTTGCGCGAGAAACTCCTCGTCGAGGATCGAGCCTTCCCGCACGTCCCAGGCAGCGTCCTCCGGGAAGTAACGGCGGCGGAGTTCGCGAGTGCAGGCCACCGAGTCAGAGTCTACGTCGAACGAGACGACAATCGCGCCGAGCCGCCGGGCCGCCAGACTGAACAACCCGCTCCCGCACCCTGCGTCGAGAAAGCGCATGCCGCGCAAGTCGGGGCGCTCGAGCATGGTGACCAGAGATTCGGTGGCGGCCTGAATGCGCGCTTCGTCGAGCACGCTCAGAAACGACCGCCAGTTGCGCCCGAATGCGAATCGCGTGTCGTCGCGCCCGCCTCCTGCCGGCGTCGGCACCTTCAAGGGCCGCGGGCTCTCCGTGACCTGCCGAGGTTGGGGCGGCATTAGGCGCCCCGACGGGGGTCTGCCGCACCACCGAGGGCGGACGGGATCGATGGCCACGCAGGGGCAGGCGCCGGACACTGTGCCCGTACCGCTTGCGTCGCACTCCACAGCAGCGACATGTAAACCCAAGGGAAGATGAACGACGCAAACGACCCAAACAGCGCGGCGATAAGATGCCCAATGAATGCGTACTGCAGCCAACGGAGCGTCTCCGCGTGAGCAGGCAACGTGCGCGCCGCCCGGCGGCGAGCGTCGCGCGCGCCAAGCACCAAGCTCGTGACGATCGCGAGAAAGAGCACGAGGCCCGGCACTCCGGTCTCCGCGAGGACGTTGAGGTACGTATTGTGCGTGTCCAGCGTACCTAAGGCTGGGTTGTACCGGAAATTAGCCAGACTGTATGCGCCCAATCCAACGCCCAGCACCGGATGGTCCCGGATGATGTGGATGGCGTTTTGTAGCACCTCATAGCGTTGTCGCGTCGAGCCTTGGGCCTCCGTTTCGCCGGTCGTCTGAACCGTGCTGGTGCGCAGGCCGTGCAGACGCGCCCAAAAGGCGGGCGGGGCGACATACAGCGCGAATCCGAGGAGTGCGGCGAGTACCACCGCGGCGCTCGGTCGGCGCCGTGCGAGCGCGACGCTCGAGGGGAGGGCCATGGCGGCCAGAGCGATGAACGCGGCGCGCGACTGGGTGAGCACGATGACCACGATCAGCATCGCGGCACCGCCCATGCCCATCCAGCGGACCCGACTCCCACGAGCCGCGCCTGCCCAGATAGCGAGCGCCGGCCCGAGCATCAAGATGGTGAGCGCCGCGAGATCGTTCGGATTCGAGTAGATGAATGGGCCGATGGCGCGACCGACCAGCGTGTTGCCAGTGATATAGTTCACCAGCGTGGAGCGGGCAGGGAACAATAGGTAGCTGCCGAGCATGAACACCATGAAATAGCGGACGAGCTTCCAGGTGCGCAGTGCGTTCACGGCCACCAGCGTGACCAGGAGAAGTTTTCCACGCTCGATGAGGGTCTCCGACACCATGTCGGGGTAGGGCGTTACCACATAGCCGACGCACGCCCATGCGGTCCAGGCCACGAACATCCAGAAGAACCTGGGCGTGCGAATGGGCTCGCGTTGCAGGACCAGACTGCCGAGCGTGGCGGCCATCATGAACGTGCCGGCCGGCAGCCGGTACGTCATGATGACAAACACGTAGCCCAGGAACCCGAGGAACACGGGCGTCCAGAGGGGTTGCCAGGGACGCTGGGCCCGCACTACTTGGTCTGTCTGCATTCCGCTCATGCGCGCGGTTGTACCCTCAGAACTCGATCAGTGATTTCGGGACCGGCCGCGCCAGCCGACCAGCGTCCAGGTGAGCAAGCCAGAGGTGTAGCACCAGCGCGCGCCACAGCGCCGTGCTGTGGTCGCGACGCCGCATCAGATGCTCCCGGACCAGGCGACGCACGGCGGGCCGGTCCAGGAAGTCGTACAGCCCCCCATCCGCGATCGCGAGCCGGTCGATCCGATGGCGCAGTGGCCCGCGGAACCATGGGCCGAGTGGCACGGCAAACCCCAGCTTCGGGTGCTCCAGGACCTCGGACGGCACGAGCCCGCGGATCGCCCGCCGGAAGATCCGTTTTCCTGTTCCGTCGCGGATCTTCCAGTCTGCGGGCAGCCCGAGCGCGAACTCGACGAGTGCATGGTCGAGCAGTGGTACACGCGCCTCCAGGGAGACGGCCATGCTCGCCCGGTCCACCTTGGTCAGGATGTCACCCGGGAGGTACGTGGCGACGTCCACGAGCATCATTTGGGACACGAAGTCGCGGGCTCCGGCGGCCTTGAACGCGTCGGCGAGGACGTCGTCGAACTCGCCGTCCCGTGGCACGAGGCGGGCGGCGGCGATTCCGCCATCGATCGGTGGCAGCGGCAGCCCGACGCTACCGGCATACGCCGCCTCGCGCGAGCGGGCGCGATCGAGCAGGCGGCCCCGGCCGGGTGCAATATGCGGAAGGGCGTGACCGACGGTGCGGAGCAGGGAGCGTCCCCAGGCAGGCACGGTAGGACGCCGCAGGGCGTCGAGGTAGCGCGTATAGCCGCCGAACAGCTCGTCGCCGCCGTCCCCGGACAGACTCACCGTCACCTGCTGACGCGCGAGCCACGAGACGAGATACGTGGGAAGGGCCGAGGAATCCGCGAACGGCTCGTCGAAGATGCTCACCACGCCTTCCACCCACCGGTCTGCATCCGGTCGCATGACCAGGTCCGTGTGGCGCGTGCCGATCGCCTCGGCGACGCGGCGGGCGTGGGGTGCCTCGTTGAACGCCGCCTCATCGAAGCCGATCGCGAAGGTGCGCGGCCTGATCGGTGCGGCACGCGCCATCAGCGCCACCACCGTCGAAGAATCGAGCCCGCCCGACAGGAACGCTCCGAGGGGCACCTCGGCCTCGAGGTGACTCCCCACGGCGTCAGCGAGGAGGTCGCGGACACGCTGCTGCGCCGCGGCTTCGTCGACTGAGTTGCTCGCCACGCCGATCGGCGTCCAGTAGCGCCGCACGGCGGCGCCCCGATCCGCAGACCAGGTGAGGACGTGTCCGGGAGGGAGCTTCGTCACCCCGGCGAAGGCGGCCAGCGGATCGGGCACATAACCGAGGCTAAGGAACGCCGCAATCCCGCGCTCATCCAGCCGGCGCGGGAAGCGCGACAGGGCGAGCAGCGAGCGGAGCTCCGAACAGAAGGCGATCCCGTCAGGGGCCAGCCAGTAGCTCAGGGGCTTGATGCCGACGCGATCCCGGGCCAGGACCAGGCGCTTCGTACGGGCATCCCATAGGGCGATGGCGAACATGCCTCGCAGCCGCGTGACGAAATCCGTTCCCACGTCCTCATACAGGTGGACGATCGTTTCGGTGTCGCTGCGGGTCCGGAAGCGGTGGCCGCCGGCGACCAACGCGTGACGCAGGTCGTGGTGGTTGTAGATCTCACCGTTGAAGACGACCTGGATCGAGCCGTCCTCGTTACCGATCGGCTGCTGCCCGCCGCCGACGTCGATGATGGAGAGTCGCCGCATGCCGAGCGCCACTTCAGGTGCGACGAAATACCCGCTGTCGTCGGGGCCACGGTGGACGATCGCGTCGCACATCGTGCGCACGGTGCGGGCGGCCTCCTCGTCGCCGAGCGGCCACCCCGCGAAGCCGGCAATGCCGCACATCGCCCTACGCCCCCACCCCGGCGGCGGGCACGAGCGACTCGTACCAGGCGCTCAGACGCTCGATGATACGACTCTCATGATATTCCGCGCGGGCGTATGCCTGTGCAGCAGCGCCGAGGGCTTGGGCTCGCGCGGGCATCGCGATGACGGCGCGGAGGGCTGCGGCGAGCGCTCCGGGATCGCCGGCGGGCACGAGGACGCCGGTTTCACCATCGCGGAGTGCGTCGGGCACTCCGCCGACGCGGGTCGCGATCACGGGCCGCGCGGCGGCCATCCCTTCGAGAACCGAATTGGGGAAGGCTTCGGTGATCGAGCACAAGACCGACACGTCGAACAGATGGTTGAGGTTGAACCCCGGTGTGAGGGTACCGGCGAACTGGACGCGCCCGTTCAGGTGCAGCCCCTTCGCCAGGCCGGCGAGCTCGGTGCGTTGCGGCCCGTCACCCACGCAGACGAGGTAGGCCCGAGGCACGTTCGCCGCGATGCGGGCGAACGCGTCGAGCAGCGTCGCGTGATCCTTGTCGCGATCCAACCGGGCGACGATGCCGATCACCAGCGCGTCGGCCGGGACGTGCAAGCGGGCGCGCCAGGCGGCTCGCTCGCCAGCGGGCAGGGCCCGGCAGGCCCCTTCGGCCAGA
>Ga0066709_100002256_pt1 | contig 13871 bp, 10 predicted proteins | sample GraSoiAngelo_158_FD_79665 | JGI IMG/M metagenome (GOLD analysis project Ga0066709, IMG submission 79665) | Grasslands soil microbial communities from the Angelo Coastal Reserve, California, USA - 14_1009_16_30cm | ecosystem: Environmental > Terrestrial > Soil > Grasslands | place: USA... | reverse complement strand
TCCGAGACCGGGGCGCAGTCGAAGGTCTGTTGAAGAAATTGCATGCGGAGTTCGATCCGAAGTTGCCGCTGGGAAATCTGATTGGCATTTTGTTTGAGACTGTCGCGGAAGCACAACTGATCCAGCCGACGTTTATTTACGATTACCCCGTCGAACTTTCGCCGTTGTCTAAACAGAAGGCAGGCGACAAGAGTCTGGTCGAGCGGTTCGAGTTGTACATCGGCGGAATGGAAATCGCCAACGGCTATTCGGAATTGAATGATCCATTTGATCAGCGAAACCGATTTCTCGCGCAATTGGAGGCGCGCGAACGCGGCAACGAGGAGGCGCATCGAATGGATGAGGATTACATCCGTGCGTTAAGTTACGGCATGCCGCCTACTGCGGGCGAGGGAATTGGCGTCGATCGCCTGACGATGGTGCTGACGAATTCGACATCCATCCGCGATGTGATTTTATTCCCGCATCTGAGGCCGGAATAGCATCTGCTGACTGCGCAGATCACGCGGACCGCGTCTAAAAACAAATATGAAATTCGAACTAATGGTCGCGATCCGCTACCTTCGAGCCAAACGCAAGCAGGCAGTTATCTCCCTGATTACCGTTATCTCGATTGTTGGCGTCGCGGCTGGTGTGGCCGCGCTCATCGTCGCGCTAGCCATTACGGCCGGTTTTCGTGAGGACCTGCAGAACAAACTTCTCGGTGCGCAGCCCCACGTGTCCATCATGCCGAAAACGCGGAGCGGCGGTATCGCCGATTACATGCGGATCACTAGAGAGGTCGAACAAGTCCCTGGTGTCGTGTTTGCCGCGCCGGCTGTGTATCAGAAAGTGCTATTGGCAAGTGAAACGCAGGCGAGCGGTGTCGTTCTCAAAGGCATTATTCCCGAGATGGAGAGCCGCTTGTCTGCCCTGCCGGAAAACATGGTCGAAGGAAGCTTAAAAGAGTTCCAAGGCGACTCGATCATCATCGGCAAAGAACTGGCCAAGGCGTTAGGAACGTTCCTTGGTGATAACCTCAAGGTAGTCAGCGCCGGCATTCGATCAACTCCGTTGGGCCTGATTCCTCGAAATCGTGGGCTTCGCGTGACCGGCATTTTTGAATCCGGTTTGTACGATTACGATAACAGTTGGACGTACATCCCGCTCGAAAGAGCCCAGAGCCTCATCGGCGTCAGCGATGTTGTCAACGTAATCGAAGTAAAGATCAGCGATATCTACCAGGCAAAGGCGATAGGGCAGAAAATCATCGACCGCTTGGGAGGCGATTTTGATTTCACGGATTGGGCGACGATGAACGCAACAATCTTCCAAGCATTGCGGCTTGAACGTTTAGTCACGTTCATCACGATTGGTCTCATCGTTTTGGTTGCTGCGCTGAATATCGTGGCGACACTGATCATGATGGTGCTCGAGAAGACACGCGATATCGCCATTCTCATGTCGATGGGAGCCACGAATGAGAACATCCGGCGGATTTTTATCCTGCAAGGTGTGATCATCGGTGTCGTTGGGACTGTGCTGGGAGTCATCATCGGTCAGGTCCTGTGCCATTTCGCAGACAAATACCATCTGATCCGCCTGGCGCCCGAGGTTTACACGATTGCCTATGTCCCTTTCAGAGCCTCCCCGATTGACGCGGCCATTGTGGCCGCTGCGGCGATTTTGATCAGTTTCCTGGCAACCCTTTATCCGTCAGCTGCCGCCGCGAAGCTGCAGCCGGTTGAGGCCTTACGTTATGAATAAGGAAATCGGGGAAGCCACGAAGAGGCACAAAGGACACAAAAACTCTTTTGTGAATTTTGTGCCTCTTCGTGGCTGAACCCATGATCGAAGCCAGGAGTCTCACCAAGATCTATAAAACGCCGGGATCGCAGGTCATTGTCTTCGAGGATCTGAATCTCAGTGTAGAGCGCGGAAAGCTGGTTTCGATTGTTGGTCCGTCGGGTGCAGGAAAGAGCACGTTGCTACATCTTTTGGGCGGTTTAGACACGCCCACTCGTGGTGAAGTGCTCTTTAAAACCGAGAATATTTTCCAGTGGAGGCCTGACTCCCTAGCGAAGTTCCGCAATCGTCATGTCGGGTTTGTCTTTCAGTTCCATCATCTTCTGCCGGAATTTACGGCCTTGGAGAACACGATGATGCCGAGACTGATCCGTGCCGGCAACCGAGCTGAAACCGAAGCCGCGGCGCGCCAGATTCTGGAGCGAGTCGGCGTCGGCCATCGGCTGGATCACAAAATCGGTGAGATTTCCGGCGGCGAGCAGCAAAGAGTCGCGATTGCGCGAGCACTTGTCGGAGGTCCAGAGCTCCTGCTGGCGGACGAGCCGACCGGGAACTTGGACCATCGGACAGGGGAGCATATATTTGAAATGCTGCGGGAGTTGCATCGTGAAAGAGATCTGACTTCGATCATTGTCACTCATAATGAACGCATCGCAGTCCGGTGCGATGAGGTCTGGGAACTCGATGCTGGCGTTTTCCGCAGAACGGCATAAAATTTCGGTATTGTTCGACTTACGCGCATCGTTTAGAATCGGAACAGCCGTAAAACCCGGCGCTGAGAGAATTAAAACACTATGTTCGAAAGATATACTGAGAGAGCCCGGAGGGTTATCTTCTTCGCTCGCTACGAAGCCAGCCAATTTGGTAGCACGACTATTGAGACCGAGCACTTACTGCTGGGCCTCATTCGCGAAGACAAAAACCTGACCAACCGTTTCTTGCGAAATCATTCGTCTATCGAAAGCATCCGCAAGGAGATCGAAGGCCGGACGACGATTCGCGAGAAGGTCTCTACGTCTATCGATTTACCCCTTTCCAATGAATGCAAGCGCATTCTTGCATACGCCGCCGAAGAGGCCGAACGCTTGAATCATCGGCATATTGGAACCGAGCATTTATTGCTCGGAATCCTTCGCGAAGAGAAGTGTGTGGCGGCGGAAATCCTTCACGAACGCGGGCTTCGGTTGAATGCGATTCGTGAGGAATTGGCTCGCTCTGTTGTCGATCGGCAAACCTTAATCAAACCGAAAGAAACGCCGCTCTTGAGCGAATTCTCTCGGGATCTGACGCAGGCCGCAATGGACGGCGTGCTCGATCCGTTGGTCGGGCGTGACAATGAAATCGATCGCGTGATTCAAATTTTGTGCCGCCGCACGAAAAATAATCCCGTACTGATTGGCGATCCTGGCGTCGGAAAGACCGCGATTGTCGAAGGCCTCGCGCAACGGATCGTTGACGGCGAAGTTCCTTCGTTTCTTGCGGACAAGCGCATCCTTGTGCTGGATCTCTCGTTGATCGTAGCCGGAACGAAGTATCGCGGGCAGTTTGAAGAACGCCTCAAGACCATCATGAAAGAACTCGTCGATAATCCAAACACGGTCGTTTTCATCGATGAGTTGCACACATTGGTCGGCGCGGGTTCTGCTGAGGGGTCGCTCGATGCGGCGAATATCTTAAAGCCCGCACTCTCGCGCGGTGAGATCCAATGCATCGGCGCAACCACTCCCGCTGAGTACCGCAAGTCGATCGAAAAAGACCGCTCTCTCGAACGCCGCTTTCAGGCTGTGAAAGTCGGCGCTCCGAGCGAAGACGAAGCCGTGCGGATTCTGCAGGGCGTGAAATCGCGGTATGAGAAATTTCACATGGTGAGTTACACAGACGAAGCAATTGAGTCCGCTGTGTATCTCTCGAACCGGTATATCCCCGACCGGTTCTTGCCGGATAAAGCCATTGACTTACTCGATGAAGCCGGCGCACGCGTCAAGTTGCGGCAGGCATCACTTCCATCGGAAATGAAAGACATCGAGCGGCGGATCAAATTTATCGTCGCCCGAATGGAAAGCGCGATCTCGAGTAAGGACTTCGAAAAGGCCGAGCACTACAAAAATCAGGAACAACTCGAACGCGAAAACCTGCGGCATGCTCGCGAGAAGTTCAACATCAGTGAGACAACCAGCATGAGCGTCGTCGCCAAGGCGGATATCGAGGACGTAGTCTCGCGCTGGACTGGCGTTCCGGTCAATTCCATCAAAGAAGAAGAAATGCAGCGTTTGTCTCGCATTGAGGAAGAACTGCATCGCCGTATTGTCAGCCAGGATCAGGCGATTAACGCCTTGGCGCGGGCCATACGCCGTTCGCGTGCCGGTTTAAAGTCCCCGAATCGGCCGGCAGGCTCGTTCTTGTTTCTTGGACCAACCGGCGTCGGAAAAACGGAGATGGCGCGAACGCTGGCGCAATTCCTCTTTGGCAGCGAGAAGTCGCTTATCCGGTTCGACATGTCGGAGTTCATGGAGAAGCACTCCGTATCGAAACTGATCGGCTCTCCCCCGGGTTACGTTGGATATGAGGAAGGCGGACAGCTCACAGAACGTGTGAAGCGGAATCCGTATTCGGTCATTCTGCTTGATGAAATCGAGAAGGCGCATCCGGACGTTTACAACATCCTGTTGCAGGTGTTTGAAGACGGCCATCTGACGGATGGGCTGGGCAACACCATTGACTTCAAGAACACGATCATCATCATGACGTCGAATATCGGCGCGCGCTTCCTGTCCAAGCACACGAGTCTCGGCTTCCAGGGACCGAGTGAAGAGGCGACAGCTCAGAAGATGGAAGATGCGGTCATGCAGGAAGTGAAACGGCTCTTCAATCCGGAATTTATCAACCGGTTGGACGAAATCATCATCTTCAACTCGCTGACGAACACCGATTTGAGCCGCATCGTCGATATGATGATCTGCCAGCTCAATGAGAATCTCGCGCACAAGAGACTCGAGGTCACGATTACCGAGGACGCCAAACAGTGGATACTCGATAAGGCGTGCCGGGATAAGAATTACGGCGCCCGCCCGCTGCGTCGTGCGATTCAGCGGTACATCGAAGATCCACTATCGGAGGCACTCATCCAAGGGAATCTCAAGGAACTATCAAAAGTTGAGGTTTACATGGATGGAGGCCAACTCTGGTATCGTCCATTCGATCGCGATCGCGAAGAAGTTGGCGTGCCTCTGTCGATGTAAACCGATAGCCACAAAAAGGCACAAGGTTCACAAAATAGTTTGTGGGTTTTGTGCCTTTTTGTGGCTATTACCAAACCCCTCAAAGCCAAGTCTAATCCCCGCATTTGTGTAGTAAAATCCCCTGATCGGAGGAGTGATGATGGTCCTTACAGTGTTGCTGGCTCTGGTTTTTGGCGTTGTCGAGCCACAAACGCTGCAAACTTTCGATCCGAATCGCGTTGAAGACGTTCGCGTCAATAACAACCGCAGGATTCCTACAAACACAATCAAATATCAACTCCAGACGAAGGCCGGCGATCGCCTAAATATGGATGTAATCCGAGGCGACGTGAAAAGGTTGTATGCCCAGGGACATTTCGATGACATCCGCGTTGAAGAGGAAGATGGCAAAACGGGCAAGATCATCACGTTCTGGGTGAAGGAAAAGAAGACGATCCGCAGTGTTAAGTATGAAGGCCTGAATTCCATCACGAACTCGGAAGTATTAGAAAAGCTGCGAGAAAAGAAGGCGACCATCTCCCAGGAATCGACTTACGACCCGAGCAAGATCAAGAAAGCGGAATCGGTCATCAAAATGATGCTCGCCGAAAAGGGGCATCAGGATGCCACCATCGAAACGACGACCGAGGACATCCCGCCAAATTCCGTCGCACTCACTTTCAAAGTAAATGAAGGGCCGAAGGTGCGGATCCAGAAGATCAATATCGAGGGCAATAAGGTCTTCTCGGACGGCGAAATTAAAAAGGCGATGAAGCTGATCAAAGAAACCGGGCCCCTGACGGTTTTTAACAGCAAGGACACTTACTTTGATCTTAAGCTGGCGGACGATATCACCCGCATTCGAATGCTCTATGCCGAACACGGTTATGTCCGGGCCAATGTTCTCGACCCCGTCGTAGAGACGAAGCCGCATCAGGTCATGAAGACCCTGCCGTTCGTTCGACCTCCGTTTCCGTTTGGTCTACCCGTTCCTTTCTGGAAAAAAACGGTTGATCGTTACTACATCACCATCAATGTCGAAGAAAACGAGCAATACCGCGTCGGCGAAGTGAAGGTCACGGGCAACAAACTCTTCCCTGAGATTCTCATCAGAGCGGTTTTGGGACTGGTGCCTGGGGAGGTTTTCAACGAGGAGCGGCTTCGGAAGAGTTTTGACAACCTGAAGAAGCTGTACGGCCAACGAGGCTACATTAACTTCACGGCCGTGCCGCTTCAGGACTTCGACGAAACGAAGAAGGTGGTCAATCTGACCATTAACGTCGACGAGGATCGTCAATTTTATGTGAATCGGATCGCATTTGCCGGCAACACGACGACGCGCGACAAGGTGATACGACGTGAAGTCATGGTTGAAGAAGGCCAGGTTTTCAATTCGGCGGCTTGGGACATGAGCCTGCAACGGTTGAATCAGTTAGGATATTTCGACGAAATCAAACCGGAAGATGCTGAAGTCAAGCCGAGCCCGACGGAGCCTCAGGTCGACATCAATCTCAAAGTCAAAGAAAAAGGCCGCAATTCGATCGGCTTCAATGGCGGCGTCAGCGGGATCGGCGGAAGCTTCATGGGCCTGAGCTATGAAACCAACAACTTCCTCGGGTTCGGCGAAACACTGGCTGTCACCCTTCAAGGTGGAACACGGCAGTCGCAGTATCAGTTCAGCTTTACAGAACCGTATCTATTCGATCGGCCGCTGACAACGGGCTTCACCGTTTTCAATACCAGCTTTAAATACGATCAAGCACGTGAACTCTTTGGGCTCGATCCCAGCAAACTGCCCCAGGGATTAGGTTTCGAGAACCGTCTGAACTTTGAACAGAAGGGTGCGGGCTTCAACCTTTTTGGAAGCTATCCGTTCAAGATCTGGAACCGGGTCGGCTTGAATTTCGGAATTAACCATTCACAAACGAGCGCCATCAATGAGGCGACCCAAGAGTATTTTGGCGGCGTCCGGACGCAACAAGACCAATCGTTCATTTCGACCGCGGGAGGCGGAGGGTTTTCGGATTTCCACGCGCACACACTGATCCCGAGCTTCAGCTTCAACCGCACGAATGGTCCCGCGATCAGTCCGACAAGCGGATCGAGCTTATCGACGACTTTCGAGTATACCGGCGGCCTTCTCGGCGGCACGGTGAACTACTTCCGCCCGACACTCGATTACCGGTTTTTCCATCCCATGAATAAGGGCCGTAATACGCTTGCTGTCCGGTTCCTCAGTTCATTTGTGTCGGGATTCCGAAACACTGCGGTCCCATACTATCAACGGTTTTTCCTCGGTGGTGATTTTGATATCCGCGGATTTGATTTCCGCCAAATCACGCCCATTGCTTATGTCGTGCGGAACGTGAACGTGACGGACCCCGAAACGGGAAATACCGTGTCCCGGCCTTTCGATGATGTCGTGTATGTCGGCGGCGACACGCAGGGGGTTCTGAATTTGGAATACCGGATTCCGATTATCGGCCGGGTGTTCACGATGGCGCCGTTCTTTGACATCGGGAATTCGTGGGTGCTGAAGAAGAACCAGTTGACACGACAAGTCTTCAACAGCGAAGGCGTGCTCACGACCGAGCAGGTGCGATTCCTGCCAGGCACGAACTCCGGTTTCAGAAGCAGCACCGGCATCGAGCTTCAGGTGATGATGCCAGTTATTAATGCGCCGTTCCGCCTGATTTTCGCGGTGAATCCGAATCGTATTCATAGCCTGTTTTATGGCCAGGCGACCGGTTTGCCTTTCCGGATCGAGGAAAAGGCACATGATTTCAAATTTACAGTTGGAAGAACTTTCTAGAAACGAGGGTGAGATGAAAAAACTCAGTTTATTTGTTTTGATTGGACTATTGCTGCCTGTGGCGGCGTTCGCGCAGGCGACCGCTGGCGCAGCCGCGGGAGCGGGCCGCGTTGCGGTGCTCGATTTTCAAAAGGCGGTGACCGAGAATTCTGAAGGGAAAAAAGCGCAAGAGAAGTTCATGGCAGAGCTGAGTCGACGCCAGAAGGACTTTGAGGACAAGCAGAAGGCAATGGCAGATGCGCAAACAAAGCTTCAAACCGGCGATAAAGCGTTGAGCGAAACGGCGAAGGCGGATCTTGCTAAACAGATCGATAAGTTGAATACAGAGCTTCAGCGAATGAATGATGACGCGCAGAAAGATCTCGGCGATCTTCAGCAGCAGCTGTTCCGGCCGATCGCAGAGAAAGCGCAAGAAGTGGATAAGAACTACTCCAATGAAAATGGATTCGCTGTTGTTTTCGATCTGTCCAGCCAGGCGAACAGCATCATTTACAGTCAGGACGTCGCGGATATCACGACTGAGGTCATCCGCCGCATCGATGCGACGCCGACAAAGCCAGCCGCAGCTCCTGCCGCCGCAGCACCAAAGGCAACCGAGCCTGCCAAGAAATAGTGAACGAACTTCGAATCGCCGAGATCATGCGGATTCTTCCGCATCGGTATCCGTTTCTTCTGGTCGATCGTGTGCTCGAGGTCGATCAGGATAAACGAATCGTTGCGCTGAAAAATGTCAGCATTAACGAGCCGTTTTTCAATGGTCATTTTCCAGGCGCCCCGGTGATGCCGGGCGTTCTGACGATTGAGTCCATGGCACAAGCAGGCGCAATTTTGGGCTTGCTCGAGAAAAATGCCGACCTCACGAAAACGCTGGTTTATTTCATGGGCATCGACGAAGCGAAATTCCGCAGACCCATTGTCCCGGGCGACCAAATGAGGATCGTGGTTGAAGTTATTCGACGAAGGGCGATCGTCTGGAAAATGAAAGGCGAGGTCTACGTCGGTTCTGAATTGGCGGCAGAAGCCATTCTGCTTTCCTCCATAGGTCAGCAGCCGTGATTCATACGACTGCTATTGTGAGCCCCGAGGCTGAAATCGGTCACGATGTGATGATTGGGCCATACTGCCGAGTCGGTGCTCGAGTAAGGATCGGAAACGGGTGCCGCTTCGACTCACATGTGATTGTCGAAGGTCCAACCACGATCGGGGACAGTAATCACTTTTATCCTTTCGGAACGATCGGTCTTCAGCCGCAAGATCTGAAATTCAAAGGCGAAGAAACCTTTCTTACAATCGGCAATCACAACGTTTTCCGCGAATACGTAAACATCCATCGAGGCACTAAGGGCGGTGGCGGGCACACGCGAATCGGGAATCATAATTTTTTGATGGCATACGCGCATGTTGGCCATGACAGCACGTTGGGCAACCACATCATTATGGCCAATGCAGCGACTTTGGCGGGTCATGTCATCATTGAAGATCACGCTACCGTGGGCGCATTTTCCGGCGTGCATCAGTTCTGCCGTATCGGCACACATGGATATGTTGGCGGCTATACCGTCGTCACAAAAGACGTGCTGCCGTATTCAAAAACGGTCAGCGAACGCAGCACGCGAGCTTACGGGCCGAACACCCTTGGGCTCGAGCGAAAGGGCTTCTCCGCGGAGCAGATCAAAAATATCAGGACAGCTTTCCGACTGCTGCTGCAATCCAAGCTCAACACCACGCAGGCTGTCGAAGCGATAAGGGGAAAACTGCAGTCTCCAGAAGTTCAGACGATCATAGATTTCATCGAGACGACGGATCGTGGCGTCATCAAGTAGGTACGGTCTCATTGCTGGAAATGGAAAGTTTCCGTTCCTTGTGCTGGAAGCTGCGCGAACACAGGGGCTCGATATGGTGGTCGCGGCCATCAATGAAGAAACGTTTCCCGAGATCGAGCAGCATGCCAAAACCGTGTATTGGATGTCACTCGGACAGCTCGGAAAGCTCATCAAGACATTCAAGTCCGAAGGCGTCAACCACGCGATCATGGCCGGCCAGGTCAAGCACAAGCTGATTTTCAGTTCCATCATTCCCGATCTGAAAATGATCCAGTTGCTTGCAAGCCTGGCTACGAAAAACACCGATTCGTTGATTGGTGGCGTAGCGAAGATGCTCGAGGATGAAGGAATTCATCTGATCGAGTCGACCGCATTTCTGCGGCCGCTGCTGCCCGAACCGGGTGTGCTCACGCGTCGTGCGCCGTCCGAGGACGAGAGGCGCGACCTGGAGTACGGATACAAAATCGCGCGGGAACTTGGGCGTCTCGATTTAGGCCAGACCGTCGCTGTTTCCGACGGGGCCTGCATTGCGCTGGAGGCAATGGAAGGTACGGATGCGGTGATGCAAAGAGCCGCATCGCTGGTTAATGGCCGCATGTTAAGAATTGTTAAACTGGCGAAGCCGAACCAGGATTTGCGCTTCGACGTGCCCGTAATTGGGTTGGCTACCGTAAAGCTGATGGCGCGTCTAAAAGTGTCGGCTTTGGCGATAGAAGCACGGAAGACCTTAATGATTGATCGTGACGACCTCGTCCGCGACGCAGACGCGGCCGATATCTCGATCGTGGCGGTGGAATAGTGGTGAAGGTGGCGGTCATCGGTGTTGGATATGTCGGAAGGCACCATGCGCGCCTGTACTCGGAACTCGCGGATGTGGAGCTCGTCGGGGTTGTCGACTTACAGAAATCGAGAGCCGAGGAAATTGCCGCACAATACAAAACCACTCCCTTTACGGATTACCGCGAGCTGTTCGGCAGGATCGACGCGGCGAGTCTTGCAATTCCTACTGTCGACCACGCGCGCATCGGAGTGGATCTTCTCCAACACGGAATTGACGTTCTCGTTGAGAAGCCGATTGCTTCAACACCCGAACAGGCCCGAGCTCTGACTGATGCTGCGAGGTTGCAGAACCGTGTACTACAAGTCGGCCACGTCGAGCGCTTCAACCCGATTGTCGCCGCTGCGTGCGAGCTTGCAACGAAACCCCAGTTTTTCGAGATCCACCGCCTGGCCGAATTCTCCGCGCGCAGCCTGGATATCGACGTCGTACTCGATCTGATGATTCACGACATCGACATCGTGCTCAGCTTGGTACCCGCGGCCGTCCGCGAGGTTCGGGCAGTCGGGATTCCCATCCTATCGGCGAAGGCCGACATCGCGAATGCGCGCGTCGAATTTGACGACGGATGTGTTGCAAATTTCACGGCGAGCCGCGTCAGTTTTGAAAAGACGCGGAAGCTTCGTTTTTTTCAACCGCACGACTACATTTCGGTCGATTACGCGAGCCAAACCGGAACGATGGTTTCGTTACGAATGGGACGTGTGACGGAGCGAAAGCTGCAACCTCTGAACCAAGAGCCTCTGAAGCTGGAACTAGCGGCTTTTACCAGATGCGTGGAGGAGCGTCGACCGCCCGTTGTAGGCGGCGAAGATGGCCTTCGGGCGCTGGAATTGGCAATGCGCATTAACGCTGCCATAGCCGAACGACTTGTGTTACGGTGACGGAAATGTTGTTTGCAAAAGACGAGGATTTCGAGCTTCAGCCGCGGCGCAGCAAGACTCTGCTGATCTCGATCGGCATACACATTTGTCTCTTGGTTATCCTCGCATTGAATCCCGATCTTCTGACTTCGACTCCAAAACGAATCATTCGGATCATGGGCCAGGACTACGATCTCAGTAAACAGCAGCTAACCGAGTTGGTCATGCCGCCCGACGCTCTACGGCCGCGATCCGCGCCATCTATTCCAGAAAAGCCATTGATTCAACCACCGGTCCCGCAGCCGCAGAATCAACCACCGCCGCCGCCACCACAGCCTCAGACTCCGCCGCCCGTCATCGGGCCGGACGACATTCTCAAGGAAGGCGCACGCCCAGATGCACAGCCCAAGGCATCTCGGGGAGATACCACCGAACAAGCGAGAGCGGGATCGCAGGAACAGCCGAAGCCGGAAACGCTTAAGCAACAGCAGCAGCCGGAGAATAAGCCTCCTCAGCAGTTGGCGCAGAATACCAATCCGAACGCCCTAAGAAGTCCGAATCTGATGGACAGCGCCGGCCGCATTGTTCAGGAGCAGCTCGAGGAAAACCGCCGACGGTACCAAGGCCCGCGTACGGGATTGCCGAGTGGGCAGGAAGATCCGAATTTCTCCACAGAAGAACCGACTATTCTCTCGGATACCAAAGGCTATGACTTCGGCCCGTACATGAACCAGGTTATCAACCGTGTTCGTTACAACTGGTACAGCCTAATTCCGGAAATTGCTCGTCTGGGCAAAAAAGGCCGGGTCGTGATCATTTTCACTATTAGCCAGAATGGCGGCATCCAAAACCCGCACATCGTCGCGAACTCCGGTACAGACCCCCTGGATCGCGCTGCATTTGGGTCGATCACTGCATCGAATCCATTCGCTAAATTGCCGTCTGGGTTCGATGGCGATCATCTCGATCTTCAGTTCACATTCTTGTATAACATTAGGTAATGCGGAAACGCTGTCTTCTGGCGTTGTTTCTGACTGTAGGGGCGCTCTATGAGCGCCCAGTGCGGTCGCAGACCGCACCTACAGTAAGAATCGGCCTTACTCAGAACGCTGCGACGGTGAGTCTGCGCGCCGCCAATGCATTCACAATCCAACAGAATCGTACTCGGACGGCCAAGTTCACGATGGTCCTCTCGCTGGATCCTGCGGCTGCGGGGGTGGTGACGAACTCGAATCTTCAATACCGCACCCTTGTGGAGCTGGATGGTGGAAGAATTATTGTTTTGCCGAAAGGCGTGAAAACGCAGATCGACGCCGGCGGTATGCCTGTCGAATTCGACAATCGAAGTTACCGTGGAAAAATCGAGGTCTTTGGAAATTCCCGAAACACATTCACCGTAGTCAACGAACTTCCGCTGGAAGAATATTTGTTGGGTGTCGTTCCGAACGAATTGAACCCCGTAACGTTCGGCGAGATTGAGGCGCTCAAGGCGCAGGCTGTCGCGGCTCGTACGTACATCATGCGTAACCTCGGGCAATACAAGAACGAAGGTTACGACATTTGCGCAACTGATGCGTGTCAGGTGTACATGGGCCAGGGGACCGAGAATGCTCTATCTACTCAGGCTGTCACCGAAACGCGAGGTGTGATCGCAGCTTACCAGGATCAGCCGATCAACGCGCTTTACAGTTCGACGTGTGGAGGGCGCACCGAAGACGCCGAGAACATCTTCGACGAAAAAATTCCATATCTTGTGTCGACGATCTGCGAATACAAGCATCCCGAGCCGAAACCGTTCACGACCTCGCGATCCTTTGCTGATTGGAAGGACGCTATTCTCGCTATCGCCGGCGTTTCGAACTTCACCGAGGCCCGCCGTTTTATGGGACTGCTGGGCCAAGGCGAACCTCAATCCATGGATGCGGCCAGCTTGGCGGCGTTCATTCGACAATCCTTTTACCCCACCGTGTTGACGTCATCCGACCTTTCATTCGTGACTGAACAGGGTATCTTGCCGCCGTCAGGCGGAGTTTCCATCAAAGAAATTCTTTTCCGGCTGATCGACAAGAAAAATGCCTTCGAATGGCAACAAGGTGTGCTGACCTCGTGGGATGGAACGGCCATGAAAATCGTTGTAAATGGCCAGCCGAGGGAATTCAAGTTGAGTCCTGATGCGCCGATTTATCAGCGGGTGGGTGATGAGCGGCTCCCCATCCGGCAGGGCTCGTGGATCGGCGGCGAACTAATGGATTTCCGCGCCGTCGGCGACATGATTCAGATGCTGGTTTATCGGGTTAATTTTGCGAATCCTGCGGCCGACCGCTATTCCCGCCTCGCCCTGTGGCAGGTACACAAGACGCGCCAGGAACTGGATACTGCATTCAAGCCGCTGAACATCGGTGGTATCCAAGACATGCGCGTGATTGGCCGTGGACCATCAGAGCGTCCGCTGAGGACTGAAATTGTTGGATCTAGTGGTCGCGCTACCGTGCGCGCATTACGCCTGTGTACATTGCTCTGCCTTCGTGACAT
>Ga0066709_100002255_pt1 | contig 13873 bp, 11 predicted proteins | sample GraSoiAngelo_158_FD_79665 | JGI IMG/M metagenome (GOLD analysis project Ga0066709, IMG submission 79665) | Grasslands soil microbial communities from the Angelo Coastal Reserve, California, USA - 14_1009_16_30cm | ecosystem: Environmental > Terrestrial > Soil > Grasslands | place: USA... | reverse complement strand
TGTCTATCCAGATGCACAGCTTCTGGAAGGTGGATGACGCGCAGTTAAAGCAGATCGACATAATTAACTTCACGAAAAACATGGCGCTTATCGGAGCACTGTTGATGTTCTTGTTGCTGCCTCGACCGTGGCCGATGAGTTTGGGCATTGGGTAGCGACATGATTATCACTTTTCTAATTGCAAAGATCATCTTAGGCGGCTACTGGCTGATGTTAGCTCCAGTTCAGTTCCTGCCATTGGGGATTGTTCTTCTCAGCTCGCAGGTGCGGCGCGGAATCTTTGGATATGTGGTGCTCCTGTCATCAATCGCATTTGCAGCGTTAGAGGTGATTCTTCTTCTCACTCTCACCTTGCGTGACGCAGTCACAGCGCTTGCCGGACTTCAGGCAATCTGGTGGCTCGCAGCTGCGATTACGGTTATTGCTCGGAACCGAAAACAAGGTAGCGGCGCGTCCGAACAACTTCGTACGGCAAAATCATCGATCACCTAATAAGGGAGGAACACACATGGCAGCTTATGTCATCGCAAGTCTTACGATCAAAGATGCGGTTCGGTTCGAGGAGTACAGACGGACACTGCTCCCATCGATGGAGAAGTACGGTGCGCGATTGGTTGCGCGCGGCGGACCCGTTGTTCTCGAGGGAGAGTGGCCGCGCGAACGGCTGATCATCGCCGAGTTTCCCAGCATGGAACAGGCGCGAGAGTGGTGGGCTTCGCCAGAATACGCTGCGCCGAAGGCGCTGCGCCAAGCCACGGCTGACTCGGAATTGGTGATTGTTCAGGGCGTGTAGTCTAAGGCCAAAAGCAAAAAGGCAAAGCGCAAGAAGGCCCATCGGTCATCGGGCCATCACGCGAGCGGAGGTGAAGCACGAAGCTTTGCGTTGTTCATTATGGTCGGTTCATCACCAGGACTGTTCTGGCCGTGGCACTGACGTTCGTGTGCCTGAAGTCGGGCATTGCGCAAACACCGGAATCGCCCGCTCACGATATCACTGCCTCTTCTGAGGCTACGGCTGGCTAAATCAAGATGAGAAATGAAATGGACTTGGTGACAGTGCGCTTTGAGTAGCTATCGAACAAGCGCTTGAAAATACAAGAGATCTGCTTGAGATGGAATGGGAGGGCAGCGTTCTAACCAACTGAACTACGTCCCCACTTGCTTTTCATACGGTTAGCGCTAAACCCGCATGTTTACTGTCTTGTCTTACTGTCGACCGTTTCGCCTGCTTCAACCCAGTCCGTGGAATATATCCATTTTCAGGGGTCAAATGGACAGTAAATGGACAGTAAGCCAAACTGCCCCAAAACCACCCCCAGGCACCGCGACGCCGAACATCTGTCCATGCTCTGTGACTGAATTGTAGCAGAGCGAATTCCGATCAGCATAGACTTGGCGGGTTAAGCCAAGGCATGTGAGATCGACTGTGAAGCGTCTTCCAGTTTTCCGGGCGATACGGTTTGCCGGGACTCGATCCACTTCGGAGCGACTTCCCGTTCTTCATCCGGACGATTCATTGTGAACGCGGCTACAACTGTTTTCTGACGTAGCCACCACACGCTGAAACTCTTAGTAGAGAGATCGCCGCGATCAATGATTTGGTCTGCGCCTGACGAATCCCCCCAATATTCATACGACAGATCGAAGACGTCAGAAAAGAAATAAGGCACGTGCCTGAACGGAACGCGTTCGCCCATGAGTACCTGAGCGCAATATTGACCTTGCGAAACGGCATTGTCCCAGTGCTCGACACGCCGGCGTCTTCCAAACAGCACGTCCTGGTAATTCGCGACATCACCCGCCGCCAACACATCGGCTTGGCTGGTCTCCAGGTATTCGTTCACGATGATGCCGTCCCCCACATTGAGTCCGCTGTTGGTAAGCATGTCGATAGCGGGCTGCACTCCAATCCCAGCAATCACCAGTTCGCAAGGCACGGTCGGGCCATCGCGGAGGACAGCCGAGTTCACAACTCCATCGCCTCGCAATTCCGCAACGGCAGTTGATTTGACAAACCGGACGCCCCGTTCAGCATAATAGGCTTCAAAGAAACTCGACATCTCCCGCGAGAAAAACCGCTTCCAGATGCGATCATCATTCAGAACCATCGTGACTTCGATTCCCTTCTGCGCAAGCACCGCCGCCACTTCCATGCCGATGAAACCGCCTCCGATCACAACCGCCTGCTTCATTTGTTCCAATGCGCTCCGAATGATTTTGGAGTCATCCAACGCGCGGAGATAATAAACATTGCGGAGTTTCGCGCCCGGAATGTTCAGGGTTCTCGGGCGGGCGCCAGTGGCAACGATCAGCTTGTTGAATCCAAAGTCGTCACCAGATTTCAGAATCAGCCGCCTGCGTTTAGGATCTACAGCTGTGACTTCACATTCGAGCTTTAACTCGATTCCGTGCTTCGCATAGAAGTCTTCAGGATTAATCCGGATAGCCTCCTCGGTATCTTTGCCGGCGAGGAAGCCTTTCGAGAGCGGCGGACGCTCATATGGAACGGAATTGTCGGCTGAAACAATTGCCAACTCGCCAGGTTGCAATCCAAGCTCAACCAATTGTTTAGCCGCGTAACCTGCGACCATTCCTCCGCCAAGAATCACGAACTTCGATTCGTTCATATCTGCTCCACTTACTTAACAGTCAGCACTCACCGCAGCTTGCGTCGCTAATGTTTCGACTACGGCGATATTTTGCAACAGCTCCTCTGACAATCCATGCCGCTTCTGCAGATACTCGGACTGTTTATACGCTAGCCAGACTTTTCGAAATGAGCTTCCTTGTCCTTTGGACTTGCGGATCCGCCATGTGTTCGGTCGCGAAGGTCCTCAAAATAGCGGATTAGGCTCGTGATATACGCAGATAGCGCGCTTTCTGGCATTGCTAATGCCTTAGTATGAATCAGTTGTGCAATGCTGCGATCCAAACCGCTGCATATCATGTTCCATCGCGCATTTCCATTTCGCATTTAGAGAATGGCCCTTACGACGCCACCATCTACTCGCAGTGCTGCCCCGTTTGTCGCCGAAGAAAGCTCGCCAGCCATGTAGATCGCCATCGCCGCGACTTCATCCACAGTGGCAAAGCGCTTCAGCAGCGACGAAGGCCTAGCATTCAGAAAGAATTCCCTCTCGACCTCCGCCTTCGGCTTTTTCTGCTGCTTCGCCAGGGACTCGACAAAGGCGCCCACACCTTCCGATTCAGTCGGCCCGGCCAGAATACTGTTTGCTGTCACGCCGGTTCCAGCTAGCGATTCTGCGATCCCGCGCGCCACGGCAATCTGTGCCGTTTTAGTCACGCCGTAGTGCACCATCTCTGCCGGAATCTGGACCCCCGATTCGCTCGAAATGAAAAGGATACGGCCCCAGTTGCGTTTCAGCATCCCTCCCACATAGTGTCGCGAGAGTCGCACCCCGCTCATTACGTTTACCTCGAAGAAACGGTACCAGTCCGAATCGGAGATCTCTTCAAACGGCCTGGGCTCGAAAATGCCCACATTGTTCACTAGCACATCCACTGCCGGAAGTTTCGCAATCACCGCCTCGGCGCCGGTTGAACTTGAAAAATCCGCGGCGATGCCATCAACTCTAGCGGTTGCAGCGTGCGATCGGATCGCCGCCATCGCTGCATCAACGCGCTGCTGAGTGCGGCCGTTCACATAGACATGCGCACCTTCGCGCGCGAGCGCCTTGGCGATCGCAAACCCGATCCCTGCCGTCGATCCCGTTACCAATGCAACTTTACTCGTCAGTTTCAGATCCACTTCGTCCTCCGCAAGGTGAGTTGAACAGAGCTTGTTCAGACCGGTTATCTTGTAGCGTGGGAGGCTCAGTGATGCCACCGCACACCTGGAGACCATTAAGGCAACACTCGAGATGAGTCTTCTTCCCCACAACTCCAGATGATTTGGTCGCGCGAAATGGATCGCAAAAGGATCTCCTCGGTATACTCCCTCTTACTTTTTTTGCCGGAATTTATGTTCTGTCCGACTAATCCACTTTCAAGACTCCCACAATCGCATCGTTTTCTGGCTTGCGTACCAACTCACCTAACCGAGACGGCGATTTGAACATCGACATTACCCTTGATCGCGTTCGAGTAGGGACAAATGGCGTGTGCGCCCTCGACAAGCTGTCCCGCCGTCTTTTGGTCGACGCCGGCGATAGTCACGGCGAGCGCGGCGGACAGCACAAACCCACCCGAGCCGTTGCGGCTGAGGCCAATCTGGGCGACAACTTCGACGTCGCCATCGGCAAAATGGTGGCGAGCCTCGCGGCTCACGTGCAAGAGCGCATTCTCAAAGCACGCGGCATAGCCGCCAGCGAAGAGTTGCTCTGGGTTGGTTGCATCGCCCTTGCCTCCGAGCGTCTTGGGCAGAGCCAGCTTAAGATCGAGTAGGCCGTCATCGCTGCGGATCGACCCGTGGCGGCCTCCGGTCGCGGTGACTTTTGTGAAATAGACAGTGTCCGGCATCTGTTTTCTCCCTTGATTTCTATCGAGCCTGCGAAGCAGCTTCTTCGATCACAGCTGCAACTTCCTTCGGTCGCGACGCATAGACGGCGTGGCTCGCGCCTGAAACTTCTACCTTGTGGCTCTTGGCTCGCGTCGCATACCACCGTTCGAGATCCGGATTGATGGTTCTGTCTGCCCCTGCGACCAACACCCAGCTTGGTTTGTTTCTCCACGCAGCTGTGGTGATCACCGCTTTGAAATTGTCCGCTAAGTTCAGCACCTGTGATCGCGCCATGAAAGCGGCCTGCTCGGCAGACAAGTCAGCCGCGAAGTACTCATGAAACTGTGCGGGGTCGAGGTAAGTGAAGCCGTCTGTCGTCTTCTTTATCGCAGTAGACTTGCTGAGGTCACTTGGGAAGCGCTTTCCATCGTCTGCTTCATTCTCTCCGGCATCAGGCATATGGGCAGCAACGTACACCAACCCGGCAACCGATGGATCCGTCCCGGCCTCGGTAATGACAGCTCCTCCATAGCTGTGACCGACCAGAATGCACGGTCCGTCTTGTTGAGCAAGGGTCCGCTTCGTAGCATCCACATCTTCCTTAAAGGACGTTTCAGGCTCTTGGACGATGCTGACGTTGTAGCCATCCTTGACAAGGATGTCATAGACGCCTTTCCAGCCAGAACCATCTGCCCAGGCACCGTGAACCAGAACAATGTTCCGAATGCGATGGTCTTGATCCTGTTCAGGTGCTTTCTGCGCAGAGAGTGCGCCGCAGGTGAACAGCAGTAATAGGATGTTCAGGGAATGAGACATTCGTTGTACCACTCGCATACCATTCATTGAATTACTCATTTGTCGATCGGTCGCAGTCCTAAAACTCTGCCAAGATTTCAAGAACTGCATACTTGCCTCGCTTAGCACGTCGTTGTTGGCTCGGTGTCAAGAGCCTGCTCTTGGCTTTCTGCCGTCTCCCATTTGATCCATTTCAGATCGAGTACAAAAATCGAGTAGAAGACCGGGACCAAGAGCAAGGTGATGAAGGTAGCGACCGCGAGTCCGCCAATCTGGGCATAGCACAGAGGTTTCCAGAGCGGGCCACCTTCGAGTGCAAGAGGAAACAGAGCGAGGATAGTTGCGCCCACGGTGATCATCACGGGCCGAATGCGCTCAATACCGGCATCGGGAAGAGCACGCTCCAGTGGCTCGCCCTTTTCGTGCATCTCCTCAATGAAATCGAACAGCACAATGACATGGCTTACGATGACTCCAATCAGGCTGGCTACTCCAAGAAATGCCATGAAGCCAAAAGGGGTACCCATTATTGCCAGGGCGATTAATGCTCCGATCGCTCCATAGGGAGCGGCCGCGAAAACCAACAACGGCTTGATGGCATTGTTGAACTGAATAAGCAACGCAAGGTAGATGCCGACTAGAGAAATCAGAAGAACGACAGCGAGATTCGTGAATCCGTCGACCTGCTTTGCCTTTTCCCCGCCGATCTGCAATTGATAGCCCGGCGGAAGACTTTTCTTGAGAGCAATCAGTTTAGGTTCGATCGGAGCAAGTACCTGCGAAGCCAAAACGCCGGGCGTGGGAAAGCACAAGATTGATAGGGTGCGAAAATGCTCGCGACGCCGAATCCGTGCCGTCTCAAGAATGTTTTTCAACGCCGCCACCGAGAGCAAAGGGACTTTGACATTCTCTTGCGAAGAGTTGACGTAGAGATTTTCGATCTGCGAGAGCCGTGCGCGATCCTGCGGCCGGAGCCTGGCAACAATTGGGATGCTCTTGTTTCCTTCCTTGTAAACGCCAACCGGATTTCCGCTGATTGCGGCAGCGGTGGATGTTGCGATATCAGCGTTCGTAATGCTTACTAAGTTGGCTCGATCTGGGTCAATCTCAATCTTCATCTGTGGGCTGTCGGGGTTCCAATCGTCCCTCAACACCGCAATTCCAGGCGATTGGCGAACGATATCCATAGCTTGCGACGCAATGTTCCGCAGGGATCGGATGTCCTCGGCCTCGGTCCGCGGGTCGGTATCGGCCTGCCCCGAAATCAGGACTTCGACCGGTGTTTCGACCGGATTCGTTTGCAACTGTCGCACCGTAATCCATGCTCCCGGGACCTGCTTATTGAGTTCCTCTTGAAGAGGTCCAATCAGTTTTGGAGTGGCCTCTTTGTCGCGCACCTGCACAATGACCTGCGCATAATTGGTCTGAGTCGCTTCGGGAGAGATGGAAAACCAGAAACGTGGTCCGCCTCCGCCGATGAAACTCGTGACGGAAGTCAGGAGGTGATCTCCTCCCTTCTCTCTTGTTTCCCCTTCAGGGGCACCTTCAATAATTTTTCGCACGACTTGCTCCGCCCTCATTGCAGTATCGTTTGTCGCGCTCAACGGAACGTCATTTGGCAACCAGATGTCGAGGTAAAACCAGTATTGGACGTCCTCAGGAAAAAACTGGGACTTGAGATGTGAAGCGGCGAAACCGCCAATCAGCAAAAACACGAAGGAGCCGAGCAGAACAGACCATCGATGTTGAATCGCCCGGCCCACGAGTCGGTTGTAGAAACCGTAAAAACCCCGTTCGCGCTTCTCTTCTATAGAGAGCTCTTTCCTGGCCGGCGGTCGCTGAATGTAGTAACCCAGCAGTGGAATAAATGTCATCGCAATAACTAAGGCACAGAGCAACGCCGCGGTCATGACGATGGGCAGGCTTTTGAGGAACTCTCCGGTGTTGCCGGTGAGCATAAGAAAAGGAAGATAGGCGATGATGTTGGTCAGGGTCGCGAAAAAAATGGCCGTGGCGAGTTTCGTCGGACCCAGCCACGCGGCTACGCGACTCGGCAGTCCTGCCGCGAGACCGCGCTTGATACCGTCGCCAGCTACAACAGGAACATCGACCAAGAGACCCAATGCAATGATGAGCGTCGCCACCGAAACTTGCTGCAGATCGATACCTAACATATATGCGACGCCGAAGGTCATTGCGAGTGTGATAGGTATCGCCAAAGCCATAATGAGCGCGAGACGCCATTCCCAAAATCCAATCAGGGAAACCCCGACAACAAGGACGATCGCTTCCATCAAGGCACGCAAAAACAGATGAATGTTTTCCTTAACCTGCAGCGGCTGATCGGAAGTGTGCGCGATGATGAGATCTGGAGGAAGAATCTGCTTAAGCTGCGCAAGTTTCTCATCGACCGACTGGCCGAACTTCGCGATCTGCTCTTGATCGCGCATGTAGATTGCCAGGGTGACTGCACGGCTACGATGCCATTGTCCAGTTGGGTCTTGCCGCGTGTAATAGTTCAGATACGTGGCAGGGCTCTGGTAGCCGGGGAAAATCTTGACCAGGTCCCGGAGATAAACAGGAGCTCCGGTCGAAGTCTTGGCTACAGCGACAGCCCCAATTGCGTCTCTGCTTTCGAACTGACCCGAGGGATTGATAATGATCTGTCGCTGGCCAGTCTCAAATTCGCCTCCCGGTTCGATAATGTTGCGGGCGCGTAGAACTTGTGCGAGAGCTGCTGGCTGCAGTCCGTATTCGGCTAATCGATCTTGCGAATATTCCAGGTAAACCACTTGGGGCAAGAGACCTCGCCTTTCTACTTTTGAGGTCTCTGGCGCCCCCTGCACTGTTCTAGCGATCAGGTCAGAGAAGTTGTCGAGATCGGCATAGCTATACTTGTCTCCCGCGACATTAGTCAGCTTGGCCCCAGTGTCACGAGGATCACGAATGATGATTGGCGACCAACCGTCCGGATGCAGGTCTGATCGTTGCAATCGCTCCTGAAAGAATGTTTCCACGAAGTGACCGATGCTCGCGTCGTCTTTATCCGAAACCGCATCCACAGCAATAAAACCGCTCCCTAGAATTACCTGTGGCGCGCGTAGAATTCCCTCTTCTTTTGCTTGTTGCTCGAAGAGCTGTTCTGCGTCGAGCGTGGTCGCTGGGGAAATGGAGCGCGGAAATGAATAGACGAGCGTCACCGGCACATCGTGTTCTGTATATTTCCTCCTAGCCCGGACAGGTTGAATTGCGGACTGGATCGCCTGCGCACGAATGTTGATTTCAACCTGGTCTGCCTTCGGACTCGCTATGGTCAGCATGAGTGCAGCAGTATCACCAAAATCGCTCTGGAACGAGATCGGCCCGGCACCTTGCGGCAGTTGGTTGTTAAGTGCGTTCAGTTTGAGATTGATGTCGCTGAATTGCCTTTTGACGTCCGAGATATTTTCGGCGAGCTGGACGTACACGTAAGCCGCGCCGGGCAGAGAGACAGAGCGAATTCCGTAGTCTGAAGCCGTGCCGGGATGAATTGTCTTGTTCTCGGCAACAGCGTCCTCGATGGGACGGGTAAGAAACTGCTCAATTTGCTGCGCCGTGGCACCCGGCCAAGCGCAAAAGGCTACCGCGGCCCGGACCGGAATGTCCGGGTCTTTTCGCTGAGGCATGCTTTGATAGCCAAACCAGCCCCAAACGAGGACGCCGACAAGCAACACCCACGAGACCTGTGGGTGCTCCACGAAGAACCTGGGAGCATTGTGGGTTTTCTCGATTCGATCCTGGTCGCTTTTGTATGCCATGGACTCTACTTAAGGGATAACTTGGATGGGATCACCATCTTTCAAGAGTTGAGCACCAACCGAGACAATTCGCTCCCCTGGCAGGACTCCGTCAATCGCAACTGAATTGTCATGGGTCGCTCCCAGCTCAACTTTGCGCACGTTGGCAACTAGCTTACCCGCGCGCTCTTGAGCTACCATCACCGCAAATTGCTCGGGCTCCGAGGGAAACGGCACGATGGCGCTGAGTGGAATCGAGATCGACGAGTGCGGGACTTCACCCAGACTAACCGTGGCAATCATCCCTGGCCTTAAATGACGGTCCCGATTGCTAACCGTCACTTCAACGGCAAAGATTCGGTTTTGTGGGTCAGCAGAGGGGGAAATGCTTGTAACTCGCCCCTTCACCGGAACGGCACCATTCTCCGTCTGGATCGCAAGCTCCTGGCCTAAACGTAGCTGACTGAGAACATAGTCCGGGGCGCCGAAGGTGACCTTCACGCGTCCGATATCGGCGATCGTAAAAGCATTCGTGGAAGGAGCCACCAAGCTTCCGAGATCTATATTGCGGCTCAGAATGTATCCGGAGAAAGGAGCCTTCAGATTCGCATCTTCAAGGAGAAGCCGGGCTTGAAGGAGCGCAGCCTTTGCATTGTCCAACGCAGCTTGCGTTGCGTTGAAGGATTCCTGAGACCGATCGTAGTCAGGTTTGGTGAGGCTTTGCGTCGAATACAAGACCTTCGCTCGCTGCAAGTCCAGATCGGCCCTGGTATGTTGCGCAACAGCTTGATCAAGTTGAGCTTGTGTTTGCGCTACTTGATTCTGCAGGTCTTCCCGGCGAATGTGTGCGAGGGCCACGCCTTGTTCCACGTAATCGCCGGTTCCGATGTCGCGAGTTCGTCCATCGGCTCCTCGTACCTGCCTTACATTCGTTACATAGCCGGAGGAGCGAAACATGAGGTCTACCTGAGCGAACGGAACGATGGACGCTGAGTAACGCAGTGTCTCTCCGCTCATCTGTGACGCTGATACAGTCGTCAGCCGGACAGCCCTCGGTGACTGCGAAGCTATCTGTTCCTGATGACATCCGCCTAACACTCCGGCGGCCGATAGCAAGAGGAGCAGGAATGGCGTGTTCGATCTGTGCCTCGACATCAGGAAAGCCTTCATCGGCTACTTCTCACCTAGCGTTTTCTGAAAATCAGCGCGCGCACTCCAATAGGCCAGGACCGCCTGATGGTATTGGCTATCCGCATCTGCCAGGGAAGACTGTTGCTTTAACAAGTCGCTGAGCAAAATCGATTGTTGCGAATAAGCTTCCTTTTGGTTCCGCATCTTCTCGGTTTCGGCATCACGGATCGCCTCGGTGACTGCGAGGTGCGAACGTGCTTCTCGCAGGCGCCTGAAGTTCGAATCCACGTCAAGAAGAATCTGTTCACGTGTGTCTTCGGCGGAGAGCCCCGCCTGCCTCTCTGCGATAGCAGCTTGCTGGATCTTATGGCGCTTTTCGCCCCAATCCCACGGCTGCCAAGTAAGCAAGGCGCCAACCGAGCCGATGTTTTGGGGCAGAAAATTGATATTTGCTGGAGTTACATAGCTGGCTTGGATGGAAACATCTGGAATGTAATGCGTCTTCTCATTCTTGGTTGCCAGCTCAGCCTGACGCATCCGATTTGCCGCCAGTTTAATTTCTGGACGATGATCGAGCGCAATCGCTCTCGCAGCAGGAAGGTCCTGTTCTTCGGGAAGACCTGCGGCGACAGATTCCACCGAAAACTCCGTCTGAACGCTGCGTCCTAAGAGGTGATTGAGGATCTCCTTACGATCCGCCAGCTTGTCTTCGATCATGGTCAGCTGATAGGTCGCTTTGGCTACTTCTGCCTTAACGCTCAACCTGTCAGCTTCTAGTGCAGCATGTTGGCTGAAGCGCCGGTCGGTGAGTTGCAGCAGTTCCTCTAGATATTTCACCACCGATTCTTGTGACTCATACTCGATCTGCGACTGGAGGACTTGATAATACGATTGGCGAACATCGTCTGTTAGCTTCTGCTCGCGTTCGCTATAGGACAACTGTGCCGCGTCGACCTTGAGTCGCTGCTCCGCGATGAATAGACGGATGCGAATCAACTGTGTAAGTGGCTGGGTTGCAGTGACCGAGGCAATCGCTATTGGGCGAGCAGGCGTGTGAAGATCGGTGTTAGAGCCCGGAACCGGGCCCGTTGCTGGGAACATACCGAGTTGCCCTTTCTTGATTGTGAAATCGATGGGCGTGAGCAACTGGGCTGCTAGCACGGATGTGTCGAACCGAGGATACGAGTGCGTCTTTGTCTCTCCTAATGCTTCGCGCTGCTTGCCTACGTCGAACCCCCACTGCTTCAGGTCTCGATTATTGGACTTGGCCAGCGCGATGGCTTCGTCGAGCGTGAGCGCTGCCCCACCGCTGGTTTGCGTGTTTGCAAACGGGATCCGGCACAGCGCGGCAACCAATACGCACGTCACTGCTGATAGGCGCACATCGATCATCGACGGCGGTTCTCCTCACTCAGCAGCGATACTCTATGCTGATGCTGCTAATGGAGTTGCCTTTTCTGCCTCAGCCAATTGCATGGCATTCCACTCGGCGACCCTCTCATTGCGCGATGAATACACGTGGGTAATGTGCTAATGGTTTGCTTTCGAGGCTGCTACGCTGCCGCTTGCTTGCTTTGCTTGAAAAACGCCAGCATATCGGTGTTGATGTGGTCCGCGTGGGTCGTGGGCATTCCATGCGGAAAACCTGGATAAACCTTCAGCGTGGCATTCTTCACAAGCTTGGCGGACGGCAGTGCCGCCGCGCCGATGGGCACGATCTGGTCGTCGTCGCCATGAAGAATGAGAGTGGGCACGTCGAACTTCTTTAGATCCTCGGTGAAGTCCGTCTCGGAAAAAGCCTTGATGCAGTCGTAGCCCGCTTTCATCCCGCCCATCATCCCTTGGAGCCACCACTTCTCCCGAATGCCTTCAGATATCTTGGCGCCTGGCCGGTTGTAGCCGTAGAACGGGAGAGTGATGTCCTTATAAAACTGCGGACGATTTTTCGCATACTGAGCTCGCAGGTCATCGAAAACCTCGATAGGTGCGCCCTCGGGGTTTTTGTCCGTCTTCACCATCAGCGGCGGTACTGCGCTGATGAGTACGGCCATAGCAACACGTCTTGATCCATGCCGCCCGATGTAACGCGCGACTTCTCCACCGCCGGTGGAGTGGCCCACGTGGATTGCGTCTTTCAAGTCGAGTCTTTCTGTGAGAGCCGCGAGATCATCGGCGTAGGTGTCCATCTCGTTGCCATCCCACGTCTGGGTGGAACGGCCGTGCCCGCGCCGGTCATGCGCGATGACTCGATAGCCCTGCTGGCCGAAGAACAACATCTGTACGTCCCAGTCGTCGGCGGTTAGCGGCCATCCGTGACTGAACACTATGGGCTGGCCCTTTCCCCAGTCCTTGTAGTAAATCTGTGTGCCGTCTTTTGTCGTGATCGTGGGCATGAATTTTTCTCCTCTCTGAATTTGTTTGTTCCAGGAACGTCCGCCGAACAGACTGTATTCCGATCAAGCTGTACGCAGTCGCTCCGGATGAAACCGAACTGTTGCGAAAACGGTAAGGGTGGCGAAAATCAGCAATACCAGCAGCTGAGCAACCAGGAATGGCGGTTCTTTCTGTGTTGGAGCCAGTGCTTTCAGCGCCGGTACCTTCAAGAACGATTGGACTACCAAAACGAAGACATTAAGGTAGAGTGCGGTTGCGGCTCCCACCACGTGAACCGCGCGCCACTTGCCAGCGAGATGAAAAACGTAGCGCGCCGGAATCGCAACTGCCAATATAACCAGGGATATGATCGCAACCTTATGCGACGGCAAGAGGTGCTCAAATGGAAAACCGAAACCGGTCAGGCTGGTTAACACGGTGGTAGTCAAGAAAACCGCTGTCAATCCGTCCAGCCGCTTTCCGATGAGGAACCCATACACCACGATCAGACCCGAGACGATTCCGACCAGGCTGATTAGTACGTGCCAGAAAGTGTAAGTCGCAGTACTCATGCCGAGAATCATGATTTACCTTCCTTTAGATCAAGCTGCTTAAGTCCCGATCGCTTCCGATCTCCGCCAAAAGCTTGAGTTCATGGATGCCTCCATGCTCGTCTCTTCAAGAACGCGGATTATTTGTTCCCATGTACTGGTGTCGTTGAATTCATGCTTAACAGGCTCAACTGTAAATGTGGTCCCGTTACCGCGATTGGAATCGGAGCTCGGATTGACTTCGACCACAAACTGAACTATGCCGCAGCAGAGTCATTGCCGCATCACGAAATAGAATGTTTTTCATGTACCCCACTCGGTGCACAGCGAAGTACCTCGATAGTGTTAAAGGCTAGGGAATATCTGAATAAGTAAGTTCCTGGTCGAGCGATGGAGCGTGTTGCAAGTCTCGAGGAGTTCTGGTGAAGGCATTCCCCTCGGGTTTCTCGCCTTGGCCATCACCAACCTCAAGGCAAACAGGGGCTTGCCTGCGTCTATGCGCCGGCCGTCAGCAGCAGTTTCCGCCGACTGAGAAACAGATTGACCAACGCGCAAGTGACAAACAGCCGGTGTGCGTTCTTCTTCAGTCCTCGGTAGCGCAACTTCACAAATCCGAATTGCAGCTTCATCACCTGAAACACATGCTCCACCTTCGAACGCACGCTCGATTTGGTCCGGTTCTTCGCCCGCTCCTGTTCGTCAATCCCATTCTTGTACCGGTAGCGACGATGAGTGTGGTCTTGCGCGCGAGGTGCGCACTCCTTAATTACATGGCTTTGTCCCTTATA
>Ga0066709_100002254_pt1 | contig 13874 bp, 16 predicted proteins | sample GraSoiAngelo_158_FD_79665 | JGI IMG/M metagenome (GOLD analysis project Ga0066709, IMG submission 79665) | Grasslands soil microbial communities from the Angelo Coastal Reserve, California, USA - 14_1009_16_30cm | ecosystem: Environmental > Terrestrial > Soil > Grasslands | place: USA... | reverse complement strand
GCGCCCTGCTCGTGCGGACGTCGTCTGGAACGGAACGCGTCGTCGCCGGTGAGGTCGCGCTCGCTTGAGCGACCGCTTCGCCATCGTCGTCGACGGGACCGCGTCCTTCTCACCGGAGGTTCAGCGCGAGTTCGATATCCGCCTGCTTCCGCTGCACGTGGACATAGGGTCGGAGACGTTCACCGCCAACGTCGATCTGACCGCGGATGAGTTCTACCGTCGCATCGCCGCGCCCGGAGTGCTCACCGGCACGTCGCAGCCGAACATGGGCGAGTGCCGGGACGTCTACGACGCGATCGTCGCGGAGGGGACGAGACAGCTCCTCGTCATGACGATCGCCACGGAGCTCTCGGGCACGTTCTCCGTCGCGAGTACGACTGCTCAGGCCATGCCTGGCGTGAGCATCGAGGTCATCGACACGCGTTCCTTGGCCGGCGCCATCTCGCTCATCGCGACCGCGTGCGCGCGCCTGCGCCGCGGCGGCAGCTCGTTCGAGCAGACGGTGGCGCTCGCCCGGAAGCTCTCGGGGAAGGTCGCGATCTACGCCGTCGCGGACACCCTCGAGTACCTGAAACGGTCCGGGCGGGTGAGTGGGGCGCAGGCGCTCTTCGGCTCCATGCTGAAGATGAAGCCGATCCTCGAGGTCGCGAACGGCGTGGTGCATCCCGCCGATCGCGTGCGCACGCGCGAGAGGGCCGTCCAGCGCATGAAGGAGCTCGTCGAGGCGCGCGTTCCCGCCGGTGCGCGCATCCACGCCTGCACCCTGCACACCAACGCGCCCGATCGCGCGCGCGAGGTGGCGGACTGGGTGCAGGAGCGCTACCACTGCGTCGAGCACTGGATCGCCGAAGCCGGGCCGGTCATCGGCGCCCGCGCGGGCCCGGGGGTCGTTGGACTCTGCTGGTACCGTGAGGAAGACGCGAGATGAGCAGTGAGGCGCGTTCTCGTCCCGGGGTTGCAGGGGCGGAGCCCCTGCGAGGAATAGGTGCTGATCTCATGGCGGCGAAGCCGACATGAGGTTGCGCATGCCGTTCGGCCGGAAACCGAACGAGTTCCCCTCTCACCTCTGGACGCAGTGTCCCAGCTGCAGCGAGATGCTCTTCAACAAGCAGCTCGCGCGCAATCTCAACGTGTGCACGAAGTGCGACCACCATTTCAGGCTCGGCGCGCGTGAGCGCATCGAGCTCCTCGTCGACAAGGCCTCGTTCCACGAGCACGATGCGGCGCTGACCTCGGGCGACCCGCTCGGCTTCACCGACAGCAAGCCCTATCCGGAGCGGATCGCCGCGGCGCAGACGAAGAGCGGCGAGAAGGACGCGATCATCACGGGCGAGGCGACGATCGGGGACAACCCGGTGATCCTCGCGGTCATGGACTTCGAGTTCATGGGCGGATCGATGGGTACCGTTGTCGGCGAGAAGATCACGCGCGCCGCAGAGCGCGCCCTCGCGGAGCGCAGGGCGCTCGTCATCGTCTCCGCCTCGGGTGGCGCGCGCATGCAAGAGGGCACGCTCGCGCTCATGCAGATGGCGAAGATCCTCGGCGCGCTCGCGCGTCTCGACCAGGCGCGCCTTCCCTACGTGAGCGTCATCACCGACCCGACGACGGGCGGCGTGCTCGCGTCCTACGCGTCGCTCGGCGACATCATCGTCGCCGAGCCGGGCGCGCTCATCCGCTTCTCGGGCGAGCGTGTCACGAGTGGAACGGTCGGCGAGAAGCTACCGACCGGCTTCGGCAAAGCCGAGTTCCTCCTCGAGCGCGGCTTCCTCGACCAGATCGTGCCGCGGCCGCAGCTGCGCGAACGGATCGGATTCTTCCTCACCGCGTTCCGCGCCGCGTCCCAGGACCTGCGCTGGAGCCTCTAGCCGTGTCGATGCTCGACCGCATCACTGGAACGAAGCGCACCGTGGAAGCCAACGGTCACCTCCCGGTCGACGCGAATCACATCACCGAGCCCGCGCAGCTCGCGTCGCGCGTGAGCGCATGGGAGGCGGTGCAGGCCGCGCGCAACATCCAGCGCCCGCACACGCTCGACATCGTCGGGCGCGTCTTCGATCGCTTCCACGAGCTGCATGGCGATCGCGGCTTCCGTGACGATCCCGCGATCGTCGGTGGGATCGCGGATCTCGACGGCCGGCCGGTCGTCATCGTCGGCGAGCAGAAGGGCGCGTCGACCGAGGAGAACATCGCGCGCAACTTCGGGATGCCGCACCCCGAGGGCTACCGTAAGGCCATGCGCCTCTACCGCCTCGCGGAGAAATTCCATCTGCCGCTCATCACGTTCATCGACACGCCGGGTGCGTACCCGGGCCCCGAGGGCGAGGAGCGCGGGCAGGCCGAGGCGATCGCGCAGTCGATCCTCCTCATGGCGCGTCTGCAGACGCCGATCGTCGTCGTCATCCTCGGTGAGGGCGGCTCGGGTGGCGCGCTCGCCCTCGGCGTCGGCGACGTCGTGCTCGCGATGCAGAACGCGATCTACTCTGTCATCTCGCCCGAGGGGTGCGCGGCCATCCTGTGGCGAAGCCCGGCCGAGGCCGAACGCGCAGCGAAGGCGATGCGTGTGTCGGGGCCCGACCTCCTCGAGCTCGGTGTCGTCGACGCCCTCATCCCCGAGCCGGCCGGTGGTGCGCACACCGATCACGCCGCGACCGCCGCCGCGATCCGCACCGCGCTCGCGGCTCAGCTCGCGAAGCTCGAGCGTGTGCCGGCGGCCGACCTCATGTCGGCGCGCTACGAGCGGTTCCGCGCCTTCGGTGCGCTCGACGAGGCGGGCGCCGCGCCGCCACCGCCACCGCCGGATTCGTGGTGGCGACGCATGATGAAACGACCGAGCTCTTGAGCGACACCGACCACGTCCTGGGCCTCCTCGACGACCTCATGCGTCTCGCCGACGGCTCACCAGCGGTGACGATCGAGGTCGAGGCCGACAGCTTCGCCGTTTCCGTAACGAGGCGTGGCGCCGCGCGGCCCGACGCGAGCCTCGCGACGACCGAGCGCCCCGCGGTCGCGGGCGACGCGCAGCCCACACGCCAGCCGACGCAGCGCGTGCACGCGACGACGGTCGGCATCTTCAGCCCATCGAAGGAGTGGCATGCCGGCGACGCGGTGTCGCGCGGGGACATCCTCGGTGGGATCAAGTCGCTCGGCCAGGTCGCGAAGATCGTCGCTCCCGCCGATGGCGAGGTCCGTGAGGTGCTGGTCGCCGGCGGTGCGCCGGTGGAATACGGCCAGCCGCTCCTCGTGATCACGCTGCACTGATGGCCACGCGAAAGATCGATATCTCCTACAGCGAATCCGGACACGGCTGGGTCGCGCGCGTGACGACGACGGCGCCGAGAAAGACGTCGCATGTCGTGCGCGTCTCTCGCGCGGAGCTCGAGCGCTACGGCGGCGGCGACGTGCATGAGCTGCTGCGCCGCTCGTTCGAATTCCTGCTCGATCGCGAGGCGAACACGTCGATCCTGCCGGAGTTCGACCTCGGCACGATCGAGCGCTACTTCCCGGAGTACCGGGCGGCGATGAAGCGCAGCTAGGACGGCAGCGCTCGCGCATGGGGAGCGGTGTCGCGTGGCTCTTCCCCGGTCAGGGTTCGCAGATCGTGGGCATGGGCCGCGACCTCGCTGAGCATCATCCGAGCGCCGCGCGCGCATTCGAGGAAGCCGGCGACGCGCTCGGCCTCGATCTGCGCGCGTTGTGCTGGAACGGACCGCAGAGCGACCTCGATCGCACCGCGAACACGCAGCCGGCGCTCCTCACCGCGTCCATCGCGGCGCTCCGCGCAGCGGAGGAAGCGGCCGGTGGTCTCGGCGAGCCCGTTGTCGTGATGGGTCACTCGCTTGGTGAGTTCACGGCGCTCGTCGCCGCGGGCGCGCTGCCGCTCGCGGCCGCGGTCGTGCTGGTGCGTCGCCGCGGCGAGCTCATGCAGGACGCCGATCCGTCCGGCGGCATGCTTGCCGTCATCGGTCTCGATGCCGACGCCATCGCGAAGGCGATCGCCGAGACCGGCCTCGTCGTGGCGAACGACAACGCGCCCGGACAGGTCGTCGTCTCCGGCCCGAAGGCCGGCTTCGAGCGGGCGACCACCGCACTGAAGGACGCCGGCGCGAAACGCGTGATCCAGCTGCGCACGTCGGCGGCCTTCCATTCGCCCGCGATGCGTCCGGTCGGACCGGAGCTTGCCAAAGCGATCGCGGCGACGCCGTTCGCGACGCTCCGATACCCGGTCGTCGCCAACGTCGATGCACAGGTGCACGAACATGCGGCGGATTTCGCGTCATTGCTGGAGAAACAGGTGTGGTCTCCGGTACAGTGGGTCGCCTGCGTGCGGCGTGCTCGAGGGGAGGGCGCGACCGCATTCGTCGAGTTCGGTCCCGGCAATGTCCTCACCGGACTTGCGAAACGGATCCTCCCCGATGCGCGGACCGCGAACGTGTCTGACGTGAAGACACTCGAGGAGGCACTCACTGTCCTTCGATAAGATCCTCATCGCCAATCGGGGCGAGATCGCACTGCGCGTCATCCGCGCGTGTCGCGAGCTCGGTATCCAGACCGTGCTCGTCTACAGCGAGGCGGACGCGCACAGCCTGCCGGTGCACCTCGCCGACGAAGCGATCTGTATCGGCCCCGCGTCTTCGCGCGAGAGCTATCTCAACATCCCGTCGATCATGTCGGCTGCGCTCATCAGCGGTGCGCAGGCGATCCATCCCGGGTATGGGTTCCTGGCGGAGAACGCCGACTTCGCCGAAGTCTGCAAGGAGCATGGGCTCGTCTTCATCGGTCCGCCACCTGAGATCCTCCGGCGCTTCCACGACAAGGTCGCGACGCGCGTCGCGATGAAGACGCTCGGTCTGCCGGTGATCCCGGGTTCGGATGGTCCGGTGAAGACCATGGCCGAGGGGCTGCGAATCGGCGAGGCTGTCGGCTATCCGGTGATGCTGAAGGCGCGCTCCGGCGGTGGCGGTCGCGGCATGCGCAAGGTGAGCGCTCCACAGGAGCTCCAGCGTCTCTGGGACCAGGCGAGCTCCGAGGCCAAGGCGTCGTTCGGTGACGCGGGCCTCTACGTCGAGCGCTGTCTCGAGGGTGTGCGTCACGTCGAAACCCAGATCGCCGTCGACGAGTACGGGAGCGGCATCTGCCTGGGAGAGCGCGAGTGCTCGATCCAGCGCCGCAATCAGAAGATGATCGAAGAGGCGCCGTCCGCATCGATCAGCGAGGAGCTGCGCCAGGAGATCGCGCGGCGCGCGGTCGACGCCGCGGTCCGGTGCGGCTATCGCAACGTCGGCACCTTCGAGTTCCTCGTCGACGCGCGCGGCGAGTTCTACTTCATCGAAGTGAACTCGCGGATCCAGGTCGAGCACACCGTGACCGAGATGACCACCGGCATCGATCTCGTGAAGGAGCAGATCGCGCTCGCGTCGGGGCAGCCGTTGTCTTTCAGCGAGGAACAGATCTGGGTCAGCGGGCACGCGATCGAGTGCCGCATCAACGCGGAGGACAGCGAGCAGAACTTCGCGCCGTCGACCGGCGTGCTCACGACCTGGCTCACGCCCGGCGGGCCCGGGATCCGCATCGATACGCACTGCTTCCAGGGCTACGAGGTGCCGCCCTACTACGACTCATTGCTCGCGAAGGTCATCGCCTGGGGCCGCGACCGCGCCGAGGCCGTCACGCGGATGCAGCGAGCGCTCGACGAATTCACGATCGTCGGCGTGACGACCAACATTCCGGCGCACAAGAAGATCCTCGCGAGCGAGCTCTTCCGCTCGGGTCAGGTGACGACACACCTCATCGACACCGTCGGAGTCGACGCGCTGAGCACATAGCCCCCTCTAGACTCGCCGCGTGACATCGCTGGATCGGGCGGGCATCGAAGCGCTCATCCCGCACCGTGATCCTTTCCTTCTCATCGACCGCGTGACCGAGCTCGAGCCCGGCGTGCGGGCCGTCGCCGAGCACACCTTCACCGGCGAGGAGTGGTATCTGAAAGGCCATTTTCCCGGCAACCCGATCGTGCCCGGGGTCATTCTCGTCGAGTCGCTGGCCCAGGCCGCGACCGTGATGGCCATGGCGCTGCCCGAATACCGCGACGGCCTCGGGCTCTTCGCCGGCATCGATGAGATGCATTTCAAACGCATCGTCCGACCCGGTGAGACCGCGCGGTTCGAGGCCGTCGTCGACAGGATGCGACGCGGTTTCGCGCGCGTGAAGGTCCGCGCGTTCGTCGGCGACGAGCTCGCCGCCGAGGGCGTCGTCCAGGCGATCTTCCAGCCGCGCGCCGCGACTGCGGCGAAACAGACCGCGCGGTGAGCGGAGAACGCTTCCCGCGTCAAGTGGATCCCGAGAAGATGCGCCGCATGGAAGGCCGTCCGGTCATCGAGATCGTCGGCGTGCCGATGGATCTGGGCGGCAATCGTCGCGGGGTCGACATGGGCCCGTCCGGCATCCGCTACAGCGGACTCGTCACGAAGCTCTCCGAGATCGGCTTTCGCGTGCGCGACCGCGGCAACATCCACGTCGCCGATCCCGATGAGGGTCTCGCGACGCACGCGTACAAGAGGGTCGACGCGGAGCGGATGTTCAAAGGTCCGCGCGCGCACAACGTCACCGAGATCGTGCGCGCGTGCGAAGAGCTCGCGAGCGTCGTGGCGGACATCGCGCGCGCCGGCAACATCCCGCTCGTCCTCGGCGGTGACCACTCCATGGCGATGGGCACCCTCGCCGGCCTCGCCCGTGCAGGGAAGCGGCCCGGCGTGATCTGGATCGATGCGCACGGCGACATCAACACTCCCGAGACGACGCCATCGGGGAATGTGCACGGGATGCCCTTCGCGGTCGCGCTCGGGCTCGCGGGCGATCCGTTTCCCGCCGACCTGCGTGGAACGACAAGCGGCCAGCACGGCGTGCTGCTCGGGCTGCGCGATGTCGATCCGGGCGAGCGCGACAACATCAAGAAGGCTGGCGTCACGGCGCTCACGATGGCCGACATCGATCGTCTCGGCCTGGGCCCGGCGATGGAGAGGGCGATCGCGGTAGCGGGAAAGGGAGACGGGATCCATCTGTCGCTCGACATGGACGCGCTCGATCCCGACGAGGCACCGGGCGTCGGGACGCCGGTCCGCGGTGGCCTCACCTACCGCGAGGCGCAGCTCGCGATGGAGATGCTCGCGGCGTCGGGCAAGCTGCGCTCGGTCGAGATCGCCGAGGTGAATCCGATCCTCGACGAGAGCAATCGCACCGCGGCGCTCGCCGTCGAGCTCGTCGCGAGTGCGCTGGGCGAGACGATCCTCTGACGACATCTCGCGCCAGCGACCGCCTCGGTCACGCCGAGCTCGACCGCATCCGGCAGCGCGACGGCCTCGCCCGCGGCATCCGCAACGGCCACGGCATCAAGTGACTACGTGCTCGGCATCGACCCGGCGGATTGGTCGCCGGCCGGCTCTTATCGTCCGCGGCCGCAGTGACGCGCTCGCTCGTGTCGCTAGGTGCGCCCGCGATCCGTGACGGCGCGGTGCACCAGCGCCGCGACCTCGATGTTCCGTCGATCGCGTGCGATATCGAGTGGAGTGTGGCCTTTCGGGTCTGATGCGTTCGGATCGGCGCCGTAGGCGAGCAGCAGCTCCGCGCCCTCGAGATCGCCGGTGAAGGCGGCGGTGTGGAGCGGCGTCCCGCCTTCGCGGCTCTTCGCGTTCGGATCCGCGCCGGCCTCGAGGAGCAGGCGGATGATCTCGTGCTCGCTTGGGCCAGCGTCCGTGGCGACCGCCGAGTGGAGCGGAGTGAAGCCCTGGTCGCGTGAGGGAAGGCTTGGCCTGGCGCCCCGTTCGAGGAGGACCTTCACGACGTCCCGGCGCTTGAAGAAGGCCGCGAGGCCGAGCGGCGTGTAGCCGTCACGGGCGACCGCGTCGGCGCGCGAGCGGTCCTCTTCCACGAGCGCTGCCACGCGCCTTGCGTCGCCGGCGGTGGCCGCCTCGAAGACGTCGAGCGCGGGCGCGCGTGACAGCAGCGCGGCCGCGACCTCGGGCTTGCCGTGGTAATGGGCGAGCAGGACCGCCGACGTGCCGCGCTCGTCACGCGCGGACACCAGTGAGGGATCGGTGTCGAGCATCCGGTCGACCGCGGCGCGGTCGCCCTTCCTCACCGCGTCGAGGAACTGCGCTGCCACCTTCGGCCTCCCCGTTCGTTGCATTACTTAGCCTTGCTAACTAATATCACGGCATGCCGTCGAGCGCAAGAGGACCGGGACGACCGCGCGAACGCGAGCTCGCGGATCGCCTCCACTCCGCCGCGATCCATCTTCTGCGGCGCGCTCGGCGTGGTGATCCGCTCACTGGCGCGACGCCGGCGCAGCTTTCGGCCCTGTCCGTCCTGATGAGCGGGCCAAAGACGCTGGGAGACCTCGCGGCCGCGGAGCAGGTCCGGGCTCCCACGATCAGCCGGCTGGCTGCGGAGATGGTGCGGATCGGTCTCATCCGGAGGCGCGCCGATCCCGGGGACGGTCGTGTCGTGCGTGTCGAGATGACCGCGAAGGGCCGGCGCGTGCTCGGCAAAGGGCGCGAGCTGCGTATCGCCGATATCGAAGGCCGCGTTGGCCGCCTGGACCGCGCCGAAGTCGGAGCGCTCGAGAAGGCGGTGAGCATCGTCGAAGGAATGCTGCGCGACTGAACGGCGTTAGCCTGTTACTCGACAGGGGAGGCCGCGTGCAGATACGTCTTCACAACACGCTGACGCGGCGCGTGGAGCCGGTCGTGCCGGCTCACGCGGGCGAGATCCGCATGTACACCTGCGGACCCACCGTCTACCGACCCGTCCACGTCGGCAATCTCCGCTCGTATCTGCTCGCCGACTGGCTCCGGCGCACGTTCGAGCTGTTCGGCCACCACGTCGTGTCCGTGAAGAACATCACCGATGTCGGGCACATGCGGCAGGACGCGGTCGACCGGGGCGAGGACAAGGTCATCGCCGCGGCGCTCGCGGAGGGAAAAACGCCGATGCAGATCGCGGAGTTCTACGAGGCGGCGTTCCGCGAGGATGAGCGCAAGCTCGGCATCCTCCCCGCGACGGTGTATCCGCGCGCGACCGCTCACGTCGGCGAGATGATCGCGCTGATCGAGCGCCTGCTTGCACGCGGTCTCGCCTACGTCGTGGACGGGACCGTCTATTACGCGGTGAAGCAATTCGCGAGTTACGGCCGCCTGTCGGGGAACGTCGGCGAAGCGCTGCGGCAGGGCGTCCGGTCGGAGGTCGACCCGAACAAACGGAACGCCGCGGACTTCGCCCTCTGGAAGCGCGCGGAGCCGGGGCGGAGCGCGCTGGTGTGGGACTCGCCCTGGGGATCCGGCTTTCCCGGCTGGCACATCGAGTGTTCGGCGATGAGCACCAAGTACCTCGGCGAGCGGTTCGACGTGCATACCGGTGGCGTGGACAACATCTTCCCGCATCACGAGGACGAGATCGCGCAGTCGGAAGGAGCGCTGGGACACCCCGTCGTGGGTACGTGGGTGCACGGGCAGCATCTGCTCGCCGATGGCGTGAAGATGGCGAAGTCCGCGCGCAACACGCTCGAGGTCCACGAGATCGAGGAGCTCGGTCTCGATCCGCTGGCCTTCCGTTACCAGTGTCTCCTCACGCATTACCGCACGCGCATGCACTTCAGCGTCGCCGCGCTGCGCCAAGCTGCTGAGGGCCTCGACCACCTCCGCCAGCGCGTCCGCGTCCTGGCCCAGCTTTCTGGCGACAAGACAACGCCGCCGCGTCTCCCGGAGCGCGTCCGCGTCGCGTTCGGGTCCGTCGCCCTCGACCGCTGGAACGAGCTCCTTCGCGAGCGGCTCGCCGACGACCTCGACCTCCCCGGAGCGCTCGCGCTCGTGCAGGCGTGCGTCACCGACGCCGACATCCCGCCGTCGGTGCGCCTCCAGTTCGTCCACGACGCCGACGTGGTCCTCGGTCTCGATCTCGACGCCGTCGTGCGCGAGCGCACCGATGCGCCACCGGTGGTCCTCGAGGCCGTCGCCGGCCATGAGCTGGCACGTGCGACGCGTGATTACGACGCGGCGGATCGCCTCCGCGCGAAATTCGACGGTGTGCGGGTCGACGATCGTGCGAGCGGTGCGCTTGTCGCGCGCGCTGATCGGCGGCTCGCGCCGCGTCCGCGCCGGACCATCGCGTCGGCGCGTGAGCTTCGGGACCGGCGCGCCAAGCGCGCGGTCCGGTCATGGTCGGTCTGCGTGCTCGCGCGGGAGTGGCCGGACGACGTCGCACGCTGCGTGCGCAGCGTCCTTCGTTTCATTCCGGCCGACGGCGAGGTCCTCGTCCTCGATCAGGGATCGAGCGAAGATGCGAAGCGCCGTCTCGACGAGCTCGCCGCGCGCGAGCCCCGCGTGCTCGTCCACCACGCGGACCGCGACCTCGGTGAGGGCGCGGGTCGGAGCGCGTTGTTGCGCGTCGCGCGCGGGCGATCGGTGCTCGAGCTCGATCCGTCCGTCGAGATCACCGGGCCGCTCTTCACGGTGCTCGAGGAGGCGCTCGGCGATGGCGCGGGCATCGTGGGACCGTGGGGTCTGCGGACGGTCGACTTCAAGCATTTCGATGAGGTGACCGCTGGCGAGTGCGACGCGATACAGGGGTACTGCCAGGCCGCCCGCCGCGACATCCTTCTCGCGATCGGCGGCTTCGACGAGCGCTACCGCTTCTATCGGAACCTCGACATCGCGGTGTCGTCCGCGGTCCGAGAGCTCGGTCTGCGCGCGCTCGCGATCGGGGCCGATCGCGTGACGCGGCACGAGCACCGCGCCTGGGAGGCCCTCTCCGACGAGGAGCGCGAGAAGCGCAGCCGCAAGAACTACGACCGCATGTACAAGCGGTTCCACCGAACGGCGGTGTCGGCATGACGCGCGGAGCGCTCGTGCTGTGCGGCTCGGGCGAGTTCACGCGCGCCATGGCGGAAGTGGACCGCGCGATCCTCGCCGATATCGGGTCGCGTCACGTGCGCGTGGCGATCGTGCCGACCGCGGCAGGCCTCGAGGACACGCCGAGATCGTGGGTCGAGATGGGCACGGCTCATTTCGCTTCACTCGGTGCCGAGGCGACCGGGATCATGGTCCTGAACCGCGGCGACGCAGAGGATCCGCGGCACTCCGCGGCGATCGCGGACGCGGACTGGATCTACTTCTCGGGCGGCAAGCCCGGTCACCTGATCGAAACGCTCTCCGGCACGGCGTTCTGGTCCGCGGTCCTCGCGCGCCACCGCGCGGGCGCGGTGCTCGCTGGCGCGAGCGCGGGCGCGATGATGTTGGGAAGCCGCACCTTCTATTTTCCGGACGGGGTCGGTGCCGCCGGCGTGCCGCGGCGTGTGGCGGTCCGAGACGCGCTCGGCCTGTTGCCCGGCATCTTGGTGGCGCCGCATTTCGATGCGTTTCCGGTCGAGCGGTGGCGGGCTTGGGCCAACAGCTGGCCAGAGGGACATCGGATGCTGGGTATCGACGAAGACACCGCGATCGTCGAGCGTGCTGACGGGTGGATCGTGGGCGGGAGAGGCCGAGCGATGGTCTTCCGCTCGCTCGACGACCACGACGTGCATCCGACCGGCGCGCGCTTCGACGGCATCCATGTCGTCGACGCGGCCCGCACCTAGACTCGACGAATGGCGAGCCGAGAGCGCCGTCGCGTCGTCGTGACCGGCCTCGGCATGATCACGCCGCTGGGCGGCTCCGTCTCGAAGACGTGGGACGGCATCCTCGCGGGTCGCAGCGGCATCGGACCGATCACGCGCTTCGACACGACCGGGCTCGAGACGACGATCGGCGGCGAGGTGCGGGACTTCGATCCCCTCGAGTACATGGACCGCAAGGAAGCGCGTCGCGCCGACCGCTTCGCGCAGTTTGCCGTCGCCACCGCGTCGCAGGCGATCGCTGACGCGAAGCTGGAGATCACGAAGGACCTCGCGCCACGCGTCGGCGTCGCGTTCGGATCGGGCATCGGGGGCGTGAGCACCGTCGTCGAGAACGTCCTGTCGCACGCGAAGGACCCACGGCGGGTCTCCGCGTTCATGATCCCGATGATGATCATCGACATGGCAGCCGGCGAGATCGCGATGAAGTTCGGCGCCAAGGGACCGAACATGGGTCACGTCTCCGCCTGCGCCTCGAGCGCCCACGCGATCGGCGAGGGATCCGAGATCATCCGCCGCGGGCAAGCGGACGTGATGATCGCGGGCGGCTCCGAAGCGGGCCTCATCAAGATCGCGATCGCGGCGTTCAATCAGGCGCATGCCCTGTCGCGCCGCAACAACGCGCCCGCGAAAGCGTCGCGGCCATTCGACAAGGAGCGGGACGGCTTTGTGTTCAGCGAGGGCGGCGGCTGTGTCGTCCTCGAGGAGCTCGAGTTCGCGAAAGCTCGTGGCGCGCGCATCCTTGCGGAGGTGATCGGCTACGGCCAGAGCGCCGACGCGCACCACGTGACCGCGCCGGCCGAGGGCGGCGAGGGCGCCGTGCGCGCGATGCGCATGGCGATCGAAGGCGCGGGCATCGCTCCGACCGATGTGGGGTATATCAACGCGCACGGCACCTCGACGCCGGCGAACGACGGATCCGAGACCGCCGCGGTGAAGACGCTCTTCGGCGATCATGCGTACAAGCTCGCGGTGTCGTCGACCAAGTCGATGACGGGGCACACGCTCGGTGCGGCAGGCGCGATCGAGGCGATCTTCTGCGTGCTCGCGATGCGTGACGGCGTGCTGCCCCCGACCATCAACCAGGAAGTAGCCGATCCCGACTGCGACCTCGACTACGTACCGAACGTCACGCGCAAACAGCAGGTCGACGTGTCGCTCTCCAACTCGATGGGCTTCGGTGGCCACAACGCCGCGCTCCTGCTGCGGCGCTGGGCGTAACCGGTGGCCGACCCGAAGAAGCTCCGAGCCGACGCGAACGCTCTCGTGACCGAGCTCCTGCAGCGGCTCGGCGCGGAAGACGTGCAGCAGCTCGAGATCCGCCGCGGCGGCCTGCGCGTGAAGGTGAGCAAGAATGGCTCACCGCCGGCGGCGTCGACCGCGCCCGCGCCGGCGAAACCCGGCGTCACCGTCACCGGACCGGACCAGCCGGCCCCGAGCGACCTCCCGACGGTGAACGCGCCGCTCACCGGCGTCTTCTACCGCTCGCCGACACCGCAGGCGCCGCCGTTCGTGCAGATCGGCGTGATCGTCAACACGGGCGACGTCATCGCGCTTATCGAGGCGATGAAGCTTTTCAACGAGATCCGCTCGACCGCCGGCGGAAAGGTGAAACGCATCTTCGCGGAGAACGGACAGCTCGTTCGCGCACACCAGCCGCTTCTCGAGCTCGAGCCGATCTGATGGCCGCGGTCTGCGTCGTGTGCAAGAGCGCGCTCGCGGTCGATCGGATCCGTCTCCGCTACGAGGGCCGCTACTACGAGTTCGATCGCGACCGCTGCAAGCTCATCTTCCAGGAGAACCCCGACCGCTGGCTCGACGCGCAGGGCGAGGTGCTCGACCAGCCGCGGTAGCGCACGCGCTTAGAGTCGGACCATGCGTCGCGATGCCGCGTTCGTCAGTGCCCTCGCCGCGCTCACGCTGACGGCGAGCGCCTGCCTGCCCGCGGCACGCGCCCCCACGCCTTCCGTCACGCCTGGACCACCGTCGCCCTCGTCGTCGAGCTCGCCTCCTTCGTCAACTCCATCGCCATCGCCCTCGCCATCGCTCTCACCGTCACCGACGCCGGCGTCTTCGGCCGCAGTCCACACGACGGCCGTCACGCTGCCGGACGATCCGCACTTCTTCTCCGTCGGCGGGCAGGACTCGACCCGCATCCTGCTGTTCGACTCGGCCGCGACTCGCGCGCCGGTCGAGGTGGTCCGATTCGATC
>Ga0066709_100002253_pt1 | contig 13875 bp, 6 predicted proteins | sample GraSoiAngelo_158_FD_79665 | JGI IMG/M metagenome (GOLD analysis project Ga0066709, IMG submission 79665) | Grasslands soil microbial communities from the Angelo Coastal Reserve, California, USA - 14_1009_16_30cm | ecosystem: Environmental > Terrestrial > Soil > Grasslands | place: USA... | reverse complement strand
TTCGCTGCATTCGCCCGATAAAGGAGATTGCTTCGCTTCTCTCGCAATGACACTATCGGCGAATGGTTACACTCACTAGCTGAGAACCGGATGGTGATTCTGTGGAAAAAGAAGACCTTCTTCGACAAGTCTCCAGGGAGCTCAGGGCAGCCTCGCGGACGAACCGGGAGCGTCAGGAACGTGAGCGCATAGAGCAGGCAGCCACTCCTGCGATCACGCCGAAGCAAATCAAGACTAAGATCGGAAGTTCACGGAAAACCAAGAAAGGCCGACGTAAACCGGCACACCGCTGAGAATTCCTTCTTTAGGTTGTGTTTCTCAGAGTCGACAATGTGCTCCTTGAAGCTACATTAGAGCCATGCAAACAGTCGGCTTGCGCGAACTGAAGAATCACCTCAGCCGGTACATCAGGCGGGTCCGGGATGGCCAGCCGGTCATCGTGACCGACCGTGGGCAGGTTGTGGCAGAGTTGCGCCCTCCGGGGCAGATCCCCGCTGGTACGAAGATCGATCCGGCGGTCGCGCGATTGGTGAACCGCGGTCTCTTGGTCCCCGGCGCACGCAACAACGCGCACGTCTATCCCCGCCAGCCACGACTACTGCGATCGAGAACGGCTGCCAGCCTACTAGACGCTGAGCGCGGGAATCGGTGAGGCGGTAACTTCAGGAAGAGGTCCTGGATCGGGCCCGCCGCCCGTTTCCAGGTGAGCCCATTCGAACCTTGGACGCCCTACACTTGGCCAGCGCTCTGACTGCGCGTGCCGCTATTCCGGAACTAGCAATTCTCAGCCTGGATAGCTCTATTCGAAAGTCAAGCCTCGATCTCGGCTTTGAGGTGCTCCCACCGGCCGGGACCTGATCCACCAGTGCGAATCGAAGGTCGAGGACCGTGCAATTTCTTGTCATTGAGAGGCGCTGAGCTGTGCTGTCATCGCGAGGCCCCGCAGGGTGGTTGTGTGGGTGAGGGGGTCTTGTTTGTCATTGCGGAGGCCGTAGGCCCGAAGCAATTTCTGCCAAGGATTACCGTATGTAGGGGGTTGGCTCGGGCCTGTCCTCGCTCCGCGGACTCGGCCGGGCGACCCAACCAGCGACTCGCGTTCGGGGGACCGCCCCGAACTCGCCCGGACGTTTCGGTCGGGCTGCCCTGGCGCGAGCCAGAGATGGCTCGGCGGGAATCGTCCGGGCTCAGACACCGGGGCGGACAACTCCCCCTCCGCTCGTCGGGTGGGTGCCCCGCCCGGCCTCGACGCTGCGCTCGGTCGGGCCCTTCGCCATCCCTCTCTGACCTTGCGTAATATTACGCCAGGGCTGCCACCCGGCTACACGACCACGGCACTGGTAGAAGACATACCTGGCCCGTCCATTGCATTCCCAAGAATCTGAATGATCGTACATATGTTCGCATTTCAGTGGTGCTGGTTGGCGCCGCTTGGAGATTCAAGCTCTTCAGCTGCTCCACGAAAGCGCCGTCGACCGCCGGCAAATTTGCCGGCGAAGGAATCCAAATCGCCGATGGAGTAGTAAAAGAGGCATTTGGCGGGGTAACGGCGTTCTACTTTGGAGGACGCAGGCAAATGGCTAATCTACGCACAATCAGTGGGCACTTTCTTGCCACCAATTGGTCGATCATCGAAGCCGAACGCCAGGGGTTCCGTTTCGGTGCAAGGGGCACCCACACCAGCCGGACCATGATGTTCGATGAGCTCAGCACCGTTCTCACGGTCACCCCCTCGGAAGGTCGCAGAGAGGACTACGCGCTGGCAATTATTGAATCGAACTGCCTGGGAAAGCCGACAGTCGCAACGCGGCGCCTCACCAACCAGAGGTTAGGTGAGCTCTACGCGCTCGATCCTACGGTCCCGCTCTTTCGAGTACTCCGACAATTGTGGGATCTCGACCCAAATAGCGGACGGCTTCTCGCCCTTCAGTGTGCACTTGCGCGCGACCCCCTACTTGAAGCGACGGCCCCAGCCATTATTGCGTTGTCTATCGGCAGCGAATTCCTCCGGGAGCCCATGAAAACGACACTCCGCCTCGCGGTCGGCGACCGCCTGAACGACAGCATACTCGACAAGGTCATACGAAACGCCGCGAGTTCCTGGACCCAATCGGGGCACCTTGCGGGTCGGACCTTTAAGAAGCGCCGCGCCGTTGCCCCCACGGCCATGAATGCTGCATACGCGGTCTACCTGGCGCACGCCTCGGGCTTCCGTGGCGCGGACATCTTTGCCTCAGCATGGCTCACCGTAATCGACTGCTCCCCGTCATCCGGACGTGAACTCGTTCTCGAAGCTAAGCGCCTCGGCCTGCTCGACCTGCGTATCGCGGGGGACGTTGTGGAACTCGCGCTCGATCGACTCGATCCTGCCACCGCGAGGTTCTAGAGAATGGCCCGCGTCGAAGCCCTCGCAGAGCAGTTTGGCCGACATGTCGCGACCCCGTGGCAGCGCACTGTGGCGGGGGCTCAGCGAGTAATCATGATCGTCTACGACAAGGAACTGGAGCGCACGCTGCGCGCGCGGAAGATAGCCTTTGAGACGGCAGCCAAGCAGGCGGGCCACGACTGGCACGAAGTCGATCTCTCGGATGCATTTGCCCGATGGATCATCGGCGACGAGTACCGTGAAGACTACTTCGCCGCGCCGGACAATCTGCAACTGAAGCTTGAGGCGGAATTCCCCGAATTCGTTGCCGAGCGGCTGCGAAGCGTGCTAACGCAACACGATGTTACGGAGACATCTATCGTCGCCGTGTTTGGTGTAGCGGCGTTGTTCGGGTTCACGCGCGTGTCGCATATCCTGAAGCTCATCGAAGTCGATATCCGTGGCCGTCTCGTCGTCTTCTTCCCCGGCCAGTTCGAACAGAATAACTACCGCCTACTGGATGCCCGCGATGGATGGAACTATCTCGCCGTGCCAATAACGCTGTACGGCGAAGGGAGCCCCGCATGAGGATCAAGGATGTCTTACAACGAGATCCCGCATCCTACCCATTAGTCAACCAGGGCCAAGCTAGAATCGCGAGTGCGCTTGAGGAGCTTCGCGGCGAACTCGCGACGTTCGTTTGCGAGGGACAGTACGCTGACGGAATCCAAAAGATCATCCGGTCGTTCCTGGACAATGTTGGGAGGACCAGTCAGCGCGGCGCATGGGTTAGCGGCTTCTTCGGCAGCGGTAAGTCGCATCTGCTTAAGATGCTTAGCCACCTTTGGCAAGATACGGCATTTCGCGACGGCGCGACGGCGCGTAGTCTTGTGCCGGCGATTCCTGACGAGCTTCGCGCTCTTCTCCGCGAGCTCGACACTGCCGGCAAGCGCGCCGGGGGGCTTTTGGCAGCCGCCGGCGCGTTACCCAGCGGCACAATGGACTTTGTTCGACTGACAATTCTCGGTGTGTTGCTTCGAGCGGTAGGCTTGCCAGAGCAGTATGCTCAGGCCCGCTTTTGTCTCTGGCTTCATTCGCTCGGTTATTTTGACCGGCTCAAGGATAGCGTCGAGGCTGGCGGCCGGCCATTCGACCGGGAACTCAACAATCTCTACGTCAGCGGCCCGATCGCGCGCGCCCTCATAGCATGCGATCCGAACTTCGCCAACGGCGAAGCGGAGGCTAAACAGCTCATCAAGGCGCAGTTCCCACCACAGACCACCGACATTACGACCGATGATTTCCTTCGGGTGGCAAAAGAAGCGCTAAGATTGGTCGGCAAAAATGGGCGGATGCCATGCACGCTCCTCGTTCTCGACGAAGTGCAGCAGTATATCGGCGGGTCCAACGATCGATGCCTCCTCGTGTCGGAAGTTGCAGAAGCAGTCTCAAAGCAGATGGACAGCCACGTCATGATCGTCGGGGCGGGACAGAGCGCCCTCACAGACGTTCCCTTGCTGAACAGGTTGATGGATCGGTTCACGATACGGGTCCCATTGTCCGATGCGGACGTCGAAACCGTCACGCGGAAGGTTTTGCTTCAAAAGAAACCGTCAGCGGTTGGCGAGGTTCGAAAGCTATTGGATACTCATGCCGGAGAGGTGTCTCGTCAGCTTCAGGGCTCGCGGATCGGCGAGAGTGTCGAGGATCGGGCGACGATTGTTGACGACTACCCGCTTCTTCCGGCGCGTCGTCGCTTCTGGGAACATTGCTTCCGTCAGATCGATGCGGCTGGCACGAGCAGCCAGCTGCGGTCCCAGTTGCGGATTATCCACGACGCCGTGGCAAAGCTCTCCGATCGGCCCCTCGGCGCCATCGTCCTAGCCGACGAACTGTTCGACGCCCTAGCTCCGGAGCTGGTTAACACCGGCGTTCTGCTCCGCGAGATGAATGAGCGCATCATCCAGATGGGCAAGCCCGAAGGACGGTTGGCCCAGCGTGTCTGCGGGCTGGTGTTCCTAATCGGCAAGCTCAAGCGCGAGGGTGGGGCCGATATTGGGGTTCGGGCGACCAATGAGCACCTAGCGGATCTCTTGATCGCCGACCTGTCTGAGGAGAATGGGAAGGTACGTGCCGGGGTTGAGACCATCCTCAAGAAGTTGGCCGATCAAGCTGTCCTAATGCTTGTCGGCGATGAATACCGTCTGCAAACGCGGGAAGGTAGCGAGTGGGACCGGGAGTTCCGGAATCGGCAGACCAAACTCAACAATGACGACGCCGCTATTCAGTTTAAGCGCGACCAGCTTTTGTACGGTGAGGTAGACAAAATTGTCCGCAGCATCCGCGTGGTTCAGGGCGCTGCGAAGGAACCACGGCAGCTCCTCACCCACCGTGGTGAGGCACTGCCTCCGGTCGATGGCAGTGGTATCCCTGTCTGGATCCGCGACGGTTGGTCCTCTTCCGAAAAAGAGTTGGTTGATGCAGCTCGGACCGTCGGGGCCGACAGTCCGGTCATCTTCGTGTTCATTCCGCGCCAATCGGCCGAGGATCTTCGCCGCCTCGTCGTCGAGGCCGACGCCGCTGAGCAGACGCTCTTCGCGAAGGGCAACCCCACGACGGCCGAGGGCCAGGAAGCCCGGCAGAGCATGGGTAGCCGGCATGCGAGGGCAACCGGTGATCGTGACAGGCTCATCCAGGTGATCGTCGCCAATGCCAAAGTGTTCCAAGGCGGCGGCAGCGAGATCCTCCTGGCAGATCTGGACGAACGGATCCGGGGTGCAGTGGACGCCTCGCTCGTGCGGCTTTTCCCACGATTCAAGGAAGCCGACTCACGTGCATGGGAAGCGGTCATCAAACGGGCTCGCGACGGAGCCGATCAGCCGTTCCAGCCGGCTGGCCATACCGATGCGACGGACAAGCACCCAGTCTGTCAGCAGGTGCTTACAACTATCGGGGCAGGCAAGGGAGGGACTGAGATCCGGAAGTTGCTCCGCGCAAGTCCTTTTGGTTGGCCTCAGGACGCGATCGACGCCGCGCTAATCGCCCTCCATCGCTCGCAGCACATCAATGCCACGCTGAACGGAGCCCCGATCCCACTCGGGCAAATCGATCAGAACAAGATCGCGAAGGCTGAGTTCCGGGTCGAGCAGGCCACGCTCTCGGTTCAAGACCGCCTGGCACTCCGAAGGCTGTTTGGTCAGATCGGCGTCACTTGTAAGGGCGGAGAGGAAGCAGCTAGGGCTCCAGAGTTCCTGGGCAGGTTGATTGAGCTTGCCCGCTCCGCTGGCGGCGCGTCACCCTTGCCTGCGGTCCCCCCTACCGCCGACATTGAGGACATTCAGCGGCTGGTCGGTAACGAGCAGCTCCTGATGATCAAGGCTAAGGCCGAGGATTTGGAAGAACGGATTAAGACCTGGACGACCTTGCGGGATCTTGCCGACCAGCGGAAACCCGTGTGGGACCTAGCCGAACGCCTCGCCAAGCATGCTGACGCCCTAGGCGAAGCTAAGCCGTTCCTGGTTCAGATCGAGGCCATACGGGAGCAGCGTCTTCTTCTCCAGCGTTCCGATCCCGTAGCCTCGATCAGAGTCGAGTTTGCAGGTCTTCTTCGCGCCACAGTGCAGAGGGCGTTTGCCGCTCATGCCGAGGCGTACGAACGCGCCCTGGCGTCCCTGACTTCCAATGAGGTGTGGATGGCGATCTCGACGGCCGATCAAGAGAGTATCAAGACTACCATCGGCCTCTCGGCGCCGCTCAGGCCGGCGGTCTCGACAGACGAGGCACTCGTGGCCTATCTGGATGTCAAGCCTCTGGCGGCCACGCAGACCGAGATTGACGCCGTTCCTGGTCGTGTTTTCCAAGCGATCGAGCGGGCAGCCAAGCTCCTCGCACCTGACGTGCAAACCATCGTCCTAGAGCGCGTGACGCTGCGCACCGAAGTTGATGTCAACAACTGGCTGGAGCGGCAAAGGACTAAGCTCGTTGCGGCCGTGCGCCAGGGTCCCATCCTTGTGAACTGAGGGAGCGGCTGCATGTCGGAATTAGATCGTGACGTCCGTCGGGAACTCGAAAATGCGGTCAGGCGGGCCCGGCGGCTTGCCGAGGATGGTGCGCGCAAGGCGCTAAAGCAACTTGCAGTGCACCATCACGAGCCCTGGGCAACCTCCACCCCCGAACAGCGCAGCCTGCGTAACCGCCTGCGAGCCCATGCGAGGCAGCTCGGTGATCGGCGCGACGAGAAACGCGGTACTCAAGCGATCGACCGACTCACAACCGAATGTGCTTACGAACATTGGCACCGGATGCTCTTCGCCCGCTTCCTAGCCGAAACGGACCTACTGATCGAACCAGCAACGGGTGTCGCCATCTCACTCGAGGAGTGCCGTGAACTCGCGCGCGCGCAGGGACAGGACTGGCTCGATCTCGCGAGCGGCTTCGCCGAGCGGATGCTGCCGCAGATCTTCCGCAAGGGTGATCCAATCCTGGAAGTCGCTCTGCCACTGGAGACACGTTCGGAACTCGAGGATTTGCTAAGAGCGCTACCACGGCATGTGTTCCTCGCGCACGATAGCCTGGGCTGGGTCTACCAGTTTTGGCAGGCCGACCGTAAGGATGAGGTTAATCGAGCGGGAACCAAAATCGGTGCGAACGAGCTATCTGCCGTCACCCAGCTCTTTACCGAGGACTACATGGTCCTCTTCCTGCTCCACAATACGCTGGGCGCATGGTGGGCAGGTAGGGTGCTGGCGGCTCGGCCGGAGATCGCGACCACTGCGAAGACCGAGGACGAACTGAGAGCCGCCTGCGTCGTTGGGGATATCGACTGGACCTACCTGCGGTTTGTTCGCGAGGCGAACGGACCATGGCGACCTGCGGCGGGAACCTTCGACGGTTGGCCTAGGGCTGCCAAGCACGTGACGGTACTTGATCCCTGCATGGGCAGTGGACACTTTTTAGTCTTTGCGTTGCGTATCTTCACCGCGCTGCGCGCTGCTGAGGAAGATCTACCGCCCAAGGCCGCGATCGAAGCCGTACTTCGGGAAAACCTGTTCGGCCTGGAGATCGACCCGCGCTGTACCCAGATCGCCGCCTTCAACCTTGCGCTCGCCGCCTGGCGGCTGGCGGGTTATCAACCGCTTCCGCCACTTCAGTTGGCGTGCTCAGGCCTCAGCATCAGTGCACATGAGCAGGACTGGCTTGCGCTAGCAGGCCAACATGCTCGCCTTCGTGGCGGCATGGCGCGCCTCTACCGCCTCTTTGAGCAGGCTCCGACGCTCGGCAGCCTCATCAACCCACGCGCTCTGGATGGTGACCTGCTCGTGGCCGAGTTCCGCGACCTCCAGCCGCTGCTCGACCAGGCTCTCGCCCACGAGAGCGCCAACGAGACCACCTATGAACTGGCCGTGATGGCCCGCGGAGTAGCCCAAGCCGCAGAAATCCTTACTAGTCAGTTCACCCTCGTGACCACCAACGTCCCTTACCTTGGCCGCGGCAAACAGGACGACGTGCTCAAGGACTACTGCGAACGCATCCACCCTGAGGCCAAGACGGATCTCGCGACTTGCTTTGTCGAACGTTGCCTCGGCTTTTGCCCCTCCGGCGGCAGCATCGCCCTCGTCACGCCGCAGAATTGGCTGTTCTTAGCGTCTCACCGGAAGCTTCGGGAGGGAATGCTGAACAAGAACCAATTTGAAATGGTTGTTCGCTTGGGTGCACAAGCCTTCCAGACGCCTATGTGGGATTTCAACGTGGCGTTTGTGACAGTTTCACGCCGGCGCTCAGAAAAAGCGCATCGCTTTGCCGGGTTGGATGTAGCCGAGCTCGCAACTCCTGCCGAGAAGAAAGAAGGGCTTCGCGGGAAACAGCTCGCCGCTGTTAGCCAAAGTGTCCAGCTGCGAAATCCTGGAACGAAGGTAATGCTCGATAATACTGACCCATCTGCGCTCCTTGGCTCGCATGCCTCGTCCTTTCAAGGCATCAAGACTGGCGATGACGAACGTGTTCGGCGCGGCTTCTGGGAAATCCCACAGATCATGAAGCGCTGGCGCTTTTTCCAGAGCACAGTCGAGCAAACTAAGCACTACGGCGGTCTAGAGAGTCTTCTCGATTGGCTTGATGACGGCTCCGGGTTGGCTCGTCGGCAGGGTTTGGGTGCTTGGGGGCGACGCGGAGTGATGGTTAGTCAAATGGGACAGTTGCCCGTCGCGCTTTTTCTTGGCGACGCATTCGACAGTAATGCTTCGCCGATAATACCTCGACGCGGTCCCGATTTAGCCGCCGTTTGGGCACTTTGTTCGTCTGCCAACTATTCGCTCGAAGTTCGCAAAGTTGACCAATCCCTAAAGCCGACGAACACGAGCCTTGTACAAGTGCCTTTCGACCTCGACCACTGGCAACGGGTGGCCGCGGAGAAATATCCAAACGGTTTGCCCAAGCCGCATTCGGATGACCCGACGCAGTGGCTCTTTGATGGCCATCCGCGCGGCGCGGAGCAGCCCTTACAGGTGGCCGTGGCCAGGCTGCTTGGCTACCGCTGGCCACGCCAGACTGGCTCCAGCTTCCCCGATTGCCCTGCCCTCGGCCCCGACGGCCTCGAATCGCACGCCGACCCCGATGGTATCGTCTGCCTCAGTCCGGTTCACGGCGAGCAGCCCGCAGCGGCACGCATTCGGGCTCTTCTCAATGCCGCGTTCTGAGGGGGGTGGTCGCTGGAGAAAGAGCGCACGCTTATTGCGGATACTGGCTCAAAGGCCGAGACGCTCGACGAGTGGCTGCGCGACGCCTTCTTCGCCCAGCACTGCGCGCTTTTTCACCAGCGGCCCTTCGTCTGGCACGTCCGGGACGGCCGACGAGACGGTTTTCACGCGCTGGTCAACTATCACCGCACTGCTGCAGCGAATGGCGAAGGGCGGCGGACCCTCGATAAGCTGATCTACACCTACCTCGGTGACTGGATCGACCGGCAGCGCGCTGACCAGAAGGCCGGAGCTGAGGGTGCAGACGCCCGTCTCGCCGCCGCCCAGCATCTGAAGGCGGAGCTCGAAAGGATCCTCGCCGGCGAGCCGCCTCATGATCTCTTCGTGCGCTGGAAGCCGCTGCGCGAGCAGTCGATCGGCTGGGAGCCCGACATCAACGATGGCGTGCGGATCAACATCCGTCCGTTCGTGATAGCACAACCCTTTGGAGCACGGACCGCTGGCGCCTGCATCCTTCGCACCAAACCCAAGACCAAGTGGGACAAGGACCGCGGCAAGGAGCCGCAGCGCGATCGCGAGGACTTTCCGTGGTTCTGGGGCTGGGACGGAAGAACACACGACTTCGCCGGCGGCAAGACCTTCGACGGCAATCGCTGGAACGACCTTCACTACACAACCGTCTTCAAGCGGGCGGTCCGCGAGCGCCGCGTAGCAACGAAAGCAGTGATCACACGATGACCGCTCGCTCGGGCGCCTCACCCAAGACACTCGTCGACGCCATGCAGGCGTCGTTCGAGATCAGCCTTCGTGCACCTGAGGGTGTGACCGACCCGGTCGCCTTGCTCTGGACTGATGCGGATGGCCAATGGCGCCCGCTGCTCGCACCTCTCCGGAACGCCCTGCCCCATCTGTACATGCTAGGTGCATATCATCCCGACGCGCGGGAGGGTCCTGTTATTTGGCTCAAGTGCGTCGTCGATCGCACGCTTCCCCAGGTCTCACCACCACCTGGCACTATTCCGATCTTGTACCTTCCCGACGTTAGCCGGCAGGATCTTCGCGCGGGGGGCGACTGCCCCAAGTATTTGCAGCCCTTGATCGAACTTCAGTACCGAGGCACTATGTGGCACCAACGCAACGGTCGGGACTGGACGGTTGAAGCATTCCTTACATCAGATCACGGCCTTGGGCTCGATATTGCATCGGACACGCAGACGCGGCAGGCTATGATTCGTGCCTTGCCCCTTCTCGCGACCGAGCCAGTTGATGGCCTTCGTGGGCGGAGACTTGATGCGGACGACTTCGACAAACTCGTCATCGGTGATCCCATTCGCGACCTTCTAAGTTGGCTGAACGCACCAAAAGCGTTCGAATCTCGCTGCGACGCTGGGCGTTGGAAGACATTTCGGGAAATCTGTTTTCGAGAGTTCGCTTTCGATCCCGAGCAGGATGGACCGACCGCGGCAGCTGACGCCCTGCTCAACGGCGATGGCAAGTGGGACGAGGTTTGGCAGCGATTCCGCGACGCACCGCAAGTGTACGCGGGCTTGTCTCAGCTCCTCCGCCAAACGCATCCGCGGCATCTTCTCGTCGAACCGTCGCGACGACCTGATGTGAATGAGGAGCAAGAGGAACGTCTGCGCCGGGAGCTTGGAGCACTAGTGTCACTCCCGCAAAGTGACGCCTGCGCTCGCGTCATCGCGCTGGAGGAAGAACATAAGGAGCGTCGAGGTTGGGTTTGGATGCAATTGGGTGAAAGCCCCTTGGCGACTGCCTTGGAACCTCTTACGAGGCTTGCACAGTTGGTCCGGACGGCGCTCGGTGGGACGTCTCCGGAGGCTATAGCAGCCGACTACGCCTTGAAAGGATGGCGTTGCGATCGCGCGGCACTCGAGGCGCTTTCAATTGCCGCCTTGTACGCAGAGAGCGCGCTGGTTGCCAGGGTCGTCCGGACGCTCTACGAGCCATGGCTGGACAAATCAGCCCGTCGCTTTCAGGAGCTGATGACGGCCGTTGGCGTGGACCCGCATAAGTTGGCGGCTGGAGTTTCTGCTGAAAAAGATACCTGCATTCTGTTCGTAGACGGCTTGCGTTTCGACGTCGGTTGCATACTCCAAGAGCAGCTCGAAGCACGCGGGCTTCACGTCCGGCTCACACATCGCATTGCCCCGCTGCCAACCGTTACGGCGACGGCCAAACCAGTCGCATCACCAGCGCATGCCGCGTTTACTGGCGGTCCCGATTCTGCAGACTTCACGCCGCTTCTGAGTCGAAGCCAGCAACCTGTGACGGCGGCGAGGCTTCGGGACGAGATGGCCCGCCAAGGTGTTGAGGTCATCGCCTCTGATGAAGTTCGGCTTGCGACCGGCGCCGAGGAAGGCGGATGGGCGGAAGTCGGCAACTTCGATAAGTTGGGCCACGTTCTTGGCGCAACTGTTGTTCGAGAGATGAAGATCGAGGTGGAGGTGATTGCCGAACGGGTCACCGGACTGCTATCCGCCGGCTGGCTCCGCATCCGCGTTGTGACCGATCACGGCTGGCTAGTGCTACCCGGCGGCCTGCCCAAAATTGAACTTCCGCCCTATCTCGTCGCGACGAAATGGAATCGATGTGCCTCGGTCCGGGGCGAATCGACTCCGGCCGTACCCACCTACCCGTGGTACTGGAACGAACACCTGCGCATTGCATCACCACCGGGGATCGGCGCCTTCATCGCCAACGCCGAGTACGCACATGGCGGACTTAGCCTTCAAGAGTGCGTTATTCCGGAGATGATCGTCGAGCGCGGTGAGGAACCCGCGCGGGCCCAGATCGCCAGCATCAGCTGGCGTGGAATGCGGTGCCACGTGACCGTCCACACGACCGCCGCGGGTGTGCGCGTCGATCTCCGCCTCAACTGGAGACTCGCTGCTTCGAGCATCGTCGCCGCCGTGAAAGACCTCGATCGAAGTGGCGAAGCCAATCTTGTTGTATCCGATGACAAACACGAGGGAGCGGGAGCATCGATCGTCGCCCTCGATCGTACCGGCCAAGTACTCGACTACAAACCCACGACGGTCGGGGAGGATTCATGAACATGCAACTCGATCACCTCGACAAGATTGCCGCATCCGTCTTCGACGGCTACCTTGTTCGCAAAGATCTGGTTCGCAAGTATTCGAAGCAATACCCTGTCCCAACCTACGTGGTCGAGTTTCTTCTTGGACGCTACTGTGCGAGCGTCGACGAGGGCGAGATTGAGGAAGGACTTCGAATCGTCGAGAAGGTGCTCAAGGACCGCACCGTCCGGACGGGAGAGGAAGAACTCTTCAAAGCGCGTGCTAAGGAAACCGGGTCGGTCAAGATCATCGACATTGTACGAGCCCGTCTAGACGCGAAGAACGACTGCTATGTGGCAGAACTACCGAGCCTCGCCCTGAGAGAAGTTCGTATCGACGATCAACTAGTCCGAGACCATGAACGGATGCTCACGGGTGGCTTCTACGCAGAAGTAACGATGAGCTACGATGGGATCATTGCGCAAGAAAACGCGGGGCGTCCGTTCAAGGTCGACGCGCTTCGCCCAATCCAGATGTCGAAATCAGATGTGTTGGATATCTTTGCTAGAGGCCGTAGGGCGTTCAATACGCAAGAGTGGGATGATTTTCTTCTTCGATCGATAGGCTTGGAGCCCTCTGGATTTACCGATCGAGCAAAGCGAGTTGCCTTGCTCCGAATGGTTCCGTTTGTGGAGAGGAACTACAATTTCGTTGAGGTCGGTCCGCGAGGAACTGGCAAGAGCCATCTCTTCCAACAGATCTCACCCTACGCACATCTCATTTCCGGTGGGAAGGCGACGGTCGCCAAGATGTTCGTGAACAACGCAACCGGCCAACGGGGACTCGTCTGCCAATACGACGTTGTGTGCTTTGACGAAGTATCGGGCATTTCGTTTGATCAGAAGGACGGCGTCAACATCATGAAGGGTTACATGGCATCGGGTCAGTTCAGCCGTGGCAAGGACAATATTCGCGCTGACGGCAGCCTTGTGATGGTAGGGAACTTGGAAGTTGATATCGAGCAACAGCAGAGAATCGGACATTTGCTCAACTCGCTGCCGCCTGAAATGCGGGACGACACGGCCTTCATGGATCGCATTCATGCGTATGCCCCTGGTTGGGACTACCCAAAGCTCAAGCCGGATGAGCACCTCACCGACCACTTCGGCCTGGTCAGCGATTTTCTGAGCGAATGCTTAAGCCGGCTGCGCCTATCGAACCGGATCTCGGTCATGCAAGAGCGGCTCTACCTTGGCGGCGCTCTCAGCGGCCGCGACATCGAAGCTGTGAATAAGACTGTCAGTGGGTTAACAAAACTCCTGTTTCCGGATCCCGAAATGCCCGTTCCGGATGAAGATTTGGAATGGATTGTGCGAGTTGGACTGGAAGCGCGTCGACGTGTAAAGGAGCAGCAGAAACGCGTATTCAAGAGCGAGTTCCGCAATACGCACTTCAGCTATGTTCTCGGGCCAGACGGGGTAGAGCAGTTCGTGGCGACGCCAGAACTTCACAGCGATGAAGCGATAGAAAGCGACCCCCTGCCGCCTGGTCAGGTGTGGGGCGTGAGTCCCGGTGCCCCCGAGACGGGTCCAGGACTCTACCGAATTGAGGTCACTTGTGGACCTGGCGGTGGTGTCAGAATCCTCAACCAACCCACACCGCCTGCGTTCCGGGAGAGTGTGAGAATTGGTGAGCAGAACCTCTACACACAGGCGAAGAATCTCGTCGGTGACCGAAATCCGCGAGAAGAGGAGTTCTCGATCCAGATGCGCCCGATGGA
>Ga0066709_100002252_pt1 | contig 13876 bp, 8 predicted proteins | sample GraSoiAngelo_158_FD_79665 | JGI IMG/M metagenome (GOLD analysis project Ga0066709, IMG submission 79665) | Grasslands soil microbial communities from the Angelo Coastal Reserve, California, USA - 14_1009_16_30cm | ecosystem: Environmental > Terrestrial > Soil > Grasslands | place: USA... | reverse complement strand
GTCTTCCACTCCAGCACGCAACGTGTACCATCCAGATAACCGATGGCATCCACAAAGTGAACCAGGTTCCACCTCCTGTGAGAAACTGCAAACGCAACCGACGTCAGGAGGCATGGGGGACAGCTGAGAAAAACATCGAGTCTAAGAGGGAAGTGGCTTGCCTTCACCCAAATGTACCGCAGATTGTGCACCTTGTGACCACGCTTGTCAAACCGGAAACACGCAAAAGGCGCGCCGGGCAAGCCTTTTCGGCAAGGTACCCAAATTCGGGACCCATCAAATCGGTCGATGAGACTAATGCACCAAAACGAGCGTCCATCAAAAAAGGCGCGTGGCACGCCATTTCTTCGGCCCCGGCGGTAGCGAGCACCCCGCCGCCCACTCAAGGTCCCCGATGACTCAAAGCCCGCCGTCAGGCGGCGGGCTGCCCTTTGTTTCTGCCTGCGGCGCTCCACCTTGACTGGGCAGGAAACCCCCGCTCGCTTCCCGTGAAGCGTAGCGAGTCGTCCGGCCGACAAGTCCACACTAAATTTTCAGCCCGATTAAAAATCTATGTGGAACGACATTCCAGCAGACGAGCTGAAACAGCTCATGGATGAAATCGACGCAGTCGAGCTCCATCCGGACGAAGAACTGGAGCCCTGGCTCGAGAATCAACTCTCGTAAAGAGAGACGACGAGAGGGGGAGAAAAACCTCCCGCTCTCTTTTCTTTTTGCTCGGCTTCACCGTTCAAGGTGTCTGTTCTTTCGTAATCTCCCGTGCGGCTATAAGCCGATGACATAGTTGCGTGGGGTACAGACCGCATCTTGCATAGCTCGAAATTCAAGAAGATTACTGCGCATGTGGCATAAGTTACTCTGTTTGCTTACCGTGACGGCGATGGCACTGTGTACGTGCCATTGCGGCGGAGGCCAAAGCATTTTTTCGACATCTCGCGGTATCCCCGACACAAACACGCCTGGTGGGAATTCCGTAGCGAACACCTTCAATGACATTCAATCCGGCCCTGGATGGAACGGATACGCGCTATTGCCACCCTCCTACCACATCTGCGAGTCCTGCTCACCGGCTGGCCCAGAAGCCACATGGTCAACTGAACAGGGCGTAACATCTCCCTCACTGAGCGGTGGTGCGATGCGATTCAATCTCGGCGGGAGTAAGCCATTTGCGGACACTCTGTGGAACGTGAAATTCACGAAAAGGCTGCCGGATGAGAAGATGGTTCCCCGCCTGCACAACTTTACGTATGACCTGTCCTTTTTTGGCGCCGATCTCGAGACTTCCCAAGCCCTGGAATTCGATATCAATCAGTTCTTCGCTGGAAAATCATTTATTTGGGGGCACGAATGCCGTATTGCTGGTGGTCACGAATGGGACACCTGGGACAATGTCAACAAGCATTGGGTGAAGAGCGGCATTGCGTGCAACCCTGCGAATAATGCCTGGAACCACTTAACCATTCGCGTACAACGTACGTCCGATGATCGCCTGCTGTTCCAATCAATAACCCTGAACGGGGTGACTCACACCTTGAACCGATATGACAACCCAAGTTCTACAACATGGTACGGCCTCACGGTGAACTACCAGATGGATGGGAACAGAAACCAGCAGCCGTACACCGTGTATTTGGATAAGTTCAACTTCACCTATTTCTGACCTTTCTGACACTTCGCCATTCCCCGAAATTATTGAGCCTAGTTACTGGACCTTTAAGGAAATTAATCGCCTGCTGGAAGAGAAAGAAGAACGTCTGAAGAGAGCGAAAACAGCAAAGGATCAAATTCAGTAAGGCGCTACTTCGGTTTCGTGCTCGTGCCGCCGCGTCCCATGAATTACTCTCAGTCATTGCGTTCAGATCGCTTCATTTTACCGTGGGATTCTCAATATCAAGACTAACCAGTTGACTCGTTCTCTGAACTGAGCACGCTGAGGGAGATTAATCAAAACAAATCCAACCACCAGGGCATGTCTTACTGGCTTATCATCACAGGCAGCATCAACCGTCAAGGTGACGCCAATGGATGCACAAACTCATTGGGAAAAGATCTACACCGAAAAAGCCCCAGACGCAGTCAGTTGGTACCGTCCGCATCTTGAGACATCCCTCCAGCCTTATAGAACAGCTAGCGCCTAACCACTCCGCACCTATCGTCGATGTCGGGGGCGGTGAATCCACACTGGTTGATGACCTTCTCGCGTGTGGTTACGAGAACATTACGGTGCTGGACATTTCGCAAACTGCGATCGATGCAAACAGCAAACGACTCGGGGACGCTTCCGAACATGTCCGCTGGCTCGTGGCCGACATTACGAGAGTCGAACTGGAGCCGTCTGCCTATGATGTGTGGCATGATCGCGCTGTATTTCATTTTCTTACTACGCCAGGCGACCGTGTCGCCTATGTCCGTCAAGTCGCGCACGCAGTGAAGCCCGAAGGCCATGTGATCGTAATTACTTTTGGACCAGAGGCGCCCCACGAAATGCAGTGGCCTTCACGTAGTCCGGTACGACACTGAATCATTGCACCGGGAGTTTGGCGTGCGAACCATGATTTCAGCGGAACGAGCCCAGCAGTGGCGCAAGAATTCTTGTCGAGCTTGCACGTGACCGCGGATTTGACTGTCGAAGCTTCCCCGTCTGTGGCCACTCATATCGTGTGCGTGGATGGGTTGCCCCACATCTTTTTTGCGAATTTCAAGGGGCTGGTTGGAGGCAGGAATCCAGGGTAGTTCTCCCACAAGCGCGAGTAACCGCCCGAGTGCCCCATCCAGTTGTCGGTGTTCGGTGAAATCGCGAAGGCCCGTTCTACGCTTCTTTCTGCAGCCAATCCACAGGAGAAGATCGCGGCTAATCGAAATCGAATGAGAATTTTCTGATGAACTTGCCGGCACCGAGAACCGAATCGCCGTAGAGCGTAAACGCGACAACGATACCCTGCAAGATTACAACACCTACGTCCAGCAATTCCCGCACAATATCTTCGCGGGCTGGGCAGGGTTCAAGCCGAACGACGCATACTTTGCCGTATCGGAAGGATCACGGCAAGTACCCAAAGTGGATTTCTCGAATCCCGGTGCGGCAACTCCGCAACCGAGTCCGCAGACGGTTCCAGCACATTGAAGGTTGCAAAATGCTCCGCACATATTCGCATTGAAAAGCCTCTTCTCTGCCTTAGTAGACGAGCTTTAGGGAGAATTGAATCTGGCGTGAAGATCCTGCCGTCTTGCTTATGACGCCAAAGCCGCTCCCGCGGACGATATTCGACGGCAATCCGAAGTTCACAATATTGAAAATATTGAAAAACTCCGCTCGGAACTGGATTGTTGCTAGTTCACCGCCGCTTTTCCTGTGGCCGATGGATGTGTCTTTAATCAGGGCGATGTCAAAGTTGTGAAAGCCAGGACCACGAAAAGTGTCCCTGCCCAGGGTTCCGAAGCGTCCCTGGTTTGGACCGCTGCCTCCAGGAATGTTGATGGGAATATTGAAGAACGAGGTATTGTTCGCAGCGCGTCCGAAGTAGTCGGCGCGATTTGTGCGACCTGTCGAAAGTCGCGGCTTCTCGATTAAGTCAGGGCGGTCGGTTCCACCAGCACCAACACCTGTCTGCTGTATGCCGGAGAATACGGTGAATGGCGGCCCGCTCGTCAGTGTCGTGATGCTCAGGACCTGCCAGCCGGAAGTCAGAATTTTCACGAGCGGGCGAAAGAAACTCACTCGATCGAGCGGCAGAAACTCGATCAGGCTGAGGGTAAAAGCATGAGTACTGTCGAATGTCGATGGTCCCTTTTCTGCTCCAGGATCCCAAGGATTCTGGGGGAGAGCCTGCAGGATCACTCCGGCTGTTCCAAAGAGTCCGCCCAGCACAGAACTCGTATCGTCCAACGACTTCGAATAGGTGTAGCTGGCCTGCATCTGCAAGCCGGCCCATGCGGACTTATTGCTGATGCTGGTTTGCAGGGAATGATAACTGGAATGAGACTCGCTGCTGATGAGACTCTCAGAACCGTAGCCTCCGATTGGGTGGCCGGTGGAATCGAAAGTAGTGAACGGCGCGAATGCCGAATCGGCTCCGCTATAGCTATTGGGAGAATAGACACTCGGCAGATGAATGCCTACGGTCGCAACATAGGAAGCGCTTGCGCTCAGGTTGCCGAAGCCGTGATCGATAGCCAGCCTGTAACTGCCGATTGATCCGTTATTGAAATCTGCTGCAATTCCGACTGCGTTGGGAAGCTGGATTTGATGCCCGGGGGTCATGGCAGCGAGGTCGTCCTGAAAGCGTTGCAGATCGAACTGAGTGTTCGGCCTGACTTCTTCGCTTCTTTCGTGTGGAAAGATGAGTTGTCCTTGGGTGTTGTACGCCGGAGGTGAGGTAAGGTCAGAGCTACGAATGTATTTTGAAATGGAATGGGAGCACCGGGCAGAGCGGTCGTATAGGCATTGAAGACGAACGGAATCCCGGCAGTCAGGAAATTTTCCTGCCACAAATTTGGCAGACGAGTCGCCATGGAACCGCCCGCGTGCAGTACAGTATTCTGGGCAAACTCCCAATCAATGGCCAATCGCGGGCCCCAGCCGTTCCAGTCCTGCGCGTATGGAGGCTGCGGGTTAATGTGCGTCTACGATTCCCCATCCATGTTTTCCCCTTCGCCACTAGTCGGCCAAACTATCTCGCGCTACCGCATCATCGAGGAGTTGGGGCACGGTGGGATGGGAGTTGTCTACAAAGCTGAAGACACCGAGCTAGGCCGCTTTGTTGCACTCAAGTTCGTGCCCGAACTAGTGGCCCGAAATGCTGTAGTGATAGAGCGCTTTCGCCGAGAGGCCAGGGCTGCGTCAGCGCTAAACCATCCGAACATTTGCGTGATTTATGAGATCGGGGAAGCGCAGGGGCGGCGCTTCATGGCGATGGAATATCTGGAAGGGGTGACGATGCGGGAGCGCATTGCGCAGTCACCGCTGCCTTTGCCGTTGTTGCTCGATCTGGCGATTGAAATCGGCGACGCGCTGGATGCGGCCCACAGCCACGGGATTATTCACCGCGATATCAAGCCGACGAACATATTTGTCACGACGCGCGGACACGCAAAGATATTGGACTTTGGGCTGGTGAAGCTAATTGCTGGGGATGAAAGCGGCCCGCTGGATGGCGACACCTTATTAACGGGTCCCGGGGCCAGCGCTGGGGACGATCGCCTATATGTCGCCCGAGCAGGCGCTGGGGAAACCGCTGGATGCGCGCACGGACTTGTTTTCTTTTAGAGCCGTGCTGTACGAGATGGCGACAAGGGTGCAGCCCTTTCAGGGACAAACGTCGGCTGCGGTCTTTGATTCGCTCATTCATACCGTTCCGGAATGGCCTCTGCGTTTTGACGCGTGACGCTGTGGCGGAGCAAACCGGATGGAAGTTCGCGGACACAATTGACGTATCCGCCGATGCAGGCGCACGTGCCGCGCTGGTCGCCGGACGGCACTCAGATCGCATTCATGGCTTCGCGTCCGGGAAAACCATGGAAGATTTTCGTGATGCCGGCGGAGGGCGGCATGGCACGCGAGGTGGTTCAGGGAGATCGCAACCAGGGCGATCCGACGTGGATGCCGAAAGGCGATGCGATTGTATTCGCGGGAATGCCGTGGCTGGATTATGGAACGTTCGCGGGGCCGAACATTCACGTTGTGGACTTGAAGACTTCGCAAGTTTCGGATGTGCCGGGCTCGGAGAATCTTTTCAGTCCACTTGTTCTCCCGATGGGAGATTCATTGCCGCGTTGTCGGCGGACTCGACGAAGCTCTTGCTCTACGACTTTGAAAAACAGAAGTGGTCGCAGCTCGCTGTGGAGAAATTCGGATTCGAGAACTGGTCGCACGATGGGAGTATTTGTACGCGGAGGATTATTCTGGCGATACCGATGACCTTGTGCAGATCAATGCGGCAAATGGCAAGATCGAACGGCTATTCAGCGTGAAGCAGATCCCGCGCGGATTCGATCCGTGGGAATTCTGGATCGGGCTGGCGGCCGGATGAGTCACTTCTGATGATGCGTGACCGCAGCACTCAGGAAATTTACAGCCTGGATGTGCGACTTCCGTAGCGGTCTCACGGCTTCTTTTCTTTGTCGATGCGGATTTTTAAACCGGTTTTTGGGCAGGAAGCAGCCTGGGCACGTCTCGCTGACCTCCGAGGCGAAGCCTGAGACGATCCAGATAGAGATAGACGACTGGTGTGGTGAACAGAGTGAGCGCCTGGCTCACGATCAGGCCACCAACGATCGTTATCCCCAGGGGACGGCGCAGTTCTGAGCCGGTTCCGGTGCCGAGGGCGAGAGGCAAGCCGCCCAGGAGCGCAGCCATCGTGGTCATCATGATAGGGCGGAAGCGCAGGATGCAGGCTTCGTAAATGGAGTCGCGGGAGTTCTTGCCTTCGCTGCGCTCGGCTTCCAGCGCGAAGTCGATCATCATGATGGCGTTCTTTTTGACGATGCCGATCAGCAGAATGATTCCGATCAGGCCGATGACATTCAGTTCATTATGCGAAAGCAGCAGCGCAAGGATCGCGCCCACACCTGCCGAGGGTAGCGTGGACAGAATGGTGATGGGATGAATGTAGCTCTCGTATAAAACGCCCAACACGATATAAACCGTTGCCAAGGCTGCGAGGATGAGGATCGACTCGCTGGCAAGCGAACTTTGGAACGCGGCAGTTGTTCCCTGAAAGCTGGCGTTAATCGTTGTCGGGAAGCCGATGGAACGTTCTGCCTGCTTGATCAGTTGCGTGGCCTGTCCGAGCGCCACGCCCGGAGCAAGATTGAACGACAGAGTGACTGATGGATATTGTCCCTGGTGACTGACGGCGAGCGGCGTGTTCGATGGGCCGAAGCGGGCGAAGGCAGCGAGAGGAACGGGCGTGCCGCTGGATGCCCGAACATAGATGTTCTGCAACGCCTCAGTGCTGCGCGAGAACTCGGGAGCAACCTCCATCACGACGTGATATTGGTTCAGTTGGCGATACATGATGGAGACCTGGCGCTGGCCGAAGGCGTCGTAGAGGGCGTTGTCGATGTCGGCGGCCGCGACGCCTAATCGCGCGGCGGTATCGCGGTCGATGATCACGGTAGCCTCGAGGCCTTTGTCCTGCTGGTCGGTATTCACGTCGCGTAGCTGTGGCATTGAACGCAATTTCTGCAGCAGGCGTGGCGCCCAGTTATTGAGATCGTTCAGATTCTCGCCTTGCAATGTGTACTGGAATTGGGCCTGACTCTGGCGCCCGCCGATAGTCAGGTCCTGCGCCGATTGCATGTAGAGAGTCGCGCCTGGAACCACGGCAAGCTTCCGGCGCAAGCGACCGATCAGTTCGTCAGCGGAAATCTTGCGTTCGGAAAGCGGCTTCAGGGTGATGAACATGCGTCCGGAGTTGGAGGAGGTATTCCCGCCCGCGAAACCGACGATGGTTTGCACCGCAGGATCCTGCATCACGATACCCACGAATTGAGTCATCTTTTGTTTCATCGCGTCGAAGGAGATGTCCTGGGCGGCCTGCACTGATCCAACGATTCGACCGGTGTCCTGTTGCGGGAAGAAGCCCTTGGGCACCACTACGTACAGATAGATACTCAGGCCCGCTGTGATCAGGGTGATTGCCAGCACGAGCGGCTGGTACCGGAGAACCCATCCCAAGCTGACGCGGTACATGCCGAGAATGCGGTCGAAGATTCTTTCGCTGAGACGGTAGAGGCGACCGTGCTTCTCCTCATTGAGAGGGCGCAGGAATTTTGCGCACATCGTGGGTGTGATGGTGAGCGACACCAATAACGAAACTCCAATAGCTATGCTCAATGTGACCGCAAATTCGCGGAACAGCCGGCCCACGATTCCGCCCATCAGCAGAATTGGAATGAAGACGGCGACGAGTGAGGTGCTCATTGAGAGCACGGTAAATCCAATTTCGCGAGCACCGCGAAAGGCGGCAGCTAGGGGCTCCATTCCGTGCTCAATGTAGCGCGTGATGTTTTCCAGTACGACGATGGCGTCGTCCACGACGAAGCCCGTAGAGATGGCGAGCGCCATCAACGAGAGATTGTCGAGGCTGTAGCCGAGGAGGTACATCACGCCGAAGGTTCCGATCAGTGAAAGGGGCACGGCAACGCTGGGGATTAGCGTGGCGCGAAAGGTCCGTAAAAAGGCGAAGACAACGAGAATTACCAAGAAGACGGAAATGACCAGCGTGACTTCAATATCGTGAACCGAGGCACGAACCGTGATGGTGCGGTCAAGGACGACGCTGAGGTCGATGACGGGAGAGATTGAGGATTTCAGGATGGGCAACTCTTCGCGAACCCGGTCGACGGTGGCGATGATGTTGGCTCCGGGTTGGCGGAATACGATGACAAGCACGCCCGGTTTGCCGTTTGCGAGCCCGATGTTGCGGATGTCTTCGACGGAGTCCTGCACGTCGGCAACGTCGCCGAGCCGAACGGGTGCGCCGATCTTATACGAGACGATCAGCTTCTGGGATTGCTCGGCGCGGAAGATCTGATCATTGGCATTGATGGACCAAGCGTTGATCGGACCGGATACTTCGCCCTTGGGTCGATTGGCATTGGCTGCGCCTAACGCAGTGCGAACTGTATCGAGACCGACGCCTAATTTGTTAAGGAGAGTCGGGTTGACTTCGGCGCGGACGGCGGGACGCGCGCCTCCCCCGACGAATACCTGGCCCACGCCTTCGACCTGAGCGAGCTTCTGCGCCAGGATGGAATCGGCGGCGTCGTACATTTTGGGGAGAGTGATGATGTCGGAGGTCAGAGCCAAGATCAGAATCGGCGCGTCGGCGGGATTGACTTTGCGGTACGTGGGATTGCCGGGGAGATTTGCCGGCAGCTGACTACGCGCGGCATTGATAGCGGCTTGGACGTCGCGGCCAGCAGCGTCGATGTTCCGGTTCAACTCGAATTGCAGTGTGATGTTCGTCGATCCAAGTTGGCTGGTTGACGTCATCTGGTTAATGCCGGCAATCCGTCCGAATTGCCGTTCTAAAGGAGTCGCTACGGCCGATGCCATGGTTTCAGGACTGGCCCCGGGCAAACCCGCGCCCACCTGGATTACTGGAAATTCAACTTGCGGGAGCGGCGCAACGGGGAGGAAGTTGAACGCCAATGCTCCGGCCATCAGTACCGCAACCGCCAGCAATGAGGTGCCGATCGGGCGCTTGATGAATGGAGCAGAAATATTCATGCTTCATCCGCGGAGACGTGGTCCTCAGCCGGAAGCTCAATGCGGTTGCCAATCCGGAAGCGGGAGAACCGCTGGGCCAGGCGATCGAACCAGAGATAGATGACCGGAGTTGTGTAGAGGGTCAGCAACTGGCTGAGCAGCAGGCCGCCAACAATCGTTATGCCAAGCGGATGGCGTAGTTCCGATCCCGTGCCTCTGCCCAGTGCCAGAGGCAGCCCGCCGAGGAGCGCGGCCATCGTGGTCATCATGATGGGACGGAAGCGCAGCAGACTAGCCTGGAAGATCGCTTCTTCCGGCGGTTTATGTTCCTCGCGTTCGGCTTCCAGCGCGAAATCGATCATCATGATGGCGTTCTTCTTCACGATTCCGATCAGCAGGATGATTCCGATCAACGCCACCACTCCGAGATCATTGCGCGTGATCAGTAACGCAAGGATGGCGCCCACGCCGGCGGATGGCAGAGTGGAGAGAATTGTAATGGGATGGATGTAGCTCTCGTATAAGACTCCTAACACGATGTACACGGTGATGATTGCGGCCAGAATCAGCCAGGGCTCGGATGACAGGGAGTTGCGAAACGCCGCTGCTGTTCCCTGGAAGCTCGTGTGGACGCTCGTGGGGAGATGGATTTCCTGCTCCGCCTGATCGATGGCTTTGGTTGCTTCGCCGAGCGAAACTCCGGGTGCCAGATTGAAGGAGAGCGTCACAACCGGGAACTGTCCCTGATGGTTAATAGCGAGCGCGGTATTCGATGACTCGAAATGACTGAAGGCTGAGAGCGGAACCTGCGTTCCCGTGCTTGACTTCACATAAATATTGTTCAGGGCGTCGGGGCTCTGCTGGAACTGCGGACCGACCTCGAGGACTACATGGTACTGATTGAGTTGGGTGAAAATGGTGGATACCTGCCGCTGGCCGAACGCGTCGTACAGCGTGTCATCAATCGCTTGAGGAAGGATTCCGAGCCGTGAGGCGGTGTCGCGATCGATCACGAGATCTGCTTGTAAGCCGTTGCTTTGTTGATCGCTGGCGACGTCGCGCATTTGAGGAAGGGCGCGAAGCTTTTCCAGAAGCTGGGGAGCGATCATCCCCAGTTCCTGCGCGTCAGCATCCTCCATTGAGTACTGATACTGCGTACGGCTGACCCGGCTTTCCACCGTCAGATCTTGAATTGGCTGCATGTAAAGCGTGATTCCTTCAACCTTTGCCACTTCGGGCTGCAAACGGCGGATGATCTCGCTGGCAGTGGAGCTGCGCTCGTCGCGCGATTTCAGGTTGATCTGGATGCGACCGCTGTTGGGAGTGGTGTTGATGCCGTCGATTCCGATGAAAGAAGAGAGACTGTCTACCTCAGGATCTTTCAGAATTACATCCGCCAGAGCGTGCTGGCGTTGCGCCATGGCGGCGAAGGATACACTTTGCGGAGCTTCGGAGATGCCGAGAATCGCGCCGGTGTCCTGGACAGGGAAAAAACCTTTAGGTACGACCACGTATAAGAACAATGTCAGGACGAGGGTGGCGGCGGTGACCAGCAATGTCGTGGTCTGGTGCTGCAAAACAAACTTCAGGGTGCGGCCGTAGAATTCGATCACGCGACGGTAGAAATTCTCTGAGGCACGATAGAAGCGGCTCTGGCGTTCCGGATCCTGTTTCTTCAGGAGCTTGGCGCTCATCATTGGAGTCAAGGTGAGCGAGACAACGGCTGAGACCAGAATGGTGACGGCCAGGGTCACTGCGAATTCCCGGAACAGGCGGCCTACGATATCCGCCATAAACAGCAGCGGGATGAGCACCGCAATCAAGGACACGGTGAGTGAAACGATGGGGAATCCGATTTGCCCCGCGCCTTTGAGCGCGGCTTGCAGCGGTGATTCGCCTTCCTCGAGGAAGCGGTCGATGTTCTCGATCATCACAATGGGGTCGTCAACCACAAATCCGGTCGAGATGGTCAGCGCCATCAGAGTCAGATTATTCAGGCTGTAGCCAAGCAAATACATCACGCCAAAGGTGCCCACCAGCGAAAGTGGAACAGCAACGCTCGGGATGACGGTCGCGGAGAGATTCCTGAGGAACAGGAAGATCACCATGACGACCAGCACGACAGTGAGCATCAACTCAAACTGAACGTCCTTGACTGAGGCGCGGATGGTCCCGGTGCGATCGGTGAGAATTTGCACCTTTATCGCTGAGGTCAACGAGGACTGCAGCATGGGCAGCATCTGCTTAACGTGGTCAGCGACGCTGATGATGTTGGCGCCGGGCTGGCGCTGGATATTCATGATGACAGCCGGGGTAGCGTTCACCCACGCCGCCTGCTTCACGTTCTCCGCGCTGTCCACGGCAGTGGCGATAGCAGAAAGCCGAACGGGGGCACCGGTGCGGTATGCGATGACGACCTCGCTGTACTGTCTGCTGGAGGTCAATTGATCGTTGGCGCCGATGGTGTAGGCCTGGCGAGGACCGTCCAGCACGCCTTTGGCCTGATTTACGTTTGCAGTCCCCAGGGCGGCGCGGAGATCTTCAAGGCTCAAGCCATACGAGGCCAGCGCGGTGGGATTTGCCTGAATGCGCACCGCAGGCTTCTGGCCACCGCTGATGGAGACCAGCCCTACTCCCGGCATTTGCGAAATCTTCTGGGCCAGCGCGGTATCGGCAAGGTCTTCGACTTTTGAGAGTGGCAGTGTGTCAGAAGTCAGTGCGAGCGTGAGAATGGGCGCGTCGGCCGGGTTAACTTTGCTGTAGATGGGAGGGTTGGGCAGATCGCGGGGCGGATACGTTGTGGCAGCATTGATTGCCGCCTGGACCTGCTGTTCCTCCACGTCAATGTTTTGATCCAGATTGAACTGCAGTGTGATGACGGAACTTCCCAGCGAACTGGTGGAGCTCATCAGGTTGAGGCCGGGAACCTGGCCAAACTGGCGTTCGAGCGGCGCTGTCACTGAAGAGGCCATCACGTCGGGATTGGCGCCGGGGTAGAACGTGACCACTTGAATCGTGGGGTAGTCGACTTCGGGAAGGGCGGAGACGGGAAGCTCACGATAGGCGACCAGGCCCACCAGCAGCAGGCCCACCATTAATAATGTGGTCGCCACCGGCCGGAGAATGAAGATGCGCGACGGGCTCATGGAGCGCCCGTAGCAGTCGATTGCTGATTTCTCTGTCCAGCAGGCGCCCCGGTCCGCGGGTCGACTTTCATGTTGGGCTGAAGTTTGTCCTGGCCGTCGATGACAACCACATCTCCGGGGGCGAGGCCGCTCGCAATGGAGGCGAGATTGTTCTGCGTGAGGGCAACTGTGACAGGGCGGACCTCGACGGTTTTGTCGGGCTTCACGGCGAAAACGAAAATTCCCTGGGGACCGCGCTGGATGGCGGCTGAGGGGATCACCGTGGCATCGCGCTGCGTTTCGAGTAGCAGGTGCACATTGACGAACTGGTTGGGCCAGAGCATCCGGTCCTTGTTGTCGAAAACGGACTTGAGACGGCCGGTGCCGGTTGTGGGGTCAATCTGATTGTCGATGGTGATTAGTTTGCCGGTGGCCAGCTTCGTCTGATCATCACGGCTGTAAGCATCGACCTCGAGCGGACTGCGCTGCATGTGCCGGGCAACGCTGGGAAGCTGATCCTCGGGCAACGTAAACAACACTGAGATCGGTTGAAGCTGTGTGATCACCAGCAGCGGGTTGGTATCGGCAGCATGCACCATGTTGCCAGCATCGATGAGACGCAACCCGATCCTTCCGCTGATGGGAGCAGTGATGCGGCAGTAGGTGAGGTTCAGCCTGGCGTTATCGATGGCGGCCTGATCAACGCGCACGGCACCCTCAAGTTGCTCGGCGGCGGCTTTTTGGGTATCGACCTGTTGCCGCGACATTGCGCCGGAGACTTCGAGGAGTTCCTTGAAGCGCTGGTAGTTCAGTTGGGCATCGCGCAGCTGTGCCTGATCGCGGAACAACGCCGCCTGGGCCTGGCTAAGTGCGACCTGGTAAGGCCGGGGATCGACAATTACGAGGAGATCCCCTTGATTCACGTGCTGTCCTTCTTTGAAATTGACCTGCTGCAATTGGCCATCGACGCGGGTCCTGACGCTCACGGTATTGAAGGCAGTGACTGAACCCAGTCCCGTCAGATAGATGGGCATATCCCTGCGTTCGGCGGTCGCGACACCAACTGGAACGGCCTGACCTGTGGCGGCTCGCGCCGTGTTGGGAGTAGTGCGGGTGTTTGAGCAGGCGAAGAGTGTAAGAACCGTGATCAGCAGAACACAAAACGCGAAGCCGGAGAAGTGGCGACCGTCAGGGTGCGATGTGTGTCTGTGGAGCGGTGGCGTTAGGACGGATACGGTATCAATGACAGGCAAGCAATCATGCACCGGGCGGGCACCTCATGCGCTGTGTCTAGACTTATAAATCTAAAGCTCTTTGGACGTTTTAGATGCTTAACAGGTTGCGATTTATTCGAACTTTACAGTCCTTGACGATTCGATCTGCTGCTCCGGTTCGTACTCGAAAACTTGAGTTGATTGGCTACTCTTCAACAGCAAGTCAGGTGGGACGGGATCACGCATGGATTCAGACCGGAGCATTGAGAGAACATTTCATTACACTCGTTGACCGACTCTTTACGTAAGTTCGGCAACTCTGG
>Ga0066709_100002249_pt1 | contig 13882 bp, 11 predicted proteins | sample GraSoiAngelo_158_FD_79665 | JGI IMG/M metagenome (GOLD analysis project Ga0066709, IMG submission 79665) | Grasslands soil microbial communities from the Angelo Coastal Reserve, California, USA - 14_1009_16_30cm | ecosystem: Environmental > Terrestrial > Soil > Grasslands | place: USA... | reverse complement strand
CTTCAACACCGGAGCGAGGATCGTGGCCCCGGGATATGGCTATCTCTCGGTCTACGACATCCGAGGGCGCATGGTTCGAAGCTGGGGATCGCCGTTCGTGAGCCCCGCCGTTGTGGGACCCATGCAGCTGGACTGGAACGGCACCGACGCTGCGGGGCATCGCCTCCCGTCCGGCATTTACTTCGTCCAATACGGTCTGAGCCCCCAAGACCGCGCCCGGGTTGTCCTTCTCCGCTGACATGGGCTTCGGATCGGTGCCGGACCGCGCCTGGGCGATTCTGTTTGCCCGGCTCGTCCTCGGGCTGATCTTTGGGATGTCGGGCTGGGGAAAGCTTTTCCAGATGGGGGCGACGGCGCATGCCCTTCGATACTTCGTGGATCCCTATGCGTCGAGCTGGATCCCGACGTGGCTCCTCTGGGGGTTGGGGCTTGCGATCCCCTATGTTGAATTTGCCGCCGGATGGCTGCTCGTCGCCGGGCTCCTCGTCCGCCCGGCGCTCTTGGCGCTAGGGGCAATCCTTGTAATCGTGACCTACGGCCACTTGCTGAAAGATTTCCTCTATGAATTTCACACCCACGTCATCCCCAGGCTGGCCCTCTTGGTCTTCCTGCTCGCCATGCCGCGCGGCGACGACGCTCTCTCCCTCGATCATCTGTTACGCCGCGGGGTTGAGGTAGAGCCCTCCCCGACGACCCCGCTCCGTTAACATCCCGTTAGGGTTCTAGGCCGAAGGTTGTGTCCTACGGTGGAAACCCTTCGCGGCGGCCCGATCGCACGCCCACAAAGAGGCCCCAAGGTGCACATTCTTCTCATCGAGGATAGTTCTCCGACGCGCGACCTCGTGCGGCGCTCCCTCCAGGAGAGGGGCCATCGGTTGACCACGGCCGCTCGCGTTTCGAGCGGGCGGGCGGCGGCCATGGCAGAGCGGTTCGACGTCATCGTGATCGACATCATGCTCCCCGACGGAAGCGGCCTCGACCTGTGTGAGGAGCTTCGGGACCACGGCATCGAGACACCCATCTTGTTTCTCACAGCTCGGGGCGAGGTCTCGGATCGCATCGCGGGTCTCGAAGCTGGTGCGGATGACTACATGCGGAAGCCCTTCGCCCTTGCCGAGCTCCAGGCGAGGTTACAAGCCCTCGGCCGCCGAGGGGGCCACATCGCGCCATCCCGCCTCGAGTGGGCAGGCGGGTCCATTGACTTCCGGGCGCGCCGGCTCACGACCTCCGCCGGTGAAATTCCGCTCACCGCCAGGGAGTGGAAGGTCCTCGAGGTCCTGGCCGCGCGCGCCGGACGGGTCGTTTCCCGCGATGAGCTGCTTGAATCGGCATGGGGTGAAACCGGTTCGCGGGCATCGGAGAGCCTCGACGTGATCATGAGCCGGCTTCGGCGAAAGCTCGGACCCCGGGATGGACGCGACTGGATCCGCACCGTTCGGGGTGAGGGGTACGCGCTGGACTCGCCACCATGACTCGGCGTTCGATCGCGGGCCGGGTGACGCTGCTGCTCCAGGCCGTCGCGGTTGTGGCTGTTCTTGCATTCGCGGCCGCGTCGCTGTGGTTCACGGCGCGGGCCCTCCGCGTCGAGGAGGTGCGACTCCTGCGCGAGATGGCGCGTCGAGTGGCCGCCGGTATCGACGACGAGCTTCACGAGGCGGGTGGGCTCAAGAGAGCGGCCGAGGACGCGCTGGCGGGGGAAGCATCCGGCGAAGTCCGCATCGATGTCTTCGATCCGAACGGCAGGCTCATGGCCTCGACGCGGCACCTCGGCTCCCCATCGCTCGCCCTTCCCTTGCCAGCGCCGGGCAGCGTGGATCGGCTCAAGGGACACGTCCGCGCGGCCGTCCTGACCGGCACAGGTGCGCGAGTGGTGGCGTCGATTTCAGGCCGGAGCCATGAAGCGACCATGCGCGCGCTCACGGAGGCAATCACGGCAACCGCGCTGCCGCTGCTGGTGCTCACCGTGCTCGTGAGCCGCCGAATGGTGCGCAGGGCCTTGCAGCCGCTGACGCTCATGGCGGAACGGGCGCGGGAGGCATCGGTGGAGTCCGGGGTGCGCTCCCTGGGCGGCCCGATCGGCATCGAGGAGGTGGATCGGCTGCAAGAATCGATCAACCGTTTACTCGAGCTGCTGGACGATCACCTGCAGGCCGAGCGTCGGTTCACGGCCGATGCCTCGCATGAGCTCCTGACCCCCCTGACGGTGATCTCGGGGGAGCTGGAGCTTGCGCTCGCGAGCCCGAGTCTGCCACCGAATGTCGCGTCTGGGATCCGCAGGGCAGCCGACCAAATGCAGGCGTTGCGAGACCTGGTGGAGGCATTGCTGCTGCTCCGTCGCGTTTCGGTCGGCGCGCCGGCGAAAAGAAATGGATTCGAGCCGGTCAATCTTACCGACCTGGCCACGCGGGCGCTTCAAAACGCGCGTGACGAGCACCCTGACCGCACCGCGGATATCTCGCTCGATGCGCCGGACGAGGTCATGGTGTCGGGCCATGAGGCACTCCTCGCCTCGGCTGTTCGCAACCTCGTGGACAACGCGGTCAAGTTCACAGTCCCCGGGAAGCATGTCGGCATCGCGCTCCAGAATCACGATGGCTCGGCGGTCGTGATCGTGGACGATGCCGGGGATGGCATCCCTGCCGGCGACAGGGAGCGAGTCTTCGACCCGTTCTACAGGGGGGCCGAGGCGAGGACCCGGGATGTAGGGTTCGGCCTCGGGCTGCCCATTATCCGACAGGTCGCGCGTGCCCACGGCGGGGAGGTCATCGTTGAGGACTCCCCGGCGGGTGGCGCGCGATTCACGATGACCCTTCCGGCATGGCAACCCAATTGAATGGGCTGGAGGGATTCCGCAGGGGGTATCGGGGCCAGCGCGTGCGGGCCGCCTTCCTCAAGCTGATCCTCTCGGCATCGTCATTCGCGCTCGGGAGCGGTAGAACCGTCGCGTGCGCCCTTCCCGCCGACACAACCGCCCTCCCCGGCACAACCTCGCTCACCGTCGAACAGTGCGTGGCGCTCGCGCGGGAGCGCGCCCCCGACGTCACGGCCGCGGCGGCGCTCCGCCTTTCGGCACGATTGGATTCCGTCGCGACCTGGTACAACCGGCGCCCTTCCTTCGCCCTGAGCGGCGGCACCGCCGTCGCGCCGAAGGGGTTCTACGATCCCGTGATCACGAATCTCGGCGATTACCAGCTCACCCTCGGCATGGACTGGCCCCTGCTCGACAGAGGGACCCGCGCGCGGGAACGCGCACGCGCCGCGCTGGAAACGGCGAGCGCGACGTCCGATCTCGCCCTGACCGCACGCGACGCCGGGCGAAGGGCGGCGACCGTGGCGCTCGATCTGCTCCGGCAGGAAGAGAAAGAGCGGTATCAGGCGGACGCAGCTCTGTGGCTCGAGCGGCTCTCCTCCGCGGTGGAGTCGGGTGTGCGTTCGGGAGCGCACGGGCGCGCCGACGCGCTCCGAGCTGGACTCGAACACTCCACGGCCGCTGCGGCGCTGGTCGATACCCGGCGGGCGCGCGCGGAGTTGGATCGGGAGCTGGCCGAGTTGATCGGTGGCGTCGAAGAGCGAACCGTCCGCGTTCTCGAGCCAGACGCGGCCGCGGAGGCACCGCTGGCCGCGGCGGATTCCGCGCGGCTCCTTGCGCGCGCCGCCGAGCTGCCGGCGGTGCGCGCCGCGGAGATCGAGGAAGCTCGGATGCGCCTTGCGGTACGGGAGGCGCAGCGCAAAAACGCGCTCGAGGTTGGATTCGCCGCGGACGCGGGACTCAAGGGAGCGGACCTCACACGGCTGGTTCCGGAGGACATGCGCCTTTCGGATCCGGGCGCGACGTTCTCGGATCGCGTGAAGCGTGACCTTGGCGCCTCGGTCTCGCTCAACTTTCGGCGCCCGATCCTTGACCGGGCGCGCTCCGCGATGGTCGCCGCGCGCGAGGAGGCGTTGAAAGCGGCGAGCCTTCGCCGGAGGACGGCCGCGCTTCGGGCACGGCGCGACGCGCTCGATCTGACGGGGCGATGGCGTGCCGCGTCCGAACGGGTAGCCATCGAACGGACCGCCGCCGGAAAGGGAGAGGAGAATCTGGTACGCATGAGAAGCCTCTACGCCGGGGGCGGAGCCGGCTTGCTCGAGGTGCTGGACGCGCGGCGGCAGCTCGACGAGGCGCGCTCACGACTCACCGAGGCGAGGTTCGAGGCACGTCGGGCGTATTACGAGGCGAGGATCCCGTGACGAATCTGAGCCGCCGCCTGATTGCCGTGCTCTGCCTGGCCGCCTTGCTCGCGCTCGGGTCCTGCACGCGAGGGGACAGCGAGGAGCAGCGACCCCACGAGCCGATCGTTCCGATCAGGGTCGAGCAGCTCCGGTCCTTCACCTTCGAGGACCAGGTCCAGGCCACGGGACAGTGGCGGAGCAAAGCGGACCTGATCGTGGCGGCACCGTTCGCGGGCGTGCTTGGAGCTGTCCTTGCGCGCGCTGGCGACGCGCTTCGTGCAGGTGCCACGATCGGGACCATGACGACGCTCGAATCCCACGCGACCTTGAAGGGGGCCGAGCTGCTCCTCCGCGAGGCGCGCGATCCGTCCGCCAGGGCGGAGGCGGAGCGCGCGGTCGCTCAGGCACGGCACGACCTGGTTCAGGTCCCCATCGCCGTGACCGAGAGCGGCATCATCGTGCGCCGCTCGGCGGAACCCGGAGCGCAGCTGGCGGAAGGGGCTGAGATTCTCGCCCTCGCGCCCTGGACGGGCTTCGTATTCGAAGCGCACGTCCCCGCGGGGCAGGGTCCGAGTGTGCATCCTGGACAACGGGCTCTGATCGAGGAGGAGGGACGCCCGGCGCGCGCGGCCAGGGTCGAGCGTATCCTCCCGGCCGCGGATCCGACCGACCAGACCACGCTGGTCTGGTTGGCCCCCACCACGTTGTCCCCCGCGCCGCAACTGCAGCACTTCGGGAGCACCTCGATCACCATCGGCGCGGCGCACGCAAGTATCGCGGTGCCCGACTCGGCGGTGGTGGAAGACGATCTCACCGGCGAGAAACGCGTGGCGCTCGTGGACCCGACGATGCGCGCGCACTGGACCCGGGTCCTGCTCGGGGCCGGCCTCGCGGGATGGCACGAGCTGAAATCTCCCGCGCTGCGCCCCGGAACGAACGTGGTCGTCGAAGGTCAACGCGGTCTGCCGGATAGAGCCCGCGTCACGTTCGCGCCGTGAACGCGCGGTGATCGGTCTCCTCGATTTCCTCGAACGCCAGCGTAAGGCCCTGATCGCCGTTCTCACGGCACTCACGGCGGCCGGCGTGTGGGTCGCGTTCCAGATGCCGGCGGCCATCCTGCCCGAGGTGGCCTTCCCTCGCATCAGCATCATCGCGGATAGCGGAGAACGCCCCCCCGAGGACATGGTTCGCACCGTCACCCGCCCGCTCGAGGACGCGGTGCGCCGCGTCCCCGAGCTTCGGGAGGTCCACTCCACCACGAGCCGCGGCTCGACGGAGATCCACCTCGATTGCAACTGGGGCACCCCCATGGTCCGGGTGCTCCAGCTCACTCAAGCGCAGATCGACGCGACGCGCGAGCGGCTCCCCGCGGGAACGACGATTGAGGCCCGCATCATGAGCCCCGTCCAGTTCCCCGTGCTCGGGTTCTCGCTCACCTCGGGATCGCGCAGCCCCGCCGAGCTGCGTGATCTCGCGATCATGGTGATCAAGCCCGAGCTGGCGCGCCTGCCCGACGCGGCCGAGATCGTCATCCAAGGAGGCCAACGACTCGAGGCGCGCGTGACCCTTGACCCGCGCGCATTGGAATCGCGCCGTCTGGATGCCGCCAACGTGGCGGAGACGGTCCTGCGTGCGGGGCAGCTCGAGTCCTTAGGCATGATGTCGGCGAACGGCGAGCTCTACCTTGGGATCTCCGACGCCAGGCCCGACGGGCTCGACGCGCTTCGGGCGGTGCCGGTTCCGGTGGACAGCGGCCCACCGGTGCCGCTCCGTGCGCTCGGCCGGATTGCGCTCGTACCCGCACCGGAATTCACGCGCTATGCCGCCGGCCGGGGCGAGGCGGTTCTGGTCAATGTGCTGCGCAAGCCTTCGGCCAGCACGATCCGCCTCTCGCGGGCGGCGCACGGGTGGTTTCGGACGCACCCGGACATCGTTCCTCCGGATGTGCACGTGGAAACTTTCTACGACCAGTCCGATCTCGTCCGGGCCTCGGTCGTGAGCGTTCGGGACAGTCTGGTGGTGGGTGCGCTCATGTCGGTTCTGGTCGTGATCTTTTTCTTGCGGCGCGTCCGCCTCGGCCTCGCGGCCGCGCTGGTCCTGCCCGGCAGCATTGCGCTCACGCTCTGCGGGCTTGCTTTGGGGGGGCAGACACTCAACATGATGACCCTGGGCGGCATCGCCGCGGCCGTGGGCCTCGTGCTCGACGATGCGATCGTGGTCGTGGAGCACGTCGCGCACCGGGCGTCGGAATCCGCCTCAACCCAGGATGTCCGGAGGTCGGTGGCGGAGATTCTGCCCACGCTCACCGGATCGAGCCTCTGCACACTCGCGATCTTCATCCCGTTCGCCTACCTCGGAGACGTGACGGGCGCCTTTTTCCGCGTGCTCTCCCTCGCCATGGTGCTCATGCTGGCGGGCTCGCTTCTCCTCTGCGTTCTCATCGTACCTCGGCTCCGCATGGTTCCCGCGGCCCTCCCCCCACACCGGAGCAAGCTACGGGAGGGCTTCGATCGCGCGCTCCACGGGGTCATGAGGCGGCGCTGGCTCGCGTTCGCGATACCGGTAGCGCTCTTATTGTGCCTGTTCCCGCTCACGGCCACGATCGGATCGGGATTTCTTCCGGAGATGGACGAAGGGTCCCTCATCCTGGATTACATCGCTCCGCCCGGATCCTCCCTCGAGGAGACCGAACGGATGCTCCGACACGTAGAGCATGAATTCACCGCGATCCCCGAGATCGCCGCGTGGTCGCGCCGCACCGGAGACCAGCTCGGCTTCTTCGTCACCGAGCCGAACCAGGGGGACTACACGTTGCAGCTCACGCAACGCGACCGAAAGCATTCCGCAGAAGACATCGCCGACGCGCTCCGGCAAAGGATTCGGATCGTCGAGCCGTCGCTCGACATCGAGTTCGGCCAGCTCGTGGAGGACGTGGTAGGAGACCTCACGACCGCGCCGGAACCGATCGAGGTGAGGATCTTGGGCGAGGACAGAAGACTCGACGAGCGGCGGGTGGAGCAGATCGCGCGAATCCTCGCGACGGTTCCGGGAGTCGTGGACGTGCGGAGCCGCGTCGTGGTCAGCGGGTCGAACCTGGTCATCGCGCCCGGGATCGCCGCGCAGCGTGCCGGCCTCGACCCCGCTGCGTTGGCACAACGGGTGGCTCCCTACGTGCAAGGCGTCGCCGCCGGCCAGATCGCGCGGGGCGCGCGGGAGTGGCCGGTTCGCGTCGTGCTGCCTCAGCCTGCCGGCGCCACCGGCCCCGGGGCGATCGAAGAGGCGCGCGTGCCGGTGGCGGGCGGGCGATGGGTGAGGCTGGGGGACATCGCGAAGGTCCGCGTCCAGCCCGGCGAGACCGAAATCGTGCGAGACGATCAGCGAACGATGGCGGCCGCGACGGCGCGCCTCTCCGGGCGCGATCTCGGCTCGGCGATGCGCGAGATCCAGCGCCGGATCCGCCGGGAAGTCGTCCTCGGACCCGGGATGGCCGTGCGTTACGCGGGGCTCTGGGCGGAGCAGCAGGCTTCCTTCCGCGGGCTCACCGCGGTTTTGATCGGCGCCGCGGCGGCGGTTCTCCTCGTGCTCTTGGTCTCGTTCCGGTCGTGGTCGCAGGCGGGTGCCGTGCTCCTTATCGCGTCGGCATCGCTTGCCGGGGTGCTTGCGGCGCTCCACATCGGGCGGGCGACCTTCAATATCGCGAGCTTCGTGGGGGCGATCATGGTCGTGGGGATCGTGGCCGAGAACGCCTACTTCTTGGTGACCAGCTTCCGCGACGGGGTCGCGAGCGGTATGACGGGGAGCGAAGCCGCGACCGCGGCCGCGAACCGCCGCATCCGCCCGGTGCTCATGACGACCGCCGCGGGAATCGCCGCCCTGGCGCCGCTCGCGCTCGGCGTTGGCTCCGGGAGCGCGCTCCTGCGCCCGCTCGCGATCGCCATCATCGGCGGGTTCATGAACTCGGCGATCTTGCTCCTGATCGCGCTTCCGCCACTCCTCGCGCTCACCGCGTCGCGGCGGGATTGAGGCTCGGGCGGTCGTTCGCGGCCGACTCCCGGGAGGAAACTCCCTCACAGGCCGGGAGATTTCCCCCAGATATCCCCGGTACCCTCGGCCCTGCCTTGCAGAATCGGTCTTGCGTATTGAACGGCGGCGGGGGCCGATCGCGGCGAGCCATGGCTCCGGCCAAGTTGGCGCCGGGGCACATTGCATCTCCGGGAGGGCAGTCCGCGGCACGGCCGGTGCACATGGGAGGGTCTACCTCGAACGAGGTGCGCCGGAGAAGGCGGGACAGGCCGGCGCCGCTGGAACAACACGAGGTCATGCAGGAGGTCCTTCTTGAGACGGCCACAGAGAATGCAGATTGTCGCCCTACCGCTCTTCGTCGCGATGGCACTCATCGTGGGATGCTCGTCCTCGCCGCTCGGGCCAGGGCAGCCTACCGCGCCCAGTCAGGGCCTCTCGACCGATCCCTCGGGCTCGAACGCGGGGCTTCTCTCCTCGACCACGAAGGTGGTTTCCGCCACGATCGACGGTCTCCTCGGCGGGGTCATCAAGAACGGCGACTGGACGGTCAAGATTCCGGCGGGCGCCTTTACGGGGATTGGAGTCATCACGGTCACCGTTCCCGACGCGAGCGTAAGAAAGTGCGATCTCCAGATTTTCCCGTCGCTCCTCAACTCATTCCGGGTTCCAGTGACGCTCTCGTACCGGGAGCTGACGACGGCCGACGCCCAGACGGACGTCATGATGTGGTGGGATCCGAGCGCCAAGGCGTGGAAGGTGATTCCCTCAGCGGCCAACCTCGCGACGCTCACGCGCGACGCCCCTCTCTCGCACTTCTCGACGTACGGCTGTGGAAAGGCGGGTTGGTAGTCACTCGTTAGGGTCGGTAAGAAGCAACCCTCCAAGGAGCGCCGCGTATCCGGCCCACGCGGCGCTCATCGCTTTGGGTTAAGCTCCCCGGGCATTTTTTCACGGTCTGATCTCGGGGGATCCATGCCGAAGCGTCGCGCCAAACAGCCGGTCCGGCACACCGCCCTGCTCTACGTCTGTTTCTTCGCTTCAGGAATGGCCGGCCTCACGCTCGAAATCGTCTGGTCCAAGTACCTCTCCTATCTCCTCGGAAACTCGATCTACGGCGTCTCGACCGTGGTCGCTGCGTTTCTCGGAGGGTTGGGGGTCGGGGCCGTCGTCGGCGGTCGGCTCGCGTCGCGGGCGCGCGAGCCCCTGCTGCTCTACGCGCGTCTCGAGCTTCTGGTCGGCGTCATGGGGCTCTTGAGCCCGCTCGCCTATCTCCTCGCGCGACCCCTTTTCGCGAGCCTGTACGGTGCGATCGGAGGAAGCGGCGCCCTATTCCTGCTGGTCCGCTTCTTGATCCTGTTCGCGGCACTCTTGCTCCCCACGATCGCCATGGGCGCGACGCTTCCGCTCCTGGTTTCCGCGTTCACGCGCCGGGAAGGGGATTTCGGATCGTCGGTGTCGCGGCTTTACGCGATCAACACCACCGGCGCCGTCCTGGGCGTGGCCGCCGCCGGCTTCGCGCTGATCCCCTCGCTGGGGCTCTGGAAGACCGCCGCCGCCGCCGCGGCGATCGACTTCGCGGTAGCCGGGGCGATCCTCGCCCTCAAGCTCCGTGGCGGCGCCCTGCGCGGAGCGGCCGCCGGCGAGACGCCCGGAACGCCGGCCGGCCCGAGTTCGGGCTCCTTGGCCGGCGCGAAGAGCGCCCCGCGCGAGGCCGCCCGCAGTGCGATCGCTGGGCTCATCCTCCCGCTCTTCGCCCTCTCCGGTTTCTGCGCGCTCCTCTACGAGGTCGCGTGGACCCGCATCTTGTCGGTCCCGTTTGGCGGCATGGTCTACTCCTTCTCCGCGATCCTCGCGGTCTACCTCTTCGGAATCGCCGTCGGCGCCGCGTTCGCCGCCGTCCTCCTCAAGCGGACGAGCTCGCCGGCGCTCCTCTTCGGCCTGCTTCAGCTCTTGCTCGCCGGGTCGGTCGTCTTGGGCACGCGCGTGTTCGCCTCGCTCCCCGACATGCAGGCGACGCTCATCGCGCAATCTCGCGGGAGCGCGAGCCACCTCTTCGCCGGCGAGGCGCTCCTGACCGCGAGGATCGTGCTCTTGCCCACGTTTTTCCTCGGCGCCCTCTTCCCGCTCGCGGCGGCGATCTACCAGCGCGGCCGCCTTGAGCCGGGGGCCTCGGTCGGAACGATCTACGCCGCCAACACCCTCGGCTCGATCGCGGGCTCGGTCCTGACCGGGTTCGTCCTGATCCCGGCCCTGGGATCGCTCCATTCGCTCCTCGTAGCCGCGCTCGCGAACGCCGCGGTTGGATGTCTGGCGCTTCTCCTCGGCGAGGGGATCGTCTTGAAGCGCGCCATCGCCGCCTTCGCGGGTGCCGCGGCGACGATCGCGGTCTCGCTGCTCGCGACGCCGACCTGGGACGCGGAACGGATGAGCCTGGGCTTCGTGCGCCTGCTCCGAGCGTACGAGTTCGGGGGCGAGGGGCTCGTGCACCGCATCATCGAGAGGATCGGACGGTCGAAGGAGCTCGAGCGTCTCCTCTTCTACAAGGAGGGGCGCCTCGCCACGGTGACGGTGCTCGAGACCGGCGACCGGCGCGCGCTCCTGATCAACGGAAAGACCGACGCGACCACGGGAAGCGGCGAGGACATGGCGCAGCAGGTCATGGTCGGGCAGATGCCGCTCCTCATGGCGCCGAACGCCGAATCGGTGTGCGTGGTGGGCTACGGAAGCGGGGTGACAACGCACGCGGTGCTCACGCACCCGATACGAAGCGCGCTCACGATCGAGCTGGAGGGCTCCGTGATCGAAGCGGCGCCCTTCTTCGAGACCGCCGCCATGAGGCCGCTCTCCGATCCCCGAAGCAAGCTCGTGATCGAGGATGCGGGCACCTACCTTCGCTCGACCCGGGAGGATTTCGACGTGATCATCTCGGAACCCTCGAACCCGTGGATCGCGGGCGTGGGGAATCTCTTCACGAAGGAATTCTACGAGGAGGCGCGGCGACGTCTCAGACCCGGCGGCGTTTTCTGCCAGTGGATTCAGACCTACTCGGTCTCACCGGCAACCCTCTCGACCGTATTCCGCACGGTCTCGACGACGTTTCCGAAGGGGCAGCTCTTCTACGTCGAATCGTCGGGCGATCTCATCATCCTGGCCGTTCCGGATCGAGAGCTCAGCCTGGACCGGGCCGCGATGACCGCTGCCTTCTCGCGACCCGCCGTCGCTCAAGATTTCGCGCGGATCGGGGTCCGCTCGGTCCAGGACGTCCTGGGCGCCTATCGCGGCCGCCTGGACCGGATCGCGCTCAGCGCCGGACCGGGACCCGTCAACACCGACGACAATTCGTGGCTAGAGCACCGGGCCCCGTTGGACCTCATCACGCCCCAAGAAGAGAATCCGCTCCTCGCCTGGTCCTCCCAGGTGGAAGCGGATCTCAAAGCGTCTCTTCGGTAGCGACTGGGCGGATCGTATCGGGTGTCGGGTCCTCGACGATCCAGGGGGTGGCCCGCCAGGGTCAGGGTTCACGCCCGGACCCGCCCCGTTAGGCCTGGCGGGCCCCGCCCCCGCCTCTAGATCCCAAAATTCCAACCGGCAATCAGCTTCATGGACGGTATGTCGCCGAGCCCGAGCTTCAGCTCGCTGAAAAATTGTGTATTGGAACGGGTGGGCGCCATGGCGCCGAACACGACATTGCCGCCCACTTCTGATGCCGTCACGTCGTTGCCGGATCTTCGCTCGACCGTCTCGTTGCTGATCCCCATGCCGGCGCCGAGATAGGGATGCCATCTCGAGTCGGTGCGGAAGTGATACTGAAGGTCGAAGTTGCCGGCGACGACGGTGCGGTTGTCGCCGAATCCGAGATCCAGGCTCGGAACGAACATGAGGCTCGGCGCGATGGGTCCCACGGCCAAGTGGCCCCCGACCACGAACTGGTCGGGATCGATGCTGAAGCCCACGCGCGGACCTATGGCCGTAACGACGGATGTCTGTGCGAACGCGGTGAGTGGCAAAGCCGCGAGCGCGATTGCCGCGAGAAAGCCGCGGACTACGGTTCGGGTCATCGTACCTCCGCTAGTGATGGCGGGCGGGGAAGCGCGGCGGCACGGATCGCCTCAAGTTCCTCCTAGTTAGCAAATGTTTCCGCGACGCCGGACGCGAGGGCTCCGTGAAGGTCTCGTGTCCCTCCCCTTCGCTATCCCCGCATCTGACCTCGAGTTCCCCGAAGAGGCCGCTACCCCCGCCCTCCAGAAGCGGACGTACATCAAGGGGCGTGCCACGTGAGACGGAAACCGGCTTCGGACGGGTTAACGGGTTGGGCCGCCCGTGCATTGGCCGGCTCACGCCGGAGCAATATTTTCAAAGAAATTGTCCCACACGGGACGACCCTTGGTCCGATGGCGGACGATCCACGGGCGAACATGTGGTGAAACTTTAGGACATAAGGGAGTTCTGTCCGGGCTGGCACGATCCTGGATAACGAGCGACACCGGAGCGATTGGGCGCCGAGTTGTCGGGTGCGTGGAAGAATGGAGGGATACGAAGATGACTCGAAATATCCTCCGTGCCGCGGCAATCGCACCACTCGTCTTACTGTTGACGGCTGCCGCGGGCAAGGCAGGAGCCACCGAGATCATTCCATCCGTCGGACTCACGCGATCGGTCGATACCGAGGAAACCAAGTCCTCGGTCGGCCTCGCGATCCGTGGGACCGCGATTCCCAGCCTCCTCGATGTGGAGCTCAGGGGACAGTATCGGAAGCAGGACCGGTTCAACGGACAGCTCACTGAGAAGATGTGGCCCATAACGGCGTCGGCGTGGCTCAAGCCGTTGCGGGTCATTTATGCGGGTGGCGGGGTGGGCTGGTATCACACCACGCTTGACTACAACGCCCCCTCGCCATTCCCGGACAAGACCACGCAGAAGTTCGGCGTTCACGCAGGTGGAGGCGTACGCGTTCCCATCGCTCCCGGACTCGCGTTCGATATGAACGGGCGCTACGTCTGGCTGCAGAATCAGGAAACCGCCATCGTCCCCAGGGAATTCAATCCGGACTTCTGGGACATGTCTCTGGGGCTGGCGCTTCACTTCTAGGAAATAGGAGAAGCACGGGACGTCGTTGGCCCCGCGCTCTAGTTCGGTCCGGACATCCTGACATCGCGCGCACCTACCGGACCGCGGGCGTGGGGCCGCTTTTTGTCGCGAAGAACGCCGCAAGGATCTGCCGGCCCGTCCGCTCCACACCCGAATGGAGCGAGCGGTCGACCCGGGCGCCCCGCGATGCGAGGAGCGGAATCCACGCGTCGAGGAGATCGCGATCGGCCTCCACGTGGAATTGGAAGCCGTAGACACGATCGCCCAGGCGGAACGCCTGGTTGGGATAGCCGGGCGAGGAAGCGAGGAGCACGGCGCCCTTCGGCAGGTCGAACGTATCGCCGTGCCAGTGGAACACGGGGACGGAACGGGCGCCTCGCCCGAGAATGGGGTCCCGCGAGCCCTCCTCCGTGAGCGTCACCTCTCCGAAGCCGATCTCTTCCTTGAGCCCCCTGGATACGCGCCCGCCCAGGGCGGCCGCGAGAAGCTGCGCCCCGAGGCAGATCCCCAGTACGGGGATCCCCGCGCGAGCGGCCCCCGCGAGCAGGTCCCGCTCGCG
>Ga0066709_100002247_pt1 | contig 13885 bp, 14 predicted proteins | sample GraSoiAngelo_158_FD_79665 | JGI IMG/M metagenome (GOLD analysis project Ga0066709, IMG submission 79665) | Grasslands soil microbial communities from the Angelo Coastal Reserve, California, USA - 14_1009_16_30cm | ecosystem: Environmental > Terrestrial > Soil > Grasslands | place: USA... | reverse complement strand
GCACGGGATCGGCGCGCTCACGTTCGCGTTCATCGACCCCGAGGAAGCCATTCACTGGGTCGGCGACTACGAGCGCGCGCTCGCCGAGAGCTGCGTGCCGATCGGCCGCGCCGTCAACCCCCAAGTGGCGTGCGTCACCACGATGATGTGCCATCGCGACGAGCGCGAAGCGATCGCGCGTGGCCTCGAGGGCGGCAACTTCTTCGGCTACTCGCTCGCCCACTACTACGTGTTCGGCGACCATCGTCCCGGCCGCACCAACGTGTGGGAGGAGTTTCAGGCCAAACGGGCCGAGCGCGGCTACGACCCCGAGGTCGCGGTGGCGCTCCAACAGGAGACGCTGGGCGCCAAGGTCGCCGCGGGCGAGACCGAGGGGCTCCGCGGCGCGATCGGCACGCCCGCGCAGCTGCGCGAGTTCCTGCGCCGCTATGAAGAGGTCGGCGTCGACCAGATCATCTTCGTGCTGCAGGCGGGCCGGACGCGCCACGAGCACATCATGGAGTCGCTCGAGCTCTTCGGTTCCGAGGTGCTGCCGGAGTTCAAGGCGCGCGACGAGAAGCAGCACGCCGCGAAGGCGGCCCGGCTCGAGCCCGTGGTCGAGGCGGCAATGGCGCGCCGGGTCGAGCCCGACGTGGCGATGCCCGACGACTACGTGATGGAGGCGCTGCCGAAGCAGCTCATCAAGGCGGCCGGCGGCGACGAGCTGCTCGACAGCATCGCGGCGGGCACATCGGTGGGTGATCGCTCGCCCATCGAGGGGCTCGCGGCCCGCGAGGCGTAGAGGCGCGACGAGGCGGCGGTAGCGTTCCGTCGATGGGAACCCGGCACCGGCCGGGCAGCGACTCGCTCCCCAATGCGGCTATGGCCGGCGGTCCGGAACGGGCCGGCTCGACGGCCGGAGACGTCGTCGTGGCGCTGTGGCGGCTGGCTCGGCCTCCGATCTGGATGGTCTCCCTCGTGCCCCTGTGGGTCGGCCACCTCCTTGCCACGCGGACGATCTTTCCCGGCTTCGATCGTTGGACGCGCTTCTGGGCGGACGCGTCTCAGTCCGGAGCCCGCTCCGCCCACTTCTGGGACACGTTCCGTCACACCCTGGGCGATGCCCGGCCGCTGCTCGTGGCGGCCCTCGTGCTGGGCCCCGTGGCGTGGACGGCCGCGCTGTCGATCAACGATGTCCACGACCTTGACGGGGATCGCAACAACCCTCGCAAGCAGAACAGCCCGCTCGTCGACGGTGCGCTCTCGCCCGCGTTCGTTCGACGGGCGGCGTACGGGTTCGGGGCGGTGGCGCTGACGGGGGCGGCCGCGGTGAGCGCCGGCTTCGTCCTGGTCACGGCCGCCTTCCTGGTCCTGGCCTGGGCGTACAGCGTGCCACCGGTCCGGCTCAAGTCCCGGGCGGGGGCCGACGTGCTCGTCAACGGCCTCGGCGTCGGCGCGCTTCCGTTGCTCGCGGGCTGGAGCGTCGCTCGTCCGCTCGCGTCCTTCCCCTGGGTGATGCTGGCCCAGGGGGTTGCCGTTGCGATCGCGCTCTACGTGCCGACCACCCTCGTTGATCACCAGGCCGACCTCGCCGCGGGATACGACACGCTCGCCACGCGGCTGGGTTATCACCGGGCATATCAGATCGGTCTCGTCGCCTGGACCGGCGCATGCGCAAACGCAGTCATGCTCTCCGCACTCGATGTTGTGATCTCCCGGCGGATGCTGCTCGTGCTGGCCGTGGCGGCGCCCGTTCTCGTCGTGGCCTACCACCTGCTCATCGGTCACGCACGCGGGCCCGCCCAACTCGTCCGAGGCATCGTTGTGATCAGCTGGATGTTCCTGGCACCGAACGTGATGTTCGCCCTGATCTACACCGGTCTGTGGGTTCCGGGTTCGGCGTGATCGTCGGCTCTGCTCTCGCGACCTTGTGAGTGCCGTCGGGGCGTCGCCGCCGCGCCGGGCTCGGGGTGCGGCGGCCTACGCCTGCGAGCAGGCGCGTATCGCGGCGTCGGCGGCGGTCTCGGTGGCGAGCCTGGCGCCCTTGGCCAGCCGGGCCATGCGGGGGATGCGTCCCGGGTGCTTCGCGAAGTAGCGCGCGACCGCTCGCGGGTTCGGTGTCCCGTCCTGGTTGCTGAGGTGGAAGACCTCCTCGTCGATGCTCCCGTCGGTCGCCCGATCGCTGATCACGCGGAACACCGACCACGGGATGCCACGCGTCTCGCAGAGCTCGGCGATCGCGGCGGTCTCCATGTCGAGCGAGACGACGCCCTGGGCCCGCAGCCCTGCGATGTGCTCGGCGTCGGTGAGGAGCACGTCGGTCGTCCACATCTTTCCGTGCGACTTGCCGTCGCCCAACGCAGCCGGGCGATGCTCCGTGCCCGTCGCGCTGTTGACGACGACCTCCGGGAGGATGAGCGTGCCGATCGGCGTCTCGTTCTCCACCGCGCCCGTGATGCCCACCACGACCACGCGGTCGACCGACAGCGCGTCGAGCATGCGCCGGGTTCCCTCCGCCGCCAGCTCGGTTCCCATGCCGGTCACGATGGCGACGACCTCGCGTCCCCCGAGCGTGCCCGGGTGGACGGTGACGCCGCCGATCTCCGTCTTGTGAAGGGAGAGCTTCTTCACCAGCGGCTTCAGCTCCATCGGCATGGCACAGATGAACGCGATGCGGCTCGGGCTCGTCGGAGTGTCCACCCGCCCAGCTTGCCGGGTCTTCCGGGTGGCGGCCAGGTTCGCGGGACCTCGGTGCGACGCGGACGGGCAGACTCTTCGCACGAGAGCTCGGGAGGAGCCGCGATGGAGGACAAGGCAATTCCGTACAAACGACCCGGCTGGTTCACCAAGCACGTCTTCAACCGGATCGTCGGCTGGCTCACGGGCGCCGGGCTCAGCGTGTGGGGCTCTCGGGTCCTGCGGGTTCGCGGCCGCCGGTCGGGCGAGTGGCGCGAGACGCCGGTGAACGTCTTGACCCGCGACGGGGAGCGCTACCTCGTCGCGCCGCGCGGCCACACGCAATGGGTGCGAAATCTCCGAATCTCGGGGGAGGGCGAGCTCCGGCTCGGAAGGAAGACAGAGCCGTTCCGAGCCACCGAGATCTCCGACGAGGACAAGCCCGAGCTGTTACGCGCCTACCTGAAGCGCTGGAAGGCCGAGGTGGGCGTGTTCTTCGGAGGTGTCGGCCCGGACTCGTCCGAGGAGGACCTGCGCCGCATCGCTCCCGATCACCCGGTCTTCCACATCGAAGCCGGACGACCCTGATCCGCTTCGCCGGCCGGCCGGCCGGCCGGTGCTCAACCGTCGAGCTTGGCCTTGGCGATGCAGATGGCGAGGTGGGCGTCCAGCACGACCTGCCGGGTGGCTTCCGCCACGCCGGTGTCGGCTTCCACCGCCGCCTTGGCGCTGTCGCCTGCCTGCTCGAGCTCGATCACCGCAGCCCGTTCGTCGTCGGCGCCCGCGGCCTTCTCGGCCTTGCCGGCGAACTCGTCGACCACCGCGACCAGCACCGGCGACGCCCCCGTATCGCCGTGCACGACGTCGCGGGCGTCGTCGATCTTGACCCGGGCCTGGCGCAACCGCTCCGCCATGGTCGTCATGGCCCCAGGCTAGGCGGTGGGCCGGAGCCGCCGGCGCCGAGATGGAGCCGGCACCAAAGGGTCCAGACCGGGTGCCTCGCAGCCGATGATCCGCTGCAGTGCTCTCATCCGTTCGAGATCGACACCGCGGCGTGCGGCAGGTGGCGGTGTTCTTCGCGCTCGGAGGGGTGTTCTCCTTCACCGCGAACCGGGTGCCGGGGACGCCCCATGCGGGCCTCGCCGCCGACCTCATCGCGCTCGCCGACGTGCTCGTGGCCGTGCTCGCGTGGGTCGCCCCGTGGGATCGCTGGCCGAAACGGGCCGGCCTGCTGCTGGTCGGGTCGGCGTTGGCCCTCATCGCCATGCCGACGTACCTCGGGATGGCCCCCAGCTACTCCTACAGCGCCTGCTTCGTTGTGGTCTTCGTCTGGGTGGGGATGACCCAGCCGCCACATACGTCGTTGTTCATGGCGCCGATCGCCATCGTCACATACCTCGCCCCGCTGCTGTTCGGGCCGGGCGATCATGCTGCCGCGCTTCCCTCGGCGACCGTGACCCTGCCCATCTGCGTCCTCGTCGCCGAGATCATCGCCCGCACAGTTGCCGAGCTCGACGCGGCGCACGCCGAGTCCGACCGCCAGGCCGTCCTGCTCGGCGCGCTCGCCCAGCGCGACGAGCTGACGGGTCTCGGGAACCGGCGTCATGCCACGGCGATCCTCTCGACGCTACAGCCGGGCGACGCCGTGTTGATGATCGACCTCGACCACTTCAAAGCCGTCAACGACAACAGCGGACATGCTGCCGGCGACGACGTGCTCCGCGAGCTCGGCGCCTACCTGCAAGGCGCGCTGCGCGACGCCGACCTCGTCGCCCGGTACGGCGGCGAGGAGTTCCTGGCGGTCTTCCGGGCTGTGGGCGAAGGCGCCGACGTCATCGCCGGTCGGTTGCTCCAGGGTTGGCGAGCGCGTCGACCCCGGACGACCTGGAGCGGCGGGCTCGCGACCCACGAGGAGGCGATCACGACGGCGGTGACCTTGACCCGTGCGGACTTGGCGCTCTACGAAGCGAAGCGCCGAGGACGAAACACCATCTGCAACTATCAGTCGCTGCACCAGCTCTACGACGTCGGGATCGCCATCTAGAGCACGCGGCGCGCCACCCGCGAGTACCTTCGGCTCAGACGACCAGCAAGGAGGGGAAGATGCGCGCCGCGATCTTCGTCGGGGAGGGCGAACCGCTGTCGATCGAGGAGGTGACTCCCCGGCCGCCCGGTCCGAAGGACGTGACCGTGGAGGTGCTGGCCAGCGGCGTCTGCCACTCCGACCTCTCGATCGTCAACGGGTACGTGCCCCTGCCCCCGCCGTCGATCCTCGGCCACGAGGGCGCCGGGGTGGTGCTCGAGGTCGGCGCGGAGGTCGGCCGGGTCCGCCCCGGCGACCGGATCGTCGCCTCCTTCGTCCCTGCCTGTGGCACGTGCTTCTACTGCCTCCACGACCGGGCCAACCTCTGCGAGCAGATGTGGTCGTTCTCGGCGGTACCCCGCGCCACCCGACCGGACGGCAGCGTCGTCACGGCCATGACCGGCCTGGGCACCTTCTCCGACGTGATGACGATCGACGAGCGGTCGGTCGTGAAGGTGGACACCGACCTCCCGGTCGAGCAGTTGGCGCTGATCGGCTGCGGCGTGACAACGGGTGTCGGAGCCGCGCTCAACACCGCCCGCGTCGAGCCCGGCTCGACGGTCGCGGTCGTGGGGTGTGGGGGTGTCGGCACCGCCGTCATCCAAGGCGCCCGCATCGCGGGCGCGGCCCGCATCATCGCCGTCGACCCGATCGAGCTGAAGCGCAAGACCGCCGAGCAGTTGGGCGCGACCGATCTCGTCGACCCCTCCCAGGGCGACCCGGTGGCCCAGGTCCAGGCGCTCACGAGCGGTCGGGGCGCGGACTATGCGTTCGAGGTGATCGGGTTGCCGGAGACGATCATCCAGGCGTTCTCGATGGCGCGCCCGGGCGGCACAGCGGTGATCGTGGGGATGCCGCGCATGGATGCCACGGTCACGTTTCCCGCATGGCAGCTCTTCGGCGGCGAGAAGCGCTTGTTGGGCTGCGTCTACGGTTCCGCCCAGGTCAAGCGCGACTTCCACCGCTTCATCGCGCTCGCCGAGACCGGCCGGCTCGACCTCGGTGCAATGGTGTCGCGTCGCATCTCGCTCGACGAGGTCAACGACGCATTCAAGGCCATGGAGGCCGGCGAGGTCATTCGCAGCGTCATCGTGTGAGGCCCGGTTGACCGGCGGCCGGCGCGGGCGGGGTCGGGCTCGGGTGGGCTGCTCGGGTTGGGCGTACCGAGACTGGCGCGGTCCGGTCTACCCGGCTGACCTGCCGCAGCGGCGCTGGCTCGAGCACTACGCCGAACTCTTCGACACGGTGGAGGTCAACAACACCTTCTACCGGTTGCCGCCGGCGACGACCGTCGAAAGATGGGCCGCGCAGGCGCCGCCCGGCTTTCTCTTCGCGCTGAAGCTGGGCGCGTTCGGCTCGCATCGCATGAAGCTCAAGGACGCGGCCTCTTGGCTTCCGAATCACCTCGATCGCGCCCAGCGGTTGGGCCCGGCTCTGGGCCCGACCCTCGTGCAGCTGCCGCCCCGCTGGCGTCGCGACCCCGAGCGCCTCGACGAGTTCCTCGCCGCCGCGCCGCGGACGATGCGGTGGGCGGTGGAGCTGCGCGAGGCGTCGTGGCTGCATGACTCCGTCTTCGATGTCCTGCGCAGGCACGGTGCCGCGCTCTGCGTGCACGATCTGCTGGCCCAGCACCCGTGGGAGCTCACCGCCGACTGGACCTACGTCCGCTTCCACGGGCCGCACGCGCTCGAGCGCAAGTACTGGGGCAGCTACGGCGGGCGCCGTCTCTGGCGGGTGGCCGACCGCCTGGGCACCTGGCTCGACGAGGGGTGCGATGTCCACGCGTACTTCAACAACGATCACGAGGGCTTTGCGGTGCAGGACGCCCGGTGGTTGGCGGAGCGGCTGCGCCGACCATGACGGCGGTGAGCCCGTAGCGTTCGCTCCAATCGGTGGGCGGCGCTCACTTCTCCCGTTCGAGAATGATGACCGGGATCGACCGCGTGGTCCGCTGCTCGTACTCCGCAAAGCCGGGGTATGCGGCCTTCTGCTTCGTCCAGATGCGCTCGCGCTCCTCGCCCTCCGCGACGCGAGCCACCACCGCGAACGTCTCCGAATCGACCTCCACGGTCGCTCGTGAGTTCGCCACCAGGTTGTGGTACCAGTCGGGATTGGACGGGGCGCCGCCCTTGGAGGCGAACACGGCGAAGCTGTCTCCGACCTTCTGGTACATCACCGGGTGCACACGGCTCGCACCCGATCTGGCGCCGACACTGTGGAGCAGCAGGAGCGGAGCCCCCGCGAACGGACCGCCGACCTTGCCGCGGTTGGCTCGGAACTCCTCGATGATCTTGTCGTTCCATCCGGCCATGCAGGTGGCAACGGCACGCCCGGCGGAAAAATGCCCACGTCGGCGCGGACCCGACATGCGGACAGCGCACGAGGGTCATGGTGAGATGGGGGCGGTGAGCGAGGGGCGACCCACGATCGAGGTGCTGTTCCGTGCCGAGTTCGCGCGCCTCACCCGCTCGCTCGCGGTCGCCGAGGGCGACGACGAGGCCGCCGGCGCCGTGCTGGAGGCGTTCGTCGAGGCCGGTCGCCGGTGGGCGAGGGTGGCGTCGCTGGACGACCCCGCCGGCTGGGTCCGGCGCGTCGCGATGAGCCGGCTGCAGAACGGCGGGCGCCATCGCCGGCGAAGGGCCGAGGGGCTCGCGGTGGTGCAACCGCGTGGGTTCGCCGAGTCGGGCGCGCCCGAACCCGACCTGCTCGGCGCGGTGCGGGCCCTGCCGGTTCAGCAGCGCCGTTGCGTCTGCCTCCACCACATCGGCGACTATCCGGTCGCGGAGGTGGCGAGCGCGCTCGGGATCGCGCCGAGCGCGGTCGAGACGCACCTGCACCACGGGCGCGCCGCCCTGCGCCGAGCGGTGCGATGGCCCGACGGTGGCGGGGACCCCGTCGACCGGCTGAACGGGTTGACACCGAATGTCGACGAGGACGCCGCGCTCGCGTGGCTCGGTCGCGCACGCACGCGGCGCGTCGTTCGGAGCGGCGTGTCAGCGGCTGTCGTCGCCGCGTTGGTCGTTGCCGCCGCGGTCGTGAGCTGGAGGCACGCCGACCACCGCCAGAACGTGGCAGCAGGCCCGACGACAACTGCGATCCGTGGTCTGCTCAGCGCATCGACCGTCCGGGACGGCATCGAGCTGACCGTCACCCTGCCTGCCGGCCAGGTCGACGTCGGACAGCGGGTGAGGGCTGAGGTGGTGGTACGCAACGTCGGCGCGGTGCCCGTGCACTGGGTGCACGGTGGGTGTGCCGTACCCGCTTCCGCCGTGCTCACGACCGCCGGTGCACCGGTGGTCGATCGTCGCGCGCCGATGCAATGGGACGGCACGACACCACTGGCGGGCTGGCTTGGACCCCACAACGCGCTCGCGCCGAGCGCCCTCGTCGACCCGAAGGCCGCCGGTTCCCGTTTGCAATTGTGCACGTTGAACCTCGTCGTCGAGACGATCGCGCCCGGCGGCGAGACGCGGTGGTCCGGCACGACCGACGACCGCGTGCCCCCCGGACCGTTGGCGCCGCAGGAGCTGGCCGCGACCTTCGTCGGCTACAACCAACCCGCCGACTACCCGGGCATGCCTCGCCCGCCCGTCGAAGTGCGCGTCGCGGTGCCCGTGCGGGACGACCCGGCGCGCGCCTCGAGCGCGGACGCCGCCGGTGCCGCGTTCGCGGCCGATCACCGCCTGCAACCGTTCCTCGACCTCACCCGCCACGAGCTCGACGCCAATCCTGTCGCGGTGACGCAGACGTGGGCGACCGAGGTGTCGTGGTGGCAGCGCGCCTGGGAGCTGTGGGTCACGCCCTACTACAACAGCAACCGCGCGTTGCGCCTGCGCTACGACCCTCGTGTCGGTGCTGTCGTCGACGCCCGCCTCGTCTCGCCCTACCAGCCGCCCGGTGACGACCCCGACCACAAGAGCGCTCCCGGCCCGCCCGACACGTCCCTGCCGTAGCTGCCGAGACGACGGCCGGCCCCTCGATAACGTGAGGCCGTGACGAGCCCTGCCGGTGAGGCCAAGAGCCTCCCCCTGATCCTCGCCCGGGAGCTCGCGTCGAACCTGGCGACGCCGATGTTCCTGATCGATGCCGGGGGGACGCTCGTCTTCTTCAACGAGGCCGCCGAGCTCCTGATCGGGCGCACGTTCGCCGAGCTCGGCGAGATCCCGGCGCTCGAGTTCGGCGCGGTGCTCGAGCTGACCGAGCGGGACGGCTCTCCCGTGCGTCGGCGCGACACCGCCGCGGGGATCGCCTTCTTCCAACGGCGTCCCGCTCATCGCACGCTGATGGCGACCGGCTACGACGGTGTGCGGCGGCTCGTCGATACCACCGCGTACCCCTTGTTCGGTGCTGCCGACGAGATGCACGGTGTCGTCGCGGTGTTCTGGGAGCGCGCGCCGGAGGGCGGCGGTTGATGCGCGCTCGGGTGTGGGGTTGTCGAGGTTCCGTGGCGGCGCCGGGCGCGGACACGGTTCGGTACGGCGGCAACACCTCCTGCCTCGAGGTCCAGCTCGAGAGTGGGCACACGCTCGTCCTGGATGCCGGCACCGGCATGCGCGCGCTGGGCGTCGCGATGGAGGACGAGCATCCCAAGGAGCTGCACATCCTCCTGACGCACCTGCATCTCGATCATCTCCAGGGCCTGGGCTTCTTCCGCCCACTGTTCCGACCCGACCTCGACGTGCACGTCTGGGGCCCGGCGTCGCCGGTGCAGGGCCTCGAGGAACGCATCGCGATCTATCTCTCGCCGCCGCTGTTCCCCGTGCGGCTGGGCGACATCCCCGCCCGACTCACCTTTCACGACGCGCCCGAGGAGGCGGTGTCGATCGGCTCGGCCACCGTTCGCGCCGCCAAGGTGACGCATCAGGGCCCCACCGTCGGGTACCGGATCGAGGAAGGCGGGAGAGTGCTCGTCTACCTGCCCGATCACGAGCCGTCGTTGGGCGTGCATCTCCGCGATCAGCCGACGGCCTGGATGAGCGGGTACGACGTGGCGCGTGACGCCGACATCTTGTTCCATGATGCGCAGTACGGCGACGACGAGTACCCGCACCACGTCGGGTGGGGTCACTCGTGCATCGAGCACGCCCTCGCATTCGCGCGCAAGGCCGACGTCGGAATGGTGGTGCTGTTCCACCACGATCCGTACCACAACGACGACGAGCTCGAGGTGCTCCTCGCCGAAGCCCGCCGGCAGTGGGACGGCACCGAGGAACGCGTATGCCTCGCCCACGAGGGGCTGAAGGTCGTGCTCGACGCAAGCGGTGTACGTCTGACCGCGTGAGTCAGCGTCCTCTTGCCGCGCCCCGCGGCCGACTGACAGGCTCGGCGCGTGGCTGATCCCTCCGACGCGTTGGTGTTCTTCGGTGCCTCCGGCGACCTCGCGTACAAGCAGATCTTCCCGGCCCTCTACGCGATGGCGAAGCACGGGCGTCTCGGCGTGCCCGTGATCGGCGTCGCGTACTCACGATGGGACCTGGCCCGATTCCAGGCTCGGGCCCGTGAGAGCGTCGAGGCGCATGGCGGCATCGACGACCAGGCGGCGTTCGATCGACTGCTCGGGGCGCTTCGCTACATCGACGGCAGGTACGAGGACGCGGCGACGTTCGACGCCCTACGCGATGCGCTCGACGGTGCGAAGCGGCCGGCGCACTACCTCGCGATGCCCCCGAGCCTGTTCCCCGTCGTCGTCGAGGGACTGGGGAGGGCGGACTGCGCCAAGAACGCACGCGTCATCGTGGAGAAGCCCTTCGGCCGGGATCTGGCCTCTGCGCGCGCGCTGAACGAGGTGCTGCGATCGGTCTTCCCCGAGTCGTCGATCTTCAGGATCGACCATTTCCTCGGCAAGGAGGAGGTGCAGAACATCTTGTACTTCCGCTTCGCGAACTCGTTTCTCGAGCCGATCTGGAACCGCAACTACGTGGCGAGCGTGCAGGTCACGATGGCGGAGGACTTCGGGGTTCGCGGCCGGGGGCGACTCTACGAGGAGGTCGGCGCGCTCCGCGATGTCGTGCAGAACCATCTGCTGCAGGTGATCGCGCTGCTCGCCATGGAGCCCCCGGTCGAGATGGGTGTTGAAGCACTGCGCGACGAGAAGGAGCGACTGTTTCGGGCGATGCGCCCGCTCGAGCCCGACGACGTCGTCCGCGGCCAGTTCGACGGCTACCGCAACGAGGATGGCGTGGCGACGGACTCCGACGTCGAGACGTTCGTCGCGCTGCGGATGTTCATCGACTCGTGGCGTTGGGGCGGCGTGCCGTTCTACGTGCGGGCCGGCAAGAACCTCGCGGTCACGTGCACCGAGGTGCGCGTCGAGCTGAAGGCACCGCCGCAGAAGGTGTTCGCCGACTCGGAGCCCGCGCCGGGTGCCACGAACTACGTGAGGTTCCGCTTGAACCCGGAGGTGGCGATCGCGTTCGGGGCCCGCGCCAAGTTGCCGGGGGAGGACTTCGTCGGCAAGCAGTTCGAGCTCTACCTGCACAATCAGTTCCCCGACGAGATGGCTCCCTACGAGCGTCTGCTCGGCGACGCGATGGCGGGCGAGAGCCTCTTGTTCGCTCGCGAGGACGGCGTCGAGGCCGCCTGGGCCGTCGTCGACTCGGTGCTCACGAACCACACGGGCGCGGTGGCCTACCCGATTCACTCGTGGGGCCCCAAGGAGGCGGATGCGCTGATCGCGAGCGCCGGCGGTTGGCACGACCCGGTGGTCGGGTGACGACTCGGGTAGCTGCGTGTCGATGCCATGATGGAGAGTCGCCACTGTCGAGTGGCCGGCGGTCGAGAGGTCGGTAGGTGACGGATCTGCAGCAGCGCGACGCACGGTCGGCGGTGTCGGTGCGGGGGCTCCAGAAGCGCTACGGAGAGCTCGTCGCGGTGCGCGGCGTCGACTTCGAGGTTGCGCCGGGGGAGACGTTCGGCTTCCTCGGGCCGAACGGCGCGGGCAAGTCGACGACGATCGGGATGTTGTGCACGCTCGTCGAGCCGACGGGCGGCACCGCGCTGGTGGCGGGCCACGACGTGGTGACCGAGCGGGGCGAGGTCCGGCGCAACATCGGATTGGTGTTCCAGGACACCACCCTCGACCTCTACCTGACGGCGGAGCAGAACCTCCGCTTCCACGCCGAGCTCTACGGCGTGCCCCGCGGTCTCATCGGCGATCGCATGCACCAGGTGCTCGACATGGTGGGGCTCTGGGAGCGGCGCGCCAGTCGAGTCAACACCTTCTCGGGTGGCATGAAGCGTCGCCTCGAGATCGCCCGCGGCCTCCTGCATTCGCCCCGCGTCCTGTTCCTCGACGAGCCGACGGTCGGGCTCGACCCTCAGACGAGAGCCTCGATCTGGGCGTACATCCACGAGCTCCGGCAACAGGAGGACATCACGATCTTCCTCACGACGCACTACATGGACGAAGCCGAGCACTGCGACCGGATCGCCATCATCGACGAAGGCGCCATCGTGGTCCTCGACTCACCCGAGGCCCTGAAGGCCAGCGTGGGGAAGGACCGCGTGCAGATCCGGACCGCAGACGACGCGCAAGCCATCGGCCAGTTGCGCGATTCCTTCGGCGTCGACGCCGCCGTCCATGAAGGCGCGGTGACGTTCGCGGTGACCGCGGGCGAACAGTTCGTCCCTCGTCTGTTCGCCGAGCTGAGCGTGCCCATCGAGTCGGTGCACGTGTCGCGCCCGTCGTTGGACGACGTCTTCCTCACCTACACGGGCCGTACCATTCGCGACGCCGAGATCTCGAGCTCGGATCGATTCCGTGCGAGCCCGTTCGCCGCCGCGGCCCGGAGGTGAGGTCATGACGACGCGCACCTCCGATTCGGTCGCCGCTCCCGCGCGTGCCGCGGTTGTGGAGATCCGTCTTCCCGAAGGAGGCGCGGCCCAGGACGTGCGGGCGGTCAAGGTCGTGTGGCAACGCGAGATGATCCGCTTCTCTCAGGACCGCATCCGGATCCTCACCGCGCTCGTCCAGCCGATCCTGTACGTGTTCGTGCTCGGCACCGGGCTGTCGTCGCTCACGAGAGGCTCGACCGGCGACGTCAGTCTCCGCACCTTCATCTTTCCCGGCGTTCTGGCGCTGTCGGTGCTGTTCACCGCGATGTTTTCCGCGGTGTCGATCGTGTGGGACCGCGAGTTCGGGTTCCTGCGCGAGATGCTCGTCGCGCCCGTGCCGCGTAGCGCCATCATCCTGGGCAAGTGCCTCGGCGGCGCCACGGTCGCGGCCATCCAGGGCCTGATCGTGCTCGCGCTCGCGGGATTGGTCGAGGTTCCGTACTCGCCCGTGATGCTCGCGACCCTCGCGGTGGAGATGTTGCTGCTCGGCTTCACCATCACCGCGTTCGGGCTCGTCGTCGCCGCCCGGATCAAGCAGATGCAGGCGATGATGGGCCTGATGCAGATGATCCTGATGCCGCTGATGTTCCTGTCCGGGATCCTGTATCCGCTCGTCGGCCTGCCTCGCTGGCTCAACATCCTCGTGCACCTCAACCCGATCACCTACGCGGTGCACCCGCTCCGCCAAGCGGTGTTCGAGCACGTCCACGCGAGCCCGCTCGCGCTGGCGCACCTCAACCCACCCCTCACCTGGTGGGGCTGGACCGTGCCGACGCTCGTCCAACTGGCCGTCGTGGCCGTCACCGGCATGATCTTCCTGTGGATTGCGGTGCTGGAATTCGACCGGGCCGACTAAGGATCGGAGCAGACACGCCATGAGCGACACGTCCATCGATCTCGAGCGCATCGAGGCGGAGCGCCGGCGCATCCGCGAGGCGTACCTGCGGCCGCCGGACGAGCGACCGGCGCCGTCGGCGGGCGGCGTCCACCACCTCGCGCTGCTGTCGTCTGACGTCGAGCGGACCGTTCGCTTCTATCAGGAGGTGCTCGGCTTCCCATTGACCGAGATCTTCGAGAACCGCGACTACCGCGGCTCGAGCCATTTCTTCTTCGACCTCGGCCACGGCAACCTGCTCGCGTTCTTCGACTTCCCGGGGCTCGACCTGGGCCCGTACGCCGAGGTGCTCGGCGGCCTGCACCACGTGGCGATCTCGATGACGCCCGAGCGGTGGCACGAGGCGAAGGCGCGCCTGGACGACGCGGCCGTCCCCTATCAAGAGGAGAGCGGGACCTCCATCTACTTCCGGGACCCGG
>Ga0066709_100002246_pt1 | contig 13886 bp, 8 predicted proteins | sample GraSoiAngelo_158_FD_79665 | JGI IMG/M metagenome (GOLD analysis project Ga0066709, IMG submission 79665) | Grasslands soil microbial communities from the Angelo Coastal Reserve, California, USA - 14_1009_16_30cm | ecosystem: Environmental > Terrestrial > Soil > Grasslands | place: USA... | reverse complement strand
TCATTCTACTGCAACCTGGCGGGCTGTGGGCCATGTATGAGGGCGTGGCGTCTCGGTTCAGTCGGCGTGTCGAAGGAGCGCCGCATGCCTGAGACCCACCCCATCCTTGAAACCGTCGACCTGACCAAGTCGTTTGGCATGGTCAAGGCGGCTGACAGGATCACGGTGCAGATTGCTCGGGGTGAGTTGGTGGGCATTGTGGGGGCCAACGGCTCCGGCAAAACGACCTTTTTGAACCTGATCACGGGCTATCTCACACCTGACCACGGGCGCATCCTGCTTATGGGCCAGGACAGCACCGGCTTGCCGCCGCGCCTGGTGACCAGGCTTGGGCTCGCCCGCTCGTTTCAGGTTCCGCAGCTCTACACGGCCATGAGCGTGCTGGAAAATGTCCTGCTGGCGTTAGCGGCCCAGACCAGGAAAAGTACTGGCTTCTGGAAGCCCCTCTATCGCCGGCAGTGGCTGGAGGAGGGCATGGATATCCTGGCGCGCTTCGGCCTTACCTCCTATGCCTCGCGCTCTGTGGCCGAGTTGCCCGAAGGTGGTAGGAAGCTCCTGGATGTAGCGCTGTCCTTTGCTCTGAAGCCGCGGCTATTACTCATGGATGAACCCACCAGCAGTGTGAGCATTGAAGACAAGTTCCAGGTCATGGACAATCTGGTGGGAGTGCTGCAACAGAGTCAGATGACGACGATTTTTGTGGAACACGATATGAACGTGGTGCAACGCGACAGCCAGCGGGTTTTGGTGTTTGACAATGGCGAGGTGGTTGCCGATGGGACACCCAACACTGTCCTGGCCCAACCGCAGGTCCGACGCGCCGTGCTCGGACGGGAGTAGCTATGCTAGTTGTCGACGGCCTGCGCGTGACCATCAAGGGCTTCATCATCCTGCGCGGCCTGAGTCTGGTGGTGCCTACAGGGGAGCTCATTGCGCTCGTCGGGCGCAATGGTGCTGGGAAAACTACCACACTCAAGAGTATTATGGGGCTCATGCCCATCTCTGGTGGCACGGTCCAACTCGATGGCACGGCTCTCACGGGGGTGCCGGGCTATCGCCGCGCTGCCCTGGGCATTGGCTACATGCCTGAAGACCGGCGCTTGATTGGCTCCCTGACGGCGGAGGACAACATTCGCATGCCCGCCTGGGCGAGCCGCCTGGCACATGGGGAAGCACGCTTGGCGTATATCTACGAGAAGATGCCCGACGTCGCGGCACTGGCCAGGCGCCGAGCCTCAGCCCTGAGCGGTGGACAGCAAAAAATGGTCGCTCTGGCGCGGGCGGTGATGAGCGGCACCAAGCTCCTGCTACTCGACGAACCCTTCGAGGGCCTGTCACCGGCGATAGGGGAAAAATTCGCCGGCACCATTCAGGCACTCCAAAAGGACGGTTTATCTGTCCTGCTTGCCGAATCGGATGTGAAGCGGCTGAGCTTTGCGGAGCAGATCTATACGGTCGAGCGGGGAGAGATTGTACATGCCTGACCGAAGATGGTCGTGGCGCACCGGTGCAAGAGCCAGGGAAAGAGGACAGTCTACCCACTTGGCTCCCACCCACCTCCGAGGGCCTTATATACGGCGATGAGGGTCGTGGCGGTGCGCGTTTCACTCGCGGCCAGGAGGTCCTGGGCACTCAAGAGGGTGCGCTCGGCATCGAGAACCGTGAGGAAGTCGGCAACACCAAACTGATAGCGCAGCCGTGCCAGGGCGACCGCTTTCTCGCTCGCGTGTGCCGAAGCGTGGAGCGAGTCGCGGCGTGCCTGCTGGCGCTGGAAATCGACCAGGGCGTTTTCGGTTTCCTCCAGGGCCAGCAACACGCGCTGCTCATATTGCGCCAGGGCCGCTTCGGTGCGCGCATCTGCCGCTCTGATGCGTGCCCGCACTCGTCCCAGATTAAAGGCCGCCCAAAAGACCTTCGGACCGAGCGTGAACGTATCAATGCCCCCCCTACCGAACCCCACTAAAGAACCCGCTTCCAGGCCGACGCTGCCGAGTACCGTGACGCGTGGGAAGAGATCGGCTGTGGCCACACCGACACGGGCGGTGGCCGCGGCCAGATTACGTTCGGCGACGCGAATGTCCGGACGGCGTCGCAACAAGTCGTCAGGCGTCCCAAGGGCCACCAGAACCGGCAAACCGGGCAGTGGTAGAGGTGCGGCTAAAGCCTCGACCCGGGCCGTGGGTGGCTGCCCGATAAGGACACCCAGGCGATGCGCTGCCTGGGTGATGGTGGTTTCTAGGGGAGGGATACTGGCGAGGGTCAGGTTAAGCTGGGCCTCGGCGCGCGAGATATCCAAATCGGTCCCCCGCCCCGCTTCGAGCAGGACACGCGTGAGGCCCACAGTTTGACGCTGATTCTCGGCATTCTGGCGCGCCACGGCGAGCTGGTTTTGGGCGCCGCGGAGTTCAAAGTAGTTGCGGGCTACCTCCGCCAGGAGACTGACGACTACATCACGACGCGAGGCTTCAACAGCCTCGACGTCGGCTGTGCTGGCCTCAATGGCACGGCGCACACGTCCAAAGAAATCCACCTCCCAACTGGCGTCAAATCCGGCATGGTATAACTCCGTGTCGCGGTCCTTGCTGCCAGCGACGGCTTTACTCAGCCGCTGTCGCGTGTACGTCTCTTGCGTGGTGACGGTCGGGATACGATCGAACTCGGTCTCAACACGTAGAGCCCGCGCTTCCCGCAGCCGCGCGGTGGCAATCCGTAGATCATGGTTCTTGGCCAGGGCCTGGTCGACGAGTTGATTCAGCTGCTCGTCCTGAAAGCCGCGCCACCAGGCCACCTCTACATCAGCCGTCGACATCCCTGGCTGGTCTTGATTGGCAAACTCTGTGGGGACTGGCGCGACAGGTTCACGGTAGGTCGGCCCCACCAGCGTACAACTGCTCAACATCCCCAAGAGCCCGGCCATCAGCACCACCATAAGCATGACGCGGCTGGCTTGCGGTTGCGGGGTCGGCTGGCCGTGCTTGCGCTCGATGAACCAGCGGATGACCACATAGAAGACCGGCGTCAGCAACAGGCCGAAGCAGGTCACCCCAAGCATGCCACTGAATACCGAGGTACCCAGCGCCTGGCGCATCTCGGCACCAGGGCCCTCGGCCAGCACCAGCGGTATCACACCCAGGATAAAGGCAAAGGAGGTCATGAGGATCGGTCGCAGGCGCAAGCGACACGCTTCGATCACCGCAGTGAAGCGATCCTGGCCGGTCTCTTGCGCGACGCGCGCGAACTCGACAATGAGGATGGCGTTCTTGCAGGCCAGGCCCACCAGTACGACAAAGCCGACTTGCGTCAGAATGTTGTTGTCCAGGCGGCGCAGACTAACGCCCGTGATGGCGCAGAGCAAACACATGGGCACAATCAGAATGACCGCCAGGGGCATGGACCAGTTTTCATACAGCGCCGCCAGCATCAGAAAGACCAGCAGCACACACAGGGGGAACACAAAGAGGGCGACGTTGCCGGCACTGATTTGCTGGTACGCCAGGTCCGTCCACTCAAACCCCATGCTGCTGGGGAGCACCTGCCTGGCCAGGCGTTCCATGGTGGCAATGGCTTGCCCGGAGCTGACCCCCGGGGCGGTGTCGCCGTTGATCTCCGCGGCCGGAAACATGTTGTAGCGCAGGATCCGATCTGGCCCAGTAATCTGGCGCACATTAACCACCGAAGCGAGGGGCACCATGGATCCAGAGGTATTGCGTACCTTCAGACGCAGGATATCGCGCGGATCATTCCGGAACGCTCCTGCGGCCTGGGCAGTCACCTGGTAGGTGCGGCCAAACATATTGAAGTCGTTGACATAGACCGAGCCCAGATAGGTTTGCAGCGCGTCGAACACATTGTCGAGCGGTATCCCCAGCATTTTCGCCTTGGTGCGGTCGACATCGGCATAGAGTTGGGGCGTGTTGGCACGGAAGGGCGTGAACACCCCCACCAGACCCAGCTCACCTCTCCCCGCCGCCACAAGCTGATCAGTCGCAGCCTGTAACGCCACAACATCACCCCCGCCCCGATCCTGCACCTCGAGCTTGAAACCGCCGGCAGTTCCCAGACCGCGCACTGGCGGCGGGGGAAAGACCGCAATGCTGGCCTCCTGGATATCGACCAGGCGTCGCCGTAGGTCCTGGGCAATGCGCGTGGCGTTGAGGCCATGAGCCGTGCGCTCTTCAAAGGGCTTGAGCGTGGTAAAGACGGCGCCAGCATTGGCGCTGTTGGCACGGGTCGCGGCCGAAAAACCAGCAAAGCCTACCGCATTGCCAACGCCTGGGACCTGGAGCACAATGTCTGTGACCTGCCGGATCACGACGTCGGTACGCTCCAGGGAGGCAGCGTCTGGCAACTGCACGTTGACAATCAAATAGCCCTTATCCTGCGGCGGGATGAAGCCTGTCGGCACGGTGGTGAATCCCCAATAGGTGAGGCCCAGCAGACCGACATAGACCACTAACGCCAGCACGCTGAAGCGCAGCACCGTGCGCACCGTGCGCCCATAGCCGTTGATAGTACGGCTAAACAACCAATTAAAACCCCGGAAAAATGTACTCAGCAGGCGGTTGATCAGTGGACTGAGGCACCAGCCCACCGCGCCACCCAGTAGGGCCACCACGCCATACAGGGTCCAGAGTACCAGATCACTGGACACTCTGCCGGCCTGTACGTAGGGGTTGGCGGCGACAGCCGGCAGATCGAGCAACGGCAGCACGAGCGGCGTGAGCATCGTATAGGCGAGAAAGCCACCGAGCAGCGCGATCCCGAAGCGCGGTAAAACCTCCCGCGTCCCGGCGTGTTCTGCGGTGTGGGGACGAATCAACTGGATGGCCCGCGATGGCGACATCGTCAAGGCATTCAGGGCTGAGATAATTGTCGAGGCGGCAATGGTGAGGGCGAATTGCCGATAAAACTGGCCGCTGATACCCGGAATAAACGCCGTGGGAATGAACACGGAGCTGAGGACCAGGGTAATCGCGATGACAGGACCGGTGATTTCTGCCATGGCGTGCAGCGTCGCCTCCCGGGGGGGTAGGCCCTTGGCCATCCAGCGCTCGATATTCTCGACCACGACAATGGCGTCGTCTACGACAATGCCAATGGCGAGCACGAGGCCGAACAGGGTGAGATTATTCAACGAAAAGCCGAGCGCCGCCATGACGCCAAAGGTGCCAATCAGCGACACTGGCACATCAATCATGGGCAGGAGGGTGGCGCGCCAGTCCTGGAGAAAGATGAGGACTACAACGAACACAAGGACGAAGGCTTCGATGAGCGTATGGGTGACCGCAGTGACCGATTCCCGGATGAACACCGTCGGGTCGTAGACGATGCGGAATTCCAACCCTTTCGGAAAGCTTTTGCTGAGTTCGGCCATGGTCTTGCGGACGGCGTTCGCCGTGGCCAGCGCGTTCGAGCCGGGGCGTTGGAGTATGGCAATGGCCATGGCCGGTTTGCCATCCAGATAGCTATTGGCCGAATAATCGCGGGCCCCCAACTCCACGCGGGCGATGTCACGCAAGCGCGTCATCCGTCCATTGTCGCCGGTTTTGATGATGATCTCACCGAACTGTTCAGGTTGGAGCAGACGCCCCTGGGTGGTCACGGACAGTTGCAGCGCGCTGCCTGAGGGCGTAGGCGGTTGACCGATGATGCCCGCCGCCACCTGGACATTTTGCTCACGCAAGGCCTGGACAGCGTCACCGGCCGTCATGTTGAGTGAGGCCAGCTTGTCAGGATCGAGCCAGACACGCATGCTGTATTCGCGCAGGCCAAACAGCGTAATATTGCCAACACCCTCGAGACGGGTGAGCACATCACGGATCTGGATCAGGGCGTAGTTCCCGATGTATGCCTGGTCATAGTGGTTATCTGGCGAGAGCAGGTGCACGACCAGGAGCAGATCGGGGGAGCTTTTTTGGGTGGTAATACCCAAACGGCGGACGGTCTCCGGCAGGCGCGGTTCGGCGATGGCGACGCGATTTTGTACCAGCACCTGGGCTTTGTCCAGATCAGTGCCGAGTTGGAAGGTGATCGTGAGGGACATCTGGCCATCGCTGGTGCTCTGCGATGCCATATAGAGCATCCTCTCCACCCCGTTGATTTCCTGTTCCAGCGGTGTGGCTACCGTATCCGCAATGACTTGCGGATTGGCGCCGGGATACCTGGCATTGACGACGATGGTCGGCGGCACGATTTCCGGATATTCCGCTATCGGCAGCGTGTAGCAGGCGATGAGGCCGATGATCACGATCACCAGGGCCAGCACGGTCGCAAAGATCGGACGATCAATGAAAAAGCGCGAGAACTGCATCGCTCATCTCCCGCCATGCGGCTTCTGGGCGGTGCGCTCAGGCGTGGGAGGCAGCGCTGGCTGCGCGTCTGGTATGGCCTGCTTGATGGGATCGACCTTCGCCCCAGTCTTGGCCCGCTGGACCCCCTTCACAATCACCCAATCTTCTGGCTGCACGCCGTCGCGCACCACGCGCCAGCCGTCGATGATCGGCCCTAACGTGACCTTGCGATATTGCACGAGATTCTGGTCGTCGACCACAAATGCGAATTGCTGGGACAAATCACTGCCGACCGCTTCAGGAGGCAGCAGCAGCGCCCTGTACTTACTGCCCACCGGGATGCGCACCCGTGCAAACAGCCCCGGGGCCAGGAGCAGGTCAGGGTTGGGGAGCACCACCCGCCCGGTGATCGTCCCAGTCTTCGCGTCGAGCCGATTATCCATGAAGTCGATGTAGCCCTGGTGCGGAAACGCTTCCTCATCGGCCAACCCCACGTAGGCCGGCGGTCTGCCCTCACGGCCATTGGTGCGCTCGCCGCCATGCAACAGACGCATGGCCTTGAGATACGAGCGTTCGTCCGCCTCAAAATAGCAATAGATGGGATCGAGCGACACAATGGTGGTCAATAAGGTGGATTGCACCGTGGTCCCGCCACTAATAAGATTGCCGATGCTAACGAAGTACCGGCTGATACGCCCGTTGATCGGCGCCCGCACCTGGGTGAATTCGATATTGAGCTGTGCTGCGTTGACCATCGCCCGTGCGGCCTGGACGGACTCTTGTGCCTGGCGCTGGTCGGCGACTCGTGTATCCACCTCTTCCTGCGAGGCGGCGTGGACCTGGAGCAACTTCTGGGCCCGGGCGAAATCCTTGTCTGTGCGCTCTAGCCGTGCCGTGGCCAGGGCTACCTCGGCCTTGGCACGTTCGAGCTCAGCCTGATAGGGCCGAGGATCAATAACGAAGAGCAAATCCCCTTTCTTCACGATGGCGCCATCTTTGAAATGGATGGATTGCAGATAGCCATTGACACGGGCGCTGATTTCGACTGACTCCGCGGCCTCAAGCCTGCCGGTATACTCCTCCCACTCCACCACATCGCGGCTGCTCGGCTGACTCACGGTCACCTTCGGAGGAGGTGGTGGCGCCGTGGCCTGCGGCTGTTGTGCACAGGCTATCATGAGGAGCATCAGACCACTCAGGGCATAGCGGGATATCCAGTGCAACAAGCTCTTTCTCTGTGTCAGCTCAAATCCCATCTTGTGCTCCGGTTTTCCGTCTGTTCCCTCTCCCTCTGGGAGAGGATTTTAGCAGAGGTGAAGATCCTCTGGCGCTTTTTCTAGGACGAAAAGGCCCTTACCCCCGCCCTCTCCCCTGGGAGAGAGAGATCAGAGGCATTACTCACCATATGCGCTATTTCCGGCAGTGCTGGCGGCTTGAAACAGCCGGACGCTGGCCTCACCATCGACGACGATCTCAAACAGGGTCGATTGCTGCTGCGTTTGGGCCTCCTGATACGCGGTGACAAAGGAGGCCGTCGAGGACGGACACACATACGGGAGGTGAAAGTTCTCGGCAACGCCTCGAAAGCTCCAGGGGTGTGGATTCCGTAAACGCTCCCCGGTAGCACCGAGGTCGAAGAAATGAAAGATCGCCCCACTGTAATTGTTCATGACGATGATATACACCGGCATGCTCGCACCGGCCACCAAGGCCAGGGCATTTAAGTCATGCAGCAGCGCTTGATCCCCGATGAGGACGGTGCAGGGTTTGTGCAGTCCCTCGCCAAAGCCAATCCCTGAGGACAGGACGCCATCGATACCCGTGGCGCCACGATTGGCACCAACCCGGAGTGTTTGCCGCAGACACGGCACAAAATAGTCCGCCTCACGGAAAATCAGGCTCGCAGAGAGAAAGACTGCGGAATCGTCGTGGATATGCTGAAACACCTCGTAGAGCACACGTCCCTCTGCGAGTGGTGCAGCGGCGTGGGTGTCAAGGAGAGTGCCCAGACGCTGCTGCGCGGCCGACTCGTAGGTTGCCAGGGCGCGTGCGAGCGCCGTTGGTCGCCGGGCTGGCAGGGCCGGCAACAGCTCTGCAGCAAAGGTACACGGATCGCTCCAGACTTTCATCGTTGGGTAAATGAACTCGTTCTCGATGGCATCTTGCCGCAGAGGATAGGGGGAACACAAGATGAACTCTGTCCTGTGGGCAGCGAGGTACTCGCGGAGGGGTTCGGATACAATACGGTCGCCAAAGTAGAGCACCAGATCCACCGGCGGCAGTCGTGAGACCGCCCCGCGCAGGTACAAATTGTAGAGTGCCAGCACCGGGGCATGCTGCCCGTCACAGCGCAGCCCAGAGTTGATGTCAGCCAGCAGCGGGGCACCAAGATGCGTCGCGAGCGTATGAATCGCTGCTGTCGAACTGGTGGGTGCGAGAGGACCGGCCACGCACGCGACATTGTCTGCTGGGGTGATACGGTCCACGAGGCGCTGTGTGTCAGACGGAGCAAGACGGGACCGCGGCTGCACGTAGGCGCAATAGGGTGTGCTCCTGGCGCTCCAATGCGTTAGTTCGTCCACCTCTTCAGGGGGCAAGGTCGCGACCGTGAAGGTCTCCTCGACGAACGGTTTGCGATACGCGATGTTCAGATGCACCGGTCGCGCGGTGCGCTGCATCTCGAACACCGCCTGATCGAGGTCGGCGAGCAAGGCGTGGAGAAAGAGCCGCTGTTCCGGGGCTGGGATATCGAACGCCGCCTGCGCAAAGGGCGAGAAGAGATCGCGCTGGGGCAACGTCTGGTTGGCCTTGGCATAGTGGAGTTCAAACGGCCGGTCGGTGGTCAGCACCAGCAACGGCGTACCAGCGAGCGCCGCTTCAATCACGGCCGGCAGATAGTTCGCCGCCGCCGTTCCCGAGGTGCACACGAGACAAGGCAGTCTCCCTCCCTTCGCCGCGCCCTGAGCCCAGAAGGCGGCACTGCGTTCGTCATTGAATAGCTTGGTGACGACAGCCGGCTGGTCTTCCAGGGCCAAAATGAGCGGTATGGCGCGCGCGCCTGGGGATACGCAAAAGACCTCGACCCCACAACGACGCAGTTCCTCGACCACCACCACGGCATGAAGATGCGCGAGACTTTTGGCGGACATCACGGTTGCTGGACGCACCGACTTCCCCTTAGGCGCGACAAGTGAAGTTATGAAAACAAAGCAGACGTCTCTTCCTCGTATATCCCCCAAACGCTCCGCAAGACATCGGCAATTTCACCAATCGTGCCGTAGGCACGCACGACATCGACAATAGCCGGCATAATATTCGCATCGCTCTTCGCCACGGTTTCTAATTTTTCAAGCCTCTTTCTGAGCAGAACGTTATCACGCCCTTGACGCAATTGTCGTAATTTGGCAATTTGTTCCTGTTCAACACGCGGCTCAATCTGTAAAATTTCAATAGGAGCCTCATCTGACACAAAGTCATTCACACCAACGATCACTTCCTCCTGCTTTTCTAACTTCTGCTGATAGCGATATGCCGCCTCACTGATCTCGCGCTGGGGAAAACCGAGCTCAATAGCCCGCACCATACCCCCGAGTTCATCCAGCTTGCGAGAATACGCATAGACTCTCTGTTACAGCTCATCTGTGATCTTCTCCAGATAGTAAGCGCCGCCGAAAGGATCGATCGTCTCCGCCACGCCACTCTCGTGCGCGATAATCTGTTGGGTCCGCAGTGCAATACGTGCCGCCTCTTCTGTCGGCAGCGCCAGCGCCTCGTCTAGCGCATTGGTATGCAATGATTGCGTGCCCCCCAACACAGCAGCCAGTGCCTGCAGAGCCACCCGCACAATATTGTTATACGGCTGCTGCGCCGTCAGGCTAACCCCGGCGGTCTGGGCATGGGTCCGCAAGAGCAGCGACCGCGGGTCGCGGGGATGATAGCGCCGCTCGATTTCCCGCGCCCAGATGCGGCGCGCCGCACGGAATTTGGCAATTTCCTCAAAAAAATCACTGTGCACATCAAAAAAGAACGACAGCCGTGGCGCGAAGGCATCGATCGCGAGCCCAGCCGCCACTGACTCCTCGACGTAAGTCAGCCCATCATACAGCGTAAACGCCAGTTCCTGGACTGCCGTGGCGCCAGCTTCGCGGATGTGATAGCCACTGATACTGATGGCATTCCATTGCGGCAGATGCTCGGCACAGTAGGCAATCGAGTCGCGCACTAAGCGCAGCGACGGGCGCGGGGGAAAGATCCATTCTTTTTGGGCAATGTATTCTTTGAGAATGTCATTTTGCACTGTCCCACGCAGTTGCGCTGGCGCGACACCTTGTTTTTCAGCCACCACAACGTACATGGCTAAGGCGATAGCGGCGGTTGAAGTAATCGTCATGGACGTGCTGACTTGCTCTAAGGGAATACCATCAAATAGCATCTCCATGTCCGCCAACGAACTGACCGCGACGCCACACTTGCCGACCTCACCGGCAGCCATGGGATGATCAGCGTCATACCCATACAGGGCAGGGAGGTCAAACGCCACACTCAAGCCCTCGTTCCCCTGGGCCAGCAAATATTTGTAGCGTTGATTGGTCTCCTGGGCTGTGCCAAAGCCGGAGAAAATCCGTGTCGTCCACAGGCGTCCACGATACATCGTGGGCTGCACACCACGTGTGTAGGGCATCGCGCCAGGAAACCCCAGGTGCGAGAGATACAAATCTTCTGGCCAGTCGAGCGGGGTCGCGAGGGCTACCAGAGGGATATCTGAGGCAGTTATATACTGTACGGCTTTCTGTGGTGCACGTTGGAGGCTCTCTTCACTCCATTGCCGCTGCGCTGTGCGGAGCGGCTCTAAAGTGTCGGAGAGCGTCGTCGGCTGCATGGTGTCTTTCCCCATACCTATTATCTCCAAGCTGTAGCGGATTGGCGCAAGGCCATACCTCGCCGGATGCGGTGCATATCATAGTCGCAATTCCGCCCCACGTCACGCGAACTCCTCGTGTGAGGAGCACAGTGCATGTGGCCTCAAGTAGATTGTACACGGTTTCTGCTGGGCACCCGGGCCACCGCAGTCACGTATTGATCTGGGTGAGTTTCGGCATACGGTCCTCTTCTCCGGCTTCATGCTGTCGCAAGAACTAATAGTATCATGGAATGACCAGAGAGTCATCAAAATCATACGACGTTTTCCTTGCCTGGGTCTTGGTAGCGCATGCTGCCATATGGCAAGAGCTGAGGGCCGTCAGAACAGAAAAACACAGCAAGGCGTGTGTAGGGTTAAGGTTGCTACACTGTCTCGCCTTGCGTATACTGACTATAAAGTTGGCTGGAAATGCGCGCAAGTCAACCCTATAGATACCTACCCGGCTGTGGACGTGGTGAGGGGCGACACCCTTATAAGAGACCAGCCGGCGGCGTAAGGTGAGTCCATGATGCGTAAGAGCACACGCACGGCAAAGCACGAGGTTCTCCGCAACTTTATGGAGACCACGATCGCCCAGGCTGCTAAGGAGGTCTTTGCCGAGCGGGGCTATCAGTACGCCACGCTGGAAGAGATTGCCCAGCGGGCTGGCATGTCGAAGGCCACCATCTATCTGTATTACCGGAACAAAGACGACCTGTTCCTGCACGTCGTCGAAGAACTCGTCAACATGGCGACGGCTGCCACGGCACAGGAAGCCACCACCGCCAAGCCACCGCTGGAAAAGCTCGATGGTATGGTGCGTGGCAAGGTCGGGTTTTACGAGCGCGAGCGCGAGTTCTTTCGCATCTACTTGAGTGAAAAACAAGGTCTGGAGGTAGCACCCAAGACCCCCCACAAAAAGGCTATACGCGAGATGTACCTGCAAGGCGTCCGGACCTTGGCAGGCGTCGTCCAGGAAGGCATAGACGCTGGCGTGCTACGCCCCATGGATAGCCAGCGCCTGGCCTTTTTTCTGCAAGAAATGATCAGCAATGTCCTCGAACAGCGCATCCTGGGTCATAGCGATATCTCTGTGGAGGCAGACGTTGAGCTGTTGCTGAGCCTCTTCCTCGATGGGGCTCGACAGCGCTAAGTGCTGCGCACCGGTGCTGCGCACGGGTACTGCGTACCGCAATTAGCCCCGCCAGTATGGCGGGGCAACTAGCCGTGCGCAGCACCCCGCCAGTTTGGCGGGGTGCTGCGCCACCTCTCCTGCTCCCACTGCCCCACGAGCCACTATGTGGTTACGACCTCCTCAGACTGTGCCACTACTGCCGATGCTATGGGTGGCGTGGTGGCGGGCGGCGCGGCAGGCTTTCCTGGTACCGGGGCAGGACGCGGGCGGCGTCTCCCGAGCAACAGGAGCAAGGGCAGGCAGAGCACAAAGCACATGCCCATCATCCAGAACACGTCATTATAGGCCAGCATCATCGCCTGACGCCGTACCGCACCCGCCAGGAGTTTGAGCGCGCTGTCCTCCGCTACCCCCGGTGGCACACTACTGCTGGCCAGACGCCCGGTGAGCCCCTCCAAGAACTGGGGTGTCCAGACGTCGTACGGCGTCAGATGATCGACCAGGCGGGCGCGGTGAAAAGTCGTCCGGTGGACGATCTGATTAGCCACAAAGGCATAGCCGATGTTGCCACCGATGCGGCGTGACAGGGTATAGAGACCGGTAGCCGCGGCCAACAGCTGCGGGGGGATGGTGCGCATGACCGCGGCTGACATGGCCGTGAACACAAACGCCATCCCGGCGCCCGTGAGGAGCAGACCGGGGAGCATCTGCCACCCGTCGGTGTCCAGGGTCAAATGTGCCAGGTCAAAATACCCCCCCATCATCAGTATGATGCCACCACCAATCACCAGACGGCTATCCACCAGGCCGTAGAGACGCCCAGAGATGGGGGCTACGAGCAGCATCACCAACGACCGGGGCATCTGGGAGAGCCCTGCATCCATGACCGAATAGCCCCGCAATTGCTGAAAGAACAGCGGTAAAATAAAAATACTGCCAAACGAGGTGAGACCAAAGACCAGCCCCATACTGACGCCCCCGAGCAAGGGCAGGTGGGTGAGCACCCGTAGGTTGACCACGGGCTCTGCCACTCGCAGCTCCCAGCAGACCAGTGCCATCAGAGTCACCAGGGCTATGCACGCCGTCAGCACGATAAACGAGGACTCCCACCAGCCCTCGCGCTCGCCCCGTTCCAGCACGAGCTGCATAGTGGTGAGACTCAGGGTCAGCAGCGCAATGCCCACCAGATCAATGCGGGCCAGGGTGCGACGCACATGTGGCGGGTCCACCAGCACCGTGGCCGCCATACCGATGCCGACCAGACCCACGGGCACGTTGATAAAGAAAATCCAGGGCCAGCCATAGAGGTCGGTGAGCCATCCCCCCAGCACTGGTCCCATGGCCGGCGCCACCACGACTCCCATCATATACAGGGCCATGGCTATGCCCCGCTCTTCCTCGGGGAAGGCCTCCAGCAGGATGGTCTGGGACAGCGGGATCAAGCTTCCCCCACCGATGCCTTGCAGCACGCGCCCCACGATCATCGTCTCCAGAGAACGGGCAAAGCCACACAACACCGAGGCGGCAATGAAGAGCGCGAGAGATAGCGTATAAAACCGCT
>Ga0066709_100002244_pt1 | contig 13892 bp, 15 predicted proteins | sample GraSoiAngelo_158_FD_79665 | JGI IMG/M metagenome (GOLD analysis project Ga0066709, IMG submission 79665) | Grasslands soil microbial communities from the Angelo Coastal Reserve, California, USA - 14_1009_16_30cm | ecosystem: Environmental > Terrestrial > Soil > Grasslands | place: USA... | reverse complement strand
GAACTCTTCACCTACGTTCAGAGCAACTTCTACCCATCCTCCGCTTCCCGGTCGATCCTCATCGAGACTGTGAGCCTGCCGCCCCGCACCTACATGGAGGACGCGCTCTACTTCCCGATCCCGCAATCGGGCCTGAACGGTGTGCCTTTGCGGCTGCTGTTCAAGGTGAAGGGGCTGGAAGAGCCGATCCAGGTCGTGTTCGAGGTGCCGCGCACTCTCGGGATCTTCGAGAAGGACAAGGAAGAGGAGGATCGTTGAAAGACGGCTTCAACGTGGATCCGGCCGACCTTGCGGACCTGGCGCGCCGCGGCAACATCATCCCGCTGTGCCGCGAGATCGGCGCGGACCTGCTGACACCGGTGGCCGCCTTCCTGCGCATCGCGCGCGGCGCGCGGCAGCCGTTCCTCCTGGAATCGGTGGAGGGGGGCGAAGCGATCGCGCGCTACTCGTTCCTGGGACGCGATCCCGCGGAGGTCGTCCGTGCGACCATCGGCGGGGAGGACGCCTCCGGCGGCGACCCGCTGCGGACGCTGCGGCGGGCCATGGCCGGGAGCCGTCCGATCCGCCTGGGCGATCTGCCGCGCTTCACCGGCGGCGCGGTGGGCTATCTGTCGTACGACGTGGTGCGCCTCCTGGAGCGCCTGCCGCGCTCGGCCGAGGACGATCTGCGCGTTCCGGACGTCCTGTTCGGGATTTACGACACCGTGCTGGCATTCGACCACCTGAAGCAGCGCATCCAGATCGTGTCGAACCTCCGCACCGAGGACGGCGGCCGGCCGGTCCCACCCGTCGCCCTCAGGAGACGCTACAACGCCGCCTGCCGGCGCATCGAGGCGATGGAGAGGCTCCTGCTCCGCCCGGCGCCGCCCGCGGCGCGGCGCCGCGCTCGGCACGGCCGCTGGAAGGCGAACATCACGGAGGCCCGGTACAAGGACAACGTCAGGCGCGCGAAGAACTACATCCGCGCCGGGGACATCTTCCAGGTGGTCCTGTCGCAGCGCTTCGAGCGCAGCGCCACGGCCGCGCCGTTCTCGATCTACCGGGCACTGCGACGCATCAACCCGTCGCCGTACATGTACTACCTCGACTTTGGAGTGGTGGCCCTGGCGGGCGCCTCGCCGGAGATGCTGGTGCGCGTCGAGGGGGACCGGATAAGGACGCGCCCCATCGCAGGAACACGGCCGCGCGGCCGCGACGAGGACGAGGACCGGGACCTGGAGCGGGAGCTGCGGGATGACCCGAAGGAGCGCGCGGAACACGTGATGCTCGTCGATCTGGGGCGGAACGACCTGGGGCGCGTCAGCCGCCCGGGCACGGTCGAAGTCAGCCACCTCATGGGCGTCGAGCGCTACTCGCACGTCATGCACCTGGTCTCCGAGGTCACCGGCCGGCTGCGCGCCGATCGGGACGCGTTCGACGGGCTCCTGGCCTGCTTTCCCGCGGGCACGGTCTCGGGCGCACCCAAGGTACGGGCCATGGAAATCATCGAAGAGCTGGAGACGACCCGTCGCGGACCGTACGCCGGGGCGGTCGGCTACGTGGATTATTCGGGCAGTCTCGATTCCTGCATCACCATCAGGACAACGGTGATGGCGCGCGGTGTCGCCCACGTGCAGGCGGGGGCAGGAATCGTCGCCGACTCGGTCCCGCAGCAGGAATACCGCGAGTGTGTCAGCAAGGCGCGGGCACTGATTGACGCCATCGAGCGGGCGGAGGCGCAGGCGTGATCGTCGTCGTCGATAATTACGACTCGTTCACCTACAACCTGGTCCAGTATCTTCTTGAGTTGGGAGCCGAGGTGGAGGTGTATCGGAACGACAGGATCACGGTGGACGGGATCGCGGCGCGCCGTCCGGGGGCGATCGTCATCTCCCCGGGCCCGAAGACGCCGGATGAGGCGGGCATCACGCTCGAAACGGTGCGGGTCTTCTCCGGGCGGCTGCCGATTCTCGGCGTCGGCCGCGGTCACCAGGCGATAGGGCAGGCCTTCGGCGGGCACATCGTCCGCGCCCCGACGCTGATGCACGGCAAGACCAGCCGCATCGCGCACGACGGCCGCACGATCTTCCGGGGGCTTCCGAATCCTTTCGAGGCGACGCGCTACCACTCGCTGGTGGTCGACCCGGGGCGCGTTCCGGCGGACCTCGAGGTCTCGGCGCGCACCGAGGACGGCGTGATCATGGGGCTGCGCCACAGAACCCATCCGACGGAGGGCGTCCAGTTCCACCCGGAGTCCGTGCTGACCGACGAGGGGAAGAAGCTGCTGAAAAACTTCCTGGAGAGGCCGTGGCCGGCCTGAGCGCCGTTGAGGACGCCGCCCTGCAGGCGATCGTCAACAAGGTCGTGGAGGGAAACCGCCTCTCGGCGGGGGAGGCGCGGGCCTCCTTCGAGGCGATCATGGACGGCCTCGTTCCGCCCGCGCGTCTGGCGGCGCTTCTGGTGGCGTTGCGGATGCGCGGCGAGACGGTGGCCGAGATCACCGAGTTCGCCCGGGTCATGCGCGAGCGCTCCACGCGGGTGCGCTGCGACGCGGGGGTGATCCTGGACACGTGCGGGACGGGGGGTGACGGGGCCGGGACGTTCAACATCTCGACCCTGGCGGCGCTGGTCGTGGCCGCCGCCGGCGTCGTGGTGGCCAAGCACGGCAACCGCTCGGTCAGCAGTCGCTGTGGCAGCGCCGACCTCCTGCAGGGGCTGGGGATCCGCGTCGACGCCCCGGTGGATGTGATCGAGAGATCGCTGCGCGAGGTCGGAATCGGCTTTCTGTTCGCGCCGTCCCTCAATGGCGCCATGCGGCACGCCGCGCCCGTGCGCCGCGAGCTGGGCGTGCGCACCGTCTTCAACATCCTGGGACCGCTCCCGAACCCGGCCGGAGCGCGGCACCATCTGCTCGGCATCTACGATCCCGGCCGTCTCGAGGTGATGGCCGAGGTCCTGAGGGAGCTCGGATCGGAGCGGGCCATGGTGGTGCATGGCGACGGCCTGGACGAAATCACCCTGCACGGGCGGACCCGCATCGCGGAGCTCGACGGCGGCCGGGTGCGGATGTTCGACGTGACGCCGGAGGACGCCGGGCTCAGTCGCGCCCGACTCGAAGACATCGCCGGCGGGGACGTCGCGCGCAACGTCGGGATCGCCCGGAGCGTCCTGGACGGGGAACGCGGCCCGCGACGTGACGTGGTGCTGCTGAACGCCGCCGCGGCCCTGGTGGTGGCGGGACGGGCGCCGGACCTCAAGCAAGGCGTGCAACGGGCCGCGGAGGCGATCGACTCGGGGGCGGCGCGGCGCGTGGTGGAGCGGATGCGCGCCCTCTGCCCGTTGGATGACGCGGCGCCCTGAAACGGGGGGCAGACACCCGGGGAGCGGGAGGTTCGTGGACGTTCTGGATCGGATCGTCCGGGCGAAGAGGGCGCAAGTCGCGCGCGACAAGGAGCAACTCTCGCCCCGGCGCGCCATCGAGCTGGCGACCAGCGCCCCGCCGCCGCGCGATTTCGGCGCCGCCCTGCGCCGCGAGGGACGGGTCAACGTCATCGCCGAGATCAAGAAGGCCTCGCCTTCGAGAGGGAACATCCAGGCGCGCGCCGCCGTGGCGGACATCGCCGACGGTTACGCGCGGGCGGGCGCCGCGGCGCTTTCGGTCCTGACGGAGTCTCGCTTCTTCCTTGGGTCCGGCGCGGACCTTGCGGAGGCGAAGCGGGCGGTCGAGGTGCCGGTGCTCCGGAAGGATTTCGTGCTCGAGGAGTACCAGGTGTACGAGAGTCGCGTCCTGGGGGCCGACTCGCTGCTGCTGATCACCCGGATCCTATCGTCGAAGGGGCTGTCGACGCTCATCGGCGTGGCCCGATCTCTCCACATGGAGCCGCTGGTGGAGGTGCACTCGGACGACGAGGCGCAGCAGGCCGTCGACAGCGGTGCTGCGGTGATCGGGGTCAACAATCGCGATCTCGCGACCCTGGGAGTGTCGATCGAGAATTCCCTGCGTATCGGGCCGCGGTTGCCCGCCTCGGTGGTGCGGGTGAGCGAGAGCGGCATCGAGACCCGGCAGGACATCGAGCGGTTGCGCGCGGCGGGGTTCCACGCGTTCCTGATCGGCGAGAGGCTGATGCGCGAGGCGGATCCGGGCGCGGCGCTCCGGGATCTGCTGGGGGGAGACGCGGCATGATCGTGCGCGTCAAATTGTGCGGCCTGACGCGTCTCGAGGACGTTCTGCTCGGGGTGGAGCTCGGGGTGGACGCCTTCGGCTTCAATTTCGTCGAGGGTAGCCCGCGGCGGGTCGCACCGGAGACGGCGCGGGACCTCTGCGCCGCCCTGCCGCCCTTTGCCACGCGCGTCGGCGTGTTCGTCGACGAGCTGCCTCGGGTCATGGAGGCCACGGCCCTGCTCGCGGGCCTGAGCTGTCTGCAACTCCACGGCGACGAGCCCCCAGACTCCTGCCGCGCCATCGCCTTCCCGTGGTACAAGGCGCACCGGGTCGGGCCGGATTTCCAGCCGGAATCGGTCTCGCGCTACCGCTCCTCGACCTGCCTGCTGGACGCGCACGTTCCGGGGGGCAGGGGCGGCACGGGGGCGACGTTCGACTGGAGGGTGGCGCGCATGACTTCGGTCTACGCCAGGGTGATCCTGGCCGGAGGCTTGACACCGGCGAACGTGAGCGACGCCATCGCCCTTGCGCGTCCCTACGCCGTGGACGTCAACAGCGGCGTGGAGAGCGCGCCCGGAAAGAAGGATCGCAGGCTCCTGACCGAGTTCATGGGACGCGTGCGCGCCGTCTCGCGGACGATGGAGGGTTCGACGTGACCCTTCCCGACAGCCGCGGCCGCTTCGGCCCCTATGGCGGGCGCTTTGTCCCCGAGACGCTGATGAGCCCGCTTCAGGAGCTGGAGGAGGCCTGGAGGTCCGCCCGCGCCGATCCGGGCTTCCTCAAGGAACTCGATCATTATCTGAAGTCCTATGCGGGCCGCCCGACTCCCCTGTACCGCGCCGACAACCTGGCGGCCCGGCTGGGGGGCGGGACGCGCGTCTACCTGAAACGCGAGGACCTGGCGCATACGGGCGCGCACAAAATCAACAATACCCTCGGCCAGGCGCTCCTGGCCCGCCGCATGGGCAAGACGCGCGTCATCGCCGAGACCGGCGCCGGGCAGCACGGCGTCGCCACCGCCACGGTCGCGGCCCTGTTCCGCCTGCGCTGCGCCATCTACATGGGCGAGGAGGACATGCGCCGCCAAGCGCTCAATGTCTACAGGATGCGGCTCCTGGGCGCGGAGGTCGTGCCGGTCGCGGCCGGCAGTCGCACGCTCAAGGACGCGATCAGCGAGGCGATGCGGGACTGGGTGACCCACGTGAAGGACACGCACTACATCCTCGGCTCGGTCCTGGGCGCGCACCCTTATCCCGCCATGGTGCGAGACTTCCAGTCGGTGATCGGCCACGAGGCGCGACTGCAGATCCTCGAGGCCGAGGGACGGCTCCCGGATGCCCTCATCGCGTGCGTCGGCGGCGGCAGCAATTCGATCGGGCTGTTCCACGCCTTCCTGGATGACACGAAGGTCCGGTTGATCGGCGTCGAGGCCGGCGGCACGGGTCTCGACCCCGGCCGGCACGCCGCCCGGTTCGCGGGGGGCGGCCTCGGCGTCCTGCAGGGCACGCGGACCTTCCTGCTGCAGGACACGGACGGCAACATCCTGCCGACCCATTCCGTGTCGGCGGGGCTGGACTACGCCGCCGTCGGTCCGGAGCACGCGTACCTCCGCGACACGGGTCGCGCCACCTACACGCATGTTTCGGACGACGAGGCGCTCGCCGCCTTCCACATGCTGGCGGAGCTCGAGGGAATCATCCCGGCCCTCGAGTCGGCCCACGCCGTCGCCTACCTTCTCCGGGACGGCGGGGGCGGGACGCTGGGACGCCTGGTCATCCTCAACCTGTCGGGGCGAGGCGACAAGGACGTGGAGCAGGTGGCGGGCCGCGACGGAACGGAGGTGAGGCGGCCGTGACCGCGCCGCCCCCCGAGGGTCCTGGCCGCATCGCCCGCGCGTTCGCAAAGGCGCGGGCCGAGGAGCGCTGCGCGCTGATCCCTTACGTCACCGCCGGTGACCCCGACCTTGCCCGCACGCGCTCGATCGTGCGCGCCCTCGGCGGCGCCGGCGCGGACCTGATGGAAATCGGTGTTCCGTTTTCCGATCCGATTGCCGACGGCCCGGTGAACCAGAGGGCGGCGGAACGGGCCCTGCGGAACGGCGTGACGCTACGCTCCTGCCTGGACCTGGCGGCGGAACTGCGCGCCGGCGGCGTCCCACCCGTCGTCCTGTTCACCTATTACAACCCGATTCACCGCATGGGGCCGGAGACGTTCGCACGCGCGGCCGGCGTGTGCGGGGTCGATGGTGTTCTGGTCACGGATCTCCCTCCGGAGGAGGCCGGCGATCTGCACGGGGCGCTGCGGGCGAGCGGCGTGGATCTGATTTTACTTCTGTCGCCGACGTCCTCGCAGGAGCGCGTCGAGCTGGTTTGCCGGGAGGCGAGCGGGTTCATCTACGTCATCTCGAGGACGGGCGTGACCGGGGCGCGCGAGGACGTGCCGGAGGACCTGGAAGGTCAGGTGCGCGCGGCGCGCCGGGCGACGAACTTGCCGATCGCCGTCGGGTTCGGCATCAGCCAGCCCGGGCAGGCGGCGGCGATTGCAGCTTACGCGGACGGTATCGTGGTCGGCAGCGCCCTGGTCCGTCTCATCGAGGAGAACGCGGCTTCGCCCGACCTGGAGAGTCGGATCGAAGAGCTCTGCCGCACGCTGCGTGCGCCGCTCCGGAGGTGACGCGATGGCGCGCCGGGGGGCCCGCCGGGGCCTCCGCACTCTCAAGAAGCTGGGCCGGCGTCAGGCGCGTCGCCGGGGCGATGAGATGGAGGAGCTGCGCCTCAGGATCGATGCCATCGACCGCAAAATGGTGCGCCTGCTGAACGACCGGGCCGGCTGCGCCATCGAACTGGGACGCGTCAAGAAGGAGCGCGGGCTGCCGATCTACCAGCCGGCGAGAGAAGAGGAGGTCCTGGGCAACGTGCAGCGGTCGAACGGCGGGCCGCTGGACCCGGACGCGCTGCGCAGGCTCTTCGAGAGGATCATCGACGAATCGCGGCGGATCGAGCGCAGCGCGACCGACCGCGGCGATGCCGTGGCCGGGAGAGGCACCCCGGGTCGGCCGGGTCCGGGAGACTCGGAGGATTGACGGGGGTCCGATGACCCCGAGAGAATGACGAGCGAGGAAACGCCCATGGTCATTGTGATGAACGAGCACGCCACAGAAGACCAGGTCGAGAAGGTGATCGCCGCTCTCACCCAGAAGGGGTACGACGCTCACCGATCGACCGGCGCCACGCGGACGGTGATCGGGGTCGTGGGGGCGAGCAGAACGCCGCTCGATCCCCGGGAGTTCGAAATCATGCCGGGCGTCCATGAGGTCGTGAAGATCACCGAGCCGTACAAGCTCGCCGGGAGGACCTTCAAGCCCGAAGACACGGTCATCCGGATGGGTGCCGTCGAAATTGGCGGCCGCGAAATCGTCATGATGGCCGGCCCCTGCGCCGTCGAGAGCGAGAAGCAGCTCGACATCATCGCGAGCTCCGTCAAGCGCTACGGGGCGCGCGTCCTGCGCGGCGGCGCCTTCAAGCCGCGCACCAGTCCGTATACCTTCCAGGGTCTGGGCGAGGAGGGGCTCAAGCACCTGCGCCGCGTGGCCGACCGGCACGGCCTCCTGGTCGTGACCGAGGTGATGGACACCAACCAGGTCGACCAAGTCGCCGAGCACGCCGATATCCTGCAGGTGGGCGCGCGCAACATGCAGAACTTCAACCTCCTGAAGGAGCTCGGTCGACAGCGCAAGCCGGTCCTGCTGAAGCGCGGCCTCTCGGCCACCATCCAGGAGTGGCTCCTGTCGGCGGAATACATCATGGCCGGAGGCAACCGGGACGTCATCCTGTGCGAGCGGGGCATCAGGACGTTCGAGAACTACACACGCAACACGATGGACATCTCGGCCATCCCGATCATCAAGAAGCTGAGCCACCTGCCGATCATCGCCGACCCGAGCCACGGCACGGGTCTCAGGGACAAGGTCATTCCCATGGCGCGGGCAGCCGTCGCCGCCGGGGCGGACGGCATCATGGTGGAAGTGCATCACGAGCCTGAGGCGGCGCTCTCCGATGGCCCGCAGTCGATCTATCCGGAGCAGTTCGCCGAGCTGATGGGACAGCTCCGGATCATCGCGCCGGCGATCGGGCGGACCCTCTGAGTCGCGTGGCGCGGAGCATGCCGCCGTTCCGCCGGGTCGCCATCGTGGGAGTGGGACTGATCGGCGGCTCGATCGGCCTGGCCGTGCGCCGCCACGTCCGGGGCGCGCGCGTGGTTGGCGTCGATCGTAAGGCGGTGCTGCGGGCGGCGCGGGCCAGGCGCGCCATGGACGAGGCCACCACGTCGCTCGCCCGCGGCCTGCAGGGCGCGGACCTGGTGATCCTGGCGCTGCCGGTCGACGCCATCCTCGAGATCCTCCCGCGCGTCGCCGTACTTCTGCCACAGGGAGCGGTCGTGACCGACGTCGGCAGCACCAAGGAGGCCATCGACAGGGCCGCGCGCCGGGCGGGGCTGGGCGCGCGTTTCGTGGGCGGCCATCCGATGGCCGGCTCCGAGCGGTCGGGGATCGCGCACGCCGACGGGAGACTCTTCGCGGGCGCTCCCTGGGTCCTCTGTCGCCCGGAGGGCGCTGCGGCCCCCCGGCGGGTCGCCGCCCGCCAGGGAGGGTCCGACTCGACCCGCCGCGTGGCGGCCCTGGTGAGGCGCCTCGGCGCCCGCCCGGCATTTCTCGATCCGCGCGCACACGACAATGCGATGGCGCGGCTCAGCCATCTGCCACAGCTGGTGAGCGTGGCGCTCACCAACGCGGCGGGGGACCGCGAGGCCAGGCCCTTCCTCCATCTCTCGGGGCCGGGGTTGCTGCGGATGAGCCGGCTCGCTGAGAGCCCGCCCGGTCTCTGGGACGCCATCTTGAGGACCAACCGGCGGGCGGCGACGCGGGCGCTTGATGCATTCACCCGGGAGATCCGCCGGCTGCGCGCCTCGCTCGGGAGCGGACCCGCGGTCCACTTCCGCAGGGCGGCCCGCGTGCGGGCGCGTCTTCTTTCGGAAGGGCGGGGCGGGGCGACGCTCTGGTAGTATCCGCGGGCGCCCTTGACGGGCGGAGAGGGTCATCCATGAGGCGGCAGTGGGAAAATCGGGGGAGACGCTGCGCCATCGCGGCGCTCTCCCTGGTCGCCGTCCTTATCCCCACGGGAAGGGCGAGCGCTCCTGCCGCGCAGGAGCCCGAAGAGCCGGCGTCCGAGGGCCGGCTTCTCGTCCTCAACAAGCACGACGACAATCTCATGGTGTTCGATGTTCCGTCCTACAGGCGCCTCGCGACCATTCCGGTTGGCAAGGAGCCGCACGAGGTCGTCGCCACTCCCGACGGCCGCAAGGCGTACGTGTCGAATGTGCGCGACAAGACGATCTCGGTGGTCAACCTCGAGACCCAGCGCGTGGCGCGCACCCTGCGCTCGGATCATTTCGAAACACCGCACGGACTGGCCGTCACGCCGGACGGCCGCTACGTGCTGCTGACGAGCGAAGGCAGCCGGCGCTTCTTCCTGATCGACGCGGCCCGCGACGTCATCCTGCGCTCCGTGACGACGACTCAGGCGCGATCCCACATGGTCGTGGTGCTCGAAGGCGGCCGGAGGGCCTTCGCCGCGAACGTCGACTCCGATACCGTCACCCTCCTCAGGCTTCCGGAGTTGCGCATTGTCAAGCACATTCGCGTCGGCGACGGGCCTGAGGGGATCGACGCGACCCCCAACGGCAAGTGGGTCCTGGTGGCCCTGCAAGGCGCCGACCAGGTGGCGATCCTGGATGCCGGGAGCGGCGTGGTCCTGTCGCGCCTGCCCGCCGGCCGGCTGCCCGTTCGGGTCGCCGTCACGCCGAACTCCTTCAATGCGCTGGTGAGCAACCGGGCCTCGAATGACGTCACGGTGCTGGACGTTCTGGCGCGACGGGTGACGAGGACGGTGCCGGTCGGGAAGGGACCCGGCGGGGTGACCACCAACGCCCTGGGCTCGCGTGCCTACGTCTGCAACAACGATTCGAACAGCGTCTCGGTCATCTCCATCCCGGGGTTCGAGGTCGTGCAGACGATCCCGGCCGGCGCTCACCCGGATGGGATCACGTTCGTGCCCCACCGGGCCGCGTCGAAGAAGCACATCCGCTCGTCCCGATCCTCACCTCGGAGCCAGCGATGATCGCGACGAACAACGGCTCGTACCCCTGGAAGAGCCCGGACGGCGGGGGTCCCCCGGACGGGGAGGCGCTCGACCGGATCACGCGCGAAGCCGTCGACGCCCAGACCCGGGCCGGTCTCGACCTCATCACCGACGGGCTCGTCCGCAGGCACGACCCGGTGTCCTACGTGGCCGCGCACCTGGACGGCGTCACGCTGGGGGAGGCCAGGAGCGGCTTCCCGGGAAGTGGCGGCCGCTACCGTGTGCCGCTCGTCACAGCGGAGATCGCCTGGAAGAAGCCGATCCTGGCCGAGGACTTCCTGTTCGCGAAAGGAGGCGGCCCAAAGCCGGTGAAGCCGGTTCTGACCGGTCCGTACACGCTCTCCCGGGTCGCCGAGGACCGCGTCTACAACGACAGGATGGCGGTGGCGATGGGATTCGCCATCGCGCTCAATGCGGAGCTGAAGGGGCTCCAGGCGGCGGGGGCGACCTGGGCGCAGATCGACGAGCCGGCCCTGCTCGAGACCAAGGAAGACTTCCCGACCTTCACGCGTCTCTGGGAGGTGCTGGGACGTGGCGTGGGGATCGCCCTGTGCCTGCACTTCGACGGAGCCGACATCCGCGGACTGTATCCCGGCGTCACGCGGCTGAAGCGTCTCTCCTGTCTGAGACTGGACTGCGTTCGGGGCCGCGCCAGCCTCGACCTGTTGCAGGACGCGCCGTTCCCTGAGACGCTGAGCCTGGGGCTGGGCCTGGTGGACGGGAGGACGGAGCGGGTCGAGGCCCCCGAAGCGATCGTCTCCGTCCTGCGCACGACCAGGGGACTCCCGCCCGCGGAGCGGATCCTGCTCGGGACCGCCTCCGACCTGGGCGGACTCCCACCGGGAACCGCCTTCGCCAAGCTCGAGGCCCTGGCGCGCGCGCGCGACCTCGCGTGACCGCGTGCTATACTCCTCATGAGGCTTATCGGGCGTGGCGATCCGGCGAACATTCATCGGGAAAGTCCTGGCGCTCCTGTCCCTTCTAGGACCGTTGCCGTTCCTGGACCCCGTGCCCGCCCTCGCCGCCGCCTCTCCGAGCCCGGCCCCGCCCGCCGCCGAGCGATCCGAAATCCGGTTCACCATCAACGAGGACGCCCTCCTCGAGTGGCTCACGACGGTCACGCCCTACACGTTCAGCGTCGGGAACCAGCTGCTCAAAGTCGATTTGACCCTGTCAGAGCCGCGCGAGCTCAGGCTCCTGGACTCCAGGGCGACGCTGAAGATCCATCTGAGGGCCAGCGGCGTCCCACTGGACCAGGTGCTCCAGCCGGTATTCACCCTTCGCCATGACGATGCGCAAGGCCGATACTCGGTGGTGGTCTCGAGTCTGCCGGTGCAGCTTCCCGGGTTCGGTACGATCGACCTGAAGGATTCCCTCCCCAAGTTCGAGATCCCGGAGCTCATTCAGGATCTCTGGAAGTTCGCCGATCGTCCGGTCGCGCTGAACCTCGACATCCGTCGGATCACCGTGCTCGAGCATGCCCTCGAGATCGGCGCCAACGTGAATTTCGTTCCCGCGTCGCCCGTCGGCGCCCGCGGCACGCGCTAGGAGAGCCGTCATGATCGTGGATCTGGTCAACTTCCGGGTACGCAGCGGCAAGGATCAGGAGTTCGAGGCGCTTCATCAGGAATGGATCAAGCTGATGCGCAGGTCGCGCGGCTTCATCAATCAGGTGATGCTGCGGAGCGTCGAGGAGCCCGGCGAGTTTTTCGCCGAGATTCGCTGGGTGAACAAGGACTACCGCGATCGTTTCTCGGCCCACGAGGACAAGGAGAGCAAGGCGCTCGGCCAGAAGAGCGCCTCAATCCTCGAGGGGCCCCCCGTGCACCGCCTGCTCGAAAGCGTCTGAAATTCAGCGATGGCCGCTGGCTCCGGCCTCGCGCGCCGGCCCGGCGAGACGTGACTTCAGGAACGAGGCCACCGCCGCGGGGAGCCCGGGACTCGTCCCGGCGAGGTCAAACTGGGCGCCCGGACCTTCCACGACCATGCTTCGCGGCGCGCCGGACGTCACGGGCGACGCGAGATCCCGCAGCGTCGCGAGCGGGCTACCCTCTTCGGAGCCGGCCACCAGGAAGAGCGACTCGGCGGGCAGGTGTGACAGGGGTTCGCGATAGGCGTCGGCGGGCCCCCAGGGTGACAGGAGAACCAGGGCGGCCGGGCGCGGCACGGCATCATCGTCCGGCGAGACGGCTCGCGCCGCCAGGAGCGCTCCCAGACCTGCCCCGACGATGCCGAGCCTGTGCGCGCCTACACCCGGCTGGCGGGCGAGAAAGGCGAGCCCGGCGCGCACGTCCCACCCGGCGGCGTCCAGGTTGTCGGGTAGGCGGATGCCGAAGGCGTGCGGATCGGGGAGAGCCTCGCTGACGCTCGCGCCGTGGCCGCGCAGGTCGATGGCCAGGGCCCAGAGGCCTTCCGAGGCGACGGCCGCGGCGGACGCGGCGCAGACGGCGCGGCTGGATCCGAGTGGGTGCAGGAGGAGGACCCCTCCGGTCGTCGCCGTCGCTGCCACCGCTCCGCGCCCGGTGCTATCGCGGGGCCGATAGAGCGAGCCGAACAGTCTCTGCCCGTCGGCGCCCTGGAGCTGCACCAAAGCCGCGCCGCCCGCCTCCGTCGCAATTCGGTCGGCCTCCACGAGGCCCCTCAGCCCCGAGTCGATCCGACGATCGAGATCCCGCGCGTACACCCGGCCTCCCTCGCGTCCGAGAGCGCGCAAGGTCTCGCGCAGGGTCCGGCTCGTGCCGCGCCCCTTGAGGTACAGATCGAGAAACGCGGCGGCCGCCCTGTCACGCTCCCCGATGGCATGGTAGGCCTCGGCGAGGTGCTCCTGGATCACCGTCACGCCGGGCGCGAGGCGCGACGCTTCTTCCAGGAGGGCGACAGCCAGGGGCAGGTCGCCACGCATGCGGTACGCCCAGCCCAGCGAGTCCTTGATGAAGCCCTGGCGCCGGGCCGGGTACCGCCGCGCTTCGGCCAGGCGCACCGCGTTCCGCAGGACGGACACGGCGCGGTCGAGGTTCATCCGATTGCGGGCATAGTGATAGCCCAGGGAGTTGAGCAGGTCGGGATCGTCGGGGTTGACGCGCACGGCCCTTTCGTACCACGACGCGGCAATGTCAGGATGGCCAGCGCGCGCGTGGTAGTCGGCCAGCATGCCGAACGCACGCACCAGGTTCGGGTTAGTCTTCGGCTCCGGGTAGGCGCGCACGAGCTCTTCGAGGGCGGCGGCCTGCTGCTCCGGTGGCAGGTTGGCGGCCAGGATGTCCTGAAAGGCCCGGCGTGCGGCGCGGTGAATCTCCTTCTCGCACGCGAGAGGGGATGCGAGAACCGCGAGAATCAGGGCCGGAAGGGCCCAGGCGGGTGCGCGCCTCATCCCCCCGCCCCCTGCGAACCGCGCCCCGCCAGGGGGCCCGCGCCCGTCGGAACCGCCGGTGCGGGAAGCGTGAGCGTGACGACGGTCCCCTGACCGCTCCGGGAGCGGATGTCGACCGTGCCGCCGTGTTCTTCCACCGTCCGGCGCGCCAGCCCCAGGCCCAGGCCCGTACCACCGCTCTTCG
>Ga0066709_100002243_pt1 | contig 13893 bp, 18 predicted proteins | sample GraSoiAngelo_158_FD_79665 | JGI IMG/M metagenome (GOLD analysis project Ga0066709, IMG submission 79665) | Grasslands soil microbial communities from the Angelo Coastal Reserve, California, USA - 14_1009_16_30cm | ecosystem: Environmental > Terrestrial > Soil > Grasslands | place: USA... | reverse complement strand
GATCAGCTGATATCGAAAGTCGGGGTGAGTGGCCCTGAACATCCCCGCGATGCGATCGATCTCATTGCGCCCCCGGTAGATGCCGGTCTTGTGTTCCCCCTTGCGCGTCCTCCGATGTGTGGCCGAAGCGCCCTTCGTCGATCTCTTCAGTCACGGGCGCCCCGGGCCTCGGGCGTCGGGCGCCTTGTCCGCCGCCCAGATCGAGCAGATCCGGCGCACCGTCCGGCGAGCGCCCGAAGTCATGGTCAAGGTCACAGGCGGCGGCCGAACGATCGGCGCGGTCGGCGCGCACTTCGCGTACATCAGCCACCAAGGGGAGCTCGACCTCGAAACCGATGAGCGCGTGTCGCGAGACGACCAGAAGGAATTACTGCGGGGGTGGCATCTCGAGCTGTCTTCCGGACAGTACCGGGAGCCGCAGGCTGCGAGGACGGGCGCGCCCGGGATCAAGCTGGTGCACAACATCACGCTCTCGATGCCGGCGCCGACCCCGCCCAAGGCGGTACTGGCAGCGGCGAAGGCCTTCGCTCGCGAGAAGTTCGGCGCGAAGCACCGCTACGCCATGGCACTCCACACCCATCACCAGCATCCCCACGTGCACCTGGTGGTCAAGGCCGAAGGCCACGACGGGCGGCGACTGCACATCGACAAGGCGATGCTGCGGGAGTGGCGGCAGGACTTCGCACAGTTGATGCGAGAACAGGGCATCGCCGCGAATGCCACCCCAAGATCCGCGCGAGGCCAAACAAAGCGAGGGGCGAGGATGCGTTCTACCGAACGCGGCGGCACGCATGTTCCTACGCGCTGCAGGAGCAGATCGACGTCGTCAAGAGAGAGCTTCGGGCGACAGGAACGATTTCGGACCCCGCAAAGACCCGGCTGCTCGAGACTCGTGAGGCGGTCGTCGCTGCCTGGAACGCCGTCGCCTCGAAACTGGAGGCCCAGGGGGAGGTCGACCTCGGCGACCAAGTTCGCTACTTCGCGCGCCACCTGCCGCCTGTGCGGACCGACCGCGAGCCGCCTCGCACAGGAGATGCTTCGGCTAGCGAGGACGAAGAGATCCGATCGGACGCGGGAAGACGACCGGATGCGCGATCGCACGTTGGAAAGATCGCGATAGCGACCGCTCCCACCACGGTCTCTAAGCAACCTGACTTCTGGACCCTGGTGACTCAACGCCCCGGGAGCCGAGATCCTCGCGAGCCTCACCGCACGCACGATAAACATCGGCCAAGGAGACCGATCGCAGGGCAGCTTTTGCAAGGCTCGCATGCGCTGCGCTCTGCCACTCCGAGTCACTGCCGCACAGCCGATCAACCAACCGCGAGGCCTCCTCTGCTGCGAGGGATCTCGTGTGCGCCACCGCAAAGCAACGGCCGGGGCGCAACAGCGCTTCGTCCAGGTCGCGGATATTCGGCAAGTTGGTCGTGAAGATGATCTTGCGCTTTTGCGCGCGGACCACGCCGTCGGCGATCGCGAGGAAGCGATGTAGATCGTGGTTTCCGTTGGTGCGGGCCCTCAGCAGGTGATCCGCGTCCTCGATCACGAATGCATCGTGTACTCCGGTGATGAAGTCGACGAAAATCTCGTCGTTCTCCAGGGCGCGCTTGTCCGCCGTGTACATCACTTGGGCGCTGTCGCCTTTGCGATGCGAGATGGCGCCGAGAATGGACCGGACCAACCGTGTCTTGCCGGTGCCAGGCGGTCCCTGGAGGATCAGTACCGTCTCGCTCGCTCGCAGGTAGCGCTGCACGAAGTCGCAAACGGGCTCACCCAACGTCGGGTACGCCTCATCCAGCACTGTGTCCTTGGCGAGCTCCTCGAAGGAGCATTCCGACAGCACGCCGCGCGAGTTGCAGAAGTTCCAGGCGACTACAAACATCTGCTCTGGGAGGTAGCGCTCCCCTACCGCCTGGAGGAGCGAGCTGCGCGCGTCTCTGGCGCGTTCCTTGCTGTCCGCCCAGACGTTGAAGGTGCAGGAGCAGTAGTCGGCCTTTCGCTTGCCCTCGGCATGCACGAATAAGCCCGGCCCGTCCAGGAGCAGCGTGCCCGTGTCGAGCCGCTGCGCCGCGAGGCCGGTATTCAAAGCCAGGTCATCGAACACGTCGACGAGGCGGCGAGGCGCCGCGCACCGCACGAGCCGGTGGATCGGGTACCGCGTCGCGACGTTTTCGAACGCCTGAATCGCGCGTGTCTTGAATACTGCTTCCCCGAGGTCGTAGAAGTCGTGGCTGAAAGTCAGCCCGACGTTGAACGGCCGCGGTTGGTCACTCGGTGTATCGCTGGTCACATTCAATCTCTGTCTCTAGAAAAGCCTGGCGGGCTCGCGCCCGCCAGGCGGCTAAAGTGATGCAAGATCAGCCACTCGGCACTTGGACCGCCATCACGTCCTCAAGGACTCGTTCCAGAACGAGACTGCACTTGCCTGCGGTCTCGGATCTCAACGGGATCTGGTCGCCAAAACGACGAGACCCCGGTCAGCACGGCCAACCGGGGTCTCTTGTGGAGTTCCCGGAGGGCTGCTTCGATCAGCCCTCCGTTCAAACGGGGCTAATCGGTCAAATGGTCACCGTACCGCGCGCGCAATGCGGCGGCGGTGCACTTTCCAACACGTTTGTGAAGGTCGTGTTCATAGGGGCGGCGCAGTTTACGCGCACCTTTCGAGTTGTCAAGCGCCGCGATCAATAGATTTCGATCGACTGACGGGAGAGTTCACTTGAGGGGCGTCTCGAAAACCGCTGACTCGGAGCCTTCAGAGTCCTGGCTTCGCAACCATGAGCCAAAGTATCACCACGACTGCAGAAAACGCCGGGACGCCCAGCCAGAACCAAAGGCGCGCATACGCACGATATCCCGCCGGCACAAGGTGTCGGCCTTCTCTCTCGGATGTGCGAGCCAGATCGCGCATCCGAATCTGCAGCCATACAACCGGAATCCAGCAGGCTCCCGCCAAGATGAATAGCGCTATAGACCACGCGAGCCACCCGTGCGAGAGCGGATAACCCATCAATCTGGCGAGCGCCCAGCCGGTGAGCACCTGAACGATGATCGCGGGCAGCGTAAAGAGCCAGTCGGCCAGGACGACCTTCTCGGACACGACGCGAATGGCCGGCACGTTTCCGGTGCGATCGGTGATCCATTTGAAAAAAGCGATCCCGAGTCCCGTACCGAGTAACACCGCGGCACTCGTAATGTGGATCGCCCTCAGAATGAAGTAAGAGCTCACGTCAGTTTCTCGCTGATAGCGAGATCGTGGAGCGGCTCAAGAAACTCCTCGACCGTGAGCAGCCCCATGCAGGGCATTGCTCCCTTTGGTAAAGCGACCCCGGCGCCGATCTTCCTTGCCAGGGCGATGGCCGCCCCGCACGGAATGTGCGGGCCGTGATTCTTCTCGGCAATCAGATTCCAGTTGATTCGCAGCGGTTCGCCACGGGTTCCTTCGCCCTCGAGCGTAACAAACATGCCTCCCTTGTCGCTCGTGATCGGTTCCAGCCACCGGCTCAGGCGATTGAGCGGGCGGGCAAACGCAGTCATGTCCCGCAGAATCCCACTCCTCACGAGCCCGGCGAGACTCCAGACCACAAGATGTCCCAGGTCGCTCGCAAAGCCTGCCTGGAACGACACGGTTCGGACCGCCGAATATTGCCGGGGGAAGAGCTCGAGGTCGGGAATATCGCAGCTCCCGAGCCAGCGTTTGCCAAGCGGTTTCGGAAACCGATGCCTGTGGAGGTCCAGCCAGCCATGCGCGTCGACCCACGCACCGTCTTGCAAGGATCGGATCGGCTTACCGCCGTAGCTGAAGACACCCTTCACCGTAGCCAAGCCGGGTGCACGTGCCCCGGAGCTGATTCCCATTCTGATGGCATCAAGCCGCCTGAATCTCGGCAGGTACCGATCAACCACGGCTGACGAGAGGGCCGGGACAGAGCTCGCACCGCTCGTGACCGTCACGCCGGCCGCCAAAGCCTGGGCGTTGAGGGAGCTGATGCCGACGACGAACTGCCGGCCGTCCGCCAAGTCGATATAGTGAGACCGCGCCTCGATCGCTGCACGTGCCACCGCGTAATCCTGGCCCTGGAACGGCCCTGCCGTGTGAATCAGAACGTCGACCTGGAGCCGGCGAAGACCGTCGGCCAGATCGGGAGCATGAGCGTCAAGGGCCACGACATGCTGGACCGGGAGGCCCAAATCACGCGCCGTTGTGCTCGCCTGCGTGAGATCGCGTCCAGCGATAAGGACCCGCAGCGAAGCCGTTGAGGCCAACGCGGCGGAGATCCGGCGACCAAAGAATCCATAGCCACCGAGCACGAGGACCGTGCGCATCAGAGTCGACTGGGTCCTGCGACGTTCATCGACCCTTCCGCGGAGACGGCTTGGTGGGTGAGTTCCGGCCGGTCGGCACTTGTGGCAGATAGCAAGTTTCCCGACGCCCAAACCAGCGATATCGGTTCCGCGCGATCAGTTTGTAGGCCGAATCCCGCCACGCCTTAGGAATGACTCGTGTCGCCTTAACCAGTCGCCGCCATCCACCCGCAGCAGCAACGAGATGGATCCAGGCGTCCGACTCTGTGAGGCATTGGCTGCCGTCGAGCACCAGGAATGTCAGCGGATCATCCGGATCGTAGCCGTGTTTGGTCAATAGCGCGCGACCCTGGTCGCTTTGCATCGGAACCAGGTCGAACGGCGGCTTACTCTGGTGACGCTCGAGCCACCGTGCCCGCCACTGCAGAGATGGCAAAGCCCATCGAAGACCACTATTCGATAGTCGATCTCCATGAACCCTCCCGGTCATGCCCTGACTGAGAATTCAGCGACGCAACCGATCACAGCGATTTGGAGGTGCTGGAGGGAATCTCTGAGGGCTTATCAAAACATTCTATGTCACGCTCCGACAAGATGTCGGCAGGTATCGGCGATCGAGGTTCGTCCGGTTCTCGCCGACTGCTTCCATTCCCTTGGGCACCTCGCGATAACCACACCGCCAGGACATCGGACTTGCCGGACTACCTTTCACCACAATCGGCTGCAGCGTCACGATCTGACCTTCTAGGTTCTTGTTTGCAAAGTTGCCGAAGGTCACGTTGATTGCCCCCTGAGCAACCTCGACGCGCGTTACATAGTTACCGATCAGCTTGTCAGGATCCGGTACGCCCGCTGCGCCGTTGTTTGACGGCAGCGTTCCCCGCTCTTTGCTGTACTCCTGGATGGGCCCTTTGAGTTCGGACGCCAGACTGAACGCCTCCGTGACCTGCGCCCGGATTGTGTAGTCCTGATACGCAGGGATCGCTATAGAAGCAAGGATGCCGATGATGGCGACCACTATCATCAGCTCGATCAGCGTGAAGCCCGACTGACGCATTGCTCACTCCTTCAGATGTTCGAACCGAGTGAAAAGATGGGCAGGTACATCGCAGATACAAAAGTTGCTACGAGAATGTAGGTGCAGATAGTTAGAACGACGCGTGCTCGGCGTCGGCACCGGCCGAGGGCTGTAAGGAAGGTCTCCACCGCGGTCTCCTGCTGGAACTGTAACTCCTCGTCAAGCTTACCCAGCTGCGCTGAGGCAATGAGATCAGAACCAATCGAGGACTGACGGCTCCTTCCCTGCTCTACTCCTCCTTGAAGATCAAAATCGTCAAGGTTTGACCTTTTCGCCGCTAGCCGTAACGCCTCCGTTGCGTCCACACCGGCAACGGCGAGAAGTCGAGCGCACGAGAGCCAGAGATATTGGTTGTATGCGAGTGCAACTGGACCGACCAGCGGCACTTTCTGAAATCGGACTGGCATCGGCGTGTAGCGGCGTAGTCGACGCCGTAGTGCATATACAAACCACGCAAAGAATGCGAGCAGAAATAAACAGCCGAACAGCAACACCGTAAATACGGTGCCTCCACCTCCAAATGCAAACTGCGTGAGGCCAGGCAGCTCACTCCCGAGCCCCCGATATACCGATCTGAATTGCGGCAGCACGAACACCGAGTACATCGCCGCAACAACGATCAGTATCGCGAGAACGGCCCCCAGATAGGTGAGGAAGCCGGCGAACTCGCCCCACACCACCGCCGCGCTACCGGCGCTGAACGACTCCTGGCGCCGAGACTCCTGAAATACCGCCGCGGCCGAGCGTTCCGGGGTCGCCGACAGACTCAAAATCCACTTGAGCGTCGGAAATGGGGAGGAACGAGCAGTCTCCCCCTGTACCGTCTCTGGCGCCGCCCGGAGGAGATCTTCCAACTGCTTCAACGCCACGCGGCGCCGCTCATCTGCTGTCGCGTGCAGCTTTTTGAAGGCGTCGTCCAAATTGGGCGACTGCTGCAGAGCGTAATTCAAAAGGCGAGCGGCGCTCGCAAGGGCATCAGTCGACATCGATTTCATGCGCGGCACCTTATTTGTGGGCCCTGCAGGGTGAAGGAAGGTCTTCCTCGGACAACGTCGTTTGGTCTACGGCCGCGGTTGTACCCGGCAGCGAAAGCGCGTGACCACAAAGCCACTCAACCGGCAAACCGGGGCCAGGTCGCTCCCACGCCCGAATAGTGAGGACTTTGCCTTTCAGTGCTCCGCGCGAGAATCCGAAATCAACGGCGCCAGCCTCCCGGATCTGAACCGCGTTCACACGGTAAAGATCGCGGTCACCAGTCCTGAACATCGCGTCCGGAAAGCCCGTCTGGCTGTTGGATGTCGGCCATACACCTGTGACGGCCCTGTATTCCATCATGGTCGTCCTTGGGCCAGCCATGAGGAACACCGCCTCCATGACGTTCAGGTGACGTTGGGCGTACACGTAGCCGAAGACCGCAACCAATCCCATCGCGCCCAATACCAGCAAGTAGATCGGAATCTCGAGCATCGTTGTGCTCGTCGGCCATTGTGTTCGGAGCCAACGTAGATGGGCGTTCATTGAAGTCAGTCGACCAAGTTCGTCCCTGGTTCCCCGTGAGCTTCCTTCCTGAAAAGGAACACGGAGATCACAGCGCATAGTAGAAGTGCAATCGGAAACGACAGGACTGCGTACGAGGATACGCGCGAGTAGTAGTCCATCGACGTCCAGGGAAACGCGAACAGATTTGGAGCCGGCATAGCAAAGATGAACGCCGCAGGGAATGGGAGAGGACCGTCAAGCCAGGTGTTTACCCCAACGAAGACGATCTGCTTTAAAAGCCTCGGAATCCTCAGTCCGCGTAGGACGTAGTAGCTCGCAGCCCCTGTAATGAGCAAAGGTAAAGCAAAGGCGAGGCTCCACCCCAACGCGGCGGCTATCGTGTTTGCGGTCGTGACTCGTCTGTATTCCGCCTCGTTGGTGCGCGGCGGCGCTGCAACGACTCGCACGAAATCCCCATACCTCTGCTTCAGCCGCGATAGGAGCCGCTCGTAAAATCTCAGCCCGTACGAGCCAAAGCCACCGGATCGTTCGTCGGAAACGTCGAGCTGCACGAAGTGATCCGATAGCCGGCTGTAGTTGAGGTGTATCCCCGGCGGCACTCCGGCCGAAAAATCGGATATCACAACGCGAAGATGATGCCGCTCATTCAGATAGGTGCGTTCCCTTTCAAGTCGTGCAAGCTGCTCGCGCTTCAGCCTTTCCGGCATTGAAGCGTCGCTCTCAATTAGCGAAATCATCTCCTTGTACTTGCCGAGGTCTTCAAACCCCTCCTCGATCAAAAACCCACCCACGGCCCTCGTAACGGACGAGAGCGAATCGCCCTGTACGTCTTCGACGGTCAGCCGCGCCGGAACAATTTCGTAACTGACGCCACAGCTCGCCAATGTCACCATCAACAGCAGCGCGGTAAGCGGAACGGCCGCCCGGCGGCCAGTTACTAATGGTGCCACCAAATGCGAATCTTCCTCTTGTCGATCGTGTCGGGTCCAAACTCTTCAGCGCCGAGCCCAGCAACAAACACCTTCCGCAACTCCTCCACGAGTTGGTTACTTTCCTCGTCGGGAATGCGCGCGCCCTTCTCGCGGGGAATCGGCCCTTCGCGCTGATGTGTCCAATACGGAAGCTGGACGTACAGGACGGGCGAGCCTTCGCGTCCGAACTCAACCGACGAGACTCGACCAGCAAATTGCTTGATGCCCTCCGCGACTGCTGCGCCTCTAAAGCTCCCGTACTCAGGCACAACGCGAACGAGCTCCGCGGCTTGCGCCGTGCTCAACGGGGGCGTGAGAAATTTCGTGGATTGGAACCCCCGCTGTCCTAGAACTTGTGGCCCAAAGCCGATGCGCACGAACTGCTCCGCGAGATTCATGTCGACCTCAAGCGGAATTTGCGTGATTCCCAGTCTCGATGCGTCTGGAAGCTTAGTCGCCTCGAGGGTGTAGCCAGGTGGTTCCCCGGGCTTAGTGGGCTGCTGCGCTTGAACACAAAGGACGAATGGCGACAGACACAGGGCGACTGCTGCTCTAGAAAGGTAGTGCATACATAGCCTCCACCGCTCGGCCTCCCTCTCCACCACCGGTACCACTCGGAAATGCTCCGGTTCCTCGTCATGCCCGGTTAGATGGCCAGGCAGCGTCTTCCTCCCGAAAGTGAACCCGCTGTGCGTACCACCACCTTGTCCAGACCGCGAACACTACGAGCATCGCGACGGACTCGCCGATCCTGAGCCCTAAGGGGTCAGGAAACGAACTGAAAAGAAGAATCTGAAGCAGACACACAGCCGCCGAGGCCACCAGGAATACCAAGCCCAATCGCCAAGCTAGAAGCCTGCGTTGGTAGATTCCGATCGCCAGGGCAATCATGACAACACTCATGATTGCAATTGCCGTGCGGAGGAACGGCTCGTCGAATTGCGCCGCGACCGGACCTTTCGGCAGCCGATTGCCGTAGACCGTCGCAAGGTTCACCACTCCTGCAAGAATCAGGAAGCCTGCAGAGACTTTCAACACCGTCGGAGTACCCGGCTCCGGACGCGTCAGATTCGTCGAGACACTCTCTAAGGCGTTTGGTGCTTGAAGCGCTGTGCGAATGACATTGGAGAGCCAGTCCGCATCATTCCGTGCGAGCCACTTTCCAAGCGCGATCAGCCCGATTCCAAACGCAGTCATCCCGAAACAACCGAGCATCCCCCAAGGGCTCGCACCCTGCGATTGAGCACCAGCTCCGAAGACGACCCCGATGACGATCGTCCCTCCGAGCCAGAAGGTCATGAAGATCTTCACCAACGGCAGGAGCGAGAATCTACCGCTTAAATAGACGCCGTCTGGGCGCACGTCGAAGCGACCGAAGAAGGACGGCTTGAAAGAGTTCTGGAACATCGGGATAACCCGCTGCAACCGAACCTTTGTCTCCTTCACGGGGCCCACTGCGGCTGATTGCGCAAGAGCTGAAAATGCTGAGCGCTTGGTGGCAGCGCGAAGCCGCTCGACGGATTCCTGCAAGCCAAATGCGCTCTTGAACTCCGCTGGAGTCGAGCCATACAGGAACTGCGTGACGGACTGAATCATGCGCAGGACGTCAACGCACCCGTCGTCCGACGTACGCGTCGAAATCCCCGGGCAATTCCCTGAGGGGGTGAGATTGCCCGAAGTACTTCGACTCCTTCGAATGGAATTCGACAAATCCCACTTGGGTTTCGACAGCGTATTCTCCGAGCGCTTCATCGAGGAACAGATAGCCAATCTGGCCGTAGGTCCCCTTCTGCGCCTCGTCGAACGTGAGATCGCTGTTTACCAGCTCGAGCTCCCGGCCGAGTTCATCGAAGATTCTCTCCTGGTTCGATTCAAAGTCGAAAAGCCGCGGCTCGTTCGCAATGAACCAGGTCCACCCCTCGTTGCTTGCGTCCGCCTTTGTGCCAAAAAACGTGAAGCCCATAACTCCCACCACGGTGAGAATTGTCCAAATGCTTCTGTGCCTACTTGCCATACGCCGTCTTCGTGCAGCAGACCAGCCGTCAGGCAAGTCGCCGCGAAACCAAGTCACTGCACCAAACTACCATTCGACTTCGACGGTCTTAATCGAATCGTCGCGGTAGGCCACAACCCGCGCACGACCATGGTCGCCCGACCAGCTTAGATGCGATACTGAATAACGATACCCGTCCCCTGTCCGGGCTTTGGCGAGTTCGATCGCTTTCCTCGCTGTAGCTCCGCTTAGCGACAGACCGACCATCGCGCCAGTTCCGATCCCCAGGGCCGCGGCCAGTGCAAAAGCCAACCACGGCGGCCCCGACGTACAGCCCGGTTTAGCGTATGCCGCGACCACCGCCGGCGCTCGCAGTTGTCGGCACACCCAGAAGAGGAAGACGGTCACGCCAACCGCTGCGACCATGCCACCAATGGTCTCCACGGGACGGAGACAGAGCTCGATAAGCCCCAGGTCTAACGGGAACAGAAACGGAAATACCAGCAGAGCGACGCAGAAGGCGCCGACAAAGAACGCGGCCGCCCGAGTGACAAACCTCACGTACCAGGGATGGCCCCTCCAGAGGTAGATACCGGAGATGACGGCGAAGAGGTTGAAACTCGAGGAGTAGCTGATCTGGTGCGCGATGCAGTACATCATCACGCCAATGTCGATGGCACCGAAGACAATAAGTGCCACCCCAACCCGCTTCAGGACCTTGCGGCAGTCGTCGGTAGCTTGCGGCTTCAACGCGGTAGCCTAGTCAACCGACTTGCTGATACCTGCAGTGCGCGCCCACCAGAATACTTTCCGAAATCCCGTCGCGCCCAGGATCAGCCAAGTGGAAAGGGCCACTTCCGCAACGCAGTAGCTGATGTTCTGTCGCAGCGACGACGAGATTTCGCCAGACACATTGAGAGTTGACCCTAGAACGAAGGCATCAATCACAAGCGCAGGCAAGGAGGTACAAAGCAGCCAGAGTCCGATCACCGCGCAACCCATAGCCAACCACACATCCGAGGACGCCGGCGGAGGCCGTTCCTCAGACCGAAGCAAGTTGCGGGCAACGACCAGCGGGAAAAACCATAGCGCGAGGCTGACAGATAGCTCCACAACGAAGCCGATGACCGCGAACACGGTCATGCTCCAATCAACGCTTGGATTGCTGGCGAACACGATCTGATAGGCCTGGCCGGGCAAATGGATCGCGAGCCACACCGCGAGCAGCCGAGATAGGACGGCGACAATTTGTTGCGGTGACACTGGAGCTCTCTGAGTCTTGTATCGTTATTGGCCGCGCGACTGCTCGGTGATCAGCACGCGAGCTGTGTCAAGGTCGGGCGCAGTGGCTCTGCTGTGGCGTGCGGCGGGCTGTGGATTCGAGCCGACACAATCTCCCCGTGCCTCGCGCCTTTGGTTAAGCTGGTCATAGCCTTCGGCGGATGTCGGCCAAGACCTCCGACGAGCGACGCCCGGGATTCTTGTCGAGCCCGTAAGCGTCCAGTCTGCGATCGAGCTCGGTGCGCTGAGTCGCTGTGAGCGGTAGCGCGATTCGGTCGGCGGCGATGCTGTCCCAAAGGTCTTCCACGAGCTTTATCCGCTCATCGAGCGGGAGTTCTTTGAGTTTCGGCAATCCAGCCTCCCGAGCGCGGTACGCCACCATCCTAAATCCGCGTTTCACAAGACTTCAAATCGAGCAGCCGCTAATGCGTACTCGCGCAGCTTTGGAGCAAGGGAACCGTTTTTTCCAAGAAAGCCTTGGATCAGCCCATCGGTATCAGGATGGTGAACGTGTCCTAATCCGTGAAGGGCGGCGACCTGGCAAGGCTCGGAAGGGATCTCGAGAATCCTCGCGAGAGTCTCGAACATCACGTCCTGCATCAAACGGTCCTCACCGCCCTTTGCGCGCGTGCGATTGCCGCAGTGCCAGGCATAAGCGAGAGAGTCCCACCACATGTTCGCTGCACTGTTGAGAGGCTCCTCAGCAAACAGGTCCGCAAACAGGCGGTACATCGCGCGTACGCAGCGCTCTCGAATATCGAACGGGACCTCTTGGTCCCATATGATGTTTGAGACGGAACAGTCGAGGACAGGACCATGTACTGCCCAAAAGCCCTGCTCCAGCTGATCCTTCGTAAAACGGGACAGCAGGAAGCGGGACGATGTGAAAAGGCGGGTGTAACAAGAAACAACGCGATAAGGGTCGTACTCCACTTCCACGTGGGCGTACCAATCCCTAGGCGCGACTTCGTGGTCGAAAAGGAAGTCCACGAACTGATCGAACGAGGCGCCTCGGAGGTCGTACTGCGAGTGCCCTTCCATGGAACCTAGACCTAAGAAGCGCGCCTGTGCTTGAGCGGCACGACGTTTCCGCCGGCACGCAGACCGTCGAGATAGTCGGCCCACGCCTGCATCATCTTTCGCCGCTCTGGCAGCCGCTGTGCCTTGTTGTACGCAGCCCGGACCTTGTTGCGCTCCGTGTGAGCGAGCTGCAGCTCGATCACATCGGGCGGGAACCCCTGCTCGTTGAGCAACGTGCTCGCCATGCTGCGGAAGCCGTGGCCGGTCTGTTCCTCGCTCGTGTACCCCATGCGCCTGAGCGCCGCATTGATCGTGTTATCGGACATCGGACGGTCGCGCGTGCGAAGCGACGGGAAGAGATACTTCCCTCCCCTGGCGAGCGGCTGAAGCTCGCGCAGGATCGCCAGCGCCTGGCGCGACAGCGGCACGAGGTGAGGGTCGCCCATCTTCATGCGCTCTCCCGGGATGCGCCATTCGGCGTTGACCAGGTCGAACTCGGTCCACTCGGCGGCGCGCAGCTCGCCCGGGCGCACGAAGACCAACGGAGCAAGCTTTAAAGCCAGCGCGGTCACCGGATGGCCGCTATAGCCGTGGATCGCCCGCATGAGCTCGCCCACGCGCACCGGATCGATGACCGACGCGAAGTTCTTGGATTTGACGGGCGCCAGCGCCCCTATCAGGTCCGCCGCGACGTCGTGCTGAGCTCGGCCGGTTGCGACCGCATAGCGGAAAACTCGCCCAGCCAGAGCGCGGACTCGATGAGCCGTCTCGTGCCGGCCGCGCGACTCGATGCGGCGGAGCGCGCTGAGCACCTCCTGGGCGGTGATCGCTGAGATCGGACGACTACCGATATAGGGGTACAGCCCGCTGTCGAGCCGCGCAGTGAGGATAGAGATCGTTTCCGGCGCCAGGGACTTGGTCTGAAGCTCGAGCCACTCCTTGGCCACGCCCTCGAAGGACTGCGCGAGCGCCGCGCGCTCCGCCTTTCGCTGGACGCTCGGGTCGATGCCGTCCGCGATGAGCCTCCGCGCGGCGTCGCGCTTCTCTCGCGCGCGCTTGAGTGTCACGTCCGGGTACGCGCCCAGCGAGATCAGTTTCTCGCGCCCGTTAACGCGGTACTTCAGCCGCCAGAGTCGACTGCCTGTGGGCATTACTAAGAGAAACAAACCGCGCTCGTCGGAGAGCTTGAAGGCTTTCTCGCGACTCTTAGCGCTGCGGACCCTGGTGTCGTTCAGCATGGTGACCTAACGCTCATCTACCCCCACGGGTCAAAATACCCCCAACGCCTACCCCCACGCAAATAGGGTCACCCAAGGACGCCCTCAGACAGCCTTTGACGGCTGTATATAATATATTCAATTACTTAAGTGAATCCTGAGGACGCAGAAGGTCGCGGGAAGACAACCCGGGACAGAGTTCTGGAGGCTAGGGTCGGAATCGAACCGGCGTAGACGGCTTTGCAGGCCGCTGCATGACCACTCTGCCACCTAGCCAAAAGGTGAGATCCGAGGCCGCGGGATCGACGCGCCGTCAGCACCACGTCCGAGCTTCGTGACCCGGCGCGGCTTTGGCTCCATCCTGCGGTAGCTCAAGCGTAACAAAAAGCCACCCGCGCCGTCGCCGCCCCCCGCGATCATACGCGCCGCGGCGCAGCGTGCGCAGGGCCTCCGTTGTAGCTCCCCTTCTCAGCGGGGTATAGACTTCGCCGGTCTGCAGACATGCAAGAGGGGATTTGCCATGGCTGACGT
>Ga0066709_100002242_pt1 | contig 13899 bp, 16 predicted proteins | sample GraSoiAngelo_158_FD_79665 | JGI IMG/M metagenome (GOLD analysis project Ga0066709, IMG submission 79665) | Grasslands soil microbial communities from the Angelo Coastal Reserve, California, USA - 14_1009_16_30cm | ecosystem: Environmental > Terrestrial > Soil > Grasslands | place: USA... | reverse complement strand
GCCCGTGAGCTGCATGCCATCGCCGGAGTCGCCGGCGAACCGGATCGTGACCCGCTCGAGCTGCTTCTCGCTGGGTGGGATGTGCTTTGGCGGCGCCTCGGTCGTCACGCGCCCTCCGTGGCGACCATCCGCTGGTGGGGCCGCGGCGGCAGGTTCAGCAGCTCCTCGGGGAACGCCTCGGCCAGGTACTTGAGGATGTCGACCGGGCGCACGACCCCGACCAGGAGGTCCCCGTCATCGACGAGTGGAACATTCCGGAACTTGCCGGTCTGCATCAGCTCGACGGCGCGGCGGACCGGCTGGTCGAGGTGGAGCGTGTTCGGGTGGTCGATCATCAGCTTCTCGACCGGCTGGCTCAGATCCGCATCGGGCCCGACCAGGCGAGCGAAGATGTCGCGCTCGGTGAGGACGCCGAGGAGCCGCCCGCCCGCGTCCGTCACGAACACCGAATCGGCCATGCCCGTCTCGCGGATCAGCTCGAGGCAGGTCTGCAGCGACGTCCCGGGCCGGACGGTCACGGGATCGCGCCGGCTGATCACCTTGAGCTTCTCGTCGATGAGCCCGGGAACGCGCTCCGTCACCGCGCGCTCGGTCAGTTCGGTCACGCCGAAAGTGTAGTGCGTTCCGATCAGAAGACCGGTTCCACGACTCGTGCGAGCGCCCGGCGAAGGACGATCGCGAACTGCTGATCGAATGCGCGCGCCGCGTCGACGGGCATCGCATCCCGGTGTCGAAGCCAGGCGCACAGCTGGGCCACCATGCCGACGCGTGTCGCGAGCTGGAAGATGCCGGCAAGGCCGCGTCCCCAGGGCTCGAGGTAGGCGTCGCGCAGCCGCTCGAACCATGGATCGGTCGAGGACAGGCCGTTCAGCTCCTCGAGGAACCGGAAGGTGGTCACGAGCGACGCGAACGGATGGCCGATCGACGCGTCGCCCCAGTCGAGGATCCGGAGGGCTTTGCCGTCGTCGAACAGGCTGCGCATGTGCAGGTCGTCATGCTGAATCGACTGCACCGGGTGCTCGGCGGCGAGCCGGTCGCAGAGCTCGGTGAAACGCGGCCTGAACCATCGCAGGCGATCCATCTCGCCGGGCTCGAGGGGCAGGTCCTTGCGTCGGACGAGGTCGTCGAACCGCGCCGGCAGGACCGCGATCCGCAGGTCCTGCACACCACCGGCGAGGTGGTCATCGACGTGCTCGACCTCACCCACCTGCAGCTCGGCATATGCGGGGAGCGCACGGAGCCAGACCTCGGGTGGGTTGCCGGCGGTCGAGACGGGCTGCCCGGCATCCGCGGTCAGCAGCCAGGCGCGGTCCGGGTCGTGGGCGAGCACGCGGACGACGCGGTCGGGCCATCGCGCCGCGAGCTCCGCGGTGAGCCTGGGCTCGAACGCCTGGACGCTCCCGCAGGCCTTGAACCAGGCCTGGTCCTCGGCGAGCGGGACTCGGACGATCGTCGCCCAGGCGCGCTCCCGCTCCAGGATGATGGGGCCGGACGGCCGGACGACGGTTCGGATCCACGCCTCGGCGGCGGCGAGATCGAGGCCCTCGATCACTTCCCCCGTGCGGCGGCGAGGGCCGCGCGAGCGCCGTCGAGGACGAATGAGTTGTCGGCGCCGAGACCGACGAAGGTGTAGCCCAGGTCGAGATGCGGGGCGAAGCTGGCGGGGTCGTAGAGGAGGATGCCCGCCGCCTTGCCGTGCGCCCGGCACGCCGCGACGACCTTTCCGAGCGCGTCCTGATACGAGCTCGAGTCGAACTGGCCGGGGACGCCCAGCGAATGCGACAGGTCGGCGGGCCCGACGAACAGGACGTCGACGCCGTCCACGGCCGCGATCTCGTCGGCCGCCTCGAGCGCGCTCGGCGACTCGATCTGGACGATGCCGACGATGTCGTCGTTGAGCGCCGCGACGCCGGCGTGCTTCACCGATCCGAGGCGGCCGCCGCGCGTGAGCAGCGCCACCCCGCGTGTGCCGGCCGGCGGGTAGCGCAGGAACGTGACCGTCTCTCGAACCTGCTCGACCGTGTCGAGGCGCGGGACCACGACCCCGGCAGCGCCGAGGTCGAGCGCGCGCCCGATGCGCAACCGCTCGCCCGATTGCGGGCGGACGAGCGCAGCCGTCCCCGTCACCTCGATCGCGGTGAGCTGCGCGACCAGCTCCGCCTCGGTCCCGGCGCCGTGCTCGAGATCGACGACCACCCAGCCCAGCCCGGAGCGGCCCAGCAGCTCCGCGGCCGCGGGCGAGCCGAGCCCTGCCCACGCGCCGAAGAGCACTTCGCCGGCATGGATCCGTCGTCGGAGGTCGGCGCCGTTCACCTCCGTATGATGCCCGGCGCGCTGATCTGCATCTGAACGTTCCGGCGTGGGCCCGCCCTCATCATGGGTAGATCGCGGCCGCCGTGTCGCGACCCCAGCCCAGGGGTTGGATGGACCGAGACCTCGTCGAGCGGGCTCGCTCGGGCGACCAGCAGGCATTCGCGGATCTGGTGCATCAGATCAGCGACACCCTGTACGGCGTCGCCCGACGGATCCTGCGCGACACGGGCCTTGCCGAGGACGTCCTGCAGACCGCCCTCGTGACCATCTGGCGGAAGCTCCCGCACCTTCGGGACAGCGAGCGCTTCGATGCCTGGGCGTTTCGGATCCTCGTCCATGCCTGTTACGCAGATGCGCCGCGGAACCGGCAATGGGCGATGACCGTTCGCGCCCTCCCGCTCGAGCGGGCGGACACGACGGACGACTTCCGATCAATCGACGATCGCGACGAGCTGGAGCGGGCGTTCCGCTCGATCCCGCTCGACCAGCGGGCTGTGTTCGTCCTGCATCACCACGTGGGCCTGCCCCTCGTGGCGGTGGCCGAGACGCTCGGCATCCCGGACGGCACCGCCCGTTCGCGATTGCACTACGCGACAAGGGCGCTGCGAACCGCCTTCGAGGCGAGTCGGCAGCAGGGACAAAAGGCAGAGGAACGGCTGGCATGAGCGACCGATTGTTCGACAACGCCATCAACGACTGGCTCGAGTCCGGATCCGACCGGACCCCGCCATCTGCGATCGATGCCGTCCTTCTGGCCGTCAAGACGACCCCACAAGAGCGGGATCTCCGGATCCCGCGGAGGTTCTACCAGATGACAACCTCGATGCGGCTCGGCGCCGCGATCGCGATCGTCGCGGTCGTGGGGATCGGAGCCTTGATCGTGTTTCGGGGCCCGGCCCCCGGAGTCGGCGGAGAGCCGACGCCGTCGCCCGCCGTCCTCCCGACGGCGACGCCGTCACCGACGACCGCCGCGCAGGCAGTCGCCGACCGGCTCGACATCACCAAGTGGACGACCTACACCTCCAGCCGCTACGGCTTCAGCATCGGCCATCCGACGGACTGGACGGAGCGTCCCGCCGACCATTCGTGGACGCTCCCGGCTGCGGCGCCGTCGGGAGAGCCTGATGCGATGGGGACTTCGGCCGAGGGCTTCATCGCTCCGGGTCAGACGGTCCTCGTGAGCGCCTGGTCCGTGGTGGTCGCTCCGGGCACGAGCGCCCAGACGTGGATGGTCGACGTCTACTGCCCGTCCATCTCTGTGCCCAGCGCATCCGACTGCGACCGGCTCGGGCCGGGTGGACCGCGAGTCACGCCAGTGACCGTCGACGGCCACGCCGGCGTGCTCGCGAGGTTCGCGGAGGACACCCAAGCCTTCATCCTGGTCGGCAGTCGGATGTACATCGTCGCGTGCTGGCGGCCCGAGGACGAACCGAGTGTCGCCCCATACGGCGGTGCCACTCGACTTCTCGAGGGCTACATCTCGACTATGCACCTGCTGCCGGGCGGACCGGCCACGCCGGCGCCGACGACCCGGCCTTCCTGACCCCGCGTCAGTCGAGGAACGCCTCCCGGCCTCGCTCCGCGAGCTCGGAGGCTTCTTCACGCTCCAAACCATCGTTCCGGGTGCCAGCCGACAACCGGATGTTCGTCTTGGGAACGAGGCCGCCGATCATTCGGCGGCCTCGTTCCACTTCACGTACGTCCTGCCCTGGGGCACAGCCGACCGTCGGAGACGGAGGCCATGCTCACGGCACTGACTCAGGCGCGCGCGACCGTTCTGCGAGCGCCGAACCAATAGATGAGGAAGGCCGCACCGCCACCGACGTAGTACGCAAGGTCGGCGCCGTGCAGGTAGGTCGCCGTGACGTAGTTGAACGGCCCACCCCAGTCGTAGCCAAGCGCCGAGTTCTGGAATGGGATGCCGATCACGAAGCCGAGCACCAGGGCGACCAGACCGACGGTTCCGGTGGGGAGGCGGGCGAAATCGACGATCGATCGCGGGTCGGCGTTCCGTCCGCGGAGCCACCAGTCGGCCAGCACGACCCCGACGAACGGCGTGATCCAGTAGCTGATGAAGAGCAGGAAGCTGATGAAGCTCCCGGCGAAATCGCCGTTGTACTGGAGGTACAGCGTGGCCAGGAAACCGAGGACGGCGACGACCGCCGCCGAGTAGACCCGGCGAACCCGGAGTCCCGCGGCCTGCAGCGACAGCGAGCCGGTGTAGTCATTGAGCGCGTTCACCGCGATCGTCCCGAGGAAGATCGCCACCATTGCGAGGCTCGCGATGATCGCGCCGTTGCCGCCGAGCACGGCGTAGATGGTGTCGCTCGACTCCCCGCCGGTCGCCTTTGTCGCGACGAGCACGCCGAGGATCTCGAGCCAGATTGACGCGACGGCCATGCCACCCAGCGTGTACCAGAACACCTTGCGCGAATCCGTCTGGGCGGGCAGGTAGCGCGAGTAGTCCGAGGCGTAGAGGCTCCACGCGAGCACGAAGCTGGCGACGATCGCGACATAGGCGATGAACGCACCGATCTGGTCGGCGCCGGTGAAGCCGTCCGCGAGGCTCGTATCCGCCTGTCCGAAGATCGAGATCGAGAGGACGACGAACATCGCGCCCAGGACGAGCGCCATCCACTTCTCGAAGGTGTGGATCGCCTCGTAGCCGACGATGCCGAGGGCGCCCTGGGCGCCGACGATCACGATCAACGCGAGCCAGAATGGCACCGCCGGGATCAGGAGCGTCAGCGCGACGGCGCCGAACACGTTGTTGACCGCGTCCCAGCCGATGCAGCTCAGCCAGTTCAACAGGCCCGGCAGGATGATCGACTTGCCGAACGGCAGGCGTGCGGCTGCCATCTGGGCGAGCCCGAGCTTCGGGCCCATGGTGCTGAGCAGCCCGACGAAGTACGAGCCGACCAGATTCCCGACGATCACCGCGAGGATCGAGGTGACGAGCCCGAGCTTGAGGAAGTCGAGCGTCACCAGCGTCCCGATGAAGAACGCCGCCGGCACGAGGTTCGGCGTAAACCAAACGGTGAAGACGCGACTCAGCGAACCATAGCGCGCCGATTCGGGGATCGGCTCGAAGCCGTGGCTCTCGATCTTCAGGTCGCCCTCGTGCGTCGGCATGTCGCCGACGCCGGGCATTGGCATGGGTTCAGCAGTCATCTACCAACCCTCCTCGGCCGTTCAGGCCGCTCCCTCATCACGGAGCCTGATTGCGCACGGCTCCTCAATCCCTCTCGAAGTCGACGACGTTGATCGCCACCTCCTTCCCCTCGCCGCGACTAGTCCGGGAACGCCTCCGGGCCTCGCTCCGCGAGCTCGGAGGCCTCTCTCGCGTGGTCGTCGGCGGGCAGCCACGAGTACGGATATCGGTCGTCGTCGAGGTCGAGCGCGGCCTTCGTGAGCTTGAGCGGGTGGAACGTGTCGACCATCACTGCCAGCTCCTCGGTCGCCTCCTTGCCGATCGACGCCTCGACGGTGCCCGGATGCGGCCCGTGCGGGATGCCGGCCGGGTGGAGGGTGAACGAGGCGATCTCCACGCCGCGGCGGCTCATGAAGTTGCCGGCGACGTAGTAGATGACCTCGTCCGAGTTGATGTTCGAGTGGTTGTATGGCGCCGGGATGGCGAGCGGGTGGTAGTCGAACTTGCGGGGAACGAACGAGCAGACCACGAAGTTGCGCGCCTGGAAGGTCTGGTGGACCGGCGGTGGCTGGTGGACGCGGCCGGTGATCGGCTGGAAGTCGCCGATGTTGAACCGGAACGGCCACAGGTAGCCGTCCCAGCCGACGACGTCGAACGGGTGGTGCCGGTAGTGGTAGGCGGTGATCCGGTCGGTCGAACGGACGTGGATGACGAAGTCGCCCTCGTCGGTCCTCGGTGGCACGTCCTCGGGATCGTGCAGGTCGCGCTGCGAGTAAGGCGAGTGCTCCAGCAGCTGGCCGTAGTCGTTCCGGTAGCGCTTCGGCGGCTCGATCTCGGAGGGCGCCTCGAGGTACAGGATGCGCTGCGCTGAGCCAGCATCGGGATCGAGGCGCCAGGTCGTGCCGATGGGCAGGACGAGGTAGTCGCCGGGGCCATAGCGCAGCGGCCCGAAGACAGTGTCGCAGACCCCTGCGCCCTCGTGGACGAACAGCATCTCGTCCGCGATCCCGTTGCGGTAGAAGGTCCCCGCGGGCATTCCCTCGGCCGGGCGGACGACGCCGAAGACGACGTCGTTGTTGAAGTAGAGCGGAACCCGGCCGCTGATTGCATCGCCCTTCGGCTCGACACCGCCGGTCTTGGTCAGGTGGTGTCGATGAGTCTTCTCGTCAGCCGCCTCGAGCTGGATTTCGCGGAGGGGCTCGATCTTGTGGGTTCGCGTCGGTGGAACGAGGTGGTACAGCAGCGAGCTCCTCCCGGTGAAGCCCTCGACGCCGAACAGCTCTTCGGCGTACAGGCTGCCGTCCGGCGCCCGGTGCTGGGTGTGACGTTGCTGCGGGACGCTGCCGTGGCGCACGTAATACATTGAATCGACTGGCCTCCGCGGTCTGCGGAGGCCAGTCTATGCCGCCGTTCGGAGTGGGCTGCGGCCCAGACCAGCGCCGAGGTGGAGCTACGGACCGATACGCGTCCAGGGCTTGACCCGCAGTGTCACTGGACCGCCCTGGAAGGTGAGCGTGGTGTCCGTGGCCGTGAACGACCAGGTGAAGACCTCGCCGTTCGTCGAAGCCGACGTGAATGAGCTGCCATGGACCACGCACGCCGCGCGACCAGTGAGCTTCGGGCCGTCCAGCTGGGTCAGGACCGAGCCGCCATCGTGGATGGCCAGCGTGAAGTGCCCGTAGTTGCTGGCGTCGTCTTCGCCCGGGACGATCCCGGCGGCCAGCATCTCGTCTCTCGTGAAGCTCGTTTCCCACGTGCCTTCGATGCTCGCCGGGGCGACGCGTGTCCAGGGCTTGGCCCGGAGCGTGACAGGCCCATTGCCCGCGAACGTGAGGGTTGTGCTCGAGACTGCATAGGACCACGAGAACGTCTCGCCGGCAAGCGTCGTGCTGGTGAACGTTCCTCCACGGGCGACGTACCTGCCCGCCGAGGTGTCCTGCGGGCCATCCAGGTGGACCGTGAGCACGAGGCCGGCAGAGATAGCGAGCTTGAAGTGCCCGTAGTTGCTGGGATCGTCCTCGGCCGCGTCGGCGATGCCCGCGGCGAGCATCTCCTGCCTGGTGAACGTCGTTTCCCAGGTCCCCTCGAGACTCGCGGGCGCCGTGCTGGGAAGTGGCGAACCCGTCGGCGAGGCGGTGGTCGAAGGACCACCGAACTGGGCGGGTCTGAATACATAAAGAGTGCCGCCGATCGCGACGACCGCGACGAACGCGATCGTCCCGAGGCGCATCATCGGGTTCATCTTGGGCAACCTCCACGGGATCCGGAGATCCCGTTCCTGTGATGTCGTTTCGACACGCAGGAGGGCAGCCTCAACCGCTCGATCGGGGGCCTGCGACGGCCCCTCTTCGAGCCACGATCGAGCGGCGCGTTCGAGCGATCGATCGTCGGTCATGCGAGGCGTCCTTCCTGGACAGGCGGGGCGTCGCGCAGCAGTGCCACGCGAAGCCCGGCCAGCGCGTAGTGCAGGCGGGAACGGGCAGTCCCCGCCGGAATTTCCAGGAGCTCGGCGACCTCCACCAGCGGGAGGCCGACGTAGTGATGCAGGACGAAGACCGCACGTTGCTCGAGCGTCAGCTTTCGAAACGCTCCCTCGAGCTCGTCACGGTCGGCGACCCGCGCGTGCTCGTCGAAGCCGGACGGTTCGTCGACGGGCAACACGCGAACGGTGGAGCGCCAGGAGCGCGCCCGCTGCGACTCGTCGTAGCAGGCGTGCACAAGGATCCGATGGATCCACGCCTCGAAACGGTCGGGGTCCCGAAGCTTCGGGAGCCGGCGCCAGGCGAGGATGAGGGCGTTCTGCAGTGCGTCCTCGGCGAGGCCCGTGTCGCGCAGGATCCGGTAGGCAACGGAGTAGAGCGAATCGCTGACCTGGTGCACCAGGACCGCAAACGCCTCTCGATCGCCATGCCGGGCCCGCTCGACGAGGTCTCGATCCACCTGGACCTCCGGGTCGCCGCAGTCAATGTGCTGCGACTACCGACTATGACGGCAGGCTCGCGGCCGAACGTTCACGTGATGTCGCGCGGACTGAGATTGTCAGGTTGACGGCGGTGGCGGCGCACTGGGCGCCGCGGCAAAACGTTCAGCCGCTGCGACCCCGTGCATCGACGGGCCACGTCCCCACGATGGACCCGGACCGAACGGCGACGAACGTGTCGCGCAGGTCGATCACCGGGCAGCAGTGGTTGGGCACGATGGCCACGACTTCGCCGAGGCGCGGTGCGGGCGTGCCGTCGGGGATCCGGGTCATGCCGTGGTAGTCGGCGACGCGGAGGATCTCGGCGGCCGGATACGCCGGCAGGTAGCCGTGGCCCGCGAGGTAGGGCGCCACGTCCTTCGTAAGTGTCTTGGAGCCGGCATCGACGACGACCTGGCCCGGCACAGCGACGCTGACCACGGTGGCCGCCACCCAGATCGCCACGCCCTCCGGCGGGACGGCGCCGAGGACCACCTGCTGGCGATCGCCGACGATGTACGTGCCGGCTCGAATCTCGGTCACGGGCGCCGCGGCCGCGCCGAGCGCGGTCGGGGTAGAGCCGGCCGACAGGATCTCGACCTCGATGCCCTCTGCTCGGAGCGCGTCACGCCCGTGTTCGAGCGTCCGGATCTCGTCGGCGGCAGCACCGGCAACGGCGTCGAGGCCCGCGTACGCATGGCCGCCGTGGGTGAACAGCCCGACGACGTCGAGCCCGAGATCACGGGCGGCGCGCGCCACGCCCCCGGCATCGTCCGGAAGCACGCCGGTCCGTCGGTTGCCAGGGTCGAGCTCGAGCAAGGTGCGAAGCCGGCGGGTGGAGCCCGCCGCGGCCGCGGCAAGCCGCCTGGCTCCTTCGATCGAGTCGAACCCGACGGACAGCCGGAGACCGCTCTTCTCGTGCAGGGACCGCAGACGAGCGGCCTTCGGGCCCTCCGCCCAAACCGGGTAGGCGACGAACACGTCGTCGAGCCCGCCCGCCGCGAAGACCTCGGCCTCGCCCAGGTTCCCGACGGTGATCCCGCGCGCGCCACTCTCGAGCTGCAGGCGCGCCAGCGCGACGCTCTTGTGCGTCTTGGCGTGCGGTCGGAGGGCGACCCCACGGATGCCCAGATCCTCGGCGAGCCGGCGCGCGTTCCGCTCGACGACGTCGAGGTCGATCACCAGGGCGGGCGTATCGACGCCGGAAGGAAGCCGCGGCGGGACGATCGACTCGATGGCACTTTCCAAAGCGGCGGACGGCACGGCCATCAGCGGCGGCTCCAAGCGCCCGGGTCGCGCAGGCGGCGCCGGACGGATGCGGGCAGGCGACCCAAGGCAACGTCGGCCAGGGTCACCGCTTCGAGCACCGTCCGCATGCTCGCGCGCAGGGCGACCCAGACATCGCGCAGGCTCGCGGCCGCGCCGGGGTAGGCGACGTTCTCGGGCGCCTCGTCACGAACCCCGGCGAGGGGCCCGTCGATCACCCGGATGACGTCGGCAAGCGTGATCGACGACGCCGGCCGAGCGAGCCGGTAGCCACCCTTGAGGCCACGCTGGCTCGACACCAGCCGCGCCCGTCGCAGGTCGGCGAGGAGGTTCTCCAGGTACTTGGTCGGGATCGACTGCGCCCGCGCGATCGCCTCACCGCGAATCGGCGCGTCGGGGCCGGCAGCTGCCAGCTCCACCAGCGCGCGGATCGCGTAGTCCGCTCGCGCTGAGACCCTCACGCCGCGAGTGTACGGACGGGACGGCGCGTCAGGCGGCGGGGGTGCCCGCTGCTGCGGCCGCAGCCGTGCGCCGCACCCGGCTTCGAACCAGGAGCGCGGCGACGACCACCACGGAGACGGCGGCCACCGCGAGGCGCAGCCCGAGCCCGATCGACACGTCGACGCCGAACAGGCCGAGGCCTCGATCGATGTTGAGGAAGATGATCAGGCCACCGACGCCCGTTGCCAGGGCCTGGTCGTCGAAGCGCCGGACGAGCCACGCGGAGAGCGGCGCGGCGATGACCCCGCCGAGCAGCAGCATGGCCACGATGCTGAAGTCGATGCCTGCCGAGCCGAGTGTGAGCAGGAACCCGACGCTCGCGGCGACCGACACGATGAACTCCGAGCCGCTCACGGTGCCGATGACCGTCCGCGGCCGCATGCGCGCCGCGGCCATCAGCGACGAGGTCGTCACGGGACCCCAGCCGCCGCCACCGCTCGCGTCGAGGAAGCCCCCGACGAAGCCGAGCGGGATGAGGGTCCAGCCGTGGCGCTGCGGAGTTGCGTTTCCGACGCCGCCCGCCGGCGCCTCGCCTGCCGCACGCGCTGCGGCGGTTCGCCGGCCGTGGATGTACCGGAAGATGATCACGGCCCCCAGCGCCAGGAGCACCAGCGACACCATCGGGCGCGCGGCGTCGAGCGACAGGTTGGCCAGCACGACGGCGCCCAGGAACCCACCGACGCCGCCCGGGATCCCGATCATCAGCAGCGACCGCATGTCGACGTTGCCCATGCGCCAATGCGACAGGCCGGAAACCGCCGTCGTCCCGATCTCGGCGAGGTGGACCGAGGCAGAGGCAAGAGCGGGTGCCAGGCCGAGCGTCAGCAACAGGCTGGTCGACGTGACGCCGTAGCCCATGCCGAGCGAGCCGTCGACCAGCTGGGCGACGAACCCGGCGAAGGCGATGGCCATGAGCGTGACCACTGGCATCGCTCTCCACTATGTCCACCAAATTAGTGGGATTAGTGGGTATGATGGATGGAGCAACCGTGAAGTGTCAAGCCGGCCTCAGGAGGCTGGGCGGGCGACGATCGGCGTCGTGAGCTCGCCGATGCGCTCGATGGCGAGGGTCACGACGTCGCTGGGCTCGAGCCATCGACCGAGGGTCTGGTCCTTGACCTCGAGCAGGCAACCGGTGCCGACCGTCCCGCTCCCGAGCAGCTCGCCCGGCCGGACGTGCACATCGGCCGAGGCCCGGGCGAGCATCTGCGCGAACGAGTAGTGCGCGCTCGCCCACGAGCCGTTCGCCACCACGACCGTGCGCCCGTCGGCGCCGGTGACGGAGGCGGTCATCGCCAGGTCGGGTGACAGCGCGTCGGTCGCCCATCGATCGGCGAGCTCGTCCGGGGTCACGATCCACGGCCCGATCGTCAGCGCGAAGTCCTTGCCCTTCGCCGGGCCGAGCCGGACGGTCGACTCCTCGCGCTGGAGGTCGCGCGCCGACCAGTCGTTGACGACGAGGTAGCCGCCGATGGCCTCGGCCGCCCGTTCTTCCGGCAGGTTGTCGACGGGCGTGTCGACCACCGCTCCGACCTCGAGCTCGAAGTCGAGCTCCGAGGAGCCTCGGGGCGCCCACACCCGGTCGCCTGGCCCGCGGAGCTCGGAGATGTTCGAGAAGTAGAAGATCGGCAGCCGATACCAGGCCTCGGGAATGTCGCCCCCGCGACGCTCCCACACCGTCCGGACATGCTGCTCGAAGGCGTAGAAGTCGCGGAACGAGGCGGGTCGGAGCACGGGCGGTCCGAAGGCGAGATTCGCCTCGTCCAGCACCGCGTCGTCATCGACATCTCGCGCGCCACCACCGGCGGCGAACCCCTCGACGAGCTCCCGAAGCGCCTCGATCCGCAGGCCGCGGCCGAGGTGGTCGTCGAGTATCGTGATGGGCTGCCGGAACAGGATCGCGTTGTGCGCACGTCGCGGGTCGGCTGCGACCAGGCGGCGCCGAACGATCTCGAGATCGAGCCATGCCCCGGTCGCGTCCGGCGAAACAGCCAGTCGCCACGGCGACCCCGCGGGCCCGTGTCGCTCGCGAACATGGCCGACGCGCACGGGCAGAGTCTAGGTCGAGCGCCCGACAGGATCAGGCGCTCGCAACGGTCGGCCGGCCTTTCGTGTGGAACCGGGCTAGCTCCGCTCGTCGTTCAGAACGGCTTGAACATCATCAGCCAGAGGATGACGAGGAATCCCCCGCCACCGAGGACGAGGAGCTGTTCGGGGGCGCGCGAGGCGAGCATGGCGGCCAGCGCGGCGTCGGACGCAGGCACCGGGTCCGGATCCTCCGGCTTCATCCCGCGGGTCTTCTGTCCGAGTGCCTGCCGCACGCGGGTGAAGTACGCGCCACCGATCGGCGTCATGAGCCCGCCGATGACGACCAGCAGCACCAGCGAGACCCAGATCCAGGTCCTGCCGAAGGACTGCAGCACGATCCCGGCGAGGATGCCGGCGACGAGCAGCACCAACAGGGCGATGCCAGCGGCAACGAGCGAGAACCCGGAGATGTCCAGGAGCGCCAGCATCCGACCGCGATCGGTTTCTCGCCGGAGCTGGAAGGCGACGTACATCGAGACGCCGTGGCCGGCGGCGAAGACGAATGCCGCTGCGACATGAATGAAGACGATCCAGGCGACATACGGGGTCAGGTCCATCGAGCGCTCCCTCCCACGTGCTGGCGAATCAGGCCGAGGCCGTCGATCGTTCGCGCCATACCGTCCACGCATACCAGGTGCCCAGCGCGAACAGGAGCAGGGCGCCGACGGGATGCAGCGCTGCACCGACCGACAGGCCGGGGTCGAGGTTCGGCAGGATCGTCTGGACGACGTACAGGACCAGGAGCCCGACGCTCTGGAGGATCCGTCGGCGTCCGATCCGCGCGACCACCGCCGTCACCACGAGCGCGAGCGCGATCAGTCCGATGAGGTAGCCGAAGCCCTGGTGCGTGCCGAAGTTGCCGTTCCCGCCGAGCTGCGGGATGGCGAGTCCGGCCAGGAAGACCTGGATCACGATCGCGGCCACGAATCCCCACGCCACCCAGGCGTGGACCTGCCGAAGCATTGAGTTCACGACAACCCTCCCGTCCCCCTCCTGCGGCCTGCCACACGTCGGACCGCATCGACAGCGAGATCACCAAGGATCGGTCGCACGTCCTCCTTCCCCACCCCGGCTCGCTCGAACGACCACAGGAACGTGCCCACGGTCGCTGGATGAATGACGCTGAGCAGAGCGGCGTTTGCGAGCGGATCCGCAGCGAGCCGCGGACCGAGCGCCTTCGCCTGCAGCTGGCCGAGCACGCTCCAGTAATGGGCCTCGCGCTTCTGGAGCTCGGGCCGCTGCATCTCGGCCTCGAACATGGTCCACCACGACACACCGCGTTCGTTGAACACGACGATCGCGTCGACGAATGCCCGGATCCGGGCGTCGCGCCCGGCAAGGCCCTCGTAGATCCGCTCGTCGGGCAGGTCGAGTGATTCGACGACCTGATCCAGCACCGCTCCGAGGAGCCCGTCGCCCGACCCGAAGTGATGGAGGATCGTGCCGCGCGAGACGTCGGCCCGCTCTGCGACGGCCTTGAGGGTCGTGCCCGCGACGCCGCGCTCGCGATAGAGCGCGAGGGTCGACTCCAGGATGCGATGCCGCGTCTGGCGTGAGGTCTCGGCGCGCCTGTGCTGGGTATATGCGCGCGGAGCCATCACTTCACGAGTATTGATTGACT
>Ga0066709_100002241_pt1 | contig 13899 bp, 8 predicted proteins | sample GraSoiAngelo_158_FD_79665 | JGI IMG/M metagenome (GOLD analysis project Ga0066709, IMG submission 79665) | Grasslands soil microbial communities from the Angelo Coastal Reserve, California, USA - 14_1009_16_30cm | ecosystem: Environmental > Terrestrial > Soil > Grasslands | place: USA... | reverse complement strand
TCGGGATTATATTCTCCAAAACCTCTCGCCCGATCCGAAGACAAAAAGGCGCCGCCGGGTGATGGTGCTGCTGTTCCAGGGCGAAGATGCGGTCCGCAAAGTCCGTTCGGTCGTCGGCAACATCAGCGCCGACCGGCGCGGCGGCGAAACCATCCGCGACACCTACGGTGATCTGATCCTCGATGAACACGGCCAAGTGCGTTACTTCGAACCCGCAGTGCTGGCGGCGCCCAACGCTGAAGAAGCCGAACTCAAGCTCAGGCTTTGGGGACGCTACTCCAGCGCAGACGGTGGTTTCCTGGAGAACACGATGCTCTATCCGCCGGGGGAGAAGCCGGAACACACGCTGGTCCTGATCAAGCCGGATAATTTCCGCTTTCCGACCGGCCGGCCCGGCAATGTCATCGATTTCTTTTCACGGACAGGCCTTTATATCGTGGCCATCAAAGTGCATCAGATGAGCACGGCGGAGGCCATGGAGTTCTATGAGCCTGTTCGAGAGATTTTGCGCAGCCGCATGAATGATACAGTGGCCGTGAAAAGCAAGGCGGTTCTCGAAAAAGAATTCGGATTCAGAATCCCGGCCAAGACGGAAAAGGCGCTCGGTGAATTGCTTGGCCCGCTCGCCGGCGATCTGCAGTTCGAAAATATCGTGAAATTCATGTCGGGTCGCGCGCCGAGTGAATGCGACTCGGTATCGCTACACCAGGCCGGCTCGGAGAAATGCATCGCCATAGTTTACGAAGGCCATGAGGCCATTCGCAAAATCCGCGACGTGTTGGGCCCCACAGACCCTTCCAAGGCTCCGCCGGGCTCCATCCGCCGCGAATTTGGTTCGACTATCATGGTCAACGCCGCCCATGCCAGTGACTCCACTGAAAACGCGCGACGGGAAATGCGCATCGTCCGCATCGGCCAGGAAAACATCTTCAACAAGGTCATCGAAGAGTTCTACGGGAAATCGTGATCCCACCGCGGCGGCGCGGGGCTACTCATCTTCCCACAACGCTGCTGAAGCGCGCAGCCTGCCGAGCAGCGTTTCGTCCGCCGGAGGAAAAGCAAATTGGGCCAATTGCGAAGCGGTGACCCAGGCCAACGCCTGACAACCCAGCACGCGCGGTTCGTGCTGGCGCCACACGCAGCGATAGAATCGCACGTGGATGGTTTTCTCCGGGTAGGCATGCGTAACGGAACCCAGCGATTGGCCCACATCCACTTCGATTCCCAATTCCTCCCTTAACTCGCGCTGAAGACATTCCTCAAACGTCTCCCCTGACTCGCGTTTGCCGCCCGGGAACTCCCACAACCCACCGAGGTGGCCGCCGGGACGGCGTTGGGTGATCAGCACCTGGCCCTGGCGGAAAACCACTCCCGCCGCGACCTCAATCGGATAGCGATGTACGCCGGGTGAGTCAGGGAGTTCTCGCCCGCCGTCCGTCGCCTGGGATGTCATTCACATTCTTTCTCTTCAACGTCCCACGCTCTTGTAAATCCATCCGTGCCGTTCCATTTCCCGCGCATCAAACAGGTTTCGTCCGTCGAACAGGATGGGGTGTGTCATCACTTTGCGCGCGCGCTCCAGGTCCAGTTTCTTGAACTCGGGCCATTCCGTCGCGATCACCAGCGCGTCGCAGCCATCGGCCACGGCGTTCAAATCGGCCACGAAAGACACGTTCTTCAAAACCGCTTTCGCCTTCTCCATCGCCACGGGGTCGTGCACGCGCAACACCGCCCCTTCTTTCTGCAATCGGTGGCAGAGTTCGATGGCCGGCGAACTGCGCACGTCGTCGGTGTTCTGTTTGAAGGCCAGGCCCAGCACGCCAATCGTTTTCTCCTTCAACACCCAGAGCGTGTCGGCGATCTTTTTCACGAACCGCTCCATCTGCTCGGCATTGATGCGCTGGACTTCTCTGAGCAGCCGGAAGTCGTAGCCCAGTTGTTCGCAAATCTTGATGAAGGCCCTCAAATCCTTGGGGAAACAACTGCCGCCAAACCCAAGCCCGGCGTCGAGAAAGCGGCGGCCGATGCGCGCGTCCATGCCAATGCCGTTGGCCACTTCCTGCACATTGGCACCCGTGGCTTCGCACACGACCGAAATCGCGTTGATATAGGAAATCTTCAGAGCGAGAAATGAATTGGCGGCGTGTTTGATCAACTCGGCGGAATGGATGTCAGTGACGATCACGGGCGCGTTATAAGGGGCAAAGACTTCCTGCATCGCCTTCACCGGACGCTGTGAGACCACGCCGATAACCACCCGGTCCGGCCGCATGAAATCCTCCACGGCGAAACCTTCGCGCAAAAACTCCGGGTTGCTCACCACGTCGAACTCCACCTTGGCCTTGCAGTAACGTTCGATCGTCTCGGACACTTTTTCCCCGGTCTTGACCGGCACGGTGCTCTTATCCACGACGATCTTGTAACCGGTCATCGCCGAGGCAATGTCACGCGCCACACCTTCAATAAAACTCAAATCCACCGACCCGTCCGGCAACGGCGGCGTAGGCACCGCGATGAAAATGATGTCCGAGGCGTCCACCCCTTCCTTCGTGCTGGTGGTGAACCGGAGGCGTTTCTCGGCAACGTTCTTCTCGACCAGTTCCCTCAAGCCTGGTTCGTAGATCGGAATGCCGCCTGCTTTGAGCAGTTCGATTTTTGCCGCGTCGCAATCCACGCACACGACCCGGTGGCCGACCTCGGCAAAACACGTGCCGGTCACCAATCCCACGTATCCGGTCCCAATGATACTGATATTCATAAATCCAACGTCACACACCCAGGCGCATTCGGACTGTTCGGCCTATCAGCTATTTCTCCGGCTTGGGTAAGGATCTCCCGCCAATCGCGCTCGCCCCGCCGCCCCGCCGCCCCGCCTCGGCCCGACGAGAATCAACGCGAGCTTGCCCATCGATTCGCCGATGCGCTGCCTGAGCGGCGAGTGATTCATGGGTCACTCCGGGCCGGTGGTTCTCTTCGGAGAAGCGTTCGTCGTCTTGAGTTCCAAGGGCGGCTGGCTTGTTGCGGATTCCTTGGGGAGAGTTGGAGGAAACACCGGTGCGGGCGCGTTGCTTCTGGCCAAATCCGGATGATGCGCCAACAACTGCTCGCGCCGGGAGGAGGCTTCTGCGCCCCAGGACGAGGACGCCGTCGGGCGGGCCACTTCGTCGTAAGTCCGCAGAGCCTGTGCCAGGTCGCCTTTGGTTTCGTAAAGCCGGGCCAATCCGAGCTTTGCTTGCGACGCCACCGCGGATCCGGCATAACGACTGACCACGTCCTGATACGCCGTCAGCGCTTCATTGGTCCTGTCGTTCGCCTCCAGGCACGCCGCGATTCCAAAGGCCGCTGTGGACGCCACCGGATGGTCGGAATAGGTCCGCAGGAAATTTTCGAACTGCGTTTTAGCCTCTGCGAACTTGTTTTCGCGGAACAAACTCTCCGCGCCGAACAGTAATGCCTGCGCGCCAGCGCTCGTGCCCGGATGGGTTGTTGCGACCTGGAGAAACGCCTGCGCGCCAGGCCCGCCAGGTTTTTCCATTGGGGTCGCAGGGAGTTGGAGTTTGTACAACGCCGCCGTGGCTTCCGCCTCGGCTTCGTTGCGATGCCACTGGTAAATCGAGAAGGCGGCAATCGCGACCGCCGCCACCGCTGCGCCAATCGCCAGCTTCTTCTTATTGACTTCGACCCAAGCTAGAAAGTCAATCAGCCGGGTCGATTCGGTCGCTTGCGAACTCATAGGTCAAGTTGGGCAAATCTTTGGGACAGCAAATCAAAAGGCAAGGCTGAAATCGGTTAGCTGAAACTCTTTCCCCACGTCTCCAGTTCGCTCTCGCGGCGCGGGCCGTCGAGCAGAAGTGTCGAGACCCGTCGCAAGTCGGTTGCAAACATTCCTCCGGGCAACCTTACCAACTCAATCGTCGGCCCGTCGAGGACGCAGAAGTCTTTCGGGAGTTTTGTTCCAGGCGGACCTCGCGCTGTTGGTTCTGGCTTTGCGCTTGCCATGGGCCGAGCGCATTTCCTAACTTCACCTCATGGATTCGCAATTGACACAGTATTTGCCGGTGCTGATTCTGGCAATGGCGGCCCTCCTGTTCGCCTTCGGTACTTTGGCCTTGTCCGTTCTGGTTGGCAAGTGGGCCAACAAGAACCGGCTGAAACAGGTCCCTAAAACCAAAAATATTCCTTACGAATGTGGCATGTTGCCGATCGGCCAAGCGAACAGCCGCTTCTCGGTCAGGTTTTACCTCGTTGCGATGCTGTTCCTGCTCTTCGATATCGAAGTTGTTTTCCTTTATCCGTGGGCCGTGGTTTACCGGGAGATGCTGAAGGAGAACGCGAACTTGATTTTCGGCGCGATGGTTTCGTTCCTCGGAGTTTTGTTCGTCGGCTATGTTTACGCGCTGAAGAAACAGGCGTTCGACTGGAAGCGCTGAACCCTTCCATCGCAAAAATGGTGAAGCGCTCGGAACGATATCAGGACATCTCCTCGTGCGGTCTCGCGGTTGGGGATTAACGCCTATGGCGGCCATCAAATTTGGAACGAGCGGCTGGCGCGGGTTGATTGCGCGCGACTTCACCTTCGAAAATGTCCGCCTCGCCACCCAGGGCATCGCGGACTTTCTCAATTCGGAAATCCAAAATTCGAAATCCGAAATCTTCAACCGCAAGCCCGTCGTGATTATGGGCCACGACACGCGCTTTTTGGGCCGGGAATTTTCCCTTGCGGCCGCTGAAGTGCTCGCCGCCAGCGGCCTCGTCCCGCTGCTCTGCGACCGCGACGCCCCCACGCCAGTTATCGCTCACACGATTCGCAACTGCCAGGCGATTGGCGGGATCAACATGACCGCGAGCCACAACCCGGCGGAGTATCAGGGCCTGAAATTTTCCACGCACAACGGCGCGCCGGCCACGCCTGAAGTGACCCGACAGATTGAAGCGAACATCGCGCAGCTCCTAGCCCGGAACTGGAGCTTCCAGGCCGCCGTGGTCGGCACGTTCACATGCGAGACTTTGGATCCGCAGCCCGCCTACTTCAAACAATTGCGGCGGCTGATCGATTTCGCCGCCATCCGAAAGGCCCGCCTCAGAGTTGCGGTGGAACTGATGTATGGCACCGGGCGCGGTTATCTCGACGCGTTGCTCGAAGATGCCGGCACAAAAGTCATCCGCTTCCATGACGAACTCAATCCGCTCTTCGGTGGGCATCATCCGGAGCCGAACGCCGAGGGCATGCGCGAAGTGAGCAAGCTGGTTCGCGCCGGCAAGGCTCAACTCGGCCTCGGCCTGGACGGGGACGCGGACCGGTTCGGCATCGTTGATAAAAGCGGCGCCTGGCTGACGCCCAACCAGGTATTGACGCTCGCCCTCTACCACTTGAAGAAAAACCGCCGCTGGACTGGCGCAGTCGTGCGCACCGTGCCGACGAGCCATCAAGTCGATGCCGTCGCGGAGTTGCTCGGGGTGAGAGTTCACGAGACGCCCGTGGGCTTCAAATACATCGGCGCGCTGATGGAGAGCGAGCCCATCATTGTTGGCGGCGAGGAATCGGGCGGCCTGAGCGTCAAGGGCCACGTGCCGGAAAAAGATGGCATTCTGGCCTGCCTCTTGATGGCCGAGCTGGTAGCAACCGAAAGGAAATCCCTTGGCCGGAGTCTGAAGGAGTTGGAAAAACAAACCGGCGAATTTCACAGCGACCGGTTGAACGTGAAAATCCCGCCCGAGAAAAAGGAAGCGCTGCTGAGCAAGCTGGCCGCCGGACTCGATTCGGTCGGGCCGTTCCGAGTGGAAAAGTTCATCACAACCGACGGCTACAAATTCCTGCTGCCGAACCACGAGTGGGTCGCCTTCCGAGCCAGCGGGACGGAGCCGCTGATCCGCTGCTACCTTGAGGCCAAGTCGGCGGCGCAGTTGAAGAAACTTCGGACGGCGTGCCAGAAGTTGCTCGAGGCCTGACGCGAATGACCGCCAGGCGCTATTTGAGACGAATGGAAGTTCGTTCCGACAACCAGATCATGTCCTTGTTGTTCGGAGATGGGACATTGAGGGGCATGTCGTAGAATTTTATCGGCTGCACTGTGCGCGGGTCCTGCCATTTCCGGATCTCGGCATGTCCGTCGGCAAAGGTGATGCCCGCCGCCCGATTGTGGTAACTGGCCGGGTAGTCAATGATGCGCGCCGCGGCGGGGTCCTCCACCATCATGTTGGCAAAACCACCGGCGTTGATGCTGTCCGGGTGCTCATCCAGAAGCACGTAGAGCTGAGAGGGGCCAGGGACGGCGAAATCCGCGGTCTTCCAGAAGGTTTTGTAGCGGGTTTGTCCCCCTGACATGCCGGTGCCGGGAGGCAGCCATTCGCCCGGGCCACCCATCGCCTGGCTCATCGACATGCTGCGCACGCGCGTGTATTTGGGGCCTCCGGCTGCGAACCGGATTTGGCTGAGATCGGCCGGGCATTTGTAAACACCCGCCGACTTCAGATAGGGCGCGAACCAGGAGTTGGTGGGACTCATGATCATGTCCAGGTTGGTGTTGTCGGATGGCCAGGGTCCCGGCCAGCCCAGCCAGCCCCCAACCCACTGGTAACGTTCGGATCGAGAGTTGCCTGGGGCAGTGATCCGATCCTCATTGTCCACCGGGTACATCAGGTGTGCGAGCTGAAGCTGTTTCAGGTTGCTCATGCATTGGATTCCTTGCGCCTTGGTCTTCGCTTTGGACAGGGCCGGCAGGAGCAGACCGGCAAGGATGGCGATGATGGCGATCACCACCAGGAGTTCGATCAGTGTAAATCCTCGCACGACGGTTCGTCGTGCCGCAACCAAAAGGTGGCGTGAGTTGAATCGGCACATAAACATCACTGGGTTTATGCCGATCTCTAACAGAGTTGGTGCGCAGGAGCAACTGCCAATTCGCCTCCATTCGTTGCCTCACAAAACGGCCCCAGGGTGTGTCCAAGAAGGGTAGCCGCCGACGTGAGAAGGCGGATTTTGGCTGCGAAACACATTTCCGCTACGTCTCTTGGGTCGATTCTTGAACTCAGCCCGCCAAAACGGTCAGGCTGTCACCGCGATTCGTTGTCTGGCAATCGTGAGTACCGGCATGACTCCGGTCGCGCGGTTCAGACCCGATAGCAGATTGGGCCATCGAGCCGGGCCTATTGATAATTCATCACGACGCTGGCGCCGGCCACCCGCACATTCCTGATGGCCGGTGCCGGTGCCGCTGCGGTGCGCAAACGGTAAAAACGAGTGTTGCCTTTAAGCGGGACGGTGATCGTCCGCGACGAGGTATTGATGGTTGCGGAACTGTCGGCGCTGAATGAACCCGCGACATCCGCCGAAGAGAGCAGCGCAATCTCCGGCACAGCGACGGGAACAAACACCAGATAATTGAGCGCCATGGTGTACTGGGTGACGTTGGTCTGCGAACCGCCCAGCGTGAGGCGGAGTGTGTTGGTCCCCGACAAGTGGACGGCTGCCACAATACCGGTGACGTCGGTGAGCGGCACGTAACGATAGTTGAGGAGCATGCCGCTGCTGGGCACGTGGAAGACGCCGAGGGCCGCGGTGGTCTGATTGGACTGTGACGGATCGCTGGTGACCCGGTCAAGAGCGACCGGCTGCGCGGCGCGACAGGCGACACGCAAATAGACGTTGTAACTGGCATTGGAGAAAACACGCGTGTAGTTCATCCATTCGCCGCCCTCGGTGCCGCGCACCTCGTATTCGATCAAATCGAGCAAGGCGTACTTTTGACGGATGGTATCGTTGATTACGGGGCTGCCCGGCCCGATGTTAATTTCATCTGCTGTTCCGGCCTGTGTTCCGACAAGGTCCGCCGCGCGGTACTCCGGCGTCGCGCCGCTGCCGGCGGAGGTTGAGCGGTCGAAATAATCGATTGCTGGTGTGCCGACAAAATCGTAGTAACCTGCGGGCGGTGGGTTGTCCTGAAACTGTCCGCCGTTGTAGTTGTAATCCTCCGCTTCGATCACTTTAACGCCGGGCGAATCGAGGAAGTTTTCGTCAAAGGTGTCAAAGGTAAATTCGTTCGTGCTCACCCGGCCGGCGAAATCGGCCAGTACGATGCGCGCGTCGTAAACCGCATTCGAGGTCAGCCCGTTGAAGGTGACGGACAGGTTACTGGCCGGGCCCGATAACCCCAGGCCCGACGAAACATCGGCTCCGTTGAGATAAAGCCTGAGGGCATTGGTGTTGATGACGTTCGTAGTAAGTGTCGTGGCAGTAAAGCTGATGCCATTGGTGTAGGCGTAGAAGTTGTTTTCATCTGTCCTCGGCAGCCGATCCACTACCTGGGGCATGTGTGGAATTGGATGTGGCGTGCCGGGGGAGGTGACAGAAGTCGGCGCAACCGCAGACGCGAAGTAATTGTCGAACGTCGAATCGGCCCGGCCCGCGCTGGGATCGGTGATCGAATTGCCCCGATAAAAATTGAACAGTCCGACGGCGCCTTTCAAATAGGCCGGGTCGTTGCCCCGGAACGACACCAGGGGATAGGTCAAGTCATTCAGATCGTAAACTTGCGCGGTGAAATCACTTCCCACCGCCGTCAGAACCAAACGGTAAAGCCGGCCCGGTTGCAGGGTGAGGTTGGCCGTGGCCAGGGTGGGATCGACCGGCGACTCGTTCGTAACGGCATTGATTTGAATTTGACCCCGACCGCCGGCGCTCTGTTGCGGGTCGTAGTTCAGGACGTAACCGGCGGTCGAACCTGGCCCGATATTGCTGGCGCGGAAAATCAATCCAAACGCCTGGTTCAAGGTGTTGTCCCAGGCCGCCAGATCCACTGCGGCGTAAAAATCATCGTAGCTGTTGGTGCGGGACGCCGACGCGCGTCCCGGGCCGAGACTCGCGTTGGTGGACGCAGCGCATTGAATGCGGTAAGCCTTTCCGCGGAAATTATCGTTGGTCGGAAAAGAGAACGTGGCGGTGCCGAACGGGTCGTAGCGTTTCCAGCCGCTGTCATCGCCGTCATTGAAGTCATCCGACTGGCCGACGGCTACGAGGTGACAGACCAAGATCATCAGCAGGACGGGCAGCAAAGTTGTTCGACGCGGAACAAGCAACAGCGCGCAGGAAGAACTGTTCGCCGTCTCAAGTGAAAAAACGAATGCGTTCATTGCTGGAGATTCCTTATCGTTCCATGTGCCTCGCGAACCGCCGCGCAATTGGATAGTGTCGGTCAAAGAATATTTCAACACAATTGCGGGCAGGTCCTTGCAACCTTTTGTTGCATATGCAACAAAAGGTTGTAGCGCCCATCGCCTCACGTGTTGGGAGCCTGCTTTGTTATCGAACGGGGGTTCTACTGCGTTTGCACGCGATAGAAGTTTTGAGAAGCTGTTGGCGTCGGGATGGCGACATTGAGAACAGCGCCGTTGCCGGTCACCGGCGCCACGCCCGAACTACCCCAGGAGCTCAGGTCGGCACTGGACTGAACGGTGTACGTTCTGCCCGTCTCGCTTTGGAAGGACAGCACAAAGCTGTTTCCCTGAATGTGTGGAGCGAGGAGGGTCACGCCCGTCGCCGGGGTGCTGACCGAGGTGAACGCTTTGATTGCTGTGGCGGAATTGGGATCGTTGATCAGCGTTCGCGTGCTCGTCGCCCGATCGACCGAGAACCATTCAACGAACGCGCTGCCGCCGCGCTCATACCAGACCAAGCGAAACGGGTAAAAGCCAGCCTGGGGCACGACAAAGTCGAATGTTTCATCTGCCGGACCGCCGTTGTGAAAGGCGAGTGGCGTGGTGTTCAAATCATTCAGCGCCGTCCCGGAAATGATCTTGTATCCATCGTCGCAACGAACACCAAAACGGAGCAAACCTGCCGGCAAATCCAAGTAGGTGAGGACCTCCATGGCAATGTCGTCGCTGCCGTTCGCAGGAACATCCAGCCCTGGAATCAACGCGTCATCGGGAAAGTAGCCCTCTGCGCTGCCGGGACCGTTTTGGGAATAGTTAATGACCTGATCGACAACATTGGATTCGTAGTATTTCGGAATGGTCGAGTTTGGCGCCAACTGGTCTTCCGCACGCTGCAGACTGTTGGCCAGACCGGATCCCAGCGGCGCTTGGACTACACGGATGCTGAACCCGCGAGTGGCGCCGGGTCCCGGGCGGCGATTGACGATATCCAACGACTTGTAGGTGATGACGAAACTCCAATCGTTCGTCTGGGAAACGCCGTCGCTGTCTGCGAAAGCGACCCGTGCCGCGATGGTCGAACCGGCCGGCGGCAGCGGAGTAATCGCGTACGTCACCCGCGCGCCGTTTGCATTGGGGACAATGGCGGGACTGACGCTGGCGCTGTTCACGAACAACAAGATCGTGTTTGTCTGGACGAGTGTGTCGCGATTCTGAATGGTCACCGAGACGGTTGGAGTGACGGTCTCCACCGTCGCGCCTTGGGCCGGTGAAACGTCGGTCACCGTCGCCCTTTGGACGCCAGCATCCGGCACCGGCACAAAGATCAGGTAATTCTGAAAGATATTACCATCGGGAGGTTCGGCGGTCACCTGACGGAGGCGAAGTGTTTCCACTCCGGAAAGCCGGACCTTGATGCGATTCTGTCCGAGGCCGTCGGTGAGCGGGATGTTGCGGTATTGATATCCGGACAGCACACCGAGAAACGATCCGAGGGCCTGCGTCGCCGGGTTGGGTTGCGTGCGATCTCCGGTGACCCTTTCCAATGCTGCAACACCTTGAGCCAGGTTGGCGTAGGCCTGGCGCAGATAGACCTCGTAGGTGCCCGCAACGAATGTCCGTGTGTACATCAGGAACTCACCACTTTCTACGTCCCCTATGTCGTAATCAAACACACCGGCGCCCGCGCCTCCGGCAGCCACGTATTTCTGCCGTGGATAATCCAAGGTGTGCTGCATGCGGATCGGATCCATCGGCCGATACAACGTGTCCTGCGGACGCGGCGTCGCGCGGGTGTCACTGAAGTCCACGCCCTGAACGCCGGTTTGCAGACTGAAGGCGTTCGAGTCAGCGGACCCTTCAGGCACAACAATCGGATTGTCGATAAACTGGCCGCTGCCGAAGTTGTAGTCTTCGATCTCGATGACCGGATCGCTGGCCAGGAACGTGTCGAAATACAACACATTGGTGACCGTCGCGTTGTCTGAATCGGTGGCCTCAAGCACGGCTTGATAAGTAACGTTCGTTGTCAGCCCACCGAGAATGGCGCTCAATGTGGTTCCGGTCCCGGTGACCGCCAGACCGTTGGTGGAGGTGTAGCGGGTTCCATTCAGCGTCACCGCCAGCCTGGCCGCGGCCAGCGCCTTGTCGTCGGCGACTTTGAAGGAGACCTGCGTGCTCGCCGGCAGATAATTGCCGAAGGTAGCCGGCAAGACCTCCGAAATGACCGGCGCCGTATTACCGACCACCGGCGGTGCGGAAACCTCGGCATTGTCGAAAGTGACTTCGTAACTGGTCTGGGTTCGGCCGTTGTCCTCATAGCAGATCAGAACGAAGTTTCCGCTGCCCAAGTAAGGCGCTGCGGGACTGTCCGTGGCATTGCCCACCAGCAAGTCTGCCTCGGGCGTGTCCACCGCCGTCTGCTCGAAGATCACCGCGTTGTTGTTATCGGAAGCGCGTCGTGTAGCGTAAAGGATCAGGCTCCGGTTGTTGACGGTCCTCGACAATAACAACGTCACATTGTCGTTTTTGAGCGTTGGATTAGCGGCGTAGAAATACTTGTTGATTCCCTTGCTAATGAGAATGTCCGTCGGCGATTTGGACAGTCCGTAGCCAGCCAACTGGCTGATGTCGGTTCCGGCCGGAATAAACGCCAGCACTGCAAACGAATCCGCCCCATTGCCTGTCACCAGGTCCACGCGGAACTCAACGCGCTCGCCTTCCACGAGGTCGAACGTCCGCGACGTCTTCGTGCTGGCGCTGAAGATCGATGCGCCGATGGCCTGGAGTGTGAATTTAAACTGCCCGTTCTGTTCGGAGATATCGCTGTAAGGAACACCGATATTGAAACTGAAATCCTGCCAGCCGGTCTTCACGTTGTCGTTGAAATCGTCGAGAACGATGCGGTCGGTTACATACACCTCGGCGTTGTCGTAGGTGACTTCGTAACTGGTCTGGGTTCGGCCGTTGTCCTCATAACAGATCAACACGAAGTTTCCGCTTCCCAGATACGGCTCTGCCGGACTGTCCGTCGCATTACCCACCAGCACATCTGCCGCGGGAGTGTCCACCACGGTCTGGTCGAAGATCACCGCGTTATTGTTATCCTTATCCAACACCTTCGCATTCAGGATCACGTTCCCGCCCTTCACCGTCATCGATAACACCATCGTCACGTTGTCGTTCTTGGTGGTCGGCGTTGCGGCGTAGAAATACTTGTTAATCCCCTTGCTGATGAGAATGTCCGTCGGCGATTTGGCCAGCCCGTATCCGGCCAACTGGCTGTTGTCCGATCCGCTAGGAATAAACGCCAGCACGGCAAACGAATCCGCCCCGTTGCCCGTCACCAGGTCCACGCGAAACTCCACCGTGCGCCCTTCCTGGAGCGTAAAGGTCTCTGAGGTCTTGGTGCTGGCGCTGAAGATCGACGCTCCGACGGGCTGAAGAGTGAACTTGAGCTGCCCATTCTGCTCCGAGATATCGCTGTACGGCACGCCAATGTTGAAACTGAAGTCCTGCCAGCCGGTCTTCACGTTGTCGTTGAAATTGTCGAGCACGCGGGCCGAACAATTGAAAGTTCCGAGCGGTAACGCGGCCGCATAAATCACCGACAGGAGCAGCCGGAGCGTGGGGCGGTATTTGGCGCGCATGAGAGCTAAGGGGTTAAGATTGGCTGAGTTCAATGACAGAAATAATGCCCTGAGTCAATCTGTTTGCTCTCGACCAGCAAACAGGCGATCCGCCGCGACGCCTCGAAAACATGGATCTAATTCGCCAGTATTGGGGACTCTTTCTCCCCGCGTGTCCTCGAAGACAGCACCAAATCCGCGACGGAGGCGGCGGGAGCAAGAAACACCGCCGAGCTGCCGTCCGCTCGGCCGGACGCCAGGAAAGTTCCGGCGCCGCCAGAGAGGCAGAAAATTCGTTCGCCACTCCGGCAGGCGGCAATTATGATTCGTGAACCGCCGGAAGCCGGCGAAGCTGACTGATGCGAATTTTCAAACACGCGCCCATCAAGCGAAAGTTGATTGGGATCAATCTCTTGACCAGCAGCGTCGCCCTGGTTCTGGTCTGCGTGGTCATCGTCCTTTACGACCGTGTGACGTTTCGGGAAGCGATGGTGCGCGACCTTTCAACCCAGGCGGACATTGTCGCGGCAAACGTAGCCGGCGCGTTGAAGTTCGCGGACCCAAAGTCGGCCGATGAAACGCTGGCGCAATTGACTGGCAAGCCGAACATTATCGCTGCCTGCGTTTACACTCCCAGCGGTAAATTGCTCGGCGCGTACCATCGTCAGCTCAAGAAGGAAGACTTTCACCCGCCGCCGATGCGTCAGGAAGGGGTCGAACTACAAAACGGCCGGCTGACGGTCTTTCGCAAAGTGGTCTTCCGCAACGAGACCGTCGGCGCGGTGTACATCGAATCGGACTTGAAGGAATTGCCGGCCCGAATGCGCCACTACGCCGGAATTGTCATCGTCGTCATGATCGGCGCCGGACTGGTGGCCTTTCTGATCTCCTCCCGCCTGCAACGGGTCATTTCCCAGCCGATCCTGCACCTGTCCCGGACCGCGAACGCGGTGGCCGCGGAAAAGAACTACTCTCTGCGCGCCGTGAAGCAAAGCGAGGATGAACTGGGCCGCCTCATTGACGGCTTCAACGCGATGCTGGTGCAGATTCAGCAGCGCGACGTGGCCCTGCGCGAGGCGCGTGATGAGCTGGAAAAACGGGTCGAGGAACGCACTCGCGA
>Ga0066709_100002240_pt1 | contig 13901 bp, 14 predicted proteins | sample GraSoiAngelo_158_FD_79665 | JGI IMG/M metagenome (GOLD analysis project Ga0066709, IMG submission 79665) | Grasslands soil microbial communities from the Angelo Coastal Reserve, California, USA - 14_1009_16_30cm | ecosystem: Environmental > Terrestrial > Soil > Grasslands | place: USA... | reverse complement strand
TTCGGAGCCAGATCGTGGCACTCATCCAAGGCGTGCAGTTTCGTATTACCGGGAATGCCGCCAAAGCAGGTAACGCCGGTAAGGTTCGCCTGCCGAAAGCGCTAGTCGAACTCCAGCGTCTTGCGGGCGACGTGGAAAAGACCGCCCAGGTCCACGTAGTGACAGCCGGCCGTGAGGCATGCCTGGACGATGTGCAGGTTGAGCCTGTAGGCCACAGAGGCGATGCAGACGTCGTGGCCTGCCAGGAGGTCGGGGAAGGCGTGGTCGGCGACGTTCGCCCCGGCTGACCGGATCTCGGCGCCTGCGCTCTCCTTGGCTGTCGCGGCGGCGACCTGCGCGGCTCGCTCCGCGTCAAGGTCGGCGACCGTGACCAGCTCGACGCCGGGCGAACGCGCCAGGTCGCGGACGACGATGTGGCCCATCGCACCCGCGCCGCCGACGACGATCGCCCGCATGAGGCCAGTCTGTTGGCCGAATCGATCGTGCGGTGCCGCCCGCCTGTACAAAGCGTCCATCGACCTTTCACCCGCTCGGAGGTCGCCCCTGCTCAGCCCGCTCGCGGTAGGCTTCGGCTTGGTGAGCGCACATGCCTGACGTCGACGTCCGCCTGGAAGGGGTCACGAAGCGCTTCGGCGAGGTCAAGGCGGTCGACGACCTGCATCTTGAGATCCAGCAGGGCGAGTTCTTCAGCCTGCTGGGGCCGTCGGGATGCGGCAAGACGACGACGCTCCGGATGATCGGCGGGTTCGAGGAGCCGTCTGCCGGGGGGATCTCGCTCGGCGGCGGCGACGTCACCAACCTGCCTCCGTACCGCCGCAACGTGAACACGGTCTTCCAGTCCTACGCGCTCTTCCCGCACCTCTCGATCTTCGAGAACATCGCGTTCGGGCTCCGTCGCAAGAAGGTCGACAGGTCGGAGGTCCAGCGGCGCGTGAAGGAGTCGCTCGACCTGGTCGACCTGCCGGGCTTCGACACGCGCAAGCCCACGCAGCTCTCCGGCGGCCAGCAGCAGCGCGTGGCGCTCGCGCGCGCGCTCGTGAACCGGCCCCGGCTACTGCTCCTGGACGAGCCGCTCGGCGCCCTTGACCTGAAGCTCCGCAAGCAGATGCAGCTCGAGCTGAAGCGCATCCAGCAGGAGGTCGGCATCACGTTCCTCTACGTCACGCACGACCAGGAGGAAGCGATGACGATGTCGAACCGCCTGGCCGTCATGCGCCACGGCCGGATCGAGCAGCTGGACGTCCCGGAGCGGATGTACGAGAGCCCCGCGACCGAGTTCGTCGCCGGGTTCCTCGGCGCCTCCAACCTGCTGGAGGGCCAGATCCTGGATCGTTCGAGCGAGCTCGCGAGCATCGGGGTCGCCGGCGGGTCGACCGTGCGGGTGCCGACCGCCCGCCTGGACGGGCAGGGCCCCACCGTGAAGATCGGGGTCCGTCCCGAGAAGATCAAGCTCGAGGCCGACCAGGGCGATCCGCCCGCCGGCTGGAACAGCGTGAGCGGAACCCTCCGCGTCTCGACCTTCGTCGGGGTCAGTCACCAGTACACCGTGAACGGCCCCGCCGACTCGACCCTGACGGTCTATGCGCAGAACCTCGGGGCTGAACCGGCGCCGCGCGAGGGAGAGCGCGTGCGCCTGCTCTGGCGACCGGATCACACCTTCGTCGTACAACCCTCGGCGCCTCTCGCCGAATGGGAGGAGGAACAGTGAGCGACTACCCGGACCCTCGCGTCCCCATGGACCCCGCGCTCCTTCGAGGCCTGACTCAACGCCGCCTTTCCCGGCGTGATGCGCTCAAGTACGCCGGCGTGGGGGCGGGCTCGCTCGGCCTCGCGGCGTTCCTGTCGGCGTGCGGGGTGAAGGGCCAGGCGAAGGCGAGCCCGACGCCGTCGACCTTCGACTTCACGAAGATCTACGGCGACGGCACGCCGGCCGGCGTCCTGAATTTCGCCAACTGGGAGGCCTACATCGACGTCGACAGCAAGGGCAACAGCCCCTCGCTGAAGGAGTTCACCAAGGAGACCGGCATCAAGGTCAACTACAAGACGGTCATCAACGACAACCACCCGTTCCTCGCGAAGATCATCCCGGTGCTCCAGGCCGGCCAGGACACCGGGTACGACCTGATCGTCATCACGAACGGAGGCGGCATCGAGCGGCTGATCCGGCTGGGGTACCTCACCCCGCTCGACCACAAGTACTTGCCGAACTGGGACGCGAACGCCGACCCCAAGACGAAGAATCCCGTTTACGATCCCGGGAACAAGTACACGGTGACTTGGCAATCGGGTTTCACCGGCATCGGCTACAACTCGAAGGTCATCAAGACCCCCCCCACCAGCTTCAAGGACCTGCTTAACCCGGCCTACAAGGGGAAGGTCGGGATGTTCTCCAACAACCAGGACCTGCCGTGCCCGGCGCTTGCCTCGCTGGGCATCGACCCGAACAAGGCCACTCCCGACCAGTGGCGGCAGGCGGCAGCCCCCATCACCCAGGCCAAGGATGCCGGCATCATCCGCTCCTTCTACGACCAGAGCTACATCAATGCCCTGGAGAACGGCGACACCGTCATCACGCAGGCGTGGTCGGGCGACGTCTTCATCGCCGCCGCCTCCAAGGACTTCGGGGGGGGCGGGTTCCCGGAGATGAAGTTCGTCTTCCCCCAGGAGGGCCCGATCTACTGGCACGACAACATGGCCATCCCGCTGCACGCGCAGCATCCGGTCGACGCGATCACATACATGAACTTCGTCTACCAGCCGAACATCGCCGGGATGATGGCGGACTTCATCTGGTACGTGACGCCGGTTCCGGCGGCCAAGGACTACGTGCTGAACACGCTGAAGGACCCGACCGTGGCGAACAGCCCCCTCATCTTCCCCTCGGCGGACGACCTCGCCCACGCCTGGCAGTACAAGGCCTTCAAGAACACTCAGGAAGAGGACGACTGGAACAGCGTGTGGCAGCCGGTGTACAGCAGCTAGCCAAGCCGAAGACCCGGTTGGGCAAGCGGCTCGCGCCGTACCTGCTCATCATGCCCGGCGGCCTCTGGTTGCTCGTCTTCTTCCTCATCCCGATCGTCTTCATGCTGTCCGTCTCCCTGCAGACAGGGAACCTCGAAGGGGGGTTCGCGCAGACGTGGCACTTCCACCGGTACATCGAGGTGTTCCAGCAGTACCGGCCACAGATGGTCCGGTCGTTTGCGTTCGGCACGATCGCCACGGCCATCACGCTCCTCTTCGGCTATCCGCTCGCGTACTGGATCGCCTTTCACGGCGGCCGGCACAAGACCACGTTCCTGTTCCTGCTGCTCCTTCCTTTCTTCGTGTCGTTCGTGATCCGGACCCTCGCCTGGCAGTTCATCCTGGCCGATGACGGGATCGTCTTCGGAACCCTGAAGAGCTGGCACATCCTGCCGCAGAGCTTCCACGTGCTCGCGACGCGGACCGCCGTCATCAGTGGCATCGCGTACAACTTCCTGCCCTTCATGGCGTTACCCTTGTACGTCTCGCTCGAGCGCATCGACCGACGTGTCGTCGAGGCTGCGAGCGACCTCTACGCGAACAAGAAGGACGTGTTCCTGCGCGTGATCTTCCCCCTCTCGATCCCGGGGGTGTTCGCCGGCATCCTGCTGACGTTCGTCCCGGCGGTGGGCGACTACGTCAACGCCTCGATCCTGGGTGGGACGAACACGACCATGATCGGCAACATCATCCAGCTCGAGTTCCTGCAGAACTTCCACTACCCAGTGGCGGCGGCGCTCTCGTTCATTCTCATGGGAATCCTGCTCATCGGCATCTTCATCTACGCCCGCGTGCTCGGGGCCAGCAGCATCGAGGAGTACGTGTGAGCGTCGTCCTCGCCCAAGAGACGGGTCGCGGCCCGGGGCTGGCGCCGGCCGGTGCGAAGCGCCGGTGGACGCGGCTCGTGCTCCCCGTCTACTCCGGCCTCGTGCTCTTCTATCTGGTCCTCCCGATCCTGGTGATGATCCTCTACGGCTTCAATGCGAGCGGCCCCAAGCGCGTGAGCTTCCGCTGGCAGGGGTTCAGTCTGTTCGGCTACACGCACCTGTTCGCCAAGCCGGATCTCACGACCGCGCTCAAGAACTCACTGTTCATCGCCGTGGTCAGTACCGTCATCGCGTCGATCCTCGGGACCCTCATTGCGCTGGCGCTCGTGCGTTACCGGTTCCGAGGGCGAGGGGTCAGCGATTTCGTCCTGTTCATGAACATCTCCGCTCCGGAGATCGTCCTCGGGGCGTCCCTGCTCTCGCTGTTCGTCTCGTTCGGGGTCCCGCGAGGGATCCTCACGATCATCATTGCCCACGTGATGTTCAACATCGCGTACGTGGCGGTGACGGTGCGCGCAAGGCTCGCGGGGTTCGACCGCCACCTCGAGGAGGCGGCGCAGGATCTGGGCGCCGGGCCCTGGATCACGTTCGCCAAGGTGACGCTGCCCCTGATCTGGGCAGGGATCCTCGCCGGGGGCCTGCTCGCGTTCGCTCTGTCGATCGACGACTTCGTGATCACGAACTTCAACGCGGGGACCACGCAGACCTTCCCCTTGTGGGTCTACGGCGCGGTCAAGGTGGGCATCCCACCCCAGGTCTTCGTCATGGGCACGCTGATCTTCGGCTTCGGCGTGCTGATAGCCTTGCTGAACGTCGTCGCGCAGCGACGGCGGGCCTGACGGCTCGCACCGCGCGAGCCGACCCGAGGGAGGTTCTCATCTGTGGTCATAGAAATGGATACCGAACGCATCACCGCGCGAGCCGAGGAGATCGCGCGAATGGAGACCGTGCGGCTGCTCGAGCGCACGCCGGGCTCGTCGGCGCTGCACGCGCGCGCCGTCCGAAGCATGCCCATGGGAGTCGCGTCGTCCTTCCAGGCGAACGACCCCTATCCCGTTTACCTGGCGAGGGGCGCCGGCTCGCGCGTGTGGGACGTCGACGGCAACGAGTACGTCGACTTCCACGGAGGGTTCGGTGTCAACATCGTTGGTCACGCGCATCCGGCGATCGTGAAGGCCATCGGCGAGGCCGCGAGCACCGGCACGCACTTCGCGGTCACGACTGAAGTCACGGTGGCGCTTGCGGAGGAGATCTGCCGGCGCTTCCGTCTGGAGCAGATGCGCTTCGTGAACTCAGGGACCGAGGCGACGATGGACGCGCTGCGTGTCGCCCGGGCCGCCACGGGCCGCGACCGCGTCGTCAAGATGGAGGGCTCCTACCACGGCCATCAGGACCATCTCCTTTTCTCGGTCGTGCCCGAGGCGGATGCGCTCGGACTGCTCCGCACGGTCGATGGCGAGTCCATCGAAGGTGCGGCGCACGCCTACACGACGCGGCCGACGTCGCTCGGCGTGCCGAGGGCGATGTGGCACGACACGATCATCGTGCCCTTCAACGACGCCGACGCGATCGAGAGCCTGTTCTCCTCGCACGGCGAGGAGATCGCGGCGCTCATCATGGAGCCGGTCATGATGAACATCGGGCTCGTCGTGCCCGACCCCGGCTACCTCGAGCGCGTCCGAGAGCTGTGCGACCGCCACGGGGTCGCGCTGATCTTTGACGAAGTGAAGTCCGGCGCGACGATCGCCGAGGGCGGCGCGATCGAGCGGTTCGGCGTGCAGCCGGATCTCGCCTGCTTCGCGAAGGCGCTCGGCGGAGGGACCACGATCGGGGCCTTCGGAGGCAAGGCCTCGCTCATGAGCGTCATCGGCAAGGGCGCCGCGCAGCAGGGCACCTTCAACGGCAATCCGCTCTCGGCCCGGGCCGGCCTGGCGGCGTTGACCCAGGTGCTCACGCCGGATGCATACCGGCGGTTCGCGGAGCTCGGGACGATGCTCGCCGATGGGTGCCGTCGGGCGATCGAGGAGGCCGGCATCCCGGCGCACACGATGGATCTGGGCGCCAAGGGCTGCGTGTCCTACCGCGTGGGGCCACTGCACAACTACCGCGACTACCTGGAAACGAACCCCGCGCTCTTCGCCGCGTCGTTTCCGTGGATGGTGAACCGCGGGGTGTTCCTCACGCCGGGCGACGAGGAGCAGTGGACGCTCTCAGTGCAGCACACCGAGGACGACATCCGCCGGTACATCGACACCTTCGGCGAGTTCTGTCAGATGCTCGCCGGCTGAGGAGCTAGTCGACCCAGACGCGCTGGGCCATGTCCAGCGACATGGCAACGCGGCGGGTGCCGCCCACCTCGACGGTGAGCGCGCCGGCGCCTGCGTCGGTGCTCACCACCCGGACCGGCACGCCCAGGCCGAAGCCGTGATCGGCCAGGAAGCGCAGGAGCATCGGTGCCTCGTGCTCGGTGACCTCGGAGACGCGTCGAACCCTCGAGCGCTCCCCGGGCGTGAGCCCCCCGAGCGGCCGTTCGGCCGCGGGCGCGGCCGCCGCGCCGGGGATGGGGTTGCCGTGCGGGCACGTGGTCGGGCGGCCCATCCGTTCGAACAGACGCTCGGCGACCTGTTCGGAGACGGCGTGCTCCAGCCGGCCGGCTTCGGCGTCGGCCTCGAGCCAGTCCAGCCCGAGCTCGTCGGTGAGCCACCGCTCCACGATCCGGTGGGTGCGTACAATCCGCGCGCCGCGCTTGCGCCCCGCGGCGGTGAACGCGACGGTCCTCGACGGCGTCCGCCGCAGGAGCCCCGCCTCGACCAGGCGGCCGACCGCGGTGCTCACCGTCGGGAGCGACACGCCGAGCCACTCGGCGATGCGGGTCAGGCGCGGTTTCTCGCCCTCCGCCTCGAGGTAGTAGATCGCCTCGAGGTAGCGTCTGAGCGCGGCCGAGACACCGTCCGTTGACACTTAGTCTCCTCTAATGATATTCGTAAGTAAGAACGAATCGCCTTCAGAAGGGAACTCATTGGCAGCCGGCCTCACCGTCCTGCTCGGCGCCATCGCGGGCCTGACGATCCTCCTCGGCCTGCCCATCGCCCGTGTGGGGGGTCTGTCGTCGCAGACGAAGGGGTTCCTCAACGCCGTGGCCACGGGGGTCCTCGTCTTCCTCCTCTGGGACGTGCTCACCGGGGCCTCCGGTCCCGTCGAGGCCGCGCTCCAGCAGGCGCGGCACGGCCACGCGGGCCGGTTCCAGCTCCTCGCCGGCGCCTTCGCGTTGGGGCTCTGCGTCGGTCTCCTCTCGCTCGTCGCCGCGAACGCCGCCCTTCGGCGCCGCACCGCCGGCTTCAGCGCCGGGCCCGGCGCGATGGCCGTGACCGAGGCGCTCCCCGTCACGAACGCCGGGCGTCGGCTGGCGATGATGATCGCGATCGGCCTCGGCCTGCACAACTTCTCCGAGGGCCTGGCGATCGGGCAGTCGGCCGCGCGCGGGGCGATCGCCTTCGCGCTCACGCTGATCATCGGGTTCGGCCTGCACAACATCACCGAGGGGTTCGGCGTCGCGGCACCCCTCGCGGCCGACGCCGACAAGCCCACGTGGGGCTTCCTGATCGGCCTCGGACTGATCGCCGGGGGTCCGACGTTCCTGGGGACGGTCGCCGGATACAGCTACACCTCGGACGTGGTGGACGTGCTCTTCCTCACCCTGGCCGCCGGCGCGATCCTCTACGTCCTCTCAGAGATGTTCGCCGTGGGCCGTCGCATGCTGACGCCGCGCGTGATGGCGATCGGGCTCCTCGGCGGCTTCCTGGCCGGCTACCTCACGGACCTGCTGCTCACCTACGCGGGGGCCTGACCCGCCGCGACCGCTGGCGCCCGCCCGCCCCGGGCGGCGAGAATTCGGCCCGTGAACGAGCGCCCGCGCCGACGTCGCCAGCATCCGTTCCTGCGGACCTGGAACGCGGTCCACGACTTCCTTGGGCCGGCGCTCTCCGTCGCGGTCCTGATCGTCTTCTCGCTGATGGTCTTGGGCGTGATCGTGCTGGAGGTCTCGGAGCGGCACAACCCCGGGATGACCTCGGGATGGTCGGCGATCCGCTGGGTGGTGCTCGCGCTCATCGCGAAGCCGCCGTTCGTCCTGGCGAACCCCGCTGGGAAAGCCGTCACGTACCTGATGGACTTGCTGCGGCCGAGCTCGATCGCGCTCATCACCGCGGCGCTCACGTCGCACCTGTTCGGAGTCCTGGTCAAACGCGCGTCCGGCATGGGGAGGGCAAGGGTGAAGGATCACATCGTGATCTGCGGGTGGAGCAGCAAGGGGGCGGAGATCATCAAGGAGATCCGAGGGAGGGACGACGACGAGAGCCAGCGCCCCGTGGTCATCCTGGCCCCGCTCGCCGCGAGCCCGACGAAAGACGAGCTGACGACGTTCATCCACGGCGACCCGACGGAGACCGCCGACCTGATCCGCGCCGGCATCGATCGCGCGCGCACCGCGATCGTGCTTGCCGACAACTCGCTCGAGAACCTCGACGCCGAGGACGCCGACTCCCGGACACTCCTGTCCGTGCTCGCGATCGAGTCGCTGAACGCGAGCTGCTACACGTGCGTGGAGGTGGTGCACTCGAAGAACCGGGAGCACTTCGCGCGCACGAAGGCCGACGAGCTCGTCGTGAGCGCCCATCTCACCGGGGCGCTCCTCGCGCACTCGGCCGTCGCGCGCGGCCTCGCGCGCGTCGTCGAGGAGCTGCTCACCTTCCCGGGCGGCAACGAGTTCTACTGGGTCCCCGTCCCCGCGTTCCTGGCCGGAGTCACGTTCCGCGACGCGCTCGCCACGCTCAAGCAGAAGAGCGAGTGCCTTCTGATCGCGATCGGCCGCGACGGGGCCGACTACATCACGAACCCGCCTGCCGACCAGACCCTCGGGGCGCGCGACCGACTGCTCGTGATCTCGGCGAACGAGCCGCGCTTCTAGGTGCGCGATCGTTCGGGCCGGGGTTCGCGCCCGAGCTTGCGCAGGGCCAGGCCCGAAAGCGCCTCCAGCACAAGGCGATGCGCGAGGAGCGCGGTGATGTCCGACTGATCGTACGGCGGTGACACCTCGACCACCTCCATGCCCGCGAGGCCGACCTCCGCGGCAATCCTTCGGACCGCCCGGATCGCGTCCCGCGCAGTGAGCCCACCCGGCTCGGGCGTGCCGGTCCCCGGCGCGAAGGCAGGATCGCACACGTCGATGTCGAACGACAGGAACGTGTGATCCCACGTCCGAGCGACGGCGAGGACGTCGTCCATCACCGCGTCCATGCCGCGTTCGGAGATCTCCTCCATCAGGTGCCATCGGAAGCCCTGCTCCCGCGCCCACGCGAAGTCCTCGGGGTCCGGCCAGTAGCCGCGGAGCCCGATCTGCACGATGCGCTCGCCCGGGAGCGACCCTTCCTCGACGAGCAGGCGCATCGGCGTCCCGTGCGAGCGGGTCACGCCCCAGAGGCTTGGTGCGTTGTCGGCGTGCGCGTCGAAGTGGATCAGGCCGAGCGCGGCGGGCCTTAGGTGCGCCGCGACGGCGCCGACATCGGGGTGGGCGATCGAGTGGTCTCCGCCCAGGACGATGGGCACGACGCCGGCGCTGCAGATCGCGGCCACCCCCGCCTTGAGGGCCTCGTGGCTCCGCGCCGCATCGGCGGGCGTGACGGGCACGTCGCCGTAGTCCACGACCGTCAGCACCCCAAGCGGATCGATCCCGACGTCCATATTCGGCCGCGACCGGCCGCCGCTCACGTCGGCGAGGCGGATGGCGCGCGGGCCGAAACGGGCGCCGGGCCGGGCGCTGACGGCCTCGTCGATGGGCGCCCCGACGATCGCGACGTCCACGCCCGCGAGGTCCGCCGGGTCGAGGACGAGCGGCAGCTTCGAGAAGGTGCCGGCCACGCCCGCGTAGGCGGGCTCGCCGGGCCGGCTGAGCTCCATGCCGGGCACCGGCCGATCACCCCGTCCGCTGCAGGTGCCGCTGGACGACCGTGGTGCCGATCGCTTTCGCCACCAGGACGGGCTCCCCCAGGACGTCCGCCGCGGACTCGCCGATGTCCTGCCGGGTCGTGATCACCTTCCACGCCTCCGCCTGGAACGTGCGTGACGTGGCGCCCTCGCGGATCACGACCGCCCGGCACTCGAGGAAGTCGCCCGGGCGCACCGGCGCCAGGAACTCGATCGACTCGTAGGCGCGAAGGAGCCCCTCGTCGCCGTCGCGGTGCACCGTGATCTCGGTCGCTAGGTCGCCGAAGAGCTGCATGACGAACGCTCCCGCGGCGATGGTGCCGTAGTGCGCGTCCTCCGAACCCACGCGGATCCGAAGCCTTGCCTCGATCGGTTCGCTCACGTTCGCTTCCCCTTCCCGTCTCCATGATCCTTGGCGTCGGCTCGAACGACGAGCGCGTCGGCGGCGAGCGCGCCCGCTCGGTTCACGAACAAGGGGTTCACGTCGACCTCCGCGATCTCCGGGTGGTCGAGCGCCAGGCGCGCGAGTGCCGCGACGACGTCGGCCGCCGCTCGCCGGTCCGCGCCGGCCGCATCGAGCACGCGCCCCACGGCGCATTCGTCCGGCATCTCGTCGAGGTCCTCCGGCGAGAGGGGAGGCACGCGAACCGCCACGTCGCGGAGGACCTCAGTGAAGCTCCCGCCGAGGCCCAGCAGGACGACCGGACCAAAGAGCGGGTCGCGCCGCATCCCGCAGATGAGCTCCACGCCGGTCGCGGTGGCCTCGACCAGGACGCCGTCCGGCGCAAGGGGTGCGAGCGCGTCGAAGGCCTGCGTGACCTGCGCCGGGGTGGCGAGCCCCATCCGCACCCGGCCGGCGGCGAGCTTGTGGGCCACGCCCGGGGCGTCGGCCTTCATGACGACCGGGTAGCCGAGCGCCTCGGCCGCGCCGACGGCGTCGGCCGCTGAGCGCGCCACCTGCGCGGACACGAGCGGGACGCCGTAGCGCTCCAGCACGTCGCGGCTCGCTCGCTCCGACAGGATCGGGCCCGGCTCGTCGAGCCGGAGGTCGACCGGCCCCCCGGGGCGTTCGGGCTCGGTCCGAGGTCGCCACAGCCGCCAGTACCAGGCCCGGCGGACCGCCACAAGAGCGGGGCGCAGGCCGTGCAGGAGCGGCACGCCCGCCCCGCGCAGCCGGTCCCGGACCGACTGCGCGGCCGGCCCCGTCGCGTGCACGGTCAGAAAAACGGGCACGACCTCCGATCCCTCGGTCGCCGCAACGAGCGCCTCGGAGGCCGCGAGCCCCAGCTCGACCTCGTTCTCGCCCGCCCAGGGCGTCACCTTGTCCAGCGCGACCGCGAGCACGTCGACCTCCTCGCGTCCGGCCGCATGCAGAATCTCGGCGTACAGCGGCCGGTAGTCGGGATCGACGCCCCACGGGTCGATCGGGTTGCCGATGTACGAGAAGTGCGGCCATCGGGACCTCAGGCCTTCGCGGAGCCGCTCCGACGGCTCGGGAAGCTCCAGGCCGATGGCGCGAGCATGGTCGCCGACGAGGTTCGCCTCGCCGCCGGAGTCGGTGACCACGAAGAGCCGCCGGCCCCGCGGCAAGCGGCCGTGGCCCAGGAGCTCCGCGACCTCGAACAGCTCGTCCAGGTCGTCCACACCGATCGCGCCGAGTTGGTGCAGGAGGCCCGCGACCACCTCCTCCGAGCCCGCGAGCGACCCCGAGTGTGCGGCGACCGCCGCGGCGGCCGCCTCGCCCCGCCCCGCCTTCAGCACTGCGAGCGGCTTGCTGGCGGTTCGAAGCGCCCGAGCGCCCTCGACGAACCCGGCGGGGTCGCGAAAGCCCTCGAGGAAGAGCGCCACTGCACGGGTCTCGTCGTCGCCCGCGAAGTGCCGGAGGTAGTCGCCGACGGTCGTGACCGTCTCGTTCCCGCAGGACACGAGCGCCGAGAAGCCGATCCTCGGGCCCATATTCACCGCGGCCTCCACCACCGACCCACTCTGCGAGACGAGCGCCACGTGCCCGTCGAGGAGGCTGGCGGGGATCGTCCCGATGTACATGGAGGCTCGCCCGCCGGGCGCGATCACGCCCATGCAGTTCGGCCCGCAGACGGCCATGTCGAACTCGGCCGCCGCCGCCGCGATCTCACCGTGGACGGCCAGCACGCCCGCGCCGCTCTCGGTGAACCCGCCGCCCGGAATGACGGCCGCGCGAGCCCCGATGGCGCCGGCGGCACGAAGGACCTCCGGCGCCAGGTCGATCCGCACGGCGCTCACGACCGCCTCGGGCGCAGCGGGGAGCGCCTCGAGCGACGGGAAACAGGGCCAGCCCATGACCTCGTCGTAGCGGGGGTTCACGGGGAAGACCGACCCCTCGTAGCCCAGCTGGCGGAGGTTCTCGCAGAGCACCCGTCCGACGTAGGAGATCGTGGACGCGCCGACGATCGCGATCGATCGCGGCGTGAGGAGGGACGCGATGGCCTGCCTGGGCTCGGTGAGCATTCGGGGCATTGTCGACGCCCGGCGCTCCCTTGCTCAACTCCCGACGCGGGAGAGGAGGTCCGCGAGGGTCGCCGCGTCGTGGGGCGCGGCCGCCAGCTCATCGTTGTTGAAGAACGCATACGCCTCGCGGACGGGGAGCTCGCTCAGCCGACCGGCCCAGGTCCAGAGCTTCCTTCGCGTGTAGCCGGGCTGATCGGCTCGTCCCTGGTGCAGCCGGAGATAGGCCCACCCGCCCGTGGCCACGCGCGGCACGCGGGCTCCGGGCCGGTCGGCCATGACCCAGGCCGCCCCGGCCCGATCGAGGAGCCCGAGCACGTCATCGCGGTGCCATGACGGGTCGCGGAACTCGAACGCGGCACGCATCTGCTTCGGCAGCACGCCGAGGAACGCCGCGAGGCGCGATGGGTCGACGGGGAACCGGGGCGGGAGCTGGAACAGGATCGGACCGAGCTTCGGTCCCAGGCGCTCAGCCCTGGACCACAGGAGCTCGACGGCGTCTCGCGCGTCCCGGAGCCTGCGGAGGTGCGTGATCAGCCGGCTGGCCTTGAGGACGAAGGTGAAGCCGGCGGGCGTCTCGTCCCGCCACCGCTCGAACGTCGCCTCGGCGGGCAATCGGTAGAACGTGTTGTTCACCTCGACCACGGGGAAGCGAGACGCGTACCAGGCGAGCCAGTCGCGCGCGGGAAGGCCGCGGGGGTAGAAGCGCGCTCGCCACGAGTCGTACTGCCAGCCACTCGTGCCGACCAGGATCATGCGCGCGGCCCGATCTCGCGGCCCGGCGTACACTGGGCTCGTCGAAAGGAATCGATGGGACTGCTCATCTTCGTGCTGATCCTGGTGCTCCTCGCCATGGCGGGGATCCTCGGCTTCCTCGTCAAGGTTGCCCTCGGCGTGGCCCTCGGAATCATGCTCGGCCTGACGCTCGCCGGGGCGCTGGTCCTTTGGCGGGTGCGGCGGTACGTTCGCCGCGGCGTCGAACGGTGGCGCTCGGCCGGCGGCTCCTCGACGATCGAGATTCGCGACCGCCGCTCTTAGGGATCGCCGAAGAGCGCCCCCTCCGCGAATCGGCCAACGGCGTCCCCGGCGTCCCGTTCGCGCCCCTTGAAGTAGTGGTCCGTGCCCTCGAAGACCGTCACCGAGGCGCGGGGGACCCGCGACGCGAACTCCCGCAGCTTCGGCAAGGGGCAGTAGGCGTCGTCGTCGCTCGCGAGCAGCAGGACCGGTCGGTCGAAGGCCACCACGGAGCCCGGGATCGGGGGGAGATCGAGGGAGGTCTCCCCAAGCGGGAGGGCGAGGAGCGCGAGCGCCGCCACGCGATCGTCGTCCATGCTCGCGCGGAGGGCTACGTTCGCGCCGAAGGACCAACCCGCGATGAACGTGGGCCCCGCGGCGTGACCGCGGATGAACCCGATGGCGGCGCGCGCGTCCTCGATCTCGGCCGTTCCGCCCCCGAACGAACCTTCCGACCCCATCACGCCGCGGAAGTTGAACGAGAGCACGGCGAGACCGGCCCGAGCGAGCGCGATGCGGGTCTGCCAGAGGAGGGGATGGTCCTTGCTCCCGCCGAATTGTGGGTGGGCATGG